>JACCDH010495737.1_pt1 | contig 69863 bp, 66 predicted proteins | sample 7442481 | NCBI WGS metagenome assembly JACCDH01 (sample SAMN15323433, study PRJNA562643) | freshwater metagenome | isolation source: river surface water | place: USA:Blue River Watershed | collected 2017-08-15 | reverse complement strand
GCGATGTGGCGCTAGGACGATATCAAATCTCAAATCAGTAATCTCAAATAGATTTCTTTGCGAACCTTTGCGCCCTAGTGACTTTGCGGTTAAGTTCCATTGAAATCTATCTGCTTCCATAAATCACACCTCACGATTCACGTCTGCCGATTCACGTTGCATTATTTCACGCCAAGACGCCAAGTCGCGATGTGACGCTAGGACGATATCAAATCTCAAATAGATTTCTTTACGGTAAAAGATTTGCGTGCTATGCTTCTTTTATCACCCCACCCCGACCCTCCCCAAAGGAGAGGGGGTGACTTAGGTTTAAGACGATAATGCTGCACTGATGGTTGCGGTGTTTATAGAACACATTATTGATAATTCAATAAAAAAGGCGGAATAGTATGTATTTCAGGCTCCCCTCTCCGCTGGAGAGGGGCTGGGGGTGAGGTAAAAGCAAATTTTACTCCTTAATATGAATTCATTCCCCAACTTTGCCGCCCATTATTTGTTTTACCTCAAAACTGATATCATGCAAAACCCCCGAATCCTTGCATTACAGGAGGCCATTGCCCCTTACAGAAACCAGATTGTTCAGCACCCATTATATGCGCAGATGCGCGAACTGCGCCATGTTCAACTATTTACCGAAGCGCACGTATTTGCCGTATGGGATTTTATGAGCTTGCTCAAGAGCTTGCAGCAGCAGCTTACCTGCACCACTACGCCTTGGGTGCCCAAGGGCGATGCCGCTACGCGTTTCTTGATTAATGAGATTGTGACTGGTGAGGAAAGTGATGTAGATGCCGAAGGCAATCGCGTGAGCCATTTTGAATTGTACCTGCAGGCCATGCAGGAGTTGGGTGCCAATACGGATGTGATGGGCCAGTTCATCCATTATGTACAAAGCGGTATTCCGGTACACGAAGCCATGCAGAAATTGCACTTGCCTGATGCCATTCAGCAGTTTGTGAACTATACCTTTCATGTGATCATGAACCAGCCGGTGCATGTGCAGGCGGCAGTATTTACGTTTGGCCGCGAAGACCTGATACCTGACATGTTTCATGCTCTGGTGACCGACTTGAACCAGCGTTTTGGTGGTCGACTCAAGACCTTTCAATACTATTTAGAGCGCCATATTGAGGTAGATGGCGATCACCACAGCCAACTGGCCTTGCAGATGGTGGAGCAATTGTGTGGCGATGATGCCATTAAGTGGGCCGAAGCTACGCAGGCGGCCATCAAGGGTTTACAGCGCCGAATTGCCCTGTGGAACCTGGTGTTAGAGCGTATGCAGACGCCTGTTTTTAGCTAATCAGCACTAGTGATATAAACCTGTTTCATAGCTTGATGCGGAGATTAATGGATCTATTCTCCGCATTTTTGCGGAGAATACAGGTGTATCATGCCTCTGTTTTCAGAAAATAATGGGGGAAAACTTGTTCATTGTGCGTTCAGCCCCTATTTTTGCTGCCCGCTTTCGCCAAGGCTACAGCGGGCGGGCCCGAAAGACATTGTCTGAGGCCCATTCATAAAAAAAGTTTTGGTGCGCCTGCGCACCGGAGCTTTAGCGAAGGTGCGGTAGCTCAGTCGGTAGAGCAAAGGACTGAAAATCCTTGTGTCGGCGGTTCGATCCCGCCCCACACCACTAAAAAGGTTTATATAACACCCCGTTATGTAAACCTTTTATGTTTATGGGATGACGGCACTGCAAAGGCCCTATAGCTGCTTTGAACGCAATTGTTTCGTAAATTACAAACACGCTTTGGTTGACTACAACACATATACAGCTGGCCAGATAGCAAAACTGGGTAACGCAATCATTTTTCTTTGCGAGCAAATGCGACCATTTACGCTTGTATCGAAAACCCACATTCTTAAACTGGTATTTATTCTGGAAGAAGAGTCCATCAAAAAAACGGGGATTCCTTTCTTTGGTTTACACTACCATGTCTGGAAATTAGGGCCTGTTTCTGAAGACTTGTATTACGAGTTATCTGAAGAGCTTAATCTGCTGAAACCCTATATCCAAAGGCTGACAAAAGACGATACAACAGTGATAGAGCCGATCAGGGCTTTTGAGGACGATGAATTTTCGGATGTGGATTTGGCTTTGATGAAAGAAGTGGTAGACCGCTTCAAATTTTGTACAGCAAAGGAATTGATCTACCATACCCACAAAAAAGGTTCTGCTTGGTACAATACTGCTGTAGAGAAAGGGGTTTTGCAGGATTTGGAAGCACAAAGAATCAATACAACGGATATTGAAATTGACCTGGAAAAACTGATTGCCGATGATGCGTCTAAAAAAAGCATCTATCAGGAGTATCAGGAATTCATCAGTCAGGTAAGTAGTTTGAAGTAGCCATGTTTACGCCGGGTACACTCATTTTCTTTAATCCTTTCCCTTTTACAGATGGCAGTGCCAAGCCCAAGTATTTTCTGGTATTGGCGAAGATGAATGGAGAGGTGATTGTAGCCAGCCTGCCCTCCAGCCAAAACCATTTACCCGCAAGCCAGCACCAGCAGTATGGTTGTTTGGATGATGCTGAAAGTGGGATTAGTGCATTTGTGATTGAGGCCGGCCAAGCGATTACAAAGGATGGCTGGTCTTTTGAAAAAGACACATTTTTATATGGCTTCTGGCTGGCTGATTTTGAACAAGGAAAGCTGGAAACATCTTTAGCGGAACAGCAGGCCACACATAAGATTGTTGGAATACTAGCCCCAGACCTCCTTAATGCCATTTTGCATTGCTTTGCCCACTCAGCCGTCGTTAAGAAAAAATATACGCGCGTCTTGCAATCCGCTATTTCTTAGCCAATCCCCAACCAGTAACTACTAACCACAAACCGCCGACCACCAACCATAAACCGGCGACCACCGACCCGGCCCCCAAAGACAAAAGACCAAAGTCCAAAGACCATTTATAAATCTCAAATCAGCAATCTCAAATAACCCAAAGCCTTAAGCCAACTCGAAACCATTAACTACTAACCATAAACCAGCGACCAGTACCCCCAAAGGCCAAAGACTAAAGTCCAAAGACCAATTATAAATCTCAAATAACCCAAAGCCCTAAGCCAACTCGAAACCATTAACTACTAACCATAAACCGGTGACCACCAACCCGGCCCCTAAAGACCAAAGACTAAAGTCCAAAGACCAATTATAAATCTCAAATCAGAAATCTCAAATAATTAGGTATTTTCATACCCTATCCCCAATGATTTATTGCGCTGGCGAAAGCTGGTAATATTTTTATGTTTTAGCTGAAATACAATTAAAATTCAGCCATGACATCTATGAAGTCATTACTTGATTTTGTAGCAACAGAAATTAATTTCCAGATACTTAGATGATAAGAGATAATGGTATACTTTAGACAAATCTGTCCAAAACAGCTTGTCAATGACGCTAGAAACATTTGGGGCTTATATAAGAAGGCTTAGGGAAAACAAATCTTATTCTTTAAATAAAGTAGCAAGCCATGTTAAGATGGATATTTCAATGCTTAGTAAAATCGAGCGTGGAGATAGACAGCTGAATAAAGATCATATTCCTTTATTAGCAGAAGCTTTGGAAACTAATAAAGTTGAGTTAGAAGCAATTTGGTTGGCTGATCAATTATTTCAAATGATACATGACAATCCAAACCCCAATCAATTATTAAAATCCGCGATTAAAAAAATTAATGATAAATAGATGGCATCTAACTTTTTTACAAATCAAGGCGTAAATACACTATACAAAAAGTTTGTAGGTGTATTTGAGCATATGCAAAATATTGAGTACTTCAAATCGGTTATTGGTTACTTTAGAGCCTCTGGTTATTTTGCCATCCGCAAACATTTCCCTGCTGACTTAAAAGTAAAAATTATTGCAGGTATTAATGTTGACCCTTTTATAGCGCTTGCACAAAAACAAGGGTTACTTTTTAATGCCAATGCAAAAGATACTAAGCAAAGCTTTATCGAAAGCATTCAAGATGATATAATCAACGCTAAATATGGTAAGAATATAGAAGAAGGCATCTTACAGTTGATAGATGATATTGCTTCAGGAAGAATAGAAATAAGGGCACATAATTCAAAGAAACTTCATTCTAAATTCTATATTTTTCTATCTCCCAACTTTAATGAACATAACCCAAACGGTATGGTCATAATGGGTTCCTCTAACTTATCTGCTCAGGGCTTAGGCTTAGAGGAAGTAGAGCACAATTATGAAATGAATATTGAGTTAAGAGATTACGAAAATGTAAAGTTTGCTGATGATGAATTTGAAAAACTATGGCAACAAAGTACAGCTATATTAGCTGTTGATGCTCCTGCTTTAATCAAGAAAACATATTTAGACGCAACCCCTACGCCATTTGAATTGTATGTAAAATTTTTGATAGAGTTTTTTGGTAAAAACATAGAGTATGACCCAGACAGTATTAGTGATATTCCTTTAAAGAAATTCAAAAAACTAAGTTATCAAATTGATGCAGTAAATCAGGGTTATGAGTTACTGCTAAAATATAATGGCTTCTTTCTAGCAGACGTAGTTGGAACAGGAAAAACGGTAATGGCTGCTTTGCTTGCCAAAAAATTCATAATCAACAATGGACCGAAAACCAAAATCTTAATTGTTTATCCTCCAACACTTGAAAAAAACTGGAAAAGCACTTTCAAAGAATTTCGGATCGATGAAAAGTGTCATTTTATTGCCAATGGTAGTTTGAGCAAAATTGTAGAAGGCGACCACAACTATGCAGATAAAGAACGCTATGATTTGATTTTAGTTGACGAAGCACACAAATTTAGAAACCACAGAAGTCAGCAGTTTGAAAACTTACAGGTAATCTGCAAATCTGGTCGTGAGAACATTGGTGGCATTGAAGGATTTGAAAAAAAGGTTGTGCTCATTTCTGCAACACCATTGAACAACAAACCCGAAGACATTTACTATCTCATTTCACTTTTTCAAGACATTAGAAATAGCAAATTGGGAGAACCCAATTTGCAGAAGTATTTCTATCCGCACATTATCCGATACAAAACGCTTATACAACAAACACCGCTTGACTTACAAGCTATTCAAGACATTTTCAATGACATCAGAGATAAAGTGGTAAAGGACATAACCATTCGCAGAACCCGAACGGATTTAAAGAAAAATGAACGTTATGCAAAGGACTTACAAGAGCAAGGAATCATCTTCCCGAAAGTGGCTGACCCAATTGCCAATGAATATGAATTACCCCACAACTTAGCGACACTGTTTCTTGACACGGCAAACAGCATCATTGATAAAAACAAAATTGACTTTTTCCGTTATCAGGCAATTGCCTACCTGACAGACGAAGCAAATAACGGACTTTACCAAAGTGCTCAGACAATTTCTCGTTCATTGGCTTTCATTATGCAAACGCAGTTAATCAAGCGTTTGGAAAGTAGTTTTTATGCTTTCAAAAATTCGTTGAGCAAAATCACTGCTTCAACAAAGCAAATGATTGAAATGTATGAAAGAGACAGTGTTTTCATTGCTCCTGATTTAGATATTTCGGACTTGCTAAACAAAGGCTACACTGATGAAGAAATTGAAATTGAGATTCTGAAAATAGACGATGAAAAGCCAAAGAACAAGAAGTTCAAACAATCTGATTTCAAAGCAGGTTTTATTGAAGGCTTGCGCAGAGATTATGAGAACTTACACGCTTTAAACGAGAGATGGCAAGCCATTGAAGAACATAACGACCCGAAATGGAATGTGTTTATTCAGTTGCTTGAAAACGAATATTTCAACAAGGACAAAAACGAGTTAGGCAAACTGGTAATCTTCACAGAATCGGCAGATACTTTAAATTACCTGACTTCAAGACTGAAAAAAGAAACGCTTTACAAAGTTCTTAGCATCACTTCCGACAATAGGAATAAGGAGTTTGAAACCATTCGTGAAAATTTTGATGCCAATTACGAAGGAACTTTTAGAAACGATTACGACATCATACTGACAACTGATGTATTGGCAGAGGGTATCAACTTACACCGAGCCAACGTAATTGTAAACTATGATACGCCTTGGAATCCAACAAGGCTTATTCAACGTCTTGGACGCATCAACCGAATTGGAACAAAAGCCCAATACATTTATAATTACAACTTCTACCCTTCAGAACACGGAGACAATCGCATCAATCTTCGTCAAAAATCTTTGGTAAAACTGCAAAGTAGCCACAGCACTTTTGGAGAGGACAACAAAATCTATACACTGGACGAGATTATAGACCAGTTCAGAATGTTTGAGGAAAAGGAAGAAGATAAAGACCTAAGAACGGAATACTTGGAATGGTTGCGTAAATATCGTGAGCAGAACGAAGAGCATTTTAATGCAATAAGAATAATGCCTTTAAAAGTCCGTTGCATTCGTAAAGCAACCGAAAAAGAAATCAGCATTGCGTTTGTAAAAAATGGTGAACACAAGAATATTTATTTGCATTCGGAAGGAAAATCTTTTTCAATTCCTTTTGAAAAAGCAGTTAAGATTTTTGAAGCTCCAAAATCAGAAGATGGCATTTTGCCTGTTCCTGATTTGCATTACAAACACATCAACAACATTTTAGAACAGTTTGAAAGAGATATCACAACTCCTGAAATGATTGGTGGCACTGATGACAAATTAGATGTAAGGTCAAACAAGGCTTTGAATGATTTAAATAATTGGTTAGCAAACCAAATTCTGTCATCTCCTGAAGCCATTGAAGCAGGAACAAACTTGCTGCCTTTGCTAAAACACGGAACATACACTAACCTGACTAACGAAGTTTACAAATTGAGAAATGAAACAAATCCAATGAAATTGGAAATGGAGTTGATAAAGCTTTCACGGAAATATACATCCAAAATAAAGCGGGAAGCAAAAAAGAACTTGGAGCTATTGCAGCCAAAAATTATCATTTCCGAAACTTTTGTTTCCTAAACGAATTGAATAATGACAATAACAGAAATAAGACAAATACTCGAAAGTCCATACAATAGGAAAATATGGAAAGGCTTTTTGCAAACACAGTTTACCAACAATAAACTGAATGCAGAAGACCGTATCATTTCGTTATCTGACAAAACATTGAGTAAGCAATGTTTGAGTTTAGGTAACTATGAAATAAATGAATACACTAAAATCGGAATCTTTGAGGTTGAACTGAATGAGAAAGTAAACATAACCCGAAACCGTGTTGCACTAAGAAACTTGATTAAAGACTTAACTAAGCAAGTTGCAGGAGCAATGGTGGTTTTTGTGCAGGGTGATAAATGGCGATTCAGTTACATTAGCAAACGAAAGGTTAAGAACAAAGAAACCAACGAAATTCAGGACAAAGAAACAGCACCAAAACGCTACACCTACTTATTTGGTAAAGGCGAAAAAGCACTTACGGCAGCTATTCGTTTTGACAAGCTCATTCAAAAGCAGCAAGAAAATATATTTCAATTCCTTTCACTAGACGATTTTGAGGAAGCATTCTCAGTGGATAAATTGAGCAAGGAATTCTTTAAAAATTACAAAGACACTTACGAAGATTTTGTTCAATTCCTTACTGGTAAGAGATACGGCAAGAAAGGAAACAAATATGTTGAGCAAATTATTCATGAACCTGACTGGCAAATGATTGCTCTGTTTGGAGGCAAAGATGAAAAGGCAGAAAAACAAGCCCGTGACTTCTGTAAACGAATGATGGGGCGAATAGTGTTTTTATACTTTATCCAAAAGAAAGGTTGGTTGGCTGTTTCACAGGGCAAAAAATGGGGAGAAGGAAATCCTGATTACTTATACGACCTTTTCAAAAAATCAAAGCACAAGGACGACTTCTATTTTCAGGAGTTAGTGCCATTATTCTTTAAAACACTAAACAATCCTGACTCTGAAAAAAGCTCTCATTCACTTCGTTTTCCATACTTAAATGGAGGTTTGTTTGACGACAGCCAGGACAGGAAATACAACAAGTTGCATTTGCCAGAGCATATTTTTCAAAATTTATTTGAGACATTCAACAATTACAACTTCACTATTTATGAAGATGCACCGGACGAACATACTGTAGCCGTTGACCCTGAAATGCTTGGCCATATTTTCGAGAACTTGTTGGAAGACAACAAAGACAAAGGAGCATTTTACACTCCAAAAGAGATAGTGCATTATATGTGCAAGGAAAGCTTGAAAGCTTATCTTTTTGGATACGATGAACAAAACTTTGCAAACAATGAATTAGCCAAACGCAGCATTGACAAAATCATTCAACAGCAAGAATTAGACAGTGAGGAAAAGCTGTTTGCAGAGAAGAACGCTTTTAAAATAATTGATGCCCTAGAGCAAGTAAAAATTTGTGACCCAGCTATTGGTTCCGGTGCTTTCCCGATGGGATTATTGCAAGAAATATTCAATGCTCAAATCTATTTGCAGGAACTTAAAGGATTCAAAAAAGGAGTTTCAGATGCTGACATTAAAAAGCACATCATTGAAGAGAGCATTTATGGTGTTGACATTGATGCTGGTGCGGTTGATATAGCACGTTTGCGTTTTTGGTTGAGTTTGGTGGTTGACGAACAAGAGCCACAGCCATTGCCAAATCTTGACTTTAAAATTATTTGTGCAAATACGCTTATACCATTAGGTGAAATAAGAAGTTTGGACATGGATGCCAAAGCAAGTTTGGCAGTGAAAGAATTAGCAAAAATCCGTCACGATTTCTTTAATGTAAGCAGCGAGGAGAAGTTGAAACTAGAACGACAATTTAAAAAGGTTCAAACAGATTTGTTGAGCTTGCGTGAACTGGCAACAAAAGACAACTTTGAATTCTATACGAAACTATGGGGTTTCAATCCCTTTGATTTTCAAACAGCCCCATGCTCTTGGTTTGATGCTTGGTGGATGTTTGGCGTAAAAGATGGATTTGATATTGTTATTGGCAATCCACCTTATGTGCAACTTCAAAAAGATGGCGGAAAATTAGCAAAACTTTATCAGTCATACCAATATGACACATTTGAAAGAACAGGCGATATTTATTCACTATTCTACGAACGAGGTGTTCAGCTGTTGAATGACAAAGGCATACTTTGTTACATCACTTCCAACAAATGGATGAGGGCAAATTATGGAGCTAGCACAAGAAAATTCTTTGCAGAAAAAACACATCCACTTTTACTAATTGATTTTGGAAATGTACAGGTTTTCGATACAGCTACTGTTGATACAAATATTTTTATCCTTCAGAACAAGCCAAAAGCCAATAAGCACGAAAGTAAAGAAGCACTTGCAGTCCGTATAAACAATGACTTCAATATTGAAGACCAAAGTTTACAAGAGTATGTTTTAAGTAACGGTTATAAACTATCATCATTAAATCACAATGCCTGGGTTGTAGGCGAACGAGACATTTACAATATAAAAGAATTCGTAGAACAACAGGGAGAGCCTATTGGAAAATGGACTACAATCAACTACGGGATAAAAACTGGTCTTAATGATGCCTTTATAATTGATGATTCAACCAAGCAGCAAATTATAAATGAAGACCCAAGCAGTAATAGAATAATTAGACCAATTTTAAGAGGACGAGACTTTTCGGCTTGGCATCCTGACTTTAACAATTTATGGCTGATTAATTCGCACAACGGTGTAAAGGGATTAAATATTGAAAGAATAAATATTACAAAAGATTTTCCAGCTGTTTATAAATGGCTTTTAAATTTTAAAGACCAATTAGTAAAAAGGCAGGATAGTGGGGACGACTGGACGAATCTTAGAAATTGTGCTTACATTATGGATTTTGAGAAGCCCAAAATAATGTATCCAAACATGACTAAATACTTGCCCTTTATTTATGACGAGGACAATCATTATTACTCGAATGACAAAAGCTACATTCTTACAGGCAAAAATCTTAAATATCTAACCTGCTTTTTAAATTCAAAATTATTCAAATATTGCTTCTTGGATAATTTCCCTGAATTACAAGGTGGAACAAGAGAACTAAGAAAGGTATTCTTTGACAAAATACCTGTCAAACAGATAACTGATGAACAAGAAATTCCTTTTGCTAAAATGGTTGACTACTTGGTTGCGTTAAAAAAGGAAAATAGTCAAGAACCAACAGACCAGTTTATGTTTATCTACTTTGAGCAAATTGCTAATGCGTTGGTATATGAACTATATTTTAAAGAAGCCTTTGCCAAAGAGAGTTTTGAAGTTGCCCGTTATGTAGCACTGTTGCCAGAAATAGACAAGGAGAGTAAAGAGCCTGTAATACTACAAATTCGTAAAGCATATATTAAAGCCCACGAACAAGGCAAACCCATTCGAAATGCTGTAGAAGGCATGACTACTATTCCACAAATTAACCTAATCAACAATAGTGTTACCATATGAAAATAACTGAAATACGGTTTACTAACTATAAAGCATTTTATGGTAATGGTTCTGCCAATAAGATTGTAATACCGAATGGTGAAAATCTACTCATCTATGGCGAAAATGGAAGCGGTAAAAGCAGTATTTACGAAGGCTTAAAGAATTTATTTTTAGCATCTGATGTAACAGATGGCAATGCACATTTTTCAAGGCACTTAGCAGTAGACGAATTTATAAATGACCCCGATGATGATACTAAACAAGTTCAACAACCAGCAAATATTGCAATCATTTTAAATGATTTTAAAGGCAATACAAAGCGAGTTGTTTATGGAACACCCGATGGCAATGTAGAAACGGATAAGGATGTATTCGATGCCAGTAAAAGCAATAGCTTTTTATCGTATAGAGAATTGTTAAAAACCTATTTAATAGGGAATATTAAGGACGGTTTTGCCTTTCAGGTTAATCTAGCTGAATTAATTTTAAAAGATATTTTAGCACAAACAGTCAATATTGGAACTAATAAAACTTACAGCCAAAACTATAAAGAATTATGGGTAGCAGGCAAAGGCACAAGACCCAGCCGTGCCCAAAAAGAAGATATTGCTAAGAAATTTGACATTGGTTTCAAAAAAGACATTGCTGATATAAATATTATCCTCAATGAACTTCTTCATTATTTCTTTCCCGAATTAAAAATAGAATTATCTGTTGTAGATACTTACATAGAATACGAAACACAAAATTATCCCGTATTTCAAGTAGCTTTAAAATGTTGGCATTATGGTATAGACACAAGCAAGAACGGAGAAAATCATTTAACCATTTTGAATGAGGCAAGATTATCAGCATTAGCCCTATGTATTTTTCTTTCAGGGATCATTATTAAAAGCAAACAGAACACCAAAATCAAGTTCCTTTTCTTTGACGATATATTTATTGGTTTAGATACTTCAAATCGAATTCCGTTGCTGAAAATATTAAATGAATATAAAGCAATAGAATGGAAAGAAGGAATAAACGATATTACAACTTTCGTAGAAAATGTCATACAAAGAAATGAAGATGGTTCAATAAAATATCAAGCAACACCTTTCTTTGATGACTACCAAATTTTCATAACTACGTACGATTATCATTGGTTTGAAACAGCGAAATACTACTTGCCAAATAATAAATGGGAAACAGTAGAAATGTATTCTCATTCTGAGAATGGCATTGACTTTAATTTGCCCTTAATTATTTCCCCATCCTCAAATTATTATCAAAAAGCAGAAATCTATTATAAGAAAAGCAGGGACAATAAAGATTATCCTGCATCAGCAAATTATTTGAGAAAGGAATTTGAGTACCAATTCAAACGTCTTTTATACGATAAGTATTTACTAAAAAGTGGTGAAAAAGGAACAGTGTTATTAAGGGAAGATTTGGGCGAATTGAGAGAAAGTTTTGAACAAATGCTTAAAGACCTGGCATTTGATTACTCACCTTTTGCGGATTTGTCGCTATACACAAAAACAACATTGAATCCATTATCACACGACAACCTTAGCAAACCAGTTTTTAAAAGGGAATTACAGGAAACTTTCTTGTTGGCAGATAAACTTCGTGCCATTAACAAAGACCTACTCATAGCAAAAGACACTAAAGTTACCCTAACAACCATTAATGGTGCAACAACCCGTATTACAACATTAGCATTAAGTGTTGATGTCTTTAATTTTACTATTGATGGAGTACATAAGCATACACCTGTTTTCTTAAAACCCAAAAACTATGTTGAAGGAGATACAACAATAAAATTGAACAAGTTACCAGAATGTACAACAGAGAAAGCCTATGATATGATTTACCATAGTGTTTTTGGTGTTAACAATGCTTCAAATGGTAAGAATGTAAATGAAGAATTTATTTTAGAAGATGGTCAAGATTTAAATTCAATCTTAAGTTAGAATGTTCATTACTCAACCCAAAATATTCATTAGTAGCACCGTTTTCGATTTAACAAACGAAAGAACAGCCGCATACAATGCTGTGAATAAGGTGGGCGGTTTCCCTGTGATGTCAGAAAAGACGATGGAGGCACAAAGCACAGATTCGTTAACGGCTTGTTTGAGCAAAGTAATGGAATCAGATATTTATGTGCTAATTCTTGGCAGCCGTTATGGTTGGCAGCCTGAAGGAAAAGAATCTATAACCGAATTAGAATATCAAACTGCATGTAGCAAAAATATTCCTGTCTTGGTTATTAATACAACCTATCCAAAAGAAGCGTTACAAAAAGATTTTGAAGGACGGGTTGAGTCAAAGTATTTTAGAAAAACAGTAAATGATGCCTTTGAATTAGAAAGAGAACTTGAACAAGCTTTAAAAACTGAAATTGATAAAAAACAGAACGAGTATTTCAATAGAACCGAAGCGGTTTATTCTAACCTCGTAAAGATTCAATTTCCAAGTCATTTATATATTGCAGATTTGGATATTGATAAGAAGGCGGTTAAGCAATACAACAAAGAAAGGAAACGCCCCTTTTTCAACCCAAGTTTACATGATTATGCAGTTTCTGCGTTGTATATGCAGGATATTTCATTCCCTCACGACTGGTTGGTTTGGGATGGTAAAATTATCACTTTTCACAACCTTCAAGATGATTCAGTAGGCTTAACCAAAATAATTGATAAAGGAACAGCAGAACCTTTTTCTTGTGATGAGTTTTATGATACATCATCAGACAACTTATCTCAATTCAAGTATCTCTTAAAGAAATGCCTCGAAGCGAAACTTCATAAACTAAAAATCAAATGGTTTAAAGAGGAGAAGTTATTTGTATTTCTTCCATCACAATCCGATGAGTTAGATAGATGGCAGCCGAGGTCTATTGAATGGACAAAAACAGTGAAGCGAGCAACCCGTAAAGTTGTTGACGTTAAGTATGATTTAAAGGACAAGTCTAAGGTATTCAATCTTAAATGTTTGGCCTTCAAAACTGGTTTTGAGAACTTTGAAAATGATTGGTATTTGGCTTTAAAACCTGAATGGATATTCCTGTGGAATGATTTAAGAGTTTGTAATTATGCATATAAGAACATTCAATGGCTTAAAAAGAACGAGCGAAACATGCATGTATTTAATCATTACAACTTTATACTTCGGTATCTCCAACCGTCTCAAATGGAATCACTATTCATGGAATACAAGGATTATCCTTTCTTAAAATTAGAGCAAATTGAAAAATTTGATTTTGCCCCTGTCGTTCCAGATTCTGTGTGGAGTAGTTTGGAAGCAATAGGTAATCAAAAGAAAATGACTGACGAAGATGGAAACGTAGATTTATTTGGAATATGAAAGCGGAATACATACAAGAACCATTTTTATTATTTGGCAAAGGCAAAAGCATTTGTCCAAGAGAAGGTATTTCCGAATTAAGCGTTTACGATACCGTAATTGAAGCAAGAAAGAATCAATTATTACTTGGAATTATTGGCATTGAAGAAGATGTTGAAAATCTGAAAAATTGGCTTAAAAGATTTGAAAGTTACATTCCTGCTAGTCCAAAAGGTAAGCAGAAAGGCCTTTTTAAGTCATTTCCTGGCTTCAATCAAGAAAAAGGATTTTGTGCTAAGTTCATTTACGATTCTAATTACGAACGAATCCTTTCTCCGAATGATATTAAGAAGATTTTAAAAGAACCTGATAGGGATAAGAAAGTATTAGATGCTGTTGACTTATTTGGTGAAAACATCGGTTTTCTCTCTGATATAAAGAACTGTGATGTTATCGTTTGTATTATTCCTAAAAGTTTTGAAGGGAAAATCGTACAGGAAAATAAAGACGATGAACCAGTAGAACAAAATGCAGAAGATAATGGAGAACCAGAATTGGAATTAAATTTCAGACGTGCATTAAAAGCACGTGCAATGAAATACAATACTCCAATTCAACTTCTTAGAGAATATGTTTTACACGACAATAATAAATCACAAGATGCAGCAACAAAAGCATGGAATTTTTGCACGGCACTATATTACAAAGGACTTCAAACAATTCCCTGGAAATTAGATGTTGACGAGAATAAGCCAAAGGTTTGCTTTGTTGGCATCGGTTTTTACAGAAGTCGGGATAAAAAGACAATTCAAACAAGTTTAGCTCAAATCTTCAATGAAAATGGTAAAGGCGTAATTCTTCGTGGAACTCCTGTAATGGAAGACAAAGACGACAAAAAGCCCCACTTGACCTATGACCAGTCATTACATCTTTTGAAAGATGCTTTAACCAAATACAAATTTGCTACTGGCACAATGCCAGGCCGTGTTGTCTTGCATAAGACATCAAAATATTATGAAGACGAACTTGATGGATTTATTCAGGCAATGCAGGATCTAGGAATCACAGAATATGACATTGTAACGGTTATGGAAACCGATTTACGTTTTTTTAGAAATAATCTTTATCCACCAGTAAGAGGTTCTGTTTTTACATTGACTGAAAAACGGCACATTTTATATACAAGAGGCTCTGTTCATCAATATCAGACATATCCCGGAATGTATATACCTGCTCCTTTGGAAGTTCGAATTGTCGAATCTGTTTCATCTGTAAAAACAGTTTGCAAGGAAGTTCTTGGACTTACAAAGATGAATTGGAACAACACTCAATTCGACAACAAATATCCAATCACAATTGGCTGTGCAAGACGAGTTGGTGAAATAATGAAATATCTTGGCGAAAACGAACAACCCAAAGAATCTTATGCTTTCTATATGTAACAAAAAGTGTACACAAATCTTGCAAGTATGTTCACACAATAGTATAGGTTTCGCACCTTAGATTACCATTATAACTTCTATTTTCTTTTAATTAAGTATCAATGCGCGCTAAAACCATCCAAGTATTCTTAACAGACGGCTCGCCCCGGGGCATTAAACTGGCAGAAATTACCAGTAATATTGAGTTGGCTATTTTCATTCCCAGAAACCAAATGAATGAGGCGGGCAAAAGAGCAGAAGTAAGTTTACCCGGTGTGTATTTTCTATTTGGAGAAAACGAAGCGGGTGGTAAGCCCTTGGTGTATATTGGCCAGTCCAGAAACTGTTTAGACAGAATCAAACAACATGATCAAAAAAAAGATTTCTGGAACTATGCGGTACTCATTGTATCCAAGACTAACAATTTTACCCAAACACATATAGAATACTTAGAGCAATTAGCCATAGACAAAGCCATAGAAGCCAACCGCTATGTATTGCAGAATGGCAATAGCCCAAAGAAATTTGCAGTACCAGAAATGTTAGAAGCAGACTTGCTGGACAATTTTGATACCATCAAGATCTTGCTCTCCACATTGGGCTTTCCTTTGTTTGAGGGTTGGGTGCAGTACAAAGAACAGTCCAGTTCTAAGCGTTTGTACTGTAAAGCCAAATCTGCCAAAGCAGAAGCCGAGTATGTCAATGATGGTTTATTGGTTTTCAAAGGGTCAACTGCTAACATGGAGTTTGCGCCTACTTCCAGTACTTCCTTAATGGCACAGAGAACCAAGCTCATCGAAAACAAGGTGCTGGTACAAACTGGAGAAGTGTATGTGTTTGCAGAAGACTATTTGTTTACATCGCCCAGTGCGGCAGCCTCACAAGTAATGGCCCGCAATGCCAACGGTTGGATAGAATGGAAAGACAGCACCGGCAAAACCCTGGATGAGTTGTATAGGCAGCAGTAGTTTTTTTTAGTTGTTGTTCGAGCGGCTATCAGCGGTAGGAGGCCGCCGCCTATAGATCCATGGCATCAAGCAGTATAACTTAAATTATATCTTTTTGCATATAATTTTCATAAAACCTTCATAATTATATCTATTTGCATATAATTAGTAAATAATTCCTATTTTTATATGCATAAGCATATAAGATGGATTCGTTATCAAACTTTGTAAAGACTAAAAGAAGGCAACTAGGCCTTACACAGGAAGAATTTGCAGAAAAAGCCGGCGTGGCACTTACCGTTATTAGAAAGATTGAGCAAGGTAAGGAAAACCTTAGCCTATCAAAGGTTAACCAGGTGCTGCACATGTTTGGTCATGTGTTAGGTCCAATAAAAGAGAACAATGAGACAAGCAATCGTTAAATACAATCATATTACAGCCGGAATACTTACAGAGGATGACAACGGAGAATACCTGTTTGTATATGATGAAGCATATGTAAAAAATTACCCAGGTCAATTCATCAGTTTTCAAATGCCGGTATCTACGATGCCTTATAGAAGTAAAAGACTCTTTCCCCTTTTTGATGGTCTGATACCTGAAGGTTGGCTCTTAAATATTGCCGCAGAAAGCTGGAAAATAAATCGCAATGATCGAATGGGTCTTCTGCTCGCTTGTTGCCAGAATGCCATTGGTGCAGTAAGTGTTCATCCTGTAAAAGAAAATACCAGTGAATAACTGTCTATACTGTTATGGTGAATTAGATGCTAATCAAATAGATTATCATCCAAAGTGTGCAAAAGCCTTCTTTGGTACTGTTCATGCGCCAGTATTGCCCTACCACCTAACCGAAATGGAACAGCTGGCCCGAGATGCTGCTTCGCTTTCTATCAGCGTGCCAGGAGTGCAGCCGAAATTATCACTAGGGTGGATAAAAGAGAACTTGAGAAAAGGACAGCAGGGGAGATTAACTATTGTAGATGCCTTAGACGGACACTATATATTAAAGCCTCAGAATACAGACTATCCGCAGATGCCGGAAAACGAACATTTGTCAATGAAACTGGCTGAATTATACCGGATGTCTATTCTACCTGTAAACATGATTCGATTGCAATCAGAAGAATTATGTTTTATCTCAAAGCGGATTGACCGAAATGCAGATGGATCTAAAAACCATATGATTGATTTTTTGCAGATACTAGAGTTGGAGGACAAATACAAAGGAACTATGGAGCAACTCGGTAAAAAAATTGGCGAGTTATCTGTAAATACCTTGCTGGACAAGCTACGCTTTTTTGAATCCACAGTGTTTAATTATTGTATTGGAAACAGTGATATGCATCTGAAAAACTATTCCATGTTTTTGTCACAAGCTGGATGGGTGCTTTCACCTTTTTATGATTTGCTCAATACAAAAATGATATTGCCCAAGGATAAAGAAGATGTAGCCTTGTTATTAGGCGGCAAAAAAGAGCATTTCAATAAAGGATATTTTGATCGTTTTGGTGAGGTGTTGAAATTAAATGATAAACAAATCAATGCCGTGTATAGGCGATTAGCGAAATGGTTGCCAGGAGCTACGGAATTGATTGATCGTTCTTTTCTGGATGATGATCGAAAGAGTGCCTATACAGCAATCATCACTAAGCGTGTACAGCTTTTTATGGAATGATATCATTGCAACGAAAAGTATTTGAGATTTGAAATTGCATAGTTCTTTTGTTGTTCACCACAGCAGTATTGTTGCTGATAGTAAGGGACACTTCGCTGGCCGTGTATGAGCGAAGTGACGCCTTCTTTCGCCCTTGTTGGTCGCTGACCAACAGGCGTGTTTGTGGTTGCTGGTCAGGCGACCAGCAACGGCAAGCGATCAGCCACAAGCAATAGTAATATCCTCAGTTAAAATCAGTAGATTTATCCATCAGCTGCTGCGCATGTACCGTGAAAAGAATGCTGTACGTATTCATCCATTCAACCACTACCATGCAAACAGCATCCTCGGGCTTACAGCCCACCACCAACACCGCGCGTATTACTGCCATGGATACCATCAGGGGTATTGCCCTGTTTGGCATCTTGTTAATGAACATCATTGGCTTTGGTTTATACAAAGCCTATTTCGATCCCACCAATAACGGCGGTTCTACCGGCTGGAGCCTCAATGTGTGGTGGATGAATATGCTGTTTTTTGAGGGCACCATGCGAGGTATGTTTTCCATGTTGTTTGGAGCAGGTATTCTTTTGTTTACAGGCAGGTCCAACACCGGCACACAAGAATCTGTGACCGATACATTTTTCCGCCGACTACTCTGGATGATTCTGTTTGGCGTTATTCATTGTTATCTACTGCTTTGGGATGGAGAGATATTGTACACTTATGGTATTGTAGGCATGTTTGCTTTTAGCTTCAGACACCTGAAGCCGGGAAAATTATTGGTGGGTGCAGCTTGTATACTACTGGTGTCTACTGCATTTAGTGTAGTAGATTATATCGATCATAAAGATGCTTATACACAAGCAACGGCCGCACGTGCCAAACGTACCAAGGGTTTGGTGTTGAATACAAAAGACACCGAAGCCATTGCCAAATGGAATGAGATTGAAAAGAAAGAAAAAGTTACGCCCCAGCAGGTACAAGATGAGATAAACGCACGTAGTAAAGATTACTGGAGCATTGTAAAACATAAGCTGCCGGAAAATGTATACATGCAAACACATTTTTTGTATTTTATCAATTTCTGGGATACGCTTGCCATGATGTTATGGGGTATGGCCTTTTTTAAATGGGGGATATTGAAGGCGGAAAAGTCACGCCGATTCTACTTATTGATGGCCATTATTGGGTATGGTCTGGGGATTACCATCAACTATATTGAAACAGCCTATATCGTGGGTAATCAATTCAGCATTCTCTCCTTTTATAGAGGCTTTGTTACCTATCAGTTTGGGCGTGTGCCTACTACTTGCGGACATATTGCCTTGATCATGCTCTTTGTGCAATCGGGTATACTGCCATGGCTACGCAACGCTTTGGCTGCGGTGGGACAAATGGCTTTCAGCAATTACATCATGCATTCGCTCATCTGCAATTTTATTTTTCTGGGTTATGGTTTGTCGATGTACGGCAAGCTGCAGCGCTATGAGCTCTACTATATTGTAGCAGGTATTTGGTTGTTTCAATTAATTGCCAGTCCTATTTGGTTGCATTATTTCCGTTTTGGTCCGCTCGAATGTATGTGGCGAAGTTTAACTTATTGGCAGCGGCAACCGTTTAGAAAGTGATTGACTATTGTCTATTGATGATTGTCAATTTTCAATTGTTTTGAGATTGCTGATTGGAGATTTGACATTGTACGTAAACAGGCTTTATGTATGTTTAACCGCAAAGACACGAGGGCGCAAAGGTTCGCGAGGATGATTATTTGATATTTCGAATTTGAGATTTGATATTGTCTTAGCGCCACTTCGAGGCTTTGCGTTTACCCTCCGAAGCTTTAGCGTAGGCGTGGACTTGGCGGTGAAATAATACAACGTGAATCGGCAGACGTGAATCGTGAGGAAGCAGTTAGAAACAAGAATTTAGAAGCCAGAAGCCAGTATTTCTTGCAAAGGCGCAAAGATTTTTTTAGCACGCAAGGATTGTAATCAAGATCATGGCGTGCCTTGCTATCCTAGCGAGCTTGGCGTGAAACCATTTAACATGAATGATGATAAACAATAGTTAATGCAATTGTTTACTAAGAAGCTTTTTTCACCTGTTCTGTGGTTTGTTTGTTGGTGTCTGGATCGAGCTTTACCTGATTGATGGGGTATACATATATGAGGTAGAGATAGAAGAAGCCCAATGATAAGGCTAGAATCATTAAGCCGATAACAGAAGAATTTATCTTAACCCCCTGCATAGACAATTCAAGTGAATTGCCTTCACCAGCTGGCGCGGTTGGATTTTTCTCCTGCATTTTCATCGCCTTCTGAAAATGGATCCCGGAGAAGATTAGTCCACACAATACAATTACTGATACCATCAGGAAAATGAGTTTGGTAGAGGTAGACTGCCAGGCAAACGTTTGATAGCGTTGGTCAAGGCTCTGTTGATAGTATAGAAACTGTTTGGCACCAAACTTATTTTCTTGTAGCATTTTTTCCTTTTCTGCAACATGAATTAGGCTATCTAATTTGTCTGCTGGTGCGGTTTTGACCTGTGCTTTTTCAAACTGGTTGAGTTTGGCTTCAAAACTGCTGTCTTGTGCGTTTGCCTGAATAAAGAGGCAGCATAGTATTAGGGATACGACGATTTTATGCATGTGTTGTTTCATTGTTTTCGCAAAAATTTGATGAGTTCTTCTCGGAAATTAAGTCGTTCTATATTCGATGCGTTTTTTATCCTCTTTTCTTCCAATGTTTTTATGGTTTGTTCGGTAATAGCTGGTTGATTTTTTTTATTGTATGCGGGTATTAGGGATAGGATGGTCGCCCATTTTTGTTTTAACACGGTAGCAATACCTGTTGGCTGAGGTACTGCATCATAACTGGCGCCTAATTTGGGTTCGAAGTAGAGGCGTTTTTTTTGTAGCAATGCTGTTAGGAAGGGGTAGGCTTTTGCTGCTTTTGGATGATTGAGTTGATCATAAATTGATTCATTGTATTGCTCGAGAATTTTGAAACGGCCTTTACATAATACTTTACTTACGTCAAAAGAGTCCATAAATTGTATAATAACATCTTCAGGGTTCTCCTGAAAATTTAGTCTACTAAGGGGAAGTAGCAGCTCATTTCCTCTGGCAGAACCTATACCGAGTTCGTAAAAGTTTTTAGGTAGTTGGATAAAGCCGGAATCTATCTGGTGATGATTGAGGCTGTCTAACAAATGGTCAATCTGCCTCAGCCTTGGATTGGGTATAAAGGGATTGGTGAATGCTTCAAATTTTTCAGACAAAGCCTCGATGGTCTGTTTTTTTTGGGTGTTTGCAGCCGGACTACTCTTTTTTTGTGCTTCCACAAGCGTACAGGCTGTGCAACCGATGAATAACAATAGCAGCAGTTTGTTGCGCATCTGGTAGGATGTTTGTCTAAATCTATCGATTTTTTGAGCAGCCATGAAATTTCGCTCATTAAAGCTTGCTGCTCCTCCAAACTATGTTTGCAGTAATCCTACTACAAGACCTACACAGCTTCTACCACAAGCGATTTTGATGTAAAACAGGAGTTTTGGTTATTCAATACCATCAAAAACAGTTGTATGAAAAAGTTAGTACTTGTCGTATTGGTAGCATTACTTTTTGCTTCTTGTGCTTCCAGCAGCAGACTGAGTTGTCCAACACTCAACAAGCATTATTTCGCTAAGCAAGGTTGATGCGTGATTGGGATAATTGTGTAATTTAATGAGGCAATCTATCTTGACGCATACACAACCCATGGTTAAAAAAATCAGCTTTGTTTTACTGCTTATGGTAAGCAGTTATTTTGTACAAGGACAACTCTCCTGCTTACCCGATGCACCTGCATCGCTTCGCTCCAATAACAAAATGCTACTGGCAAAACTGGACACAGCACGTAAACAATACTTGCAAGACAGTGCCAATGCAGATAATCTCATATGGCTTGGTAGAAGACTAGCTTATGTTGGCCGCTATCAGGATGCAATTGCTGTTTTTAGCAAAGGCATAGAACGCTTTCCTAAAGATGCACGCATGCTAAGGCATCGCGGTCATCGCTACCTCAGCCTGCGTTGCATAGATAAAGCAATTGCAGATTTTGAAGCAGCAGCAAAATTGATAAAGGGTAAGCCCGATGAAGTGGAACCGGATGGTTTACCAAACGCGAAAAATATTCCCACCAGCACTTTACAGACCAATATCTATTATCATTTGGGGCTTGCCTATTATTTGCAAAGAAATTATGCAGCTGCAGAGAAAGCCTATCAACAGTGTTTGAAGCTGTCGAAAAATGCAGATATGTATGTGGCAACGGCCTATTGGCAATACCTCTGCTTACGACATCAACAGAAAGACAAAGCAGCAGCTAAACTACTCAATACAATTACACCCAATATGCCCTTGATAGAGAACGAAGATTATTACACCTTGCTGCAACTATTTCAGCAAAAGCCCTTAATCAAAGATCCGGCAGATATGCTGGAGCAAAAAAAGGAACTCAGCTTGGTTTCCTATGGATATGGCTTGGGTGAGTACTGTTGGTTGAGCGGACAAAAAGATTTTGCCAAAGCGGTTTGGCAAACTGTGCTGCAAAGCAGTCAATGGAGTGCATTTGGTTATCTGGCAGCAACAGTAGCTTTATCGCGATGAAGAGACAATTAGCTGATCAGATTCTTGCTTTCTACGCGAATCTAGAGGTGCCAAATCGTTTGCCACGCGGCGTGGAAGTGCTCTATCCTTTTGCAGATACTGCTGTACAGCAAGTGATGCAGCAGTTTTACAAACAATACTTCCACGATCACCAGCAACGTACCCTCATCTTCGGTATCAACCCGGGCAGATATGGAGCAGGTATTACAGGCATCAATTTTACTGCACCCAGACAATTATGGAATGATTGTGGTATTCAACATCCTTTCGGCGATGCATCAGAATTATCTGCTGAATTTATTTATGCCATGATCAACGCCTTTGGCGGCCCAGAGAAATTTTATCAGCAATTTTTCATTAGTGCAGTTAGTCCGCTCGGTTATGTGTTTAAAGGCAAGAACCTAAATTATTACGATACACCCCTACTACAGAAAAGACTGAAACCGTTTATTGTGGATTGTATCCAGCAACAAATGCAATGGCCAATCAACAGACAAAAATGTATTTGTATTGGCGGCGATAAAAACCTGCGCTACCTCGCTGAGCTCAATAATACATACAAATGGTTTGAACAGATTGATGTGCTGCCACATCCACGCTTTATCATGCAGTACAAAAGAAAATACCTACAAGATTATATTGCACAGTATCTGGAAGTCTTAGCTTAGGATTGAATCAGCTTGTGCTGATAAGCATATTTGATGAGCCCTAACACACTGCTTGCATTGGTCTTGCGAAAAATATTTTTTCTGTGGGTTTCAACAGTTCGTTCGCTGATGAATAGTTTTTCTGCTATGGCTTTGTTCGATAGTTCTTTTTCAATCAACCGAATAATTTCAATTTCTCTGGCAGTTAATTGTGCTGTTTCGTTTTCTTTAGTCACTTGATCAAATCGCGCCAGCTCGTTCAAAACTTCCTCACTAAAGTAAATGCCACCTGCTGCAACTTTTTCAATGGCGGCAATCAAATCTTGCTTGCTGATATTCTTCAACACATAACCAGCAATATCCGCTTCGTTGATCATCTCATTCACGATATCGCCTTGGCCGCTCATGCTTAAAGCCAGTATCCTAGTTTCGGGAAAAGCCTTACGAACTGCTTTAGCCAGTTCTTGTCCTGTCATTTCGGGCATCATGATATCGGTCAGCAATACGTCAGCAGGCTGCTGTTGTAGCAGTTGCAACATAGTTTTTCCTGATGTTGTTGTGTGGATGATGCGAATAGTGGGGTGGCCGTTCAGTAATGCAGTAATACCGTCGATAACGATTTGGTGATCGTCTGTTATGGCCACACTGATTGTTTTACTGCTCATCTTAGGGTTATTGCCGCATCGAATATACAAAACCCCGTTGAGCGTAAACTAGTTATCCCGGAAAGATCCGGATAAGTCGGCCCCCCGACAACGACTTTCTCCGGAATCTTCCATGGATGAGGCGTAAAAGTAGCAGGGCGTAATAATGCACACAATACCCATTTAGGGGTATTTTAGCTGGGCACATGAATAGCGATTAGCGTACCGCGGCCGGGAGCGGCATCCCACTCTACACTGCCTTTTAAATAGCTGATGCGTGTTTGGATGTTTTTTAAACCGATGCCATTTCGTTTGCTGGCGTCATTTAAATCAAAGCCTTTTCCATTGTCTTCAATTGTAGCAGCAATGCCATCTGCATCGCGGATAATAGAAATGTCCAGTTGATTCGCGCCAGCATGTTTGATCACATTGTTCACGCATTCCTGAATCACTCGGTATAAAACGGCTTCTGTGTTTTTCTCCAAATGTTCCTGTAAACCTTCGGTATACAAATTCACTTTTAGTACGCGGGCATCAATCTGATTGATGAATTCACGAATAGCCGCAGCTAAACCATTTTTCAGTAAAGCGTTTGGCATCATGTTGTGCGAAACCGTTCTAACTTCTTTACAGCTTTCATCAATCAATGCTAAAACCTTATCAAAAGCTGCTTTCTGCGATGGGTCACTGAACGACAGCTCGCTTTCCATAGCCGATAAATTCATTTTAGCTGCACTCATCATCTGACCAACGCCATCGTGTAAATCAGAAGCAATACGCTTACGTTCATTTTCTTCTGCTTCTAGCACAGCTTTGGTAGCGAGATCTTCTTTTTTGCGCAAAGCTTCCTGCATTGCTGCTGCTTGCTTGAGCTGATTTCTGCGATAGATAGAATAAGCAAGCAAAGCCCCCATAACTGCTAGCGCAACCACCACAAATAAAATAGTATTCTTTCTGGCAATTTTTAATTCCTGTTTTTCCAGCTCCAGCGCTTTGATGCGGTTTTGTTTGTCGAGTTCAAGAATCTGTTGGGCTTTTTGCGCTGAGTCTAACTGTTGTTCCAGAATGATTTCTTTTTGTTTGTTGAGGTCTAATTCATTCTTGGTAATGGTGAGATTGGCCTCGCTGAGTTCTAATGCATTTTTCGTGAGCGATAATTGCTGTTGATCGATGAGCAGGGCTTTAATAGAATTATCCTTGCTCAACAACTCAATCTGGTGTGCTTTCTTCTCTGTATCATACTTGGTTTGGAGCTCATTCACTTGTCGCGCTACCTTTTCATTCAGCAACTTATCGCTGATCTGCTGGTATTTTGATTTGTAGAAATAGGCACTTTGAAAATTGCCCAATGCAGAATCCAGCAGGGCGCGGTGTAGGTAAATTTCCCCGAAAGTATATTGGTCAGTACCCAGCTTGGCGGTTTCTTCGGCTTTAGTCAGCCACTCCAAAGCAGGCGGATATTTACCCATCAATGTATAGGCATAGCCGATATTCTGCTCTATCAGTGCCACACCGGAATAACTCTTGCTTTCTCTGGCTATGCTCAGTGCCTGTTGCAGCGGCGCAATGGCTTGTTCATATTTGCCCTGTCTGATGTATAGAGCGCCGATATTATTGGCACAAGCTTGTACGCCGCGTTTGAAATTGCCTTTTTCAAAACTGGTTTTGGCTGCATCTAAGTATTCAATGCCTTTTGTATAATCTACTTCGGTAATAAAAACATTGGCCATGTTCAACTGCGCCTTACCGGCGTCAATATAATTCCCTTCCGCTAGGCAGGATCGAACACTTCTGCTGAGGTAGTTTTTTGCTTCCGGAAAGTTGCGGATTTCAAAAAACAGTTTGCCCAGATTATTTTCTATGACACCTACATTCTTATCATTACGTTGCTCACTAATACGCAGCGCGTCCAGCATATAGGTAATCGCTTTATCTTTTTCACCTTTGTCTTGATAGGCAATGGACATATTGCTGTACACCGTACCTAAACCAGCAAGATTATTTTTCTTTTGATAGATTTTCTCTGCTTTCTCATAATTACTTAATGCTTCGTTGTATTTAGACAGTAGATAATATATTTTTCCCGTTTGATCAATTGCATTGGCGTAATCATCTTCTTTCTTTTGTTGCAGATATACTTCACCAGCTTGCTGAAATAACTGCAAAGCTTGTTGTAAATGACTGCGAAACTGCTGTGCAGTACCCTGCGCTAACCAGGCATCAGCTAAGCCAATTTTGTAATTGATTTTGTTGGCTAGACCAATAGCTTGCTGACTGTATTGATACGCATTCGCAGAATCGCCTTGCGCATAGGCATTGGCAATGCGGTTAAGTAAGTTGATGCGAGCAGTATCTGAACGAACGGTATTGAGTTGCTCTTTAAGCGAATTGATTTTGGCAGTGTTTTGTGCAAAAGCAGTAGTAATAAGAAGCGTCAGCAGTAGCAACAGTCTCATGTGGCAAAGGGTTAATCAACAGCTTAAAGATACTCGCAGTTTATTTACAGCGAAGCTATACGCTCAATTTTTGCAGTAGATACCCTTATGCGGGTATTTTGGCAAAAGAAAAGCCCTCTTCTTTGAAGAGGGCTGAATCTATTCGTGCTAAATAATTATAAAACTGGCCTGGCAAACTGTGAGATTTCCCTGATTTTTCCACCCTTCATTCGATAGCTTTCAAATAAAGAATAATGTTCTTTTTTACCGCCTTTTATATAATAGGTTTCATCAGTCCATTGAAGCACCCACTCATCTCCCCTTGTCGTATTATCAACAGGAAAGGCTGCGCCATAGACCTGTGTAGCACTATCCATTGTTCCTCTCCATTGTTTCAGCATAGCAATGGCTGAGTCTCTAACCAAGACGGATCTTTTACCATCTCCTAGTGTAGAGGTGAGGGTATCGGCAATTAAAGTGCCCGCACTGTCTACCATGCCTGCAATCATGAATTTATTCCATTGCATAACAGTAGCTAGGTTAGACATATTGCCTATTTCTGCTTTGCCATCATACATAATTTTTGCAGGAAGGGTAACGGCAGCATCTTCTGTACTTGTAGCTGTTTTTTCTGCTGCAGGCTGATTACAAGCAGCAAAGCTGATTAGCGCTAATAGCGCGAGTGTTGTTTTCATGTGCTTTGTTTTGGTTTCCTTTAAGTTCCGTAAATAATCTCAACACAAAGCAGTTTCCGGAAATTTTAATCTTGTTGAATGATGCGTAAAATGGCCTTCTACATTGCTCTTATTAGTAACTGATTGATATCCTTTTCATTAGTAAAGCAATACCCAATTTTGAGTATTGGATTGCTGATCGCTAATTCCACTTGATGCAATGAGCATGGTATAATTCCTGCTGTAAGAGTGCGGAAAAAATCCAATAAGCACCGGCAAAGTCCGGCTCCCATTCCATGCGCCGCAAGATTTCTTCGGGTCCCGGTCTTGGCTCCGTAACACCACTCAATACCTGTTGTGCAAGCTGCGAGAAGAAAGTTTGCTCAGCTTCGAGAAAAACAAGATCAGTATATGCTGTATTGTACACCATAGTTACTTACGCTCAGTGCTTATCTGGTTAATCGATGCAAAAACACAGCCGTTCTTTGAATCAATAAAGGATATTCTTTCAGATTGATGGTTTCACCCGGTGCATGTGCACCGCGGCCCGAAGCGCCCAATCCATCTAAACAGTCTACATATTGTGCTACATAAGAAATATCACCAGCACCCCTGCTACCGGGATTACCCGGATTCACTTTGCCCAGTCCCATTGCTTCACTTACGGCACTCAGTTGCATAGCTAGTTGTGCATTACCTTCTGTAGGCGACATAGCAGGAATACCATCACTGAATTGAATACTAGCTTTGGTGCCGGGTAACGACTGACTAACAATCTGCCGCATGGTGTTGCGAGCGCTTTCTTTTTGTGCTTCAGAGATAAAACGTAAATCACCAATCACAATCGTTTTAGGTGAAATGATATTGGTCTTGCCAGAGACAGTGCCACTTTGTGCGCTCTCCTGATAGTTCATTTCAGAACCACCCATGAATAAGCCGGGGTTAAAAGTGAGGTATTGCTCCTTGCTCAGTGTTTCTCTAAAACTATTCACAATACGTGCTGCTTCATAAATAGCACCATAACCAGCACTACCAAACACGCCAGACGAGTGCGCCTGTCTGCCTTCAACTTCTAAATGCCAGCCACTTGCACCGCGACGCGCAGTGGCTACTGTATTCAAGTTGGTGGCTGTTTCAAATGCCAGCGCGATATCATGTTCTTTCGCTCTCGCAATAAAATCACCTCGAGAGATGGCTCTTGGATGGCCCGCATTTTCTTCATCACCAGTCATGTACACCGTGATATTCGTTTCATCTAACATGCGCAATTGATGCATGGCCTTCAATGCTGCAATAATGAGCACATCGCCACCCTTCATATCATTAATACCCTGACCAGTTGCGGTACTATCATTTAACATAGTAAAAGGATTGGAGGGCATGTCCGGCTCAAATACGGTGTCTAAATGACCAATCAGGAAAAGCTTTTTACCCTTCTTGCCTTTTCTGTAAGCAACCAGATGGCCTGCACGTTTGAGTGAATCGGGCATGGCTATCCACTCAACGGTAAAACCCAAGGCCCTCAATTCTTTTGCATACAATTCGCCAACTGCTTTTACGCCATTGATATTAAAAGTGCCACTGTTAATGTTTACGGACTGCTTTAGCAAATCAATGGTTTGTGGCATTTGTTGTTTGATCAAATCAATCAGTTCCTGCTCTTGTTTGCTCAATTGTGCAAAAGCTGCGGTTTGCATCAATACAAGTAGGGCAGCTAAAAACTTTTTCATCTCTAGGGATTTGTATGAAGTTAGGGTAAAGCAACAAACAAGAAAATCAGTGCCTGACGAAAATCATGGTATGTGATACGAAAACCAATTAGTTTGCTGTGATGAAAAAAATATGGCTAATCATCTTTTGTGCGATGGCCGCGCAATTGTCTGCACAGGATACGACAAAGCCGCGATGGCAAGCTGGTGCTGAGCTCGATGTGTTGCCTTATGCACTTGGCGGTTATTTTGCAGCAGGATGGGTAGGGAAAAAACAAACCCGTATCAGACTACTCACTGCGGATGTACGCAAGCCGGATATAGTAACGCGCAGTGGATTTACGCAGCATCGCATACAGGCTTATGCATTGGTGGCAGATTATTTTTTCAAACCAGACTGGAAAGGATTCTGGATTGGTGGCGGCGCAGTATTATGGAATAGCAGCATTCGTGAGAAAAATACAAATGTCCAAGCTGACTTCAGCAATTATCTCTTGAATGGCAGCGCAGGCTACCATTATCGTTTTGGAAAAAGATGGTATCTCTCTCCATGGGCGGGCATTAGTCTGCGTGTAGGCGGCGATAAAAATGTATTGGTTGGTAGTTCGCGATATACTTTACCCTTATTCAATCCGGAAGCATCTCTGAAACTGGGTATAGTTTTTTAAAAATATGTGATAGGGCATCACATATTTTGTTACCAATAATCAAGCAAAAGAACCGATACCGCATTTTGGCTTTTGTATTGTTTCTTGCAAGCGCATTTTCGTTTCAAAAAAATATGCGCAAGATTATCGGAATCTTTAGTACTGTTTTATTGTGTGCAACAGCTTGCACCAAGCCTGTTCCCTTTGTGCCCGATACCAAAGCGGCACTCACCATTACTACCCATTTTGTGAATGGTAGCTCAACAAGTGTGCAATTAGATGCAGCAGAGTTAAGGGCTAATAGTTATATAGGCAAAGTGAACAATGGCGGTGGCGATCTGCCCTTTATGAGTATCACTGGTGTGAATCAGGAAGATGGTAAAGAGTATGTGTTCACTTTTGCCGGAAAGCAAGCAGGATCGCACGAATTGATTTCCGCAGCACACAATTTCCCCGCTGCCAATCAGCAAGTAAGACCATTGCTGGGCATTGTGTTAAGTCCCAGCTCAACACAATACAGCTTGGAGCCTGCTGCCGGTACGATTGCTTTGCGTTATGATGCAGTGAACAGAGTGATGAGTGGCGAAATTGTGAACCTACGTTTTAATCAGGGCATGACTGATCCGCTGCAGCGTTCACACATTATGGTGAATGGAAGTTTTCAGCACCTGCAATACCGCTAAGAAACCTGCTCCTTTGCGTATCTTGGTAAAAAATACCTGTTATGCAAAGGAGCATTTTTTATTGTCTGCTGTCATTGGTTCAGTTTGGTTTTGCTCAGAAACCCATTTCCAAAATTGCTTTTGGTTCTTGCGGACATGAAGACCATCCTTTGCCGGTATTTCGCACCATTGTGCAGGAAAAACCTGATCTCTTTGTTTTCCTAGGTGATAATATTTACGCAGATACAGATGATATGCAGGTGATGCGGCGGAAGTATGCACAACTGTCTGCCAATAAGGGTTTTCAGGCTTTGCAAAAATCTACACCCATCATTGCTACCTGGGATGATCATGATTTTGGTAGAAACGATGCGGGTAGGCATTATCCATATAAAGATTCATCGAAGCAAATTTTCTTGGACTTCTTCAAAGAGCCTGCTGCCTCTGCACGCAGACAACATGCAGGTATTTATACAGCCTATTATTATCATCAGTATGGTAAAACGCTCCAAATTATTTTGCTGGATAACAGAACCTTCCGGGATAATCTATTGCCTTACCGCGGCGAAGTGAAAAATGATCCACGCTACAAATATGAATTGGATTATGCGCCACATACCAGTAAGGATTCTACTTTATTGGGTGAATCACAATGGCAATGGTTGGAACAGGAATTGCGTAAGCCCGCTGATTTGCGCATCATTGGTTCCAGCACACAGTTTTCTATTGAGTTCAACGGCTATGAAGCTTGGGCCAATTTTCCGCATGAGCAGCAGCGCATGCTGGATTTAATCAAATCGACAAAAGCCAACGGCGTACTGTTTTTATCCGGCGATGTGCATTATGCAGAATTGTCCAAATTACAGCACACGGGTTTGTATCCCATCTATGATTTAACATCTAGCGGATTGTCTTCTACATGGGATTTTGCTACGCCCAATCGCAATCGCATCAAAGGCCCGGTAATGGAAAATCATTTTGGTTTGGTAACCATCGATTGGCAAAAAGCTGATCCGCTCATACAGTTAGAGATCAAAGATGTACCGGGCAAACAAAGAATAGTACATACGTTGAAATTGAGTGAGTTGCAATTGAAATGAGTCGGGTATTCGCAGTGGCGATCACCCATTCGTCAAAAAAATTTTCTGTGCATCGTAAAAATCCAGCAGTTTTGCACTGCTTCAAGTTACGAATATGAACAACTAATCATGTTCCGCGAGCGCGGAACAGCCCCTTCAAATCTCTGGCAGCACTGCTGCATTCCCTGTTTACATTTTATTGATTGACTGCGCCTGCATGCTGTATGATGCATGAAGATGCGCACTAAAACAACTGTATGCTTACAAAGCAATTCAAACATTTTATACAACTCGTTCGTCGGTCGTTACGCGGTGATGAACACGATTATACTTCTGGCAGTATTCGCCAGGCCATCGTACTACTGGCCATTCCCATGATTCTGGAATTAAGTTTGGAGAGTGTGTTTGCGGTGGTGGATATGTATTTCGTTGGACATATGCCCAATGCGGAAGTGGCTGTAGCCACAGTTGGGTTAACAGAATCCATGATTACCATTATTTATTCCATCGCCATTGGGTTAAGCACTGCCGCAACGGCTATGGTATCGCGCCGTATTGGTGAAAAAGATCCGGAAGCGGCCGCAAGAGCCGGTGTACAAGCCATCATCATTGGTGTAGTAGCGGCATTGGTCATCAGTGCGATCGGTGTTTTCTTCGCGCCGGAATTATTGGGTATGATGGGCGCCCAACCGGAAGTGATGGAAGAGGGTGCATCTTTTACACGCATCATGCTGGGTGGTTCTACGGTGATCGTACTCTTATTCCTCATCAACGGAATTTTTCGCGGCGCAGGTGATGCAGCCATTGCCATGCGCAGCTTGTGGCTGGCCAGTGGATTGAATATTGTGCTTTGTCCGCTCTTCATCTATGGCATTGGCGATTGGGAAGGCTGGGGATTGAAAGGCGCAGCGATTGCTACCACCATTGGTCGCGGTAGTGGTGTCTTGTATCAATGCTGGCATTTGTTTAAAGGCGATCACATGATTCGCTTTAAGCGAAAGTATTTGCAGATTGATATGAAGCTCATTCGTTCGCTGATTGGTATAGCATGGCCGGCAACATTACAGTTCATCATTACTTCAGGTAGTTGGATTGTGTTGGCTTGGATTGTATCTACCACAGGTGGTACTACTGCTTCTGCAGGTTATCAAATTGCGATTCGCAATGTGGTCTTCTTCATCTTACCTGCATGGGGCTTGAGTAATGCGGCAGCAACTTTGGTAGGACAAAATCTGGGTGCACAACAACCGGATCGTGCTAAGCAAAGTGTGTTTCTGGCGGCACAATACAATGCCATTTTTATGGCTTTTGTGATGTTGCTCTTTGTATTTTTCCCGCAACCCATTATCGGCATTTTCACGCGCGATGCGGCGGTGCAAGAAGTGGGTGAGCGTGCTTTGCGGATTATTGGTTATGGGTATATCTTTTATGGCATTGGAATGGTGATGATGCAGGCGTTGAACGGTGCAGGCGATACCAAGTCGCCTACATGGATCAGCTTGATTTGCTTCTGGGGCTTTCAAGTACCGCTGGCTTATTTGTTGGCTAAGACAGGCGAGATGGGCCCCACAGGTGCATTCATTGCCGTTCCGGCAGCAGAAACATTGATTGCCCTGCTGACATGGTGGTGGTTCCGCCGAGGCAAGTGGAGTAAGGTGGTGGTATAATTACTGCTGATCGCTCTTTCTGCGCACCAGTAATAACCATTCCTGATCCAGCGGCAGCCAGCCCTGATCGTAACAAAAGAAATAGGTATTGCCTTTTTGGTTGGTATAGGTATGGGTGTGGTATTGAAAATGAAACCCCATCGATAGCAACCGGGCTTTGGAAATTTTTTGCATGGACTGATCCTGTGGTAATAATTGCTGCAGGATCTTTCTGTTTTTCTGCAATACCTGATTGATCTGTTTGATATAAGCGATGTTCGCTTCCTGCTGTTTGCGCAGGTTATTGAAAGTGTTGCGACAGCCATCGTCGCAGAATTTTTTGTCGGCCCGCCCTCTGATAGTTCTTCCGCAGGAAAGGCAGTTTCTTGTTTCAGTCATAGTTTGCTGATTTAGAAATGCTTTCACTGGAGGTTTCTGCAATTTATTAAACCGATTTGAAATTTTCAAACGCTTATACACGGATAGAAACGCTTAAATACCGACTAAGGCTTATCGCCAAACCCATTTTTGTGTTGTCAGCCGAGGGCCCGGCAGATTGAGATAACTAAATTCATCACCACCCGCAAGGGTAAAAATTCACAACTATGTACGCATTAAAAAACAGCGTGAGACTGGTAGGTAATCTGGGTAATGCACCCGAAATCAGGACAACAGAAGGTGGCAAGAAAATGGCACGTTTTGCCTTGGCCACCAATGAGTCTTACAGAAATGCCAAGGGCGAAAAAGTAACTGAAACACAATGGCATAACCTAGTGGCTTGGGGTAAAGTGGCAGAAATTGCTGAGAAGTTGCTGCAGAAAGGTATGGAAGTAACCATTGATGGTAAGTTGGTGAATCGTACGTATACGGATAAGCAGGGCGAGAAAAAATACATTACCGAAGTGGTAGTGAGTGAGCTGCTCGTGATGGGAAATAAGCCCAAAGCATAATCCTTAACCCTTTCTTCCATTCCATATATCGGGGCCGCCGCAGGCGGCCCCATGGTTTTTATTGGGTTGACAATAGCATGATTGAACTGTTGATGTTAAGCCTGAATTATACACATTACGCAAACAGCCCATATTAAAATTTTATTCAAGCAGATTAAACATTTAAATTGTTGTGCATTCATACACTACATGCTAACCCAAACAGCGGCTGCACAAGGTCGCACCATCATTAGTTCCCATGGCAATACTGCTGTTTGGGAAGACCAAGCCAACGGTCAACGTGCGCTCTATGCTGCATCAGCTATTGATGCAGGTGCCTGTATCGAAGCGTTTCATGCGGCTGCTATCATGCATACGCCTTCTTATTTAACTGTGCAGAAAGATGATGATGAGCATATACATCTATCACCAGCACACTTGCAGTATGTAAACCATAGTTGTGCACCCAATGCTTTTTTTGATACTACTTACATGTCATTGATTGCACTGAAAGGAATTGCAGTGGGAGAAGAAATCACTTTCTTTTATCCTTCTTCAGAATGGGATATGGCACAAAGCTTTTCCTGCCGCTGCGGTAGCGAACAATGTCTGGGCGAAATCAAGGGCGCAGCACATTTATCGCCAGAAGTATTGATTCGTTATCACCTCACCGATTATATCAATAGAAAAATTCAAGAGTCTTGCTCGGAGCACCGGTAAAATCATCAGGCAAAAGAAAAATTGATGCAATAACACTCAGCCCCGACCGCTGTATGGTTTGGGTATTGGCGCCGCATTTGGAATCGGATGATCCCAATATCAGTTACTATTACGATTTTACGCAAAGCATCGCTGAGTATACAACAGTATTCACGGAGCTGAATATGGTTTGGCGCTGGCAGCCTGTAACCATGCAGAATTATCGCATCATTATTCAAACGATTCAGCAGGAGAGTGGGGAGTTGTTTCCGTTTGTATTGAATCTTTGTGATGGCGATGAAATCAATGGGGTGCCTGGCGTATCTGTAATTGATGCATTAGAAGCAGCGGGATTGTGTTATTCCGGTTCAGACCAACATTTTTATCGCATCACCACTTCCAAGTTGCCCATGAAAGCTGCTTTTGATACTGCAGCCTTACCAACGCCTGCATGGAAAGCGATTCATCAACCAACAGATAATGTAGATACTGTTTTTGATACCATGGGTAGTCCGCTCATTATTAAACCGGCTATCTCCGGTGGCAGCATGGGTGTGGGTACCAAAAATGTGGTGCACAATCTTGATGAACTCAAAACCCAGATAGCACAAATGTTTCAAGGCTATCGAGGTTGGGATTTGGCAGGTGATGGATTGTTGTTGGAAGCTTTCGTGAAAGGTAGAGAGTTTACGACGTTTATTGTGGGCGATGCGCATCATCCGAATGATTGCCTCATCTATCCTGCTATTGAAAGAGTGTTTCATGCATCTCTACCTGAAGAAGAGCGGTTTCTGTCTTTTGATCGATTATGGGAAATCTATGAAGATGAAACGCCTATGCCCAATGAAGAAAATTTCTATGAATATGCCGCTGCCCCTGCATCCTTACAAGCAGTATTGCAACAATTAACACTGGATGCTTATATCGCTGTTGGTGGCAAGGGCTATGCACGTTTAGACATTCGCATGGATGCAGCCGGCAATTGCTATGTGCTGGAAGTAAATGCACAATGCGGATTGAGTGCAGATGAAAACTACACATCTATTGGTGCCATTCTGCGATTCGCGCAGGCATCTTTTACTGACCTTATTCAGGAAATTATTCAGCGAACAATGGCTGCCAATGGAATCCAACTGTTGAAAGCTTACGCCGATTGAATTATTACTTGTTGCGCTGTCCCCGGCAATAAGCCATGCGCTTGACTATGCATGATGAGTTTACCTGCAGCGGTATCAAGCGTATATGCTGTAAAGGCGCCACAATATTGTGCATCTGTGATGGTAGCAGCAATACCATTTTCAATAAAGCGTACTTGTTCCGGTCTGATGAATTGCACTTTTTGATTTAGTTGAAATAACGAGCGCATCTCATCGGTGATAGCGGTATATGCACCCAATAATCCAGCAGTATAGGCATTGATTGGATACTGATATACCTGTTGTGGTGGTGCGGCTTGAATCAGTTTACCTGCCTGAAGTACCATTACCTCATCAGCCCAGGATAAAATATCCAATGGATCATGCGATACCATGATGCAGGTGATCTGTAATTGGTGACTAATACTATTGACAATATCGCGTATCGTTTGCCGATGTTGTATGTCTAAATTGGAGAAGGGTTCATCTAGCAGGAGCAATGAAGGTTTGGTCAGCAAGAGCTTGGCAAGTGCAATGCGTTGCCTTTCTCCGCCGGAAAGTGTATCATTCTTGCGTTTCAGCAAATGACCTATCTGGCATACTTCAATCAATTCTTGCATCATGGCTGGGTCCAGCTTGTTGCCATACTCCAACAATTCTTCCATGCGATAATTGTTGCGCAGTTCAAAATGCTGAGAGAGATAAGCGATTCTTGGATGACCCGCTAACAAAACCTCTTCCGGCTTTTTCACGCGCTTTCCTTGAAACAATACTTGTCCGCTATCTGCACCAACCAAGCCGCCAATGATTTTGAGTAAGCTGCTTTTGCCCGAGCCCGATTCACCAATAATGGCCAGTTTGCTTCCAGCCATTAACTGAAAAGAAACAGCTTCTAGTTGAATACTATCTAACTGCTTCGAAACAGCCTGCACATCAAGTAAAATAGGATCAGTCAACTCGGCCATGGTGCTGCGAAAGTAACCATTCTGTAACCGATGCAAAATGCATGCATTAATTTGTTATTCTTGTAAGCGAAATGCCCCTGAAAGTCTGCGTATTACAGCCCGATTATTCTACGAGTGGAGTGGATTATCAATATTATGATCCGCCAAGAAACTTGTCGCATCTCTTACCAGATGCTACGGTAGAACATGTACTATTGAATAAGCTGACTACTTATAAGCAGTTAAAAGCACTGCAGCAAAAGGGCTATGATGTATTTGTGAATCTGTGCGAAGGTTATCTGGAGTGGGAAGTGCCCTCCATTGATGTGATCTATACACTGGAACTACTGAATCTGCCTTTTACGGGTCCCACCACTAAATTATATGATCCGCCAAAGCCACTGATGAAATATGTGGCTTATTGTGCTGGTGTGGCTACACCGAACTATGTGTTGGTTCATTCATTGGATGATATTGAGCAAGCTGCACTGTTACAGTATCCACTGTTTGTAAAACCAGCAAAAGCAGGAGATAGCTTGGGTGTAGATGATGCTTCCTTGGTACAAACGAAAGAGGCATTGGAACAAAAAGTGCAAAGCTTATTGGAGGAATATGATGAGCTGCTGGTAGAAGAATATATTGATGGAAAAGAGTTCACAGTATTAGTAGCTGCTAATCCTGATGGCAAAACCTGCCGCGTATTTAAGCCGGTAGAATATGTTTTTCCAGAAGGCCGTGCTTTTAAAACTTATGCGCTGAAAACCTCTGAACTTCATCCTGATTGTAATCACCCCTGTAGCGATCCTGCTACAGAAGTACAGTTGCGTGAAGCTGCCGCAACTATCTTCAAGGGATTTAACGGGGTTGGCTATGCGCGATTGGATTTTAGACAAAAGCCTGATGGCAGCTTATATTTTTTAGAAATCAATTTCACCTGTTCTGTTTTTTATACCGATGGTTATGAGGGATCGGCAGATTTTATTCTGCAGTTTGATGGCATTGGTCAGCAAGGATTTTTACAACACATCATTGCAGAAGGGATGGCTCGCCATCAACGCAAACAGCCTTTGTATGTGATGAAGGGCAATGCGATTGCAGGCTATGGTATTTATGCTGCCCGACCTATTCAAAAAGGAGAAGTGGTTTTCAAAGGTGAAGGTCGCGCACAACGAATTATTACCAAGCCTTATGTAGATCAGCAATGGACCGAAGCAGAGAAGCAAGTGTTTGCGCACTATGCATATCCAATCAGTGGTCAAGTCTACATTCTCTGGGATGATGATCCCACGCAGTGGGCACCACAAAACCACAGCTGTGATCCGAATACTGCTTATGTAGGACTAGATTTAGTTGCAACAAAAGAGATTGCTGTGGGTGAAGAAATTACAGCTGATTATGCTGCTTTGCTGAATGATACAGCTGAATCTTTTCAGTGCCAATGTGGTGCATCTAATTGTAGGGGAGTAGTAGCGGGAAGCAATGGTAATTCTGTTCAAGCTAGAATTGATGGAACAATTAGGCTTTAAACTGCTGCTTTAATTGCTTGTATACTTGTTCCAATACTTTTTCTGTTTCTGCAATCAACTCAGCTGTTTCTGCTGAGATTGTTTTATCTCTACCCAGTATTTCAATACGTCTGATCACTTCTTTCAATGACTGAATACCCATGGTGTCAATGGTGGGCTTCATGCGGTGTGCTGTTCTGTAGATGGTATCAACATCATTGTTTTGTAAAGCCAGCTTCAGTTGTTGCATATCTTCCGGCATGGTTTTCAAAAACAACAAAACCATCTTGGTGCGAAACTCACTTCCAGGTCCGGCAATTCCATTAAACATACTCAGGTCATATAAGGCAACTGGCTCAGCGGCTGTTTTACTTACCGACTTAGCTTTGGTTTCTTTCTTCTTTTTGTGCGTGCTGAAAATTTTCTGCACAGCAGTATAGAGTTCTTCTTCGGTATAAGGTTTGGTTACAGCTGCATTTACACCGGCTTTTAAATAAATTTCTTGATCTTTCTTGAAAGCATTAGCTGTTAACGCAATGATGGGCACTTTTGCTTTTTTCGGAGCAGTCATTTTTCTAATAACTGCAGTTGCCTCCAAACCATCCATTTCCGGCATTAGGATATCCATCAGTATCAAATCAAAATCCTGCGCTTCGACAAGTGCAACAGCTTCTTTGCCATTTATCGCAACTGACACATCCATACCCCAATGCTCCAGCATGTGCGAAGCAATCATTCTGTTCAGTTCCACATCTTCTGCTAGCAGTACTTTTCTGCCTTTGAGCAAACTGGTTTCCTGCACCTGTGCGGTGTTAGTTGCAACTAGTTCAGGATTAATTTTTACATAAGGAATGTAGAAGCTGAATTTGGTACCCTTATGTAAAGTACTTATTACAGAAAGTTGTCCGCCCTGCAGCTCTACTAAGTTTTTACAAATACCCAAGCCTAATCCTGTACCACCATATTTTCTAGAGATATCTGTGCTGGCTTGTACAAATGGATCGAAGATGGTTTGAATCTTTTCTTCCGGAATACCAATGCCGGTATCTTCCACATCAAACTGTAGTATAATCTTTTCTGCTGTTTCCCGAACGGGTTGAACAGTAACAGTGATCTTGCCTTGTTGCGTAAACTTGAGTGCGTTACTCAAGAGGTTGTTCAATATCTGACCTAGTCTGTATGGATCACCATTAACGGTAAACACTTTCTTCTCCGGCACATTGAGTGCTAGTTGTAATCCTTTTTCTTCTGCTTTGAATTGGAAGGATTGTACTGCAACATTCACCTTATCAATTACATCAAATGGTACCTGCTCAAACTCTAATTTACCTGCGGTTATTTTTTCAATCTCCAATACATCGTTCACAATCACCAATAGGTTCCTGGCAGATTCTGTGATGAGGTGCAGATAATTCTTTTGTTGCTCGTTGAGTTTTGTTTTGCCAAGCATGGCGGCAACACCGATAATACCATTCATCGGGGTACGAATTTCATGGCTCATGTTGGCCAGAAAAATTTGCTTGGCTTCAGCTGCTTTCTCCGTAAGGTCTTTAGCAAGTAACAATTCTCGCTCAGCATTTACCCTGTCTGTAATGTCTTGTGCAAAGCCAATGATGTATGGATTACTACTTTCCTCTACCATCATATAGTTCTGGAAAAGCAGGTTGAGCTGTCTGCCGGTTTTGTGTTGTACCGTGAACACGCCTTTGGCGCTGCCTTCCATTGCTATTTCTTGTAGATAGCCTGTTCTGAGTTGATCGATATCCGCATCAGGCATAAACTCAATTAGGTTTCTGCCAATCAATTCCTTTTCTTCATAACCCAGCGTTTGGCATATAGCAGGGTTTACTGAGAGTAACCTGCCTTGTAAATCGTGGGTACAAATAAGGGCCTGACTAAAACGGAATAAGTCTTTGAATCGCTTTTCGCTGATAGCTACCTGTTCTTCAATTTGTTTTCGCTGCGTAATGTCTAGGCCATAACCAATTACCAGAATCACTTCACCCTTATCGTTCAATACAGGGAACATGTTGCGCAGATGGTGCTGTACACTTCCATCTTGCATCGTAAGTGTTTCTTCCCACGAATTCAGTGTTTTAGATTTTACCACAGCATGAAATTTCTCTCTTCTTGCTATGGCGATAGACATTGGTTTATTGCGGAGTCTACAATAGTCTTCATCTTTTTTACCAATCATCCATTTTCTCAGCTCAGGATCTTTGATGGCAATAGGATTCAGATAGAGATAGGTATGTTCTGCGTCGAATACTGCGATATCTGCAGGAATATTATCCATGATCTGCTCATAGAATCTTTGTTGTTCCTGTAGTCGTTGTCTGTATCCAAAAGCGTCTGTTACATCGCGGTAGTTCCAAAGATGACCATGGTATTGCTCATCAATAAAGATGGGTATATAGTCGCGTTCCAGTACGCGACCGTCGGCCATTTTCATGATTTCATTCAATACTGGTTTTTGATCTCTTAAAATGGTTTCTACGCCACGTACAAACTCTTCAGGGTTTGCAAAAAAGCCTTTGCTCTGCTCTGCCGATTGAGAACAATCGGCACCAATCAACATTTCAGGAGCTACCGGTACCTGAAACATGTTGCAGAAGTTTTGATTAGCCAAAACAATTCTGCGTTGATCATCTTCTACCATGATGGCGCTATTCATATTGCCAATCAGGGTGGTTAGTCGTTTACTGGTTCGCGACAGCTCTGTTTCAATTTCTTTCTGCGCAGTGATATCGGTATGAATACCGATCATCTTTTTGGGCCTGCCCTCAGCGTCTTTGTCTATCACCATGCCCCGGTCTAGTATCCAGATATAGTGACCGTCTTTTTTACGCATCCGGTATGTTCGGCTATGCATATTGCGCTCGCCGACAGCATATTCATCTTCCATTTGATCTATTATGTAGAGATCATCAGGATGGATATGTGCTTTCCAAGAGTGTTCGTCGTCTGTAAACTCTTCGGGAGTATAGCCAAGCATGCGCTTGTATTGGTCTGAGTAGAAAGGTCTTCTTTCTGTGAAATCAAATTCCCAAATGCCATCACCAGCGCCCTCTAATGCAAACTTCCAGCGAAGCTCACTGTTCTTCAGTCTGGCTTCTGCTTCTTTCTCTTCAGTAATGTCTTCCTCTACAGCAAAATAGCCGGTGAGTTGCTGTTGTTTATCAAATAATGGTTGTCCATTTATTCTTACCCAATACGGTTTACCTAGTCTGTTGTAATTGAGTATTTCACAAACAAATGGTAGACGTTTTTTGAGTTGTTCAGATAAGTAGGCTACAGTTTCAAGGTTGGTGTCTTTGCCTTGCAGAAAATGTCCGGGCCTTTTGCCTTTCACTTCTGATAAGGTATAGCCTGTTATTTTGGTAAAGCCTTTGTTCACCCAGTCTATCTTACCGTCTTTATCAGCAATGATTACTGCGTTCACAGTTTCTTCTGCCACAAGGGAAAGTCGCTTTAAATCGTTACGCTGTTGCTGAATGGTATGTAACAGCTCTTTGACTTCCTCATTCACAATTTCCTGTGTCTTCAATACATGCAGTAAGTCGATCAATGGATCATGATATGCAAAATCATGTATGCTGAGTGATTTTTTTTTGATCAACTCCATTGATTCAAACCAAGGAGATCCTAAAAACAATAGTTGGTTTGTATCATGTAAAAACTCGAACTGTCCGCGTAAGGCGACAGGTTGTGCTTCTATTGTTTCAATCACAATAAGCTTATTCACTTCTGCCTTAAGTGCAAGAAAACTATTATCGGTGAGTTCGGGTCTTTTTACAACGAAGTGCTTAAAAAAAGATGTGTTATTCTCAAGCGTATATATTTTTAATAGGCTTTTTCCGGCAGTAACAATTTCTAACCCTTCTCCAATCAAAATATGAAAGGGGAAAAGCCGATTAAATTGTTCACTGTTAAAGCCTATATACATTACCAACTCACTTTAAATGTTTCATGATCATCGCCATTATCTCTACTGCTGATTAGTTCAACAGTTACAGCAGTTTGATACATTTTGCCAAGGCCATGCAGCAATCCTGTTACGAAATCCTGTAAGCCAAGTCTTTTAGAAAAGTAGTGCATGTGAATACTGCGCTCTTCCACATGGCTTACTTTAAATTCCGGTGGTGTAAGCTTGGGATAGATCAACATCACCCGATTGTGGAATACAGGTAGGTTGACTAAAAATTCTTTCAAGTCATGGCCTCCGGCCTCCATCAAACCGCCATATTTCTCTTTGCCTGTCTTTAGTACCCAGTATTCTCCAAATGCCATTAAGACTTCTTTCAACGACAATCCCGTTTCTTCTGCAACAGCGCCGGCTAATTGATATGTAATAGCATCGTCATAGGGTTCGTTGCTAATGAAAAACTCTACATCAACACCACTGCGGACTTTGATGCGCTCCCATTTTTCTTCACCGAAATTTTCCTTCACCAATTCTTCGATGGCTTTGTTAACGATGCCGTACATAGCAGGTTGTTTATTTTTTCAGGATGATTTCACCGGCTTGTACCATACGGTACAAGGTGGACTTGCCAATATCTAGTTTTTTCGCCACAAGCAGTATATCATAATCGTATTTCTCTAGGTAATGCTGAATTATTTTCCTTTCATAATCACGTAGTGTCATTTCTTCCTGCAATAGGTCTGCTTCCTTGTTGCTATTGAATAGGGTTAGGTTATCTGCTTCAATACTGTTGCCGTCTGCCATTACTGCGGCCAGCTCAACGATAGATTTTAGTTCGCGTACATTACCGGGGAAAGTGTAATTGCGAAGTTTTTCTAATGCTGCAGCACTGCAGGGCTTTTCCGGTAATTGGTTGTCTTTGCAGAATTGTTGTAGAAAATGTTTGGCCAGTACTAAGATATCATTGCCTCTTTCTCTTAATGGAGGAATATTAATAGGCAGCCCCAATAAACGGTAATACAAGTCTTCACGAAAACGTTTGGCTTTTACTTCTTCCGCCAGATTACGGTGTGTGGCTACAATGATGCGAACATCAATGGAAACAACAGTATTGCTACCTATGCGCGTAATTTCTCTTTCCTGTAGCACGCGCAACAGCTTTGCCTGAAGGGTAAGATCCATTTCTCCAATCTCATCCAAAAACAAAGTGCCTTTGTGTGCTTCTTCAAATTTTCCTAAGCGCTTACCTGTTGCTCCAGTGAAAGCGCCCTTTTCATGTCCGAATAATTCGCTTTCTAACAAGTCTTTTGGAATGGCTGCAACATTCAAGGCCACAAAGGGATATTGCTGGCGAGATGAATTGTGGTGAATCGCTTTAGCCACCATTTCCTTACCAGTACCTGTTTCGCCTGTAATAGAAACGGTGATATTGGTTTGAGCTGCTTTTTCAATCAGCTGAAATACTTTTTGCATGGCCTCGCTCTGCCCGATAATCATTTTATTGATATCGTACTTATGCTTCAGTTGGCTTTTCAAGTCGCTGACTTCGGTTTTCAGCGATTTAATTTGTTGAAGCCTGATGATTACGTTCCAAAGAATATCTTTTGTGTCTTCATTCTTTACGATATAGTCGGCAGCACCAGCCTGTAACAAACTCACAGCAGTACCTACATCTTCCTGACCAGAAACAACTAAGACATCTGTTTCAGGATATTCCTGCTTGATTCTTTTCAAGACTTCCTCACCTGTGTGTTTCGGTAAAGAATAGTCGAGCGTAACAACATCCGGTTTGTGATGCAACTGCGCAAAAAATGTTTGCTCATCGTTGAATACCGATACTTCATAATCAGGATTCAAGGATAAATAATGATGCAGCATGGTGGCATACCAAGGATCATCATCCAAAATATATATGCGCAAGAGCTTTTTCACATGAATGAATTGACTAGGTGACGGGAAAAAATCCAAGAATTAGAATAAAGTTCCCAAATAGGGAATTCCTGAACAATTAAATTTTCCTAACTATCTGAAAATCAGCACTATTTTTTTTGGCATCATTCTTACATATAGTCTGGCATATCCAATATCTGTAAGAACAGATCATCCATATCCTTTTTTTGGTTCCAATACCTATGAAAAGACCAAGCATATCCGATATCGGTTAACCGAATAAAACATTAACCCCCAAAGCTGATACCGGCACCCCCCGGCCGGGTCAGCATACGAATCCTGGAAAAACCACACCCATGCCAACAGCGTGGGTGTTTTGTTTATTGGCTTTTTGCAGTACTTTCCTTTTTCATCTTTTGTACATGAAAAAATTGTTCTTCTCAACCCTGCTGGCCCTTGTATTTCTGTCACTGACAGCGCAGAAAAAGTCAACAACCAAACAATCAACACCTATTGTTGCCAAAGAAGCTCAACCTGTTTGGGACAGCCTTTTTAAAACGGCCCGCTTTCGTAATATTGGTCCGTTTAGAGGCGGTCGTTCTGTTACAGCTACCGGTGTGGCCAACCAGCCATTGGTTTATTATATGGGAACCACAGGTGGTGGTGTTTGGAAAACCACAGATGCGGGACAAACATGGAATAATATTTCTGATGGATATTTTAAAACAGGTTCTGTAGGCGCAGTAGCCGTGGCGCCCAGTGACGCCAATGTGGTCTATGTAGGTATGGGCGAACATGCACCACGTGGTGTGATGACCAGCTATGGAGATGGTGTCTATAAGTCAACCGATGCTGGCAAAACTTGGACACATATTGGTCTCGCACTCACGCGACATATTTCTTGGATTCGTGTTCATCCGCAAAACCCAGACATAGTCTATGTGGCTGCACAAGGTGCATTGCATGGCCCCAATGAAGAACGCGGTGTGTATAAATCCGTTGATGGTGGCAAGAACTGGAGAAAAGTATTGTATGTAGATAACAATACCGGCTGTGCTGACCTGGATTTGGATATGAACAATCCACGCATACTCTATGCTGCTATGTGGGATCACCGCCGACTTCCATGGGAAGTACGTAGTGGTGGCAAAGGAAGTGGCTTGTACAAAAGCACTGATGGCGGAGAAACTTGGGTGAAGATGCAGAAAGGATTGCCTACAGAAATGGGTAAAATGAGTATCAGTGTATCACGTGCCAATAGTGAAACATTGTATGCTTTGATTGAAAGTGATACAGATAAAGAAACAGGCGGTTTGTTTGTAAGTCATGATGCAGGCAAGAGTTGGGATAGGGTGAGTGATGATCATCGCCTCACACAAAGAGCTTGGTATTATATTGAAGTGTTTGCTGACCCGCAGGAAGAGCAAACGGTCTATGTGTTGAATTCGCCGGGACTCAAATCAACAGATGGTGGTAAGACTTGGAATTATCTAAGTGGTACGCATGGCGATTATCACCAGCTATGGATCAATCCCAGCAATAACAAAAACATGATCATCGCTAATGATGGTGGTGCAGCAGTTACGTTCAATGGAGGTAAGGTGTGGAGTACGCAAGACAATCAGCCAACGGCACAGTTCTATCGTGTAAATGCAGACAATTTGTTTCCGTACAATATCTATGGCGGACAGCAAGACAATAGTTCCGTAAAAATTCAATCACGCAATCCGGGTGGCTGGTCTATCAGCGAGCGTAACTGGTGGTATTCTGCCGGAGGCGAAAGTGCATTCCTCGCTTTCAATCCCGATGATCCAAAATATGTAGTGGGTGGTAGTTATCAGGGTACGATTGAAATTCAGGATGCAACCAGTGGTGAAGGCAAATACATTATGCCTGCACCCATTCAATACCAGGCATTGCAGCCTAAAGACATGAAGTATCGTTTCAACTGGAATGCGCCTATTGTGTGGAGTAAGCATGAGCCCAACACATTTTATCATGCAGGCAATGTCTTGTTCAAGACCAAGGATTTTGGAAAAAGCTGGGAAGCTATCTCACCAGACCTCACCACACATGATACCAGTAAAATGGGCATTAGCGGTACACCTTATACGAACGAAGGTGCAGGCGGCGAAAACTATTGCACCATTGCCTATGTTACAGAAACAACGGTACCCGGTGTTATTTGGACGGGCAGTGATGATGGTGTACTTAGCCTTTCAAAAGATGGTGGTAAGAATTGGGCACGTGTTGGTCCTGCAGATTTAGGTGAAGCTTTGATTAATTGCATTGAAATATCGCCACATGATCCGGCAACAGTGTTTATCGCAGCAACGAAATACAAGTTCAACGATTTTCAGCCACTCTTATATGTAACCAATGATGAAGGCAAAACATGGCGAAAGATTGTCAACGGTATTCCTTATGGTGCTTACACCAGATGTATTCGTGAAGATGTAGAAAGAAAAGGTTTACTCTTTGCAGGTACAGAAACTGGTTTGTATGTATCGTTTGATGGCGGCGCACAGTGGCAGCAAACGCAGTTGGGTTTGCCCATTACACCAATTACAGATTTGAAAGTGCATCAGGGTGATTTGCTCGCTGCAACCATGGGCCGCTCTTTTTGGGTTTTAGATGATTTACAATTACTGAGACAATATAATGTTGCAAAGCAAAATCAGTTTGTGTTATTTACGCCAGAAAACGCCTACCGTGTTTCAGGTGGTAGCTATCTCGATAGAAGTCTGCCCGAAGAAGCGTATGAAACACCATGGCAGGGAAGAACAGGTTTGAATCCTGCATCAGGTGTGGTATTGCATTATCAATTACCTGATACGGTGAAATCAGATGCAACGCTTACATTAACGATCAGAGATGCCAAGGGGGATGTAGTAAGAACATACAGTACATCAGCTAATAAAGATTTTGTAGGCGATTATCCCGGCGGTCCATCATCGGATCCATTGTTGAGTGCCAAAGCTGGGATCAACCGTTTTGTGTGGGATCTGCGTTATCCAACAGTGAATGGAGTAGATGGTGTGTTCATTGAAGGCATGTATGAAGGGCATAGAGCCGTACCTGGACAATACACTGCAACACTTACTTATGGCAATCAATCTGCTAACACAAGTTTTCAGGTGAAAGCAGATCCACGCATCAAAGCTAGTGATGCAGATTATTTGGCGCAGCATGTTTTAGCAAGTAAGGTAGAAGCTTCTGTCAATACGATTCATGCCAACATCACACAAATGCGCAAAGTGCGTAAGCAGTTAGAACAATTGCAAGAGCAAACCAAAGCGCAACATCAGTATGGAGATTTGCATCAGCAGATTGCATCTTTAATTAAAGATATCAATGCTTGGGAAGCGCAATTGGTGCAAACCAAAGCAAAGTCTAATGATGATATCATCAACTATGTAAACAAGCTAACAGCTGATTATATCTTCCTGAAAGGAGAGATGGATGCGAATATCCCTTACGTTACTAAGGGACAAGAAACACGCTATCAGGAGCTGGAAGCGATTTGGCAACAACATGCCCAAACGCTCAATAGCTTAAAAGCACGCATCAAAACATTGAATGAACGTTGTGCTGCTTTGCAAGTTCCGGTGGTGATGATTCAATAAAGGCTAGTAAATACAATAACTTATATGAAGGGGTGGTTGATGCAAGTTCATCAATCATCCCTTCTTCGCATAGGGTTGTAAGCACGGCGGCGGTTCATCTTGAATGTTTCGTAACATTTCTGGATATAATAACCCAGTTCTAAGTCATTCATGATTTGCACCATTTCGTAATCTGGTCTATAACGCAGCATGAATGTGTCTAATTCTGGTGATTGCAGCTTGGTAATCTTGCGTACAAACTGTTTGCTAAAGCGATAGTTGACATATTTCTCATGCTCTTGTTCAACCAATCTTTTTTGTAATGCTTCTAGTCTTCTGGTTCTGTCGAAACGAAATACATTGATCAATTCTGTGAGATCAAAACCCATACCTGCGCCACCGCTGAGTGGCGATGCATTGGTTACACGTAAGCCTGGTTTTCTAAAATCAAAATATTTTGCATAATCCTGTCTGTTCTGCAGCGAGTCGTATCGATAATAATTGTTGCGCACTTTTACTGCAGGCAATTCTGTTGCCCTTACATATACCGATACATTGAAATTGTCGTAGTTGGTGATGGTGTCTACGGCATATTTTTTAGTGGACTTCCCAATCAGCTGAAACCAGATAGAATCTGTCTCAGGTACATTGATGCAATAACGGCCTAGCGAATCTGTAATAGCCCCCCTTCCTGATTTGGCAATAACCGCTACTGCCTCGATGGGGTTTCTGGCAGTAATATCATATACAGTGCCACAAATACGAATGAGTTTTTGAGCAAACAAGGTTTGCGCAGTGCTAAAGAAGATACAAGCAATCAAAAACGTTCGTAGCAGTTTACTCAAAACGGGGATTTAAAGCTGTAATATTAAGTCAGCCCCGGCAAATGGCAGGGGCTGATGGTTTGTATTAACGGCTTTTTTGCAAATATGTTGGCTAGAATTTTGTGCCAATGATATAGGGCAGCATGGCTAGCCAGGTGGGCCAGTCGTGCTTGATGTCTGATCCCCACACATCTAGATCGCACCAAATGCCTTTGGCGCCTAGGATATCGGCTATTCTACGGGAAGCGTTGGGGTCTTCATAATCACCGCTGCCACTGTAAATATGGATATGGTGTGATGACTTGATTTTATCCAGGTACCAAGGATCAGAAAGATGCGGAATATAGTGCTCAGGGCTATTGTAATAGACTTGTTCATCCCAGAAACCCTTGGTGTATTCGGTTAAAGCATACACACCGCTCATGCTGATGCAGCCATTGAGAATATCTGGTCTTTTCAGGAATAGATTCATCGCGTGCAGCGCACCAAAAGAAGCACCGCAGGTATAGACCATAGTGTCGTTACTGCTGCTATTGCGGATATAAGGCACTACTTCATTGAATACATATTCGTTGAACTGGTTGTGGCGAATGGCTTTGTGCGCAGGCTCCATTTCGTTATTAAGCCAGCTTTCTTTATTCATGCTATTGATGCTGTAGACTTTCATCTTGCCACTGTTGATGAAAGGTGCTAGCGCATCAATCATTTGAAAGCGCTCGTATTCCAAATAATCTGCTGCGGCAGTAGGAATCAGTAATAAGGCAAAGCCATAATGGCCATATGTAACAATCGGCATTTCTGTACCCAGCGCCGGACTATACCAGGAAGTGATGGATTTGTGCATGGTTGCTTGTTTTAGTTTGTTTGTTATTCAGCTTTGCTGTACCTGTCTTCTGTTATTGAATGCAATGTTTGCTAATTTCTTTCCATAAATCTCGGTAGCAGGCTGCTGCATAACTGCTGGCAGCAAAGGTTTCTAGCGGAGCTTGGTGTGTGCCCATTTTTTCTACATCACTCAAATAAGGCACATAGTTTTTAAAGAATACTTTGTCTTTATAAAAGCTTTGCATGGTTTCATGATGCAGATTCTTTCGATGGTCTACCATGCTGAAGAAACATTTGAGCTTGCTAAGGTCTAAACCATTTTCTTTAAAATAATCTGCTACAGTTTCATAAGAGCGTATCGACAAAGTAGTTGGAATATTCGGCATCAGCACCCAATCGCAGCCATGAAAAATATTTTCATGCAGCAATGAAATACCTGGCGGACAATCCAGTATCACTACATCATAATCTTTCTTGAGTGTTTGCAAGAGTTGACCGATGCGTTTTTTCGATTGCTTCAATTCGCTTAGCAACAAGTCTGCATTCCTTGCGGATAAATCTGCAGGGATAACGGAAAGGTTGGGATATATAGTGGGAATTACTGCTTCCGTTAATGAAAGTTCATTGGTCAGCAGCCTCTTTGACTCATTCTTCAACTGCGCTTCTGCGCCCAAATAAAAAGAAGCCGAGCCTTGGGGATCTAAATCCCACACAAGGGTTTGGTAACCAGCTTTTGCTGCTAGATAAGCCAAGTTAATGGTAGAGGCAGTTTTGCCTACACCACCTTTGAGGTTGTAGAATGCAATTGTTACCATAGGACAATAAATATATCAAAAACCCCGGCTTAACCGGCACGTTTTTCATCTGCACTTGGTCCATAAGCGCCCGGTACTGGAATATCCAGCAGGCGCAAGTAAACACTTAGTTGGGCCCTATGGTGGTAGAGGTGATTGAGGCAATTATTCCTGATAACTGCGGCTTTTGGTAAGGTGAAAGTGATGTGTTCGCCTCTGCGTAAGGTCCATAAGTCCATAAACGCTTCATTACTGGTATTGAGCAAAAGCTCAAGCGCATTTTGGATAGAGGCTTGAAATGCACGCATCAGTAAAGCATTGTCGCGATAATCCCATCGGTTATAATTAAATGTGTTGAAATCAAGTTCAGCGCTATTCAATGTAATGGGTATCCAGCCGGGCAATTCACCAATATGATTGGCTAATCGGCCAATCGACATGCTTTTTTCATGCGGCGACCAATCAAAGCGATCCATGGGTACACGCTCCAAGAATTTCAGGGTAATACCGGCTTCATATTCCAGTTCTGTTGCAAAAGATTGGGCAAGTTTCATACGAGGCTTTTCTCTAAAGTACAGCAGGGCGGCGGATCAAACAATAACCAAAGTCATGCTTTTGAATCTGCAGCAAAGATTTAACTTCATGCTATGTCTAATCTCGCAGCTGGCAAGTACCTGAAATATCTCAATCCGCTTAGTGCTTTCAACGTAAAGCGTACGCGTGATATCTTTCATGTAAACCCAACAATCCCGCCGGTTAGGCAGGAGGCTGAAGCGATTCAGGTAATGATTTACGATTACAATGGCGATCATTTTCATGAGCAGCAAACTGATTCGGTTGCTACCTGCTTTCCTTTTAGAGACAACAACAATATCACTTGGATCAATATTGATGGCATTCGTAAAGCCGATGTGGAAACCATTTGTCAGCATTTTGGTATTCACTACCTAATTGTAGAAGATATCATCAGTGTGGGCCAAAGACCTAAGATGGATGAGATCGACAATGTCTTATTCTGCTTATTAAACATGTTGTACTTCAACGAGCAAAAAGGCGCAGTAGAGGTAGAGCAGATTAGCCTTGTGCTGGGTAAGGATTTTGTGATATCGTTTCAGGAAGACGCTAGCAGAGATGTGTTTAACGGACTCAGAGAAAGATTGCGTTTACCCAATAGCAAGCTGAGACAAAGCAAGGCAGATTATCTCTGCTATGTAATGCTGGATATGATTGTGGATCATTATTTCTTAGTGATGGAGCAATTGAGTGAACGCATTGAGGCTTTAGAGGAACGCATCATCCGATCCAGCAACACAAGGGCTTTGGCAGAAATCAATAACCTGCGCAAAGAGTTGATTGTACTGAAAAGAAATGTGGGTCCTGTAAGAGATTTGGTGAACGGTTTTATTCGAAGCGAGAATGATTTGCTAGAAGATAGAACCACCAAGTATTTTAAAGACATCTACGATCATATTGTACAAGCAAGTGAAATGGTGGAGAGCTATCGCGATATGATGATGAACTTGCAGGATCTTTATCTAAGTAATGTAAACCTAAGGATGAATGAGGTCATGAAAGTAATGGCCATCGTAACCTGTTTACTGGCGCCAGCAACCGTGATTGGTGGTATTTTTGGCATGAACTTCGATCGTATTCCTTATCTGCATCATCAATATGGTTTTTTTATTGCAGTAGGTTTAATGTTGATTGTGCCAGCTTGGATGCTTTTGTTCTTTAAGCGTAGAGGTTGGTTTTAAATATTGTTGATCATGCGCATACTTATTAACTGGTTATTGCTGATTCTTGTTCTCACTGTAAACACATTGGCTAATGTGCTGCCCATCAACGGCATGAATACGGGACAGATATCCGGTTTGTATCCCAATTATTTTGTGCCGGCTGGTTTTACATTCAGCATTTGGTCGGTGATTTATCTGTTGATCATTGGGTATACAACGCAGGTAACCTTGTATGAAATACGCTATCAGCCCGATGCGGCAACAAAGAATTATATCAACACGGTGAATCCTTATTTTCAGCTGACTTGTATTTGGAATGCAGGTTGGATTTTGGCTTGGCATTATTTGCAAATGACTTTGTCGATAGTCATCATGTTGGCATTTCTGGTAACACTAATTCTCTTATTCATCAAAGCTTATCCGCTTACGCGGGATATGCAGGGCAGAAGAAAGCTCTGGTTATGGACGCCGTTTACGGTGTATCTAGGTTGGATTTCTGTGGCGACCATTGCCAATATCACAGCGATGCTGGTAAAAATGAAATGGGATGGTGCTGGCCTGGCTCCCTGGAATTGGAGTGCCATCATGATTGTAGTAGCCATGCTTCTGGCAATATTCTTCGTCCTGACAAAGAAGGTAAAAGCACCTGCATTTGTGATAGCTTGGGCTTTATGGGGTATTCACGCTTCGCAGGGCCCAAGAGTAGCGCTTTTAGATAAGCTGACAATGCTGGGCATTATTGTCATCCTGATTACGATAGGTTTTATCTGGATCAATAGCTATAGATTACAACAAAAAAATTCGCACTGATTCCCGAAATTGCCCTTTTAAAAGAATTGCAATGAAGAAACTAATGCTGTTTGCCGGAATGCTCTTGTTTGGTCTGATGGTTCAGGCACAGGAGACCATTAATATTGATGATATCGCTAAATACGTAGGCAAGGAGGTGAAAGTGTGTGATAAAGTATATAGTGCCCGCTTTCTGGATAATTCTGCGCGTCAGCTAACCCTCATTAATTTGGGTGGGAAATATCCTAATCAGAAAATGACGGTGGTGATTGATGGGGATAGCCGGAAAAATTTTACTTGGAAGCCGGAAGAATTCTTGCTTAATAAAGAGATTTGTGTAAAGGGCAAAGTGAAAGAGTATAAAGGTGGTTATCAGATAGATGTAGCCAAGCCGGAAGAATTAGAAGTAAAAGCCGGACAATAGCATTTCTGCAAAATCTGTATTTGTACAATAGATTTTAAGCCTTCACACAATAAGTTGGTACAAAGTTTGTTTCTTAAAAGCTATGTTTAGCGGAAAAAGATATCCATTGCTTTGTCTGATGGGCACTTTATTGGTGTTCATGAGCTTTACTATGCAATTGGGGCTTGGTCTTTTCCCGCAAATCAGTCAGGCTACAGAATGGTCGCTACATTTACCGAGCGATTTGGAGCTGCCCGATAGCGCAGAAAAAGAAGGTGATGATCAGTCGGATAGCTTGGTAACGACGCTTGATTACGCCGATTTTATTTCAGTATTAGCGCAATTGCCCAAGCAACAATACCCATTGGATACTAGTTTGCCTGAAGATCCACTTTCCCTGCCTTTTCAGCCGCCTGTGTAAGCCCCTTGCTTTTGCAAAGGATGAATCTCATTTTTTAACTCAGGCGTTACATGGATCAAATAGCAGCATACAAAAATTGGTTATTACGCAGACTCTGGACGGCTCTTGCTTGCTTTCTGCTACTCAATAGTGTAAGCTTTAATGACCCCGGATCGCCGGATTTGGGCGTAAGTAAAGAAGGTATTTACCGAGAAAACCTGCTCACGTTGCTGGTAGGATTGGTTTCAGATTCTATTACGGATAAGGAAAAACAACATGGCCAAAGTGGTGCCAACCTGATTCCCGATTTTTCGAAAGATAGTGTATGTGATGAACAAATACATTGTCATATCCTGTGCAGTCAGCTCGCTGCGCCTTTAACCGCCTTCAATGATGCGGAACAGTTTATTGCTGAAAAAGTATTCAAAAAAGTACCTACACCTCCTCCGCAGTTATCGTGATTGACTGAACAATTTTTCTCACGATAAACTCTTTACATGGAAACGGAAAAAACAACCCGTGACAGACGCCTCATGTGGGCGCAGCTGATTGCTGCACTTTGTCTGATAGCGGTTATCATAGCGTTATACCTGATCAAAGGGTATACGCATGCATGATGCAAGCCAGGTTTGGTTTGTTTAGGCGCCCTGCTCTGCTTTTGTGGAGCGGGGTTTTTTATGCAGCAGTTGATTATCTTAGATGCACACATGCAAGTTCATCGAATCATTTTAGTGCTATTGCTCATTTTTTTGTTGCAGTCTGCTTTGCAGGCACAACAAATTCGTGTGCTGTCTTATAATATCCACATTGGTCAGGATGCACAGAATAAAGATCAGCTAACAGCAATGGCTGATTTTATACAATCTTCCGGTGCGGCATTGATTGGCTTGCAGGAGGTAGATAGTGTTTGCAATAGATCGGGCAAGGTGGATCAGTTGGAGAAACTGAAACAGCAAACAGGTATGTACGGTGTGTTCAGCAGACATTTTGCTTTTGATGGTGGTGCCTATGGTTTAGCTGTTTTATCGAAATATCCCATCGACTCTGTACGCCACGAAAGAATTTCATTGAATAGCATGGGTAAAAATGAAACAAGGGCTTTGCTGATTGTTTTTGTAACCGTCAATAAACGACCACTTGCTTTTGCAACTGTGCATTTGGACTATCGCGATGCGGCTTCCAGAAAACAACAGGCGCAGGAAATGGTAAATCAATTCAGCATTTACAAGATGCCCGTTATTTTAACAGGTGATATGAATGCTGAGCCAAGAACAGCAGCGATTGACTTGCTAAATTCATTATTTCAAGATTGTACGCCAGAACAGGCATTTACTTATCCGGTTGAAAAGCCAAGTAAGAAAATCGATTATGTATTTGTGCAAAAAAATGCGGTTAAAAAAATTCGTGATGCCGGCGTCATTAATCAAACGTTTTCAGATCATTTACCGGTGATGGTGACTATCCGATTAAAATAAATTGTATGCAACCCAATTGGCAACCTCAGCTTTCTAATGAACGAGTGCATCTGCGACCACTTCAGGCAGACGATTTTGACACTTTGTATGCAGTGGCATCCGATCCTTTGATTTGGGAACAACATCCCAACCCAGATCGATACAAGCGCGAAGTGTTTACCAATTATTTTACTGGTGCGATGGAATCAGGCGGTGCTTTATTGATTAGTGATGCGACGAGCAGTGAAGTGGTTGGTTGCAGTAGATTCTATGATTACTTGCCTGCGCAAAGTGAAGTAAAGATTGGCTATACTTTTTTTAGCAGGAGCTGCTGGGGCACTGGCATTAATCGTACTGTAAAGCATTTGATGATTGCCCATGCATTGCAATATGTACAAACCATTATTTTTCATGTTGGTGCCAACAATCTTCGCTCCAGAAGAGCGATGGAAAAACTAGGCGCTCGTTTAATTGGTGAAGAAGAAGTGGCTTATTATGGTGAAGCTAGTCGCTTAAATGTGGTCTTTGCCATCACGAAGCAGGACTGGCATCAATAATATTTTTTCTACCAAATGTGGTTCTCGCCTGAATGATGGTCGCCAAGAGTTGAATGCAACCCATCATGATGAATAGTGCATTAAAAGAAATGTAATTAGCAATAGCACCGCCAATAGCAATGGCAATACCCGAAACAAAAAAGGATTGTCCGTTCGCAATACCCCATAGAAAAGTATCATTGGTGTCTTCTAGTTCAGAAGCAAAGGAAGCATCCCATGCCGGTGTTGATATGGCTTCTGCTAATCCAAGCCCTACTTGCACGAAGAGTAATGATGTGGTATTGTCAACCAGTAAATATGCAAAGGTGAAAATGGTATTCAGTGCGTAGCCAATTACAATCAGTTTCGATTTCCATTTAGTTCTGTTGAAAATCTTACCAATGGCTACATAGGATATACCTGTTACAATGAGGTATAAAGACCATGCCCAAGTGATATCCATAATATCGCCACCTACTTTCTCAGCAAAAACAGCGAATAGTGGACCGAATAAACCTTCGCCAAAATACCAGAGACTGGAGGCGAGTAACAATATTTTAGCTGATCTGCTGAGTGGGGGCATGCTGGTTGGATTGCATTTTGCTTTTCTCGTTTAATAGCTACGCAAGAAAAGCCCATGCTTTTATCAAAATTGTTTAGATAAGCTTGGCGAATCCTCTAACAAAGCATGAAATACCAGATACTTATGTGTAATTTATACTAACCAAACCCCTATATCATGCGCTTAGATCTCAGTAAATACCATGTGGTATCCCGCATTGCCATTTATCTCTTGGCCCTTGTATTGATCTGCCTTGGCGCTTATCATTTGATGAAGCCCAATGATTTGTTGGTATATGTACCCTTCTTTTTGCCCGGTGGTATCAAGTGGGCTTACCTAGTAGGCATCTGCTTTATCCTAGTTGGATTATCTTTTGTCTTCAACTATTATGTAAAGCTGGCAAGCTATTTACTGGCGGGTTTTCTATTCTTCTTTATCCTTACAGTGCATGTGCCTAATTACCTGAATGCCGGTATGGAGGACATGAAAGTGTTTGCGCTGATTAATATATTGAAGGATACAGCCATCGCCAGTTTTGCTTTACACCTCGCAGCGGGCGCACATCACCAACACCTGCATTTCGAGGATAACGATTAGGTAGTTCTATAGATTAGCAGCTACAAAATCTGCGCAATAGGTCTTAATCATATCGCGCACACTGCGGAACTGTGCCATAATCTCTTCCTCTGTGCCCGTTGCTTTTGCAGGATCAGGGAAATTGTAGTGAAATTTTTGTGCAGCGCTGGGGAATATTGGGCAGCGTTCTTTAGCATTATCACAAACTGTAATGACAAAGTCAACTGGTAAGCCTTGATACTCTAACACGTTGTTAGAAGTATGATGGGAAATATCGATGCCATCTTCTTGCATGGTAGCAATGGCTCTTGGGTTAACACCATGTGTTTCTACACCAGCGCTATACACAGTTGCTTTATTGCCTGCGAAGTGTGCCAGATAACCATGTGCAATCTGACTTCTACAACTATTACCAGTACAGAGTACAAGAATTGTTTTCATGTATTTATTTTGAAGTATAGAATTGATCTCTTAACCAAAAAGCCACTTTCACCAGAATGATGAGTGCCGGCACTTCTACCAGTGGGCCAATAACGCCGGCAAATGCTTGTCCGCTCTGAATACCAAATACACCTATTGCCACAGCAATAGCTAACTCAAAGTTGTTACCCGCTGCAGTAAATGCAATAGAAGTATTAGTGGCATAATCTGCACCCAATTTCTTTCCAAGCAGAAAGCTCACAAAAAACATAATAGCAAAATAGATCACCAGCGGTAATGCGATGCGCAATACATCCATAGGTATTTGTACCATGGCTTTGCCTTTTAGGCTGAACATCACTACAATGGTGAAGAGCAAAGCAATAAGAGTAATGGGACTAATCTTCGGAATGAATACATTATTCAGCCAAGTTTCGCCCTTTAGGCGAATCAATAGCCATCGTGTGAGAAATCCTGCTGCAAATGGAATACCCAGATAAATAGCTACTGTTTGTGCAATTTCACTGATGGTAATGCTAACAACAGTTCCAGAGAAACCAAAGAGCGGTGGTAGAACAGTGATAAACACATACGCATAGACACTATAGAGCAATACCTGAAAAATACTGTTGAGTGCTACAAGACCTGCTGCATATTCGCGACTACCTTCGGCTAGTTCGTTCCACACAATGACCATCGCAATACAACGTGCCAAGCCAATGAGGATGAGTCCGGTCATGTATGCAGGATAATTGTGTAAAAACAACAATGCCAGTACAAACATCAATATGGGGCCGATGATCCAGTTTAAGAGAAGCGAAACGCCCAATACCTTGGTATTGCGAAATACTTCGCCTAATAGGTGATAACGCACTTTCACAAAGGGAGGATACATCATCAAGATCAAACCGATCGCCAATGGAATATTGGTGGTGCCTGAAGAAAGTGTTTTTACATAATCGGAGGATTCGGGTAAATAGTAACCAATGCCCACTCCGGCCAGCATGGCCAGAAAAATCCATAGTGTTAGGTATCTATCTAGAAACCCGAGTTGTTTTCTTTCGTGTGCAGGTGCGCAGTTATTGGCCGACATAGTAGCAGTTTAACAACAACCACTGCCTGGTGTGCAGCAGGTTGATTTTTCTGTAGATGGTTTTTGTGCAAAAACAGTAATGCTGAAAATACCTAACTCACTTGTTTTGAACTGTGCTAGTTGTTCAGCATTGAGGTATTGTTGCAAAATATCGTCCGGAATAATGATGGGCTTTTCTTTTTGGATAGTCACTTGTTCAAATCCATTAATACGGATTAATTCCAGATACACATCTTTCTGAATGGCGCCGGATACGCAGCCTGCATACATTTCTGCAGCCTGTTGTAAAGCTGCAGGAAGATTGCCCACCAACACTACATCGCTGATGCTGAAATACCCACCGGGTTTCAATACACGATATATTTCTTTAAACACACCATCTTTATTGGGCACAAGATTCAATACACAGTTGCTCACAATCACATCAGCCATATTGGCACTTACTGGCATTTGCTCAATATCACCTTGACGAAACTCTACATTGTTATAACCCAGCTTTTCAGCATTGGCACGCGCTTTCTCGATCATGGCTGGAGTAAAATCAATACCAATGACTTTACCATTCGCACCTGTTTCGTGGCGGGCTACAAAACAATCATTACCTGCTCCACTACCTAAATCAATCACGGTGTCTCCGGCTTTGATTTGTGCAAACTGCGTAGGCAATCCGCAACCCAAACCAAGATCTGCAGTTTCCTGATAACCGTTTAGATTGCTGTAATCATCAGACATAATATTGTACACTTCGGTAGAGCAACCACCTGCGCCGCAGCAGGAAGACATATTGGTGGCTTTGTCTTGTAGAGCGATTTCATTGTATTTCTCTCTCACAAGCGCTTTCAGTTCAGCATCTGTTTTCATATCGATTGTTTTAAAGGTTTATCGTAATAATGCGATGAATTGTTTCAAAAAAAATCAACAACAGCTTTGTTGTAAAATGGGTTGTTTACCAATGAAGTTGCTTAACAAAGCTGTAGCCTTGGACCAAGCTTTTTCATCTATACAATAGCAGGTTGCAACGCCTTCAATATTGCCTTTGATAAGCCCAGCATCTTTCAGTTCTTTCAGGTGTTGCGATACAGTTGACTGCGCAATGGGCAATTCATCCACAATATCGCCACAAACACAAGCCTGCTTTTTCAATAACAATTGTAAGATGGCCACACGGGCTGGGTGCGCCAATGCTTTTGCATAGCGGGCAATTTCCAACGCTTGTTTACTGTAGTCTATCGTTTTTGTAATACCCATTTCATCGCAATATTACGATGAATATAATTGCTGCCCAATTTTTTTTGATAAATGGGTAAAAGAACTGAAGCAGGCATACCCCTAAGCTGAATGATTCCTTGCCTGGTGCACTTTAGGCTGGCTGTATATTTATGCATAATTCTTTTTGTATGCGATTGATATACTTGCTGTTATTGGTTACTGTTGTTGGTGAAGTGCCATTATTCTCACAAACCAATGCCAAAAAACCATATCGACTGATTTGGTCTGACGAGTTCAACCAAAATGGCATGCCGGATACCAGCAAGTGGCGATTTGAACAGGGTTTTGTACGTAATAACGAAGCGCAGTGGTATCAGGCTGAGAATGCTGTTTGTAGGGATGGCTATTTGGTGATTACCGGAAAAAAGGAAAATAAGCCCAATCCCAATTTTGTTGCCGGTAGTCATTCTTGGAAAACTAATCAGCCTGAGATCAATTACACTTCAGCGAGTGTGGTGATGAAAAAAGTGCATGCATTTCAATATGGCAAGGTAGAGGTACGTGCAAAGATTGATGCGCAAACAGGTTTGTGGCCGGCTATCTGGACTTTAGGCATATCTGGTGAGTGGCCATCAAATGGCGAAGTAGATATCATGGAGTATTACGATGATAAAATTCTGGCCAACTATGCCGTTGCTGCTAAAAATCCTTTCACAGCTATTTGGGATACAGCAACAGTTAAGGTGAATACTTTAGGTGGCAAAGCATGGGCAGATCAATTTCATACTTGGACATTAGAATGGGATGAACAGCAGATGCAGATCTTTGTTGATAACCGTTTGTTGAACACGATAGACCTGGATACAACTTTCAATAAATCAGACGGAAAAAATCCCTTTCGTCAGCCACATTATCTTTTACTCAATCTTGCTTTAGGAGGGAACAGGGGAGGCTCGCTGGAAAAGACAAAACTGCCTTCTGAATATTTGATTGATTATGTAAGAATCTATCAGCGTTAAGTCTTTACTGCTACTTGAACTAGAGGCGTATATTCTTCCTTGTGTATTGCTCAAATAGTGCTTTTACCTTATCATAATCGGCACCTAAATCCTCTGGTTTAATTAAGATATCACCCACACCTTCGGTTTGGTAATTGTTGAATTGCTGACCAAGCGATACTAGTCGTCTTAATAATGGGTTATATGCCGCCGTATTATAGTTTTCCGGATTAATAAGTTTGATGCCTAGCACTGGAACAGTTCTTGGACCATTGTTTACAGAGGAACCATAGAGCACAGTGCTTTCACTGACTGCAGCCACATCTTTCCATAATATCCAACCACTACTGATGCCGGCAGGTTCATAGCAAAATCCTTTTTCTGTTGCTATAAAAACAGGGGGCATGCCCTTGAATAGTCTTAATCCGAACACAATCGTTAAAAAGTGCGCAATTACATAGAAAAAGCCGAATATAATTTTTTCGAAAAGCTGAATTTCTGCGCGAGCAGCTTCATCGAGAAACGTGTCAGGAGAAAACAGCAGTATGTTAACCAGTACTGTAAAACCGAGTGCAACAATCCATAATATAGCACTGCCAAGTACCTGATTTTTTTGATTGATTTCTAATAGTATGTTGGCTTGAGCAGCTTCTGATTGAGTTGTGTTTTTTTGAAATGGGGTTGAAAAGAATTGAATCATTAACGCAATCACACCAATGGCTACTACAGCAAAAACAATCACCCAAATGGCTTGGTCAATCCATTTCAGTAACTCAAAACTTTGTTTATTGGTATCTGCAGGCGAATTGCTAAAGAATCGAAGAATAAAGTCTAGTATCATTAATCCAGCTAATGGATAAATAATCCATTGCAGCTTTTTGATGATTTTCTGTTGAGTTTCGGTCATAGCTGTTTAGGTATTGCTGAATACTAACAAGATAAAGCAAAATCGATTGTGCTGATGATGGTCTACTGCTGTATTACTTTAACCGTCTTTCTGTTCTATTCCATTTAATAGGCGGGAACTGATTAGCTAGCTGCGCCTTAGATGGATGTCTTACTTTACTCAATTTACCCTCGCTAAAGAGTTTTTGAGAGATTGTTTCCCAAGTTGGAAATTCGCTTTCTTCTTGCATCCAATGATGATAAGAAGCTTCATCGCACCAATTGGGTAAATGTTGCATTGCATGTCTGTGTGCATCACATCCCCTGAATTTTTTCATGGAAGATTCATCTTCCCAAATGGTAATAGTCCAAAAGGTTAGTTTTTTGTCAATCAGCTCTTTCCCTTTTATTAAACCTGACGATTGCTTCAATTCTTTAACGGAAGCCTCATTTGCCTTGAAGAAAGGAATTAAATACAAAATAGATTTAACACGAAGTCTTGTTACAGAAATAAATATCAATGGAATTGTTTAACTGAATGTAAGTAAAAAGAAGCTAAACTACTCAGTCACGAAGTTGTGGAATGCTTGGGTTGATGTATTAAGCAAAAAAGGGCGGCAACATCATTATAGACAAAAACCCCAACAATTACTTGTCGGAGGTTCGCTTCTCAGACTGGATCCCGAAACTTCGGGATCCAGTCTGATTAATCCCGCAGGTGCGTCCCGTACATACGGGATAACCAACTGAGCTAAAACGCCTGTGAGTGATTCTCCTTTGATTAATGTTTCAATCAGCTTTCTATTCTTCTGTCTTTTGATGAATCTTTCGATTTGTACAGCTGTTGATTCATTGTCTCCACACAGGAAAACTGCTTTTAATGTCCAAGGGCGATGTTTTGCTGTAAACCCCAATCTTGGAGAATGATTGTGTTCATGTAATCTTCTCAAATAATCTTGTGAGTAGCCTACATAGTACTTATCGGCATTGTCAGAATAAAGTATGTAGATATAGTAGATAGCCTAAAACAAAAACCCCCAACAATTGCTTGTCGGGGGTTTCGCTCCTCAGACTGGACTTGAACCAGTGACCCTCTGATTAACAGTCAGATGCTCTAACCAACTGAGCTACTGAGGAATATTTTACGTCCCTTTGACCCTCTGATTAATCCCGCAAGTGCGGGACTCTAACCAACTGAGCTACTGAGGAATCCTACCTTATCCATTTGGATTCGGGGCAGCAAAAATAGGGAAAAATGATTGTCAGCAAAATCTGAAGCCATTTTTTTAGCTCCAGCCAAATAAGCCGCGCTGTTCACGGCCCAGAAATACCCCGCCTTCCCTGATTTCCACAGTATAAGTGCGCAGATAATAGCCTTCACCGGTGGTGTTTCGGCCATTTCGGAGGTCGAAACGGTAGCGGTGGAGCGGACAAACCACTTGACCACGGGCATCAATAAACCCATCGGCCATGATACCGCTGGCGTGGGGGCATTTATGTGCACAGGCAAAAACTTGGTCCTGAAAGCGTGCAAGTGTAAAAGTTTGGCCATCAGCTTCTACGATCGCCAGGTTGCGGTCGTTCCAGCGAATTTCTGCTAAACTTTCGGCCACTTTGGTCCAGACCAGTTTACTCATTAGAAATAGACTGTTTTATAAGGATAGCGCACTTGATACATGGCGCGTACTTTTTCCATAATGGAAGTACGTAATGCATCTATATTGCTTCGCTCTAAGGCAGAAACAAACACGCAGTTATTATCGGTAATGTGCGCCCACTTTTCACGCAACTCGCGTAATATCTCAATGCGTACATCCTCGGGTAACCACTCGTCGAAGTTTTTGCTTTCGTACAAATCCATCTTATTAAATACTGTGAGGATGGGTTTCTCAAAAGCCTTTAACTCCTGCAAAGTTTTATTCACTACACCAATCTGGTCTTCATGCTGCGGATGAGAAATATCAACTACATGTAAGAGAATATCCGCTTCGCGCACTTCATCCAACGTGCTTTTGAAACTTTCCACCAAGTGGTGTGGTAGCTTGCGGATAAATCCAACCGTATCACTTAATAAAAATGGTGTGTTCTCAAACACCACTTTGCGCGTTGTGGTATCGAGTGTAGCGAAGAGTTTGTTCTCCGCAAACACTTCACTCTTGCTAAGCAGGTTCATCAAAGTACTCTTACCTACGTTGGTATAACCTACTAGTGATACGCGAATAAACTCACCACGGTCTTTACGTTGGGTGAATGATTGCTTATCAATTTCCGCCAAGCGCTTGCGCAGCAAGGCAATCTTGTCTTTTACAATACGACGGTCGGTTTCAATTTCTGTTTCACCGGGGCCACGTGTACCAATACCACCACCTTGTCTTTCCAAGTGTTGCCACATACCTTTTAATCTTGGTAAGAGATATTGGTATTGTGCTAACTCAACTTGTACTTTGGCTTGCGCAGTTCTGGCCCTTCGGGCGAAAATATCCAAGATCAAATCACTTCGATCGATGGTTTTCACCTTCAGTTCTTTTTCAATATTGGTGATCTGTGAGCCGGTGAGTTCATCATCAAAAATGATGAGGTCAATATTTCGGCCTAATACATAATCACGTATTTCTTCCAGCTTACCCTTTCCCACAAATGTGCGGCTATCCGGGTGCTGCATCTTTTGCATAAATCGCTTAACGGATGTAGCTCCGGCTGTATCGGCCAGAAAGGCCAATTCGTCCAGATACTCTTCTACCTGCGCATAGGTCTGGTCCTTCTGAACCAGTCCTACCAGTACGGCTCTCTCTTCTCCTTTGATCTTATGTTGTTTCTCGATCAAGCTGCTATGTTTTGCAGCAAAGGTAATTGAATTGGTTTCGGGCCATGCCGAAATAAAAAAACCATCCCCGAAGGAATGGTTTCTCTATCGTTGAAGCGTGACTTATAATCCGCTGATGGTAACACCCAGTGAGAATGGTCTTACTTCAGGGCCAAGTCCTTCTTTAAATACTGTTGTTAGCTGATAAGTAGCATGTAGTGAGAAAATGCCATAACCTACTCTACCTGAGAGGGCAATGCGGGTACCGTTCATGAAACGGCGACCAACTTCTTTCTGCACGTAGCGATTATCATAAATAGATCTACCTGCTTTATTGACAAAGTCTTTACCCTTGGTATGTGCGCGCAAGATTGTTCCTAAGCGAACACCCAATGCGGCTTTCCAAGATTTATTGGGGTTGGCAGGGTTGCTGAAATAGCGCAACTCTACAGGTATTTCACCATAAATGGTGGTGAGTTTGTATTTGCTGAAATGGTTGGTATCTGCCACATTGAGGATAGGTAAGCGCGTAGTAGCGGCTTTGAGGTCGAGCGACATCTTATCAAAGAAGATATTGCTGCTGCTGATACCTGCACCCAAACCAACACTAAAACGTGGGTCTGTTTTAAATGGCTTATCAACCATGAAATACAAATTGAAGTGCCTGCTAAAGCCCTTGGTACGAATAGTATCGGGTCCGCCGGTCCAGGAATCTGAACCATATTGGAGCATAAAATGATCTGCAGAACGATTAGAGAAGTCGAGCTTTGACCAATCTGTTTTGTTTTTTTCTTTCTTGTTTTCCGTTTTCTTTTGGGCAAAACCAATAGTGCAGGAAACAAGACTAAGCAGTAATACGATTTTTTTCATCTTCTTGTTTTTCGGGTGCTTGGCACCAGCTAATAGTTGTGGCGGGGGCAAAAATAATAGAATTGCAGGCACGTTGAGGGTTAAAAATACGCCAAATCAATGCCTTAGGTTTCGCTTAAGACCCAAAAAAAGGTGTTTCAAATGGCTCATTAGTTTTAATTTACGCATTGAAAAGAACCTGATACATACTGCTACGGCCTCGCCGATTCAGTTTTAAAAGTTTGTACATGAACAACCCAATGCTGCAGGGCAAGAAAATTCTGGTGGTGGAAGATGATTTTGTGAACCAGATGCTGATTAAGCATTCATTGGCAGATACTGGTGCCTTATTAGATATTGCTGGAAATGGAGCTGAATCTGTCCAATTCTTAAAAGAAAAATCTTACGATATCATCCTGATGGACATCAATATGCCCGTGATGGATGGATTTAGTGCTACGCGGATCATCCGCTCAGAATTGCAATTGAAGACGCCTATTATCGCCATGACGGGCTGGAGCAGCCGGGAAGAGGGCGATAAGTTTGCCGAAGCTGGTATGGATGGTTGTTTGGCCAAGCCTTTTGGGCTGGATGCTTTCTATGCTACTTTGAATGAGGTGTTCAATAAGCGCGAAGACGCGCCTGCACCAGCACCAGTTGCGGAAGTACCTGTGGCTCCAGTACCGGAGATTCTGGTAGAAGCACCAAAGCCTTCGCCTGCTTCTAGTGGCGAAGTGCAAGTAGATTTGTCCATGCTCTACGAATTGGCTGGCGACGATAAAGAGTATAAGGTCACTATCATCAATATGTTTTTACAGAGCATGCCTGAGACTATTGCCAAGATAGAGCAGGCCATTGCTGTGCAGGACTGGGATCAAGTGCAGAAATCAGCGCACTATGCTAAGTCTTCTGTATCCGTGGTTCAAGTACCAGAGCTCTATCATTTAGCGCATCAAATAGAATTGGCTGCCAAAAACAGAACCAATCTCGAAGCAGTACCGGATGATCTGGTTGTGTTGCGTAAAAAATATGCAGCCGTTGAGCAGTTTTTGAAAGCAGAACTGCTCCGACTCTGATGTATTCTCTTAATTAACCCGATTTCTCTATTTTTGCCGCCTTGCGAGTAACCTGTACAGGTTCTCAGGGCCTATAGCTCAGTTGGTTAGAGCATCTGACTCATAATCAGAGGGTCACTGGTTCAAGCCCAGTTGGGCCCACCTCAAAATCAAGCAGTTATGCAGTAAAAACGCATAGCTGCTTTTTTATTTGTCCCTTGTGCAAGGGCAATTATTCTAATGCCCGCTCGTTAATATGAAAACTATTTTGCACATGAGCGCTGCCAAGGCTAATCTGTTTAGAAGCCTGTTTCTTTATGCATTGATTACTGTTCTAGGTATGAATGTCTTGATTTTGCTGGCAGCCTATTTTTCCGGCACACACCAGAATACTGTTTGGACAGACTTGCTGAATTTGCTACAGTTTCAGTCGGGCGATGATTCTTGGATGCCCATGAACCGAGCGCTGGATATTTTGCTCAACAGCCAAACGCCGGTATATGAACAGCTCTTTTTTATTGAGAAAGTAAAGTTTCAATATCCACTCACTTCCTTGATACCGGTATATCTTTTAAGATATTTCATACAAGACCCACGGCAGCTATTGTTTGTTTTGCAGTTATGTTCTTGCTTGGCGGTCTTAGGTACGATCTATTTTGCTGCACGCATTTTACTCAAAGCATTGAAAGACCATGCTATTCAGCTCACCCCAACACAACAATATGCTTGGGTAGCTTTGATTGGTATCATGGTCCTACATTTTTATCCTGTCATCAAAGCTTTTTCATTAGGACAATTACAAGCTGTTATCAACTTATTGGTTACAGCTGCTTTGTGGCAATGGATGCAACAGAAAAAAACAACCGCAGGTATATTGATTGCTTTGGCAGTTTTGTGTAAGCCGCAATATGGTCTGCTCTTACTCTGGGCAGCGATCAGAAAAGAATGGCGCTTTGCGATAGGTATGAGTGTTGTATTGGCGATTGGTGGTCTTACTGCATTATGGCTATTTGGGTTTGAACAGAATATCGCTTATCTAAAAGTGTTGAGCCATATCTCTAAAATTGGCGAAGGGTTTTATGCCAATCAATCTATGAATGGCTTATTGAATCGCTGGTTGTTTAATGGTAATAATTTGTATTGGGATGCCAAAGGTTTTGCGCCTTTTCATCCTGTGGTGTATTATGGTAGTTTACTGGTTACTGTATTGCTTTTGTTGAGTGCGTTCATACTACCTGTTCGAGCTGGAGCCAAAAGTACTTATTGGGATATCGGCATCATGATTCTTTCTGCAACAGCTGCATCGCCTGTAGCGTGGGAGCATCATTATGGTGTGGTGATTGGCTTATTTGCTGCAGCATTGCCCTTCATGTGGACGAAGCATCCCAAAAGTCTATGGATATTGGCATTGTCTTATTTGCTCGTAAGCAATTGTTTTACTATCACGAATGTGGTAGCAGAATATCCCATCATCAATGCAGCACAATCTTATTTGTATGTAGGCATTCTGCTATTGCTGTATTGTTTGTATCGAATCTTGTATCAAGATCGATTATATCAAAAAGCTTTGTAAAAAGGATTGGTCGCTATTTGCAACATCGCGTGATCACCTTTGCTATCACCATAAGCATAGATCTGCTCGTAGCTAGATAGGTTGCTGATGGCAGCTTGTATTCTCCTTACTTTTTCTCCGCCGTAACAATTAGGTGTGGCAAATTTTCCGGTGATGACTCCTTGTTCAAGTGCCGCTTCTGTTGAAATGCATGCAATGTCTTGAGCAATTCCAAAAGGTTGTATCAGCCAATGGAAGTTGGCACTCACGATTATTATACGATGTTGCATCGACTTGTGCCATTGTATTTTTTCCAAAGCAGCAGGTCTGATTCGTTTAGAAAAGCAAGCTTGATAATACGCATCAACTGTTTGCTGAAATCTAGCTAAACTTTCTCCTTTGAAAAGAATGCCAAAGATTTGCTCTTTCGCCTTCTCGTTATCCATCAGCTTCAACACATAGGCGACTAGTACAGGGGTGGCACGCGCGATTTTCCAAGGAGAAAGTCCCTTTCTTAAACGATAATAAATGAAATCAAAGAAAATATCTCTGTCGGTAATGGTGCCGTCAAAATCAAAGAATGCAATACTGTTCGATATGTTTGTTTGTTCCTGCATTAGCTGGAAAAATGTGTAATCAGGAATTGAATTTCCTGCAACCAGCGAGGTGAAAGTTCGGTATCTTTTACCCAGTAGCCAATAGGCGCGTTGATAAACAATATCAATATCCAAATATGGTATCGCTGAAAATTGATTTGGGGTAGCATGTGCATCCATTTACCTACTATGGATTGCGCGAGATGCTGTAATGTGACTTCTGCTTTTTCTGCTAGCCCGCTGCTTTGCAAAAACAGGTAGAGGAAAAACAAATGGTAGAAATAACGACCATAATCGATCGTCATGATAAAGAACAAAGCATTCACACCAAGATAAAAAGCAGTTGTATAGGGCAACCATTTGTTACGATTCAGGCAACTAAAACTGTAAGCGAAAAAAAGTAGGATGCCGGGAAGTGCATAGAGTGTCTCTATGTTGAGCAAGAGAATACTACCATGATTCCGCAATAGTTTGCTCACCGGCATGCCGCCAAAAGTGTAGAGATAGGTTTCTGTTAATCCCGATACACCTTGTGCAGGCCAAAAGCTTGTCTCAAGTATATTGGTAATCTGCTCTTTGATACCAAACAGAATAGCTAGTGCGCTGATTAAACTACCAATTGCAATGGTTTTATTCAGACCTTTTATTGGACTTGATTTGAGGAAAAGTGCTAGAATAAATGGCAGATAAAATAATAAAGCAATCTCATGCACAAAGAGGATGATGGCGATGATGAGATAAAAAAAGAGATCGGTTTGTTTGCGATAGAAATACCAAACTAGCGGCAATAAAATAAAGAGCTCTCTATCAACCCCCATGTTCAATACAAAGGGCGTTAATAAGAGTAAGTAGCGTTCTGCAAGTGGTAGTGATTGTAGGATGCGAAAAAACAGCTTACCATATATCAGTAAAAAGCTCACTAGCAATAAAGACGTAAAAGCGATAATGCCATTGATGCCATTTTGCTGCAATGTGTACAGTAGTTCACCAATCAATCCTCTGCGAATATGACCACTGGTGAAGCTAAAGAAGTCGTCGTCTCGAAAAGCATAAGGAAGGGTTTTGGAAAGCACGGGTTCCATCAACACCATCCAGTTTCTGTAGAGTACATACAGTATGGTGGCAAAAAAGAAATAGGGATATGCTTTTTCTGCAAGCTTCTGTTGCGCAGCACTCATAGCAGACTGTATTTAAGCAGATAGGCAAAAGAGAGTATCCACACTAAAATGGTGAATTTGATAAAATGGTCTTTGATCAAAATCTTTACCGGAGAAGCACTCTGGCTGTGCACATAACAAAGCTGTAGGTAACGAAATAAGCCTAACAAAACAGGAAGTGCTGTATAGTAAGCATTCATGCCCAGTCTTGCTTCAATTTCCGGCGAAGTGATATACATCAGGTAGCAGACGAATAGCACTGCACTTAAAATAGAAATGCCTATGCGTAGAAATTCCAAACTATATCCATTGATGGATTTTCTTACCATGATCTGGCTGTCGGTGTTCATCACCACATCATCCATCCGTTTTGCCAAGGCCTGAAACATGGACAATAAGAATACCATCATCATCAGCCATTTACTAATCATGATACCCGTGGCGGCACTACCTGCTTCAATACGCAGGATGAAACCTATGCTGATGATGGCAATATCAATAATGGCGAAATGCTTGAGTTTAACGGAGTAGAAAATATTGATTAACAGATAAGCGCCGATGATATAGGCAAGTGTAGTTTCAAGATAGTAGGCAATACCCAGAGAAGCCAATACGAGTATTCCCATCAGTGTATACGCAGCTGCTTTACTGATTTTGCCTGAAGGAATAGGTCTGAATTTTTTTTCTGGGTGTAGTTTATCTTCTTCAATATCCATCAAGTCATTCAGGATATAAATGGCACTAGCCATACATGAAAATGCTACAAATGCGATACAACTATTGATGAAAACTGCCTGCTCTAATAACCTGCCTGAAAAGAAAGCAGGCATAAATATGTAACCATTTTTCAGGTAGTTAGAAACACGTAGCAGTTGTAGGTATTTTTTCATCAGATAAACTTGCACTGATGAACGATGAAAAGGGCTGATTTATTGCCTATATTAGGGATTCACCAACAATCGTGTGCATGTCTTTTCTGCAGCAACTGAGCAACTTATTCGAGTTACATTCTGATAAAGCTTCTGAAGAAGATGTGGTATCCTCTATCAAGAATGGTTCGATCTTTCGTGGCACTAATCTCTGGTTATTGGTCTTTGCCATTTTTGTTGCCAGTATTGGATTGAATACCAATTCAACTGCCGTCATCATTGGTGCCATGTTGATATCGCCATTGATGGGTCCCAT
>JACCDH010479238.1_pt1 | contig 70008 bp, 67 predicted proteins | sample 7442481 | NCBI WGS metagenome assembly JACCDH01 (sample SAMN15323433, study PRJNA562643) | freshwater metagenome | isolation source: river surface water | place: USA:Blue River Watershed | collected 2017-08-15 | reverse complement strand
TACATCGAGGGTTTCTACAATCGAGTTCGGCGTCACAAGCACCTCGATCAACTCAGCCCCTATGAGTTCGAGCGGCAGCGTCAAACTTCGCTATGAAAACTGTCTAGGGATTTGGGGGAATGCCAATCAGTCTTAAGTCGGGCGAACACATCAGTGCTTCATCCCTTGCTGCATCAAGTGCCTATCGTGCATCGGTCAAATACTTTCTCGTATGCCCTGAATGTGGAGAGCCCGTTCACTTTAGAAATCGAGAAATACCGTACAACACCCCATTCTTCTCGCACTATAAGCAAATACAGAATATTAAAGCCATTCACGCCTGTTCGTTAAGAGTATTGGGAGCTACCTTTAAGCCGGCATCAAGCTTAATTTCAGGCATAAAGCACGGCCAAACAGTAGATCGTTTTCAACGTGACTTCTGCAAAGAATTGTACGAGTCGTTCGGAGATTACTCACCCGTACTTTATACATATATTGAAAAATCAGGAAGCCAACATCTTGCAAAAAAGCCCTACATGAATCTAATCAGATCCATAGAGAATTTTTCAGCTTTTTCAAGCATCTCTAAATTTGAATTGACATCCGACACTCAGCAAATGGATGACTCACTAACTGATATTTGCTTATTTTTAGAATCCAATTATGGTGAGTGGGTCGGCAATTTCATAAACCAAGTTGCAAATTTCGTTGCTGTTGTGACCCACCCCGATGTCGATGAATCTGATTATGGCAGAAGTATATACAAAGTCGGGAAAGAGAGTTTTGTTTTTATAGCAGAGACAATTCGGCTCAAAAACCCTATCAAATTTCAAAATAAAGATAGGCATCGAAATGAAAGACTGAATCCACAGATTGCATCTACATTGGTAGCACATCTTATACTGAAGTGGAGAATGCCAAATATGGCGGCCAATCTAATTGGCGATGCAGATTCAATAAACAACGACGAGAACAAACCAAAAATAAAATTAATCAATAAAAATAAATCGAGCTATATCAACCCATGGTTGATGTTAGCCCAAAACAACTCGAAACACCCTATCGAAACAGGAGTAAACAACAGCAACTCCAGCACAACCGGCGGGCATCAATCAAAAACCTTCAACAAGGAAAATAAAACACCCAAAGAAGTAACAAATCACAGCAACACAAAAAATCTCATTGATAATAATATTATTTCCAATGAGCTTCCAAATGTGCGCTCATGGCGTAAAAGCGAAATAAAACCTGCACAAAATTACTACAACTCAAAAAATCCCATTAAAAATGGTCATGTTTTCAAACATGTCAAAAAATTCCTACTGGAGGAAAAAACAATTATTTATGAAATGACCATTGAAGACGAGTATCGCATAAAGGATTTATTACATCACTCCTCAAATCTCAATAAATCCAAACACGTCGCTCTCAAAAGCAGGGATGCTATCTTGAACTGGAGTGGCAAGAAAAATTCATTTGAAGCTTATTTTCTAGCCGCAGCACTGTCAATGGATCACGAACCACCGGAATTTACTGATGAATACCTTACGCTGAAACTAAGTGCTTGGATATCGTGGGCAAAAATGGAAAAGCTCATTAATGTCGCATGAGTCGGCCCTGAAATATGACGGATTCAAAAGTGAAGTGCAACACCTGATCCGTTGGGGTCAGAAGATGCCCAAATCCACGAGCTCATACCGCCACCTCAAGCCTAAAGACCGCATGACCATCGCCAACCTCATGCTCGATGGATTGTGGATGTCACAGCACACATAACCAGTGACACCGTCTTTCATGCCGTTCACCAAGCTGGCAGGTAAGTCCGCAGCAGGGATCGTCCAATAAGCCAACGCGACACGAATTCGGCTTGCACCGATAGAGAGCTGCTCCAACCGACCAAAAGCGTCGTCGGTGACCACTTCAATTTTCATTACTGTTCCCTAGAAATCGTTTTTTAGCGAACGATTTCCATCAGCTTTCCAAAACTGTTCACCACGTCATACTTCACGTTCTCAGGTGCGAACTTCTTGTTGATCTCTGCAAAGAACTTGCGAGCACATTCGATCTTGGTGGCCTCAATCGGGCGCAGATCCATACTGGACATGGAGCCCTTGGTTTCGGCCACAAAGTACACGTGCTTGACGCTACCTTCTTTGAATGAGATGGCCCAGTCAGGGTTGTAGTCACCCACTGGCGTGGGGATCAAAAACCCCCTGGGCAATTTGGCGTAAACCACCACGTCTTTGCTGGAGTCCAGCTCTTTCACAAACTCGCGCTCGATGTTGGAGTCCGTCAAAACGTAATCGTAAATGTGCCGCTGCAGCTTGTCTCCAGCTTTACTCAGGTCTTGCTTGGTCTGCCCGGCGGTAAAAATGTCCGCATCAAACTGCTCGGCTACAGTGTCGTAAGCCAAGTGCTCAATGATCACCGTGGCTTTTTGCCCGTTGATCACCCGTATCGCCTCTGCAATGAAGCTCTCGGGGTTGGTTTTGTATTGCGCAAACACAGCGGCATTGATGCCCTGCAAGATGTCAGCAATGGTCCGACGGGTCAGCACCGTTCCTTCCGCCAGTTTGCCAATCAGGTCGTACTTCACCGTTGAGTGGACTGAGATTTTGTTGGTCTCCACTTCTGTTGCCTTCAGGGCAAATGCTTCACCGCGCTGAAGGTCCTCCGACGTGATCGCTGAAACCTGCTCACCACGCTGAATCGTGTACTGCAAAGGCGTCACACGCAAACCAGCGTCTTTGCTGTTGATTGCAGCAATGGCCTTTTGCACCAGCTCGGCCGAGTCGAAATGCACGGTATAGGCCGCTTTATGGTTGATGCGGTTCCACAGTGCCTTGAATTCCTGCCGCTCAAAGTTGGCATTCGGCAGCAGCTTCTTGGCTTTGCGGCCATCGTCTGGCTTGGGCATTTGTCCTTCGCTGAATCCCGAATCCACCAGCTTGATGACCTGCTCTGCCATGGGTAGTAGGTCATCGGGCAGCGTGGCTAACGTGCCATCAGCTTTGGCTTGGTGATACTTCTCTGTGATGTTGCGCTTAGGGTCCACATACCCGTTTTGGATCAGATAAAACTCAATGTTGGTCGCTTGTTCGTCGGTCAAGGTCACATCGCCTGTGGGCGTCTGCAGCACCTTGCCCACAAAGAATGCCTTGTCTGCCACCCGGGGGCGCTCTGAAAGCGAATCACTGATGTCTTTCTGCAGCGCGGCCACAAAGTTTTTGTAGCTCTCGCTGGCTACCACCGTGAGCACGTTCACATCGTGCACGATGGCTGGGTGGTCTACACGGTCACCGTTTTGGTTCACGCACAGGCGCAGGCCACGGCCCACCTCTTGGCGACGCGAAATGGTGTTGTCGCTGTGCTTGAGCGTGCAGATCACAAACACGTTGGGGTTGTCCCAACCTTCACGCAGGGCCGAATGCGAAAAGATGAAGCGCACTGGCTCGGCAAACGACAACAAACGCTCCTTGTCCTTCAAGATCAAGTCGTATGCGTCCACGTCATTAGATAAACCCGCGTTCTCGCCACGCTTTTCCACATCCGGGTCGGTCAAGCGCTTGGACTTTTTGTCGATGGAGAAGTAGCCGCTGTGCGTCTTGTCTACCGCAATGCCTTTGAGGTACCGCATATAGGGCGTGTCGTCCAGTTGCAGCACGTCGTTCTGAAGGTGAAGCTGATATTCCTCTTCAAACACACGGGCGTATTCGCCCTTTTCGTCTGCGGCGCTGTAGTCCCGATACTTGGCCACCTCGTCAATAAAGAACAAAGACAGCACCTTGATGCCTTGGGCAAACAGCGCCTGCTCTTTGTCAAAGTGCGCTTTGATGGCCTCACGAATCTGAATGCGCCGCAACGTCGCCTCGTTCACATCGCCTACCGCATCACCCACTGACAGCTCCACGCCGTTGGTAAAACTCAGCGTGTCAGTGTTGGCGTTGATGTCGGACACCACATAGCCTTCGTACTGGCTCAGCCCGTTGGACATCACAAACAAGTTATCGCCCTTGCCCAGCTTACGTGGGGCGGCTTTGATGTCGCCATTGGCCAGCTTGATCTCCAGCTCCACACGCGCCTCGGGAGGCTTTTTGGTGGAAATCTCAATCGACTGCAAAAACAAATAAGCATTGGTGCCCGCGAGGCCTTTTACCGCAATGCCCCGCACGTCAATCTTCTTAACCAATTTTTGGTTGTAGGCGTCCAGCGCATCCAGACGGTGGATTTTGTTGTGTGTGGTTTTGTGGGTGGCCGAATAGCGCAACACCATCAGCGGCTTGAACTTAGCCAGCGACTCAGATGTTGCTGCCCCTTCCATTTTCTGAGGCTCGTCCATGATCAAGATTGGACGGTTTGCGCTGATCACGTCAATTGGTCGCCGTGATTGGAAATCATCCAACTCGTCATAAATGCGTTTGTTGTCAGCACCCTTAGAGGCAAACGCCTGCACGTTGATCACCATCACATTGATGCCCGCATCACTTGAAAAGCTCTCCAGGTGGTGCAGCTGCTTGGAGTTGTAGGTGAAGAATCTAGCCTTTTTTTTGTACGTTTCCAGAAAATGGTCAGCCATGATCTGCAGCGACTTGCTCACACCCTCGCGGATCGCAATGCTGGGCACCACCACAATGAACTTGCTCCACCCATAGGCCTCGTGCAGGTCAAACATGGTCTTGATGTAGCAATAGGTCTTGCCCGTGCCGGTTTCCATCTCAATGTCCAGATTGACCGCGCACACCTTGTTGCTGGCCAGCTTGGGCGACACCGGCAAGTTTTGCTTTCGCTGCACCTTTTGAATGTTGTCCAGCAAAGCGAATGGCGTGAGCGTGATGTCGGCGTTGCGAAAAGCGGCGTCTTGGTCGGCCACCACAGGCGCGTCTTCCAAAGCCAAGGCCGCTTGTGGGCTGGCGGGCACGGCCAGCTGCACCCCCGTGTCCAGCCGGTAGCGAATGCCGCCATGCGCCGGTGCCTGACCTGCAAAGCAGTCCACCACCGCCTTTACGGCTGCCAACTGATAGGACTGAGATTTGAACTTGATCTTCATTGAGCGATTACCTGTTGCCTGTGTTTGTGGAGTCTGCAAACTCCACAAACTCCGTTATGGAGCCTGAAAGCGGTTTTGGACTCCACAAAGTCACTTTCTTTTCTGCAGTCTCTCTGCAAAATTTGCCGAAAAAATACCTGCAGAAAGACGTAAGTCTTTGATTTATATTGAATTTTAAAAATTTCTTTCTGCATTCATTCTGCAAGCTGCCACACAGGACTCCCACGAGAACCCGTGTTACGAATGAGCCCCCGGCGTCGCAGCTTGGTCAACAAATTGCCGACCTTGTCCTCTTTTTGCTCTGCCGTCAGCGCAACACTCAGCTTGCCAAGCAAGAGCTGGTTGATCTCTGTCCGGTTAGCTTCCCCAAACTTGCTAAGGTAATCCGTCAGCAACTTGGCGTAAAACTCATCGTCTTGAGCGCGGGTGTGGATGTAATCCACCTTGCCAGCGGTCATACCCGCCACTGCGGCTGACACATAGAAATGGGGTTTGCGCCCCTCAATCAAGCCACTGCGCTTGAGCCGCGCCACAGCGCTGTCGGGAATCGGCAGCTTTTTCTGCACGCGATCCAAGGCCAACACATCGGCCAAAGGCAAATCTGTCTTCTGGATCAGAAGGCGGCTGTAAGCCAAGTCCACCACGCTGCCGTACACCGTCATGCGCACCGCCCCTGCTTCGCTCAGGTCGTAATCGGGCATGGGGAAATAGCGGCGGGCTTGTTCACGGTGCATCCAGTGGATGCCGTAGCCCATGGTGTCGATCATGTTCAGCTCGGCCATGGCCTGGGCCAAAAAAGGGTTGCGGTAACGCCGGGGTGTTTTGTTGCCAGCAATGTAATCATCGGGCTGGCCGTCAAAAAACTGCCCCTCGTTCTCAAAAACCAAGGTGGCTAGGGTTTCGGTCACCACAATGCGCCCACAGCGGCTGTAGTCCTGGTGCGCGATGCAATTGTGCAAAGCCTCCAGCACCACACGGCGGTCGTACTTGGACACTTCCACCGGAATCAACACGTTGTCCGGCAAGATACGAACCTGAACATTGCGTATGCGCTGATACAGCTCGCTCGTCGCCACCAAAAACGGCAAACCAAAATGCTCGTAGGCACGCTCTGGCCCTTCCAGCTTCCAGGTCAGTTGCGCGGGGTGTGGTGAAAGCAAATGCGCAGATGTTGATTTGCCCAACAACAGCAAAGTGCCCCGCGTGATCTGGCCATCTCGCAACAGATGCGCACGCTCCAAAAACGCAGCCACTGGCCAAGCCATCACCTCTTCGGCAGCAAAACGGTTGGCGTACTTTTTAGCAAAGGCATTACGTGCCAACTGCAAAGCAGGTTCATCCAAATGCGCCAAGGTGGCACCGGACACCAACTGGGCGGTCCAGTCCGTCGTCAGCGTTTGCTGGCGAATTTCGTCGAGCTTGTCCAGGCCCAAGGATGTGCGGCTTTCACCCGCTCGGGCGTAGTAGTGGCCTTTCCAGGCAATAGGCATGCCCCGTGGTGCGGGCGGCACTTCCATCAGCACCACACGGCCAGCAGCGTGTTGCAGCACATGGATGTTGCGCAATGTGATGCTGGGCTCGGTGCTGTCGGCAATCTGGGTCTTCAGCCTTTGCAAACGCTCCGGCTCCGGCCTGTAATCGGTGCCCGCCACACTGCGGGTTTTGTTGTTCACGCCAAACACCAGCCAAGCCCGGTCCACACCACGCAAATTGGCCTCGTTGGCCAGGGCAGAAAAATACTCACCGATCTTGTCGGTGTCGTAATCATGGCCCGCCTGCTTGAACTCGACCACCTCGTTTTCCCAGGTGGCGATCAAGTCGGTCAGCAAAGCATCGAGTGCGGCATGGTCCATGGCGGCTCCTGTCAGAGGCACTTCACTTCGGTCGAAGGCGAAAGCTGTTTGAAGATTTGCTCCACATTGATCTTGACCGCGCTGTCTTTGAAACCCGCATCGCGGAATACCACGCGCAGGGGCTGGTGCTTGGCAAGGGCCTTCACAAACTCTTCGTCCACCCCGCCATGGGCGTCAAAACAGGCGACCAGCGCATTGCCATCTACAAAAAACACTTCTTTGCCCTGAATGGTCTCTTTGGCAATGGGCAGGGCCAAATCCACGCCCCAGTCGAGCATGACTTGAAACAGCAAGTCTTCGGCGGTGCGGTCGGGTTTGATGTTGTCGACGAACATATCGAATTTGGCTTTGTCTAATGCGTCGGGGGCGTAAAAGACATCTGCCATATTGGATGTGTCGACTTTGAGTACGCGGAAGCCTGCGTCAATAGGCAGGAGCGCATTTGTCCTCTTTGCCATTTTGCCAGCGCGGCGAATTCGTTCTTTACCAAGTTCAGCAATAGTCGCATAACCCGCTTTAAAAGCTATGCTACTTTCGTCACACTTCTCTGGTAGTTGGATATGAATAAAACGCCAATTAGAGGAGTTTTCAGCATTGAAGTCGATAACTGCCTGTGCAGAGCTGCCCGATCCGGAAAAAAAATCTAAAAATATACCTTCCTCGCCAATAAAACTAATAAGATGCTTAATGAGTGCAGAAGGCTTTGGGAACAAGAAAATATTTTTGTCACCGAAGAGCTCCCCTAATTCGGCAGAAGCGCCCTGACCATAAATTCCATCGATAATTGAAACTTGCTTTGTTTTTCGTTGTGATCCATCAGGATCTTTTAAATATTGTTTACGCGAGACTTGCCATTTTCCATCGCGATTTTTGAAATCCAAAATTCCCAGAGATATTGCTTCTGCAAACTTTTCTTTTCCCCAAAGCCATTGCCTCTGAGGCCAGACCTCAGTGCCATCTGGCGCAGTAATCGGAAATCGTAGGTTTGGACGATCAGCCATTGAGCCCGCAGGCTCAAGAGGCTGTAAGCGATATGCGCCGTACTTTTCAAAATTATCGTCCTTCAGCCTGTAATACCGCTCAACCTGATCTTCAGAAAGATTAATAAACATATCTGGAATTAAAGAAATTTCACGGGAATACACCAAAACGTACTCGTGAATACCAACTATATGTTTTTCCTTTGCGCCACCGCCATATCGACGCTTCCAGACAAGGCAGTCGACAAAATTATTGGCACCGAAAACCTCGTCGCATAATGTACGGAGCTGAGCAACCTCATGGTCGTCAATGCTTATCAAGATTAATCCATCTTCAGCAAGGAGATTTCGTGCCAATCGAAGACGTGGATAAATCATCGAAAGCCAATCCGAATGAAACCGTCCATTCGACTCTGTATTCGCAACAAGTCGTTCACCAGTATCATTTTTTTGATTGGATCGAATAAGAAAATCCTGTGAATCCTCAGCGAAGTCGTCCACATATAGAAAATCAGTACCTGTGTTGTAAGGTGGATCTATGTAGATTAATTTGACTTTACCTAGATAGGCTTCTTGCAAGAGCTTCAACGCATCAAGGTTGTCACCTTCGAGATAAAGGTTCTTGGTTGTATCGAAATCCACGCTTTCTTCACGGCTAGGGCGAAGTGCTTTGGCAATAGGTGCGTTCGCTGCCAATAAAGACTCGCGCTTACCAGGCCAGTTCATGTGATATCTCTCTTGAGATCCCTCCACAATGTACGCCGACAACTCTTGACGCAATTGGTCAAAGTCCACCGCCAGCTTCACCGCGCCGTCTTCGCCCCTGGCTTCGGTCACACAGCCCGGAAACAGTTCGCGCAGGCGGGCGATGTTGTCTTGCGTGAGGTTGGGCGAATGCATTTTCAGTTTATCCATGGTGCTTCTTTCGGGCGCTGGCAATGGGCTCAGCGTCTCAGTTCTTGTGCTTCGGTTTTGAGTTGTCGCAGCTGGGCGTTGATACCCACCTTGCGGTTGAATTGTTTTTCTTTGGCCAGCTGGGCCTGCATTTTCTGAATGTCGCGCTGCAAAGCGTTGAGCTTACCCAATCGCAGCACCAGATCAGCCAGCTTTTCCTGGGGGTGCGGGGGCAGCGGTATCAGCGTGCGCAGCAGGGTTTCGTACAGTGCGGCCAAGTCCAACACCACGGGCAAGGCTTGACGTGAAACCGTTGCAAGCTGCCAGGGGCTGGCAAAGTAGTCGCTGCACACCCACTGTTTGGCATCGGCATCGCTCGGGCGTTTGTGGCAGGCCACCATTTGGATGCGGCCTTCATGGTTTAGCTCAAACACGATGGGGAACTGCACAGCGCCGTCAATGCAGCGCAACACGTCGTGGTCCAGCTTAGGTGTTTTGAGGTGGATGCTGAACACCTGCACCTCTGGCACACTGGGTCTGGCGGGCAAGTTGATGGTTTCGGGGGCCAGCTTGTATTGCCAGACGATTTGATCCACCTGGTTCACAAACAGGTCTTTGAGCCGAGTGTTGGCCCCGCTTTTTTCATACAGCTTGTTTTTGGGCAGCGGGCGGCCAAACGCCGCTTGGGGCGGGTAGCTGAAAAGGGCTTTGTTGGCAGGCTCGCTCATCAGGCTGCCTGAATCACCAAAAAGCTGACCAACTCAAAGTCGTCCAGGCCCGAGATGGTGTTGGTCAGCGCGGTGGTTTTGCCACCGGTAAACAGGCTGTCGAGGTCTTTCTCTTCCTTGACGTCGATCATGGAGCGGATGCTTTGGCTCAGCAGGTCTGAATAGGCTTGCATGTGGCGACCGTCGGCGGTTTCCTGGTTGAAGCTTTGACAAGCGGCCAGTACAGGCTCAGCCTGACCTTTACAGGCGGTGCGCACCAGGTCAAGCAGGCGTTTGACTTCGGTGTGGTTGTGCACCACTTGCCCTGCCCTGTTGATGTAGACCAAGTAATACGGGTGCAGCCGGTTGTGCTGGTTGACCTGCACGCCGTTGTTGCGGTTGCGCAGAGTAAAGATGACGCCGGGCTGCAGGCCTGTGGCGGGGTTGGCGCTGACCACGGCGTGCATGCCATTGGGCATATGGCTCAGGTCGCCATGGGCTTTGACGTAGTTGAGCAGATCCATACGGAAGTCGTTCAGGCCCAGGTCGGTGATGGACACGCCGGTTTTCACGTCTTCGAGCTCAATGACTTCGTCTTGCAAGCGGCGCAGTTGTTCTTTGCGGTAAGCCACATCATTAGCTTGGGCCGATAACACGTTGTCGTCGCCTGTGGCGGCCAGGTCGGCAATGGTCATGCGGCTTTCCACCCGCTCTTTGAGGCGGATGTATTCGTCCAACGAGATGTCGGGCCAGTAGTTGACCAGCTGGATGCTGCTGTTGGGCGAGCCAATGCGGTCCACCCGACCAAAGCGCTGGATGATGCGCACGGGGTTCCAGTGGATGTCGTAGTTGACGAGGTAGTCGCAGTCTTGAAGGTTTTGGCCTTCAGAGATGCAGTCGGTGCCAATGAGCACATCCACCTCGGCGGGCTCGTGCGGCAAGACCAGGGCCTTTTCTTTGGACCGGGGCGAGAACAGCGTGAGCAATTCCTGAAAGTCGTAGCTCTTTTTGAGGGTGGACTTGGGGCCACCGCTGCCGGTGACTTTGCCGGTGTGGATGCCCAGCTGGCTTTGCAGCTCGGGGGCCAAGTTGGCGTATAGGTAGTCGGCGGTGTCGGAAAAGGCCGTGAAGATCAAAACCTTTTTGTTACCGGGGTTGATTGGGTTGGCGATCTTGTCCATCACCAGGGCTTTGAGGTGCTGGAGCTTGGCGTCGTCAGCCGGGGTGACTTTGTGCATGGACGCCAGCAGGGCATCGATAATTTGCACATCGACTTGCAAGTCGTGTTCCCACGACGGCAAGTCCATGTCGCCCAGGTTGATCTTGATGCGATTGCCAATTTCGGAGTCGCCAAAATCGGGCAATTCGTCTTCTTCGGCATCCAGATCGGCCAGCGCTTCAGTCATGTCGCTCACATCGGTGCTGCGCCCTGTTTGCTTAAAGGCACTGATTTTGTCGAGCGTGTTGACGTGGTTGGCCTTGAGGGATTCGAGGGTCAGGCGAAAGGATTGCACCGAGCTTTCCAGCCGCTTGAGCAAGTTCGTGGTCATCAGCGCTTGCAGGCTTTTTTCGCGGTCGGCTTGTTTGAGCTTGCCCCCACCGCTGGCCACTTGGGTGTCGTATTGCTCTTCGTACTTTTTCAGGCGGCTGGGCAAGATGTAGCTGATGGGCGCATAGACCGCCAGCTTGAGCAACGAAAGCTGCCCAAAAATTTCGTTGAAGCTCATCACGTCGGTGCGCGTCGTGAGTGGGCTGTGAAAGGTCAGCGGTTTGCGCCGCTCGGGGAATTGCCCGATGTCGGTGGTGTCGTAGAAGGTCTGGATGTGCTTGCGCGAGCGGGCAATGGTGACGCTGTCGAGCAGCTCAAAAAAGTCAAAGTCCAGCGAATCGAGAATGGCGCGGGCGGTGCGCTCTTCGGGTGGCAACTTGGCCCAGTTGTTGAAGCTGGCCTGGGCTCCCCGGAAGATTTCTTCCACCGTTTTCCCGGTTTTGAGCTTTTTGCTCAAAATTTCAGAATCACCTTCGTAGGCTAGGGCCAGCTGGTTACGCAGGTCATTGAAGCGGTTGTTGACCGGGGTAGCCGACAGCATCAAAACCTTGGTCTTGACGCCTTCTTTGATGACCTTGTTCATCAACTTCTGGTAGCGCGTTTCTTTGTCTTTGTAGACGTCGTTGTTGCGGAAGTTGTGCGACTCGTCGATGACGACCAGGTCGTAGTTGCCCCAGTTAATGCGGTTGAGCGGCGTGCCAAACGACTCGCCGCTGGTGCGGCTCAGGTCGGTGTGGCAGAGCACGTCGTAATTGAACCGGTCCCTGGAGAAGATATTGGTCTTGAGGTTGCGGTTGTAGTTGAGCCAGTTGTCGGCCAGCTTTTTAGGACACAGCACCAAAACCGATTTGTTGCGCAGTTCGTAATACTTGACCACGGCCAGCGCGGTGAAGGTTTTGCCCAGGCCCACGCTGTCGGCCAGGATGCAGCCGCTGTAGGTTTCCAGCTTGTTGATGATGCCGGTGGCGGCATCTTTTTGGTAGTTGAAGAGCTTTTTCCAGATCAGGGTGTCTTGGTAGCCCGTCAGGTCGTTGGGCAGCACGTCTTCGTTGATGTCGTCCAGGAACTCGTTGAAGATGTTGTAGAGCATCAAAAAGTAGATGCTCTCTGGCGAGTTCTCTTGATAGACCGAGTCGATGTGGTCGCAGATTTGCGCGGTGACGTCTTCGAGCTTTTCCGGGTCTTGCCAAATCTGGTCAAACAGACCCAGGTATGTCGCGGTGAACGCTGGCTCGTCCATCTTGTTGACCAAGTTAGAGACCGCATTGCCAGGTTGGTAACCTAGGTCAACCGCAGTGAATCCATGCAAGGGCATATAAGCCGTGTCTCCGGCTTCAGCCTGCACACAGGCAAACTGCTGCATCGGAGCTTTGCTATGGTTGGACTTGAATTTGGCTTTGCGCCGTATCCAGTCGGCACACTCTTTAGCGATGGCTTTTTGGGTCAGCTTGTTGCGCAGTTGGATTTCAAACTCGCTGCCATACAGGCTGCGCTCGCGGTCGAGCTTGGGGATATGAAACTCGCGCCGTTCTTTGCGAATCTTGTCAGCCGCCTCGTTGGCCACGAACGTCGGGGCGGTAAAGATGAAATCCAAGCCGTCAATCCTCTCCAGCTCAGACTTGAGCGCCTCGTATGCGTACATCGAAAAGCACGACGCAGCGATCTTGAGTCGCGCACCGGGCTTGAGCGCTTGCTTGAGGTCGTCGCCAAGCAGGCGGTTGATGTTGTCTAACAGCTCCATCCAGCATCCATCTTCTTAGTAGAGGTACAAAATTGGCTAGTTCAAATAGCTGCATCATTATCTCTTTACTCTCATCCTGAATAATCAGTTTTATGATTCCTCTCTACTACCTACCCGGCTATGGCGGCCGCTTGGACACAGGGCTTGGGCAGCGCGCTGTTACAGCGCGGCTTCAACGTATCAGGACGCGCAACCGTGGGCGACTTTCGCGCCATCCCATTTAACGAACAAGTGGCAGTGGTGGCGTCCGATTTGAGCCACCACTTTTGGCACAACGATGCGCAAGTCATCGCCAACTCGTTTGGTTGCTATTTGTTTTTGCACGCTCAAGCCCAACTGCCGCCATTTGTGGGGCGCGTCTTGCTGCTCTCGCCCATCGTGGGTGAGTTCGATCACGCCGACAAAGCCACGCACTTCAGCCCGCCGCACCCCACGCGGCTGAGCCAACTCGCCAAAGAAGGCCTCATGCCCTGCCCGCTAGACGCGCAGATTCACGTGGGTACCGAAGACTGGCAAAGCGTGCCCGACAACGTCTTGTCCTTCGGAAAGGCTGTGGGCATACCGGTTCATCTAGCCCAGGGGCTCGGGCACATGCTGGGTGAGGACTATGTGGGGCCTTTGTTGGATCGGTGGTTGGCAGGGACATAACCCACCCTGGTGCGACTAAGGGCCCGTCATGCCCTGCATGGCCTGCACAAACAGCTCGGCTTGTTTCACCAATTCCGCGGCATCGGCCGGCTGGACCGAATCGCCGTTGTAGTCGGCCACCAAACGCATTTCCTCTGCTCGTTTGAGTTGTCTGCCGAGCTCTTTGCTGACCGGGCCATCTTTGACCATGTACGCGCTGAAGGTATTGATCAAGCCCCGGTGCGTCTTGCCAAGGGCTTCTGGCGCGGGCACGCCAGAGGCCAACAGTGCGGCCTGCGCTGCGTCAAACATGGCGTAATAGGCGCGATTGCAAGCACCATCCACATCGCCCAGATCCAGCAACACCCGGGCCGACGCCACCGCCTGCGTGGCTTTGGCCATCAACGATGAAGCCGATTTTGGCGGTGTCATACCCGAACGCCTTCACGGGCAATGTTGGCCAACAAGGCGGGGTTGACATACGACTGCGGGTTTTCCCACTCGTCCATCCAAATGGGGATGGGTGAAATGTTGATGCCCGTGTCCAACAACACGTCGTAGGCGGCGTCTGACATTCTCAGCTTGGTGTCCAAAAACGGCTGGTGAGCGCCTTCGAGCAAGACCGCCACATCGGCATCGCTGTCGGGCCGGTGGTCGCCTCGTGCCCGGCTGCCAAACACAATCAACGCTTTGGCCGCAAAGTCCGCCGCGATGCGTTGGCGAAACTGCTCAACCGCTTGTGCGGTGCCTACATCGAGCTGGTTCGTGTGACCCTGGTCGGCAGACGGCTGGTCCGACAGCGCGGTCAAGATGAACTTGCGAAGGCGCTCGAACCGGCCGTGACGGATCATGTCTCTGGGCGACAAATCCCCCATCAACGGGTTGCGTGTTTTGAACCACGTGAGCGTCTTGTCCACATCACCGCCGAAGACTTTGGCCACCCAATTGATGGTGATGGCGATTTCCTGCAGCCGTTCACGAACGGGCTCGGGCATGGCGTCGTCAAAACGCACCGACTTGGGCGACACATCGGCAATGCGGGACACGTCTTCCTTGCTCAGGCCTAGGAACGACTGCACCGATTTGGCATTCAAGGAAGCGCCCAATCCAAAGCCCATCAGGTCTGTTGGGACGGTATCAAAAAGCGAAAAATCTTTTGACAGGCCCACTTTTGATGCAAGCATGAAGCACTCCAAAAACATGTTTTAACCACGATTGAACCATATGTGGGTTAAACCTGCAACGCTGGGCTGGCATCCCATGAGATCCAGACGGCCCAGATGGCCTGGGTTCTGAGTCGGCTAAAATTCAGGCTTCGCGGGTGTCGTTCAATGGTAGGACTCTTGCTTCCCAAGCAAATAACGTGGGTTCGATTCCCATCACCCGCTCCACGCGCTCTTTGAGCCGCCGCTTCAAGCCCGCACGCGCAACGCTCGCGTCGCCCACAGGCTGAGCCCACTTCCCTCTTGATGTCGATAGCCTCTGACACCATTTTCCTGGTGACGACGGGATTTTATTGCCGTAAAATGCATGAAATTTCAATGAAAATATTATCATGCCCACGCTTGAAACACCGACAAATCGACCTCTGCGAGGCGCCACTGCGCAATTGGTGGATGGTTTAAAAGCCGGCCGCGTGTATCGACGCGAGGATCTGGCGCATTTGAGCAATGCAGTGGATAGGCATCTGCGTGAACTGGTGTCGCTGGGCAGACTTCAAAAATTGTCCCAGGGGCTGTACCACGCGCCAAAAACGTCAAGCTTTGGCCTCTTGCCGCCCACCGATGAGCAGGTTGTGAAGGTTTTTTTGCGAGACAACGATTTTTTGGTGTTTTCGCCCTCCTCCTACAACGCTGTTGGATTGGGCACCACACAGCTCTACAACCAAACTTGGGTTTACAACCACAAACGCCACGGTGTGTTCCAACTGGGCAACCGCCGGTTTGATTTCCGTGTGAAGCCCCGTTTCCCCAAAAAGCTGACGCCAGAATTCCTGTACGTCGACCTGCTCAACAACCTCGATGAGCTTGCAGAGGACCGTGATGGCGTTCTTCGACACGCTCGCAACAAGTGGCCCACTTTCGATCGGTTGCGATTGCGTGATGCCATCAAGAAATACGGCAATGTGGCCACGCGCAAACGGCTTGGGGAATGGATCGATGCTTGAATTTCTTCACGAACGGCGTGACTTCGCCCAATTGCTGGCGCTGGTTGCCGATGCGCGAGGCCTGGACCCCATGCTGGTGGAGAAGGACTACTGGATCATGCACAGCCTCTGGGGCTTGCAAAACCAAGGGTTTTCGTTCGAGCTCAAGGGTGGTACCTCATTGTCCAAAGGCTTCGGTGTCATTCACCGCTTCTCAGAGGACATTGACATTCGAATCGAGCCTCCCCGCGATTTGGACGTCAAAGTCGGGCGCAACCACGACAAACCATCCCACATTGCGTCACGCCACGTCTATTACGAAACATTGGCCAAGCGAATCCAAATTCCTGGCATTGAAGGTGTGGAGCGGGACACCATCTTTGATGACGAAAAAATGCGCAGTGCGGGTATTCGCCTGCTTTACTCACCGAAAACAAACTCGCTCGCAGGGGTGAAAGATGGCATCTTGTTGGAACTCGGGTTTGACGACACAGCACCCAACCGGCCTGTCACGATCTCATCTTGGGCTTTGGATGTTGCAATGGATCGCGGCGTGGCTGTTTTCGACAACCGCGCTGTGGATGTGCTTTGCTACAACCCCACTCACACATTCGTCGAAAAGCTTCAAACCATCTCAACCAAGTTCAGGCGACTGGAACAGGCCAAAACTTTTCCCGCCAATTTCTTGCGCCATTACTACGACGTTTTTTGTCTACTGGAGCTTCCCGAGGTACAAGCGTTCATGAATTCGCCCGAATATCACGAGCGAAAACAAGAACGATTCCGTACGGGGGATGAGCTGACGATTGCAAAAAATCCAGCATTCACCTTGGATGACCCAGAACAACGGGCGCTTTTTTCTCGCGAGTACAGAAAGTCCTCAGCACTGTATTACCAAGGTCAGCCAGACTTCGACGCCATATTGAAGCGAATCGGCCAGTACCTGCCGTTGATGTAAGGCCAAGAGTCAGAAAAAAACCAAACTGCCCTTAGCCTTGCGGAATCAAGCCCGCACGCGCAACTCTCGCGTCGCCCACAGGCTGAGCAAGACCAGCGGCAAGCACACCCCAAACGCCCACCGGATGCCCATCGCCTCGGCCACCAGGCCCAGCAGCGGGGGCACGAGCAAAAAAGCGGTGAACGCCAGTTGTGACAAGGCGGCCACGTTGATGGCCGCGGGTCGGTCGTGGCGCTGGGCCGCGGCCGACATGGCCAAGGGGAACACCACGCTGGTGCCCGCGCCCATGAGCGCAAAGCCCACATAAGCCACCACGGGGTGCGGCGCAAAAAACACCAACACAACGGCCAAGGCCAAGGTGCACAAAGCCGTGCGCGCCACGGCCACGGGCGAGTAACGCTCGACAAAACGGTCGGCGTTGAAGCGCACCAAGGCCTGTGCGATGGCGCATGTGGCCACGGCCAAACCGGCCCACGCTGGTGACAGGCCAAACACGTCGCGCATGTAAATGCTCGACCAGTCGATGCCCGCGCCCTCCAAGGTCATGGCCGAAAAGCTGATCGTCACCAACCACAAAATGGGCACCGTGGGCCGGGCAAAGCGCGGCATGGCCACGGGCTCTCCCGTTTGGGGCCGATCGGGGTAAGGCACGAGCGGGCTCAACAGGGCCCAGTTGGCCAGCACCACCAGCAACACCGTCAGGCCCAGCTGCCACTGCGGGCTCAGGCCCAACTTGGCGCACAGCGAACCCAACAGCGCCGCGCTGAAAAAGCCCACGCTCCAAAAACCGTGGGCGCGGTTCATGATGCGGCGCTGTTCGTGGTGTTCGGCCCGGTCGGCTTCGACGTTGACGATCACCTCCATCGCGCCCACCGCAATACCGGCGGGCACCAACATGGCGAAGAGCTGCCACGGGCTTTGTGCCCAAGAGGCTGCAGCGTAGCTGATGGCCGTGATCGGCATGAGCTTGAGCAGCGAGCGGCGGTGGCCCCAGCGGGCGATGAAGGGGTGGCCCCAAGTCAGCGAGATCATGGTGCCCGCGGCCGTGCCGATCAGGGCCAATCCCAAAGCGCCCTCGCCCACGCCCATGGCGAGTTGGATCTCGCCGATGCGCGGGTACAAGCCGCCCAAGCAAAAGGAATACAAAAAGAACGCGGCAAAGATGCGTTGCACCCCGCTCAGCGGCAGCGTCCAGCGCGGCGCGGCCGTCACACCACACCCCACAACACCGCCAAGCCCAGCGCGAAGAAAATCACCGCCGCCACGATGTGCAACGCACGGATGGGGATGCGCCGCGTGAGCGCCTCGCCCCAAAACACCACCGGCGCGTTGGCCAGCATCATGCCCAGCGTGGTGCCCGCGACCACGGCGACCAAGCTGGCGTATTGCGCGCCCAAGGCGACGGTGGCGATTTGGGTTTTGTCGCCCATCTCGGCCAAGAAGAACACCCACGCCGTGATGGCGAACACACCCCAAGGGTGTTGGCCCGTGTCGGCCTCGTCGTCACCCAGCTTGTCGGGGATCAGGACCCAAACGGCCATGGCCAAGAAGCTCACGCCCAAAACCCAGCGCATCACATCGGGCCCGACCCAAGCCATCACCGCCGCACCCACCGCGCCGGCCAGCGCGTGGTTGAGCAGCGTGGCCACCAAAATGCCCGCCACGATCGGCCAAGGCCGTTTGAAACGGGCGGCCAAGACCAGCGACAAGAGTTGCGTCTTGTCGCCCATTTCAGCCAAGGCCACCACACCGGTGGAAATCCAGAACGCGTCCACAAACACCTCAAATCCCAAGAAAAACGCCCGCACAAAGCGGGCGTTGAAGCGTTGATTTTACGGCTTCAGATCAAGGTCACGCCGGTCTTGGACTGGATGAACTCGCGCGTCACGCCAGGAGCGGTTTCCACCAGCTTCAGGCCTTGTGGGGTCACGTCCATGACGCCCAAGTCGGTGATGATGCGGTCGGCCACGCCCACGCCGGTCAGGGGCAAGGTGCACTGGGGCAAGATCTTGAGGTCTTCGGTGCCGTCTTTTTTCTTGGCCACGTGTTCCATCAAGATGATCACGCGCTTGACGCCCGCGACCAAGTCCATCGCGCCGCCCATGCCTTTGACCATCTTGCCGGGGATCATCCAGTTGGCCAGGTCGCCTTTTTCGCTGACCTGCATGGCGCCCAAGATCGACAGGTTGATCTTGCCGCCACGGATCATGGCGAACGACTGGTCGCTGCTGAATATGGCCGAGCCCGCGATGGTGGTCACGGTTTGTTTGCCAGCGTTGATCAGGTCGGCGTCGACGTTGTCTTCGGTCGGGAAAGGGCCGATGCCGAGCATGCCGTTTTCGCTTTGCAGCCAGACTTCTTTGTCGGCGGGCACGAAGTTGGCGACCAGGGTCGGGATGCCGATGCCCAGGTTGACGTAAAAACCGTCTTCGAGTTCTTGTGCCGCACGCGCGGCCATTTGGTCTTGTGTCCAGCTCATATCAAACTCCCGCTTTCTCAGTGATGGTGCGCTTCTCGATGCGTTTTTCGGGGTGCTGGTTCAGCACGATGCGGTGCACATAAATGCCCGGCAGGTGAACCTCGTCGGGCTTGAAGGTGCCGGTCTCGACGATCTCTTCGACCTCGACCACACAAATCTTGCCGGCCATGGCCACGGCGGGGTTGAAGTTGCGGGCGGTCAGGCGGAACTGCAAGTTGCCGGACTTGTCGGCGCGAAAGGCCTTGACCAGCGAGAGTTCGGGGAACAGCGCATGCTCCATGACGTAGGTCTCGCCGCCGAATTCGCGCAGCTCTTTGCCTTCGGCCACCACGGTGCCCACACCGGTTTTCGTGAAAAACGCGGGGATGCCAGCGCCCGCGGCGCGCAGCTTCTCGGCCAGCGTGCCTTGGGGCGTGAATTCCAACTCCAGCTCACCGGCCAAGAACTGGCGCTCGAACTCTTTGTTCTCGCCCACGTAGGACGAGATCATTTTTTTGATCTGGCGCGTCTCGAGCAATTTGCCCAAGCCAAAACCGTCCACACCGGCGTTGTTGGAAATGGCGGTCAGGTTCTTGGCGCCGCTGTCGCGCAAAGCGTCGATCAACGCTTCGGGAATGCCGCACAAACCAAAGCCGCCGACGGCGACGAGCTGGCCGTCTTTGACGATGCCTTTGAGCGCTTCAGCGGCGCTCGGGTAAATTTTGTTCACGTTGGAAACTCCTGTGGATGAAGGGCGATGGCGTTACGATACTACGTAATGACATACGTAGTTTGACCTAAGGGTAACCATGGACTACCGCTTGGCCTTTGACCTCGCGCCGCTGGGCATGGCGCTCTCGCGCGACCGCATCATGGTCGACTGCAACCAAGCGCTGTGCGAGATGTTTGGCGTTGACCGCGACCAGCTCGTGGGGCAAAGCTTTCAAATCCTCTACCCCAGCGCCGACGAGTTCGAACGCATGGGCCAGCGCATCGTCCCCTTGCTGCGCAGCGGCAGCACCTACGCCGACGACCGCATCATGAAGCGCGTGGGCGGACGCCACAGCGGCGAGACCTTTTGGTGCCACGTGACAGGCCGCGCCCTCGACCCGAAATCGCCACACAGCGCCGGCATCTGGAGCTTCGAAGACCTCAGCTCCCACCGCCCGGTGACCGCCGAACTCACCCCCCGCGAACGCGAAGTCGCCGCCTTGCTCATGGACGGCCTGACCAGCAAAGAAATCGGCAAAGCCTTGGCCATCAGCCACCGCACGGTGGAAATCCACCGCGCCCGCCTCATGCGCAAATACCAAGCGCACAGCACCCCCGACTTGGTGCACCGCCTGTTGACGGGCTGATCAGGGCTTGGCTTCGACCACTTCGGCGGCGCTGCGAAACGCTTCCACGGACGCGGGCACGCCGCAGTACACGGCCGCGTGCAACAGCACTTCTTGGATCTCCGCCACCGTCGCGCCATTGTTGAGCGCGCCGCGCACATGGCCTTTGAGTTCGTTTTGTTTGCCCAAGGCGGTGAGCATGGCCACCGTGATCAGGCTGCGGGTTTTGCGGTCCAGGCCTTCGCGTTGCCAGACGTCGCCCCACGCGGCGCGTGAGATGTGGTCTTGAATGGGCTGCGTGAACGGCGTGGTGCCGGCCAGTGCGCGGTCCACGAAGGGGTCGCCCATGACCTCGCGGCGCGTGGCCAGGCCGCGTTGGTACTGGTCGTCTTGGGGGTTGGGCGTTTGGGGTGAGGTCACAGGGTTTCTCCAAGGGCTTTGCAACAGCCCGCAAGGATAAACTGAAGCTCAGCCTTTGGAGAGCCCATGACACGCTACGCCCTGCCCGACCTCAACACCCTGCCCGCCGACATCCAAGCCAAGATCTTGGAGGTGCAAGAAAAATCGGGCTTCATCCCCAATGTGTTCTTGGCCTTGGCCCGCCGCCCGGCCGAGTGGCGCGCGTTTTTTGCGTACCACGACGCTTTGATGGTGCCCGAGAGCGCGGGCCGCAGCAGCCCCCTGAGCAAAGGCGACCGCGAGATGATCGTCACCGCCACCAGCGCGGCCAACCAGTGTTTGTACTGCGTGGTGGCGCACGGCGCGCTGCTGCGCATTTACGAGAAAAAACCGCTGGTCGCCGACCAAGTCGCGGTGAATCACCGCAAGGCCGACATCAGCCCACGCCAGCGCGCGATGCTGGACTTTGCGCTCAAGGTCTGCGAACGTTCGAGCGAGATCGACGACACCGACTTCGCCGCCTTGGCCGCGCACGGCTTTGACGACGAAGACGCCTGGGACATTGCCGCCATCACCGCCTTCTTCGGCCTGAGCAACCGCGTGGCCAACGCCACCGGCATGCTGCCCAACCCCGAGTTCTACACCCTGGGCAGATTGCCGCGGCCTTCGGCCTCGCCATGACCGTTCGTTAACGGATGTGGGCCATCAGCTCTTCGGGCATGGGCGCTGACTTTTGCAGCGGGAAGTTGACCCAGACCGTCGTGGCGCCGCCTTCGGCGTAGATGGTGTCGGGGTCGGTGGTCAGGCTCAGGGTGCACCAGCTCTCGAAGCTGCTGCGCCCGGGATCGCTGACGTACATCTTGGCCAGCACGTCACCGGGGAAGACCAGTTGTTTGTAGAAGTTACAAAACGCATTGACGATGACCGGGCCTTCGCCCGTGGGCGTGGGGGCGCAGCGGATGGATTCCATCCATTCGATGCGGATGGTTTCTAGGTAACGGAAGTAAATCGTGTTGTTCACGTGCCCCATGGCGTCCATGTCGCCCCAGCGGATGGGGATCACCATGGTGTGCACCAGTTTTTTGTTTTCGGGCAGTGTCATGCGCATGGCAAATTCCTTCGGTTTTAACGGTGGGCCCGGATCGACGCCAGGATGCCCAAAACAAACAACACAGCGGCCAAGGCCTGCATGGCCGCCGGCCACTGGCCCGACCAAGCAAAAGCATAGAGCAAACCAAACACGGTCTCGCTCACGATGAGCTGACCGGCCAAACTCTCGGGCAAGCGTCGGCTGGCCATGTTCCACAGCACCGCCGCGACCCACGCCGAACCGATGCCCGTGATCGAGCAGACCACAACGAACAGGCCCCAACCCTCGCGCGCCCACATCGGCGTGGCGGGCGCATCCGACAACGCACCCACGCCCCACCACATCAACAGCGCGCCCAAGCCCGCCGCCACGCCCAGCCAATTGGCCCAGACGGTGGAGTTGACCTCGGGGTGGTGTTTGAGCCAACGCGCGTTGAGCAAACCAAACGCCGTCCAGCTCACCATGGCCGCCACGCCAAAGGCCACGCCACGCAGCCAATGGCCCTCACTGACCCATTCGCCCTCGCTGGCGGTGACTTGCATCATCAGTGCCATGCCCGCGGCCGTGAGGGCCATACCGGGCAAGAGGTGACGCCAACGCAAACCTTGGGGCTTGCCCAGTAACATGATCCACAACGGGATCGTGCCGATGATGAGCACCGGCAAAGCCGCCCCCGCGTCCTCAATGGCCAGCACCAGCAGCCAGTAATAACCGGTGTAACCCAAGATGCTCAAGCCCAGCGCCGCGCCCATTTGGGCCCCGGTGGGCCAAGCGGCCGGGCGCCCCTGCCAAGCCGATCGGGTGTGCACCCACGCCAACCAAGCCACCGCAAACAAACCGCAGGCCACAAAACGGCCCACCGTGAAGTCCAGCGGTGTGAAGCCATCGACGACCAAAGGGGCCACGAACGTCATGCCCCAAAACGCACCCGCGCCCAAGCCAGCCGCGATGCCCACGGCCATGTTTTTTTGAATCACGCCTTCAGTACCCATGCGTCACAAAGCCAATCCGTCGTCGGCCGACATCACCGCACCTTGGATGAAGCGGCTTTGGTCAGAACACAGCATCACCAGCAAAGCGTCCAGATCGGCGGGCTCGCCCACGCGCTGGCGCGGCAAGAGGCTCACCAACTTGCGCCCCGCCTCGGTTTGCAGGTAGTCGTGGTTCATGTCGGTGTCGATGTAACCCGGGCAAATCGCGTTGACGTTGATGCCAAAGCGGCCCCACTCCAAGGCCATGGCCTTGGTCATGTGGATCACCGCGGCCTTGCTCATGCTGTACACGCTGACTTGAGCAAAGGGCTTGAGCCCCACCACCGATGCGATGTTCACGATGCGCCCGCCACGGTGCAAAGCCGAAGGCTGCTGCTGCGCCCGAGCCACCATGCGACGACCCACCGCTTGCGCCACGAAAAACGAGCCCCGCGTGTTGGTGTTCATGATGTGGTCATATTCGGCCTCGGTAACGGATTGCACGCGGTGCGTGGCGCTCACCCCCGAGTTGTTGACCAACACATCGACAGGGCCCGCTTGTGCCTCGGCCGAAGCCACCGCCGCTTCAATGGACGCCACATCCGTCACGTCCATCGCCACCACATGGGCTTGCCCGCCACGGGCCACGATATGTTCGCGCACCGCCTGGAGTCGGTCGGTGCGCCGCCCAGCCAAGACCACGCGGGCACCCGCCCCAGCCAAGGTGCTCGCAAACCGTTCGCCCAATCCACCCGAGGCGCCGGTGACCAGCGCCACGCGGCCCGACAAATCCATTGCGTATGCCATCTCAAGAACTCCCATGGGTGAATACCCCAGCTGCGCCGGGCGACCCCAGATTGTGCGTCAAGCCCCACTAGAATGAATGTCACATCGACTACACCCGATACAACAACACCATGAGCCCACAAGAACTCCTGAGCACCTACGGCCCCCGCGAATCCGTGGAATACGACGTCGTCGTCGTCGGTGGCGGCCCGGCGGGTTTGTCCACCGCCATCCGCTTGAAGCAACTCGCCGCCGAGCGCGGCCACGAAGTGAACGTGTGTGTCCTCGAAAAAGGCTCCGAGCCCGGCGCGCACATTTTGTCGGGTGCGGTCATGGACCCGCGCGCCATCACCGAGCTCTTCCCCGATTGGAAAGAACGCGGCGCGCCGCTGAACCAAGCCGTGACGGCAGACGACGTGCTCTTCCTCAAAGCCGACAGCGCCACGCGCACCCCCGACTGGCTGGTGCCATGCTGCTTCCACAACACCGGCAACTTCGTTGTCAGCCTGGGCGCAGTCACCAAGTGGCTGGGCGAACAGGCCGAGGCTTTGGGCGTGGAAATCTTCCCCGGCTTCACCGCCGCTGAGGTGCTGTACGCCGACGACGGCGCCGTGGTCGGCGTGGCCACGGGCCACCAAGGCTTGGGCAAAGACGGCGCGCCCACGGGCCACTTCCAGCTGGGCATGGAGCTGCGCGGCAAGTACACGGTGTTTGCCGAAGGTGCTCGCGGCCATTTGGGCAAACAACTCATCGAACGCTTCAAGCTCGACGAAGGCAAAGACCCGCAAAGCTACGCCTTGGGCATCAAAGAACTCTGGGAAATCCCCGCCGACAAAGCCCAGCCGGGCAAGGTTGTGCACACGGCCGGCTGGCCCATGGACAACGCCACCTACGGCGGCGGCTTCCTGTACCACCTTGAAGGCAACCGCGTCACCTTGGGCTTTGTGACCGGCTTGGACTACCAAAACCCCTGGTTGTCGCCCTTTGAAGAGATGCAGCGCTGGAAAACCCACCCGGCCATCCGCGCCCACATCGAAGGCGGCAAACGCATCGGCTACGGCGCGCGCGCCATCACCGCCGGTGGCATCCTGAGCTTGCCCAAGACCGAGTTCCCCGGTGGCGCCTTGGTGGGCTGCGAAGCGGGTTACCTCAACGCCGCGCGCATCAAAGGCAGCCACGCCGCCATCAAAACCGGCATGCTGTGCGCCGAAGCCGCGTTTGAAGCTTTGCAAGCCGGCCGCGCCAACGACGTGCTCAGCGCCTACCCCAAGGCGTTCGAAGCCAGCTGGCTGCACACCGAGCTGCAGGGTTCCAAGAACTTCAAACAGTGGTTCAAAAAAGGCAATACCGTGGGCGCGCTCATGACCGGCATCGAACAGTGGCTGCTGCCCAAGCTCGGTCTGAAGGCCGCGCCTTGGACCATCCACCGCACCGAAGCCGACCACCAGCGCCTGCGCCCCGCAGCCGAGATGCCGCAGATCAGCTACCCCAAGCCCGACGGCGTGATCAGCTTTGACCGCCTCTCCAGCGTGTTCGTGAGCAACACCAACCACGAAGAAGACCAACCCGCTCACCTCACGCTGCGCAACAGCACGGTGCCGGTGAACATCAACCTGGCCAAATACGCTGGGCCCGAGAGCCGTTACTGCCCAGCCGGTGTGTACGAGTTTGTCAAAACCGACGCGGGCGAAGACCGCCTGCAGATCAACGCGCAAAACTGCGTGCACTGCAAAACCTGCGACATCAAAGACCCGACCCAAAACATCGTTTGGGTCACGCCGGAGGGCGGTGGCGGGCCGAACTACGCGGGGATGTGAGTCAGCCAACTTCAAGACTTCCACCATTAGAATAGAGACCTGTCAGGAGAGCGCACCCCCGAGGTGCCGCCGAAGGCGCAGGCAACCCCCGGGTTGGTGAACGCTCAGGCAAAAGGACTGGCAACCATGGGCCGCATGGCCTGTGTACCCCCCTGGAGAGAGGCTCAGCCCACGGCTGGGTCCACCGAAGGAGCAAATGCGGTATCGCCCGCGTGAATCTCTCAGGTAAAGCGGACAGTGGGGCAGCGCACGGATGAACCGTGTTGAACCTCCGCGTGGAGGCCTGCCCCTTTTGAAAGCCGCTTGTGTCCGACGCTTCTTCCCTGCTGACCACCCCACTCAACGACTTGCACTTGGAGCTCGGCGCGCGCATGGTGCCGTTTGCGGGTTACAGCATGCCGGTGCAATACCCCATGGGTCTGATGCAGGAACACCTGCACACCCGCCACAGCGCCGGTTTGTTTGACGTCTCACACATGGGCCAGTTGCGCTTGGTCGGCCCCGGTGCCGCCGCCGCGTTTGAGTCGCTCATGCCGGTGGACGTGATCGGTCTGGGCGTGAACAAACAGCGCTATGGCCTCTTGCTCAACGAGGCGGGCGGCATCATCGACGACCTGATGTTCGTCAACCGCGGCGAAGACATCTTTGTGATCGTCAACGGTGCTTGCAAACACGGCGACTTGGCCCACATCCAACAACACATCGGCCAGCGCTGCACCGTGGACGCGCAATTCGACCGCGCCCTGCTCGCCCTCCAAGGCCCCTTGGCGGTCAAGGCGCTGCAACGCTTGGTGCCCGGCGTCGAGACCTTGGTGTTCATGACCGGGATGGCCGCCAGCTGGCAAGGCGCGGACCTCTACATCACGCGCAGCGGCTACACCGGCGAAGACGGCTTTGAAATCTCCGTGCCCGCCCACTCGGCAGACGCCTTGGCACGAGACCTCTTGGCGCAGCCCGAGGTCAAGCCCATCGGCTTGGGCGCGCGCAACTCGCTGCGCTTGGAAGCCGGTCTGTGCTTGTACGGCAACGACATCGACACCACCACCACCCCCGTCGAAGCGGGCCTGAACTGGGCCCTGCAAAAAGTGCGCCGCAGCGGTGGGGATCGTGCGGGCGGCTATTTGGGTGCGGCCACCGTCATGTCGCAACTCGACGGCCAAGCGCTCAGCCGCCGCCGCGTGGGCTTGCTCGCGGCCGAGCGCGTGCCCGTGCGCGAGCACGTCGAGCTTCAAGACGCCCAAGGCCAACGCATCGGTGAAGTCACCAGCGGCTTGCTTGGGCCCAGCATCGACCAACCCGTGGCCATGGGCTACGTCACCCCCGAACACGCCGCCATCGGCACCCGCGTGAACGCCATCGTGCGCGGCAAAGCCGTGCCCATGGACGTGGTGACCATGCCTTTTGTGCCCAACCGCTACCACCGCGGCTGAACCCGTTTTTTCACTTTCATTTTTTAGGAGCGATTGACATGACCACTTACTACACCGAAGACCACGAATGGCTGACCGTTGACGGCGACATCGCCACCGTCGGCATCACCCACCACGCCCAAGACGCCTTGGGCGACGTGGTGTTCGTCGACCTGCCCGCCGTGGGCAAGACCTTTGACCAAAAAGCCGTTGCCGGCGTGGTCGAGTCCGTCAAAGCCGCCGCCGACGTCTACATGCCCGTGAGCGGCGCCATCGTCGAAGTCAACGAAGCCCTGCGCAACGACCCCGCCTTGGCCAACAGCGACCCCATGGGTGCGGGTTGGTTCTTCAAAGTCAAACTGAGCCAAACGACCCAGCTCGGCGCCTTGCTCAACGAAACCGCCTACCAAAAACTGACCGCCTAAACCGCTCGGTGAATTGCTCTGGCCATCGGCCTCGCAACGACTCACACCCCACAACACCTAGGAACCGATGATGTTGATGTCTTCACTCAAGCCCTTGGGCGAATTGGAAAACCCTTCTGAATTTGTGGCCCGCCACATCGGCTTGGGGCCGGATGATGAGCAGCACATGTTGTCGGTCATCGGCGCGGCTTCGCGTCGGGCTTTGATCGATGCGATCGTGCCGCGCAGCATCGCGCGCAGCCAGGGCATGAAGTTGCCCGCACCGGTGAGCGAAGCGACCGCTTTGGCCGAGCTCAAGGCGATCGCGCAGCGCAACGTTGTGGCCAAGAGCTTCATTGGCCAAGGCTATTTCGGCACGCACACGCCCGGCGTGATCCTGCGCAACATCTTGGAAAACCCCGCTTGGTACACCGCGTACACGCCCTACCAAGCCGAAATTTCGCAAGGCCGCATGGAAGCCTTGGTGAACTTCCAGACCATGGTCACCGACCTCACCGCCATGGACATCGCCAACGCGTCCATGCTCGACGAAGCCACCGCTGCCGCCGAAGCCATGACATTGGCCTTGCGCATGGCCAGCGGGAAGTCGCAGGTGTTCTATGTGGACGAACAGGTCTTGCCCCAAACCCGCGAGGTCATCGAAACCCGCGCCCAGCCTTTGGGCATTGAGGTGCGCACCTTCACCGGCGACGAGGCTTTGCAACACGACAGCTTCGCGGTTTTGCTGCAATACCCCGGCGTGAGTGGCCAAGTGCGCGACCTGCGCGACTTTGTGGCGCAATACAAAGCCCGTGGCGGCACCGTCATCGTCGCGGCAGACCTCTTGGCCCTGACCTTGCTGACGCCACCCGGCGAGTGGGGAGCGGACATCGTGATCGGCAACACACAGCGCTTCGGCATGCCCATGGGCGCGGGCGGCCCACACGCCGCCTACATGGCTTGCCGCGATGCTTTCAAACGCTCCATGCCCGGCCGCTTGGTCGGCGTGAGCGTCGACAGCCACGGCAACCCCGCCTACCGCTTGGCTTTGCAAACCCGTGAGCAACACATCCGCCGCGAAAAAGCCACCTCCAACATCTGCACCGCCCAGGTTTTGCCCGCGGTGGTGGCCAGTATGTACGCGGTCTACCACGGCCCCGAAGGCCTCAAGCGCATCGCCCAACGCGTGCACCGCTACACCGCGGTCTTGGCCCAAAGCCTCAAACAGATCGGTCACCGCCTGAGCAGCGAGCATTTCTTCGACACCATCGAAGTGCAGCTCAAGAACCCCGCCGCCGTGCACGCCCTGGCCCAAGCCCACGGCCTGAACCTGCGCCAAGCGGGCCCCGACCGCGTGGGCATCAGCTTGGACGAAACCACCACCCGCGACGACGTGGCCCTGTTGTGGTCGCTGTTCGCCCAGCCGGGCGTGTGCCCCACGGCCAAGCCCGCCCTGCCCGACTTCGAGGCCTTGGCCGCGCGCGTGGGCGCTGCTTGGCCCGAGGCTTTGTCGCGCACCAGCGCTTTCATGCAACACCCCGTGTTCGACAGCCACCACTCCGAAACCGGCATGCTGCGCTACATCCGCGGCTTGTCCGACAAAGACTTGGCGCTGGACCGCAGCATGATCCCGCTGGGCAGCTGCACCATGAAGCTCAACGCCACCAGCGAGATGATCCCCATCACCTGGCCCGAATTTGCTGGCGTGCACCCCTTCGCACCCGCTGACCAATTGGCCGGCTACCAACAACTCGACGAACAACTGCGCGCTTGGTTGTGCCAAGCCACGGGCTATGCCGGCATCAGCCTGCAGCCCAACGCCGGCTCACAAGGCGAGTACGCGGGCCTTTTGGTCATCCAGGCCTACCACCGCGCCCGTGGCGAAGGCCACCGCAACATCTGCTTGATCCCCTCCAGCGCCCACGGCACCAACCCCGCCAGCGCCCAGATGGTGGGCATGCAAGTCGTGGTCACGCAGTGCGATGCCAACGGCAACGTGGACATGGCCGACCTCAAGGCCAAGTGCGAACAGCACAGCGCCAACCTGGCTGCGGTCATGATCACCTACCCCAGCACCCACGGCGTGTTCGAGACCACGGTCAAAGAACTCTGCGCCTTGGTGCACCAGCACGGCGGGCGTGTGTACGTGGACGGCGCGAACATGAACGCCTTGGTCGGCGTGGCAGCACCCGGCGAATTCGGCGGCGACGTGAGCCACCTCAACCTGCACAAAACCTTCTGCATCCCGCACGGCGGCGGCGGCCCCGGCGTGGGCCCGGTGTGTGTGGTCAAAGACCTCGTGCCTTACCTGCCAGGCCACGCCACGGCGGGCGTGAAGGTCAACGGTGTGGGCGCGGTCTCCGCTGCCCCCTTGGGCAATGCGGCCGTGTTGCCGATCAGCTGGATGTACATCCGCATGATGGGCGCCGACGGCCTGAAGTCGGCCACCGAAGCGGCCATCCTCAGCGCCAACTACATCAGCAAACGCTTGGCCGCCCATTTCCCCACGCTGTACGCCAGCGAAGGCGGCCACGTGGCGCACGAATGCATCTTGGACCTGCGCCACTTCAAAGACAGCTGTGGCGTCATGGCCGAAGACGTGGCCAAGCGCCTGATGGACTACGGCTTCCACGCCCCCACGCTGTCCTTCCCCGTGGCCAACACCTTGATGGTTGAACCCACCGAAAGCGAGACGCTGGAAGAACTCGACCGCTTCATCGACGCCATGATCGCCATCCGCGAAGAGATTCGCCAAGTCGAAAACGGCGTCTGGCCCAAGGACAACAACCCCCTGAAAAACGCCCCGCACACCGCGGCCAGCCTGCTCAGCGGCGAATGGTCCAAACCCTACAGCCGCGAAGTGGGTGCAGCGGCCGGCGCACAGTCGGTCAACACCAAGTACTGGCCGACGGTAGGCCGCGTCGACAACGTCTACGGCGACCGCAATTTGTTCTGCAGTTGCGTGCCATTGGGCGAATACGCTTAAGATAGGGCATCGCATCGGGAGAGATCACCCTTCAAGGGTGACGCCGAAGGAGCAACCGCCCCGGAAACTCTCAGGCAAAAGGACCGATGCGATCAGGAGCTTGCGCTCCACACACTCTGAAGAGTGGCCGAGGCTCGTCACCTAGGCCCACCGCAGGAGCAAGCCGAACACCGTTCGGTGAATCTCTCAGGTTTCAAACAGAGGGGGTCATGCCACGCACATCCGGTGCGCAGCGTGTCCCTCCATTTGAGACGTTTTTGAGAACAGCTCCATGAAAAAACACATGGTCATCATTGGCGGCGGCATCACCGGCGTCACCTCCGCCTACGCCTTGGCCCACCAGGGCATTCGGGTCACCCTGATCGAAAAAAACCGCTACCCCGGCATGGAGACGTCGTACGCCAACGGCGGTCAATTGTCGGCCTCGAACGCCGAAGTTTGGACGCACCCGTCCACCATCATCAAGGGGCTCAAGTGGATGCTCAAAAGCGACGCTCCCTTGCTGATGAACCCCGCCCCCACATGGCACAAGCTCAGTTGGATGGCCGAGTTCGTGGCCGCCATTCCCAAATACAAGGACAACACCATCGCCACCGCACAGCTGGCCATCGCATCGCGCGAGCACCACTTTGCCTGGGCCAAGGCCGAGGGCATCGACTTCGACCACAAGCCCAAAGGCATCCTGCACATCTACCGCGACAAAAAAGGCTTTGACCACGCGGGCGAAGTCTCCAAGCTCTTGGCCCAAGGCGGTCTGCCACGCCGCGCCGTCACGCCCGCCGAAATGAAAGCCATCGAGCCGACCCTGCAAGGCCAGTATTACGGCGGCTATTTCACCGAAAGCGACTCCACGGGCGACATCCACAAGTTCACGTTTGGTCTGGCCAAGGCCTGCGAACGCTTGGGCGTGAAGATCCTGACCGAGCACCAGGTACTCAACGTCAGCGCCAACGGCAAAACCGCGACGGTAGAAGTGCAACACGCGGGCCAGACCGAGACCCTGAGCTTTGACGGCATCGTGATCTGCGCTGGTGTGCACGGTCGCCGCTTGGCTGCGCAACTCGGTGACCGTTTGAACATTTACCCCGTCAAAGGCTATTCCATCACCGTCGCCTTGAACGACGAAGCCAGCCAAAATGCCGCGCCACAGGTGAGTTTGCTCGACGACGAGACCAAGCTGGTGACCAGCCGTCTGGGCGCAGACCGCTTTCGCGTCGCAGGCACGGCCGAGTTCAACGGCATCGACCTGGACATCCGCGCCGACCGCATCAAGCCGCTGATCCAATGGGTCAACCAATGCTTCCCCAGCGTGGACACCCGCCGCGTGGAGCCTTGGGCAGGCCTGCGTCCGATGATGCCCAACATGCTGCCACGCGTAGGTGCTGGCAAGCGCGCCAACGTGTTCTACAACACCGGTCACGGCCACCTAGGCTGGACCTTGTCCGCCATCACGGCGCACCAACTGGCAGGGCATGTGCAAGCATGGGCTGCAGCTCGCCAAGTGATGAGCGCTGGCACAATCCACCTCCATGAACCTGTCCATCAAAGCCGTTGATTTTCAGCAACGCGTCCACCGCGACGCTTTGATCATGCTGCTCGACGCCTACGCCCAAGACCCCATGGGCGGCGGCGAGCCGCTGGCCGCTGAGGTCAAAGCGCGCTTGTGCGACGACATGGCGGCTCGTCCCACTGTGGCGAGCTTCATCGCTTGGCTCGATGGCACGCCCGTGGGGCTGGTGAATTGCGTGGAAGGTTTTTCAACCTTCAAATCGCGCCCGCTCATGAACATCCACGACTTGGTGGTGCTGCCCGGCCACCGAGGAGCAGGCATTGGCCAAGCCCTGATGCAAGCCGCACAAACCCATGCTCAAGCGCGAGGCTGTTGCAAGCTGACCTTGGAGGTGCTCACCGGCAACCAAAGGGCTTGGCGCAGCTACGAACAATTTGGTTTCGAGCCTTACACGCTCGACCCTGCCGCTGGCCAAGCCAGTTTCATGCAGAAATGGATTTAAGCTCACCACCATGAACACACGCCAACACTTCGCCAGCGACAACTACGCCGGCACCTGCCCGGAAGCCCTGCATTGGTTTTTGGAAGCCAACGCCAGCGGCCACGAGCCCGCCTACGGCGACGACCGCTGGACGCAAAAGTCCAGCGACATGTTGCGCCAACTCTTCGAGATCGACTGCGACGTCTATTACGTCTTCAACGGCACGGCCGCCAACTCGCTGGCACTGGCCAGCATGTGCCAGAGCTACCACTCGGTCATTTGTACGCCCATCGCGCACATCGAAACCGACGAGTGCGGCGGGCCGGAGTTTTTTTCCAACGGCTCCAAGCTCTTGGTGGCCGAATCGCAATCGCCCGCGGCCAAACTGGGCAAGCTCACGCCCGAGGCGGTCGAGGCCTTGGTGACCAAACGCACCGACCTGCATTTCCCCAAACCCAAGGTCGTGTCCATCACCCAAGCCACCGAGTTCGGCACCGTCTACACGGTCGAAGAAGTCCGCGCCTTGTCGTGGGCCGCGCAAAAACACGACCTCAAAGTCCACATGGACGGGGCACGGTTCGCCAACGCCGTGGCGCACTTGGGTTGCTCTGCAGCCGACATCACCTGGAAAGCCGGTGTGGATGTGCTGTGTTTTGGTGGCACCAAAAACGGCCTGCCCGTGGGCGAAGCCGTGGTCTTCTTTGACCGCAAGCTGTCGCAAGACTTCGCTTGGCGCGTGAAACAAGCCGGCCAACTCGCCTCCAAAATGCGCCACATCTCGGCCCCGTGGGTCGGTTTGCTGGAAAACGATGTCTGGCTGCGCAACGCCCGCCACGCCAACGCCATGGCACAGCGCCTCTACCAAGGCCTGCTCAAGATCCCCAGCGTCAAAGTGATGCACCCGCCACAAGCCAACGGCGTCTTTGCCAACCTGCCCGCCGAAGCCATCAAGGCCCTGCACGCCAAAGGCTGGAAGTTCTACGAGTTCATCGCCGGCGGCGGCTGCCGCTTCATGTGCGCCTGGGACACCACCGAAGCCTCGGTGGACGCGTTCTTGGCCGACGTTGCGCAAACCTAAAACCACCCCGTGAACACCGCCTTCAAAGTCCTGAGCCTCATCCCGCCGATGACGCAGCTCAACACGCCCTACCCGTCAACGGCTTACTTGACGGGTTTTTTGCGTGGCCGGGGCATCGATGCGGTGCAAGAAGACATCGCCTTGGCCACGGTGCTGGCCCTCTTCACGCCCGAGGGGTTGGACCGTGTGCGCGAGGCGGCGCTGGCCGTTCATGAAGACGAGCGCAGCGCCTGCCTAAATGCATTTTTGGACGCGTTTGGCGCCTACCGCAGCAGCATCGGCCCTGTGCTGGCGTTTTTGCAAGGCCGCGACTCGACCCTGGCGCACCGCATCGCCGCGTGTGGTTTGGTGCCGGAAGGCCCTCGCTTTGCGGCGCTGGAAGCCTACGACGACGATGGCAGTGGCGACCCGTTGGGCTGGGCCTTTGGCGCCTTGGGCGTGCACGACCGCGCCCGCCACATCGCCACCCTGTTCTTGAACGACCTCGCCGACGTCTTGCGCGACGCGGTGGACGAGCGCTTTGAATTCGTGCGCTACGGCGAACAACTCGCCAGCAGCCAACCCACTTTCGAGCCGCTGGCACAGGCGTTGGCCGCGCCCACCACCCTGCTCGACCAAACCCTGCAAAGCCTCACGTTGGCCGCCGTGGCGCGCCACCAGCCGCAGTTGGTGCTTTTGTCGGTGCCCTTCCCCGGCACGGTGTACGCCGCGCTGCGCATGGCCCAAGCCATCAAGGCCGCGCACCCCACGGTGCGCATCGCCATGGGCGGCGGCTACGTCAACACCGAGCTGCGCGAACTCAAAGAGCCGCGCGTTTTTGACTTCGTGGACTTCATCACCTTGGACGCGGGCGAGCGCCCCGTGCTCTCGCTCATCGAGCACCTGCAAGGCCAGCGCAGCGCGCAGCGCTTGCAGCGCACCTTCAGCCGCCACGCCGACGGGCACGTGCAGTACACCAACCTGGTCGAGCCCGAGATCGCGTTTGAAGACGTGGGCACGCCCACTTGGGACGGCTTGCCGCTGCACCAATACCTCAGCCTGCTCGACATGCTCAACCCCATGCACCGACTGTGGAGCGATGGGCGCTGGAACAAGCTGACCGTGGCGCACGGCTGCTATTGGAAAAAGTGCAGCTTTTGCGACGTCAGCCTGGACTACATCGGCCGGTACGAAACCGCCAGCGCCACCGAGCTGGTCGACCGCATCGAGCGCATCGTGGCCGAAACCGGCCAGACCGGTTTTCACTTCGTGGACGAAGCCGCGCCACCCAAAGCGCTCAAAGCCTTGGCCGAAGAGCTGCTGCGCCGGGGCGTGCAAATTTCGTGGTGGGGCAACATCCGGTTTGAAAAAACCTTCACCCCCGAACTCGCCGACCTGCTGGCGCAAAGCGGCTGCATCGCCATGAGCGGCGGGCTGGAAGTGGCGTCCGACCGTTTGCTCAAGCTGATGCAAAAAGGCGTGAGCGTGGAGCAAGTCGCCCGCGTCACCAAGGGCTTCACCGACGCGGGCGTCTTGGTGCACGCTTACCTGATGTACGGCTTTCCGACCCAAACCGTGCAAGACACGGTCGACGCGCTGGAATACGTGCGCCAGTTGTTTGAGAACGGCTGCATCCAAAGCGGCTTTTTCCACCGCTTCTCTTGCACGGTTCACTCACCCGTGGGCCTGGACCCCGCGGCCTATGGCGTGCAATTGATCGAACTGCCCGAGGTCACCTTCGCCAAAAACGACATCGGCTTCATCGACCCCACCGGTGTCGACCACGACCGCTTAGGCCGTGGCCTGCGCAAAGCCATTTACAACTACATGCACGGCGTGGGACTGGACACCGACGTGCGCCAATGGTTCGAACTCCCCAAAGGCCAATGCCCCAAACCCACCGTGCCCCGGCATGCACTGGCCAAGGCACTGGGTCTCTGAATCACCAAGGCACCGTTTGCCCAGCGTGGTCCACGAAGTGGGCGCGGCCGGTGGCGGGGAGTTGGTCTAGCACTTGCAGCAAACGGCTGACCGAATCTTCTGGCGCCATGGCGTGCTCGCCCACGAAAGGTTGGCTCAAGGGTGACGCCACCGTGCCGGGTTGCAACGCCGCCAGCACCAGGGCAGGTCGTTGCCGGGCGAGTTCGATGGCGCTGGTTTGCAACAACTGGTTGAGCGCCGCTTTGGCGCTTCGGTAAGCGTACCAACCGCCTTTGTGGTTGTCTTCGATGCTGCCCACCCGCGCCGAGAGCTTGGCCCAGATCGCACGTTCGTGCAGGGCCAGCTTGGGCGCGAGGTGTTTGAGCAAGAGTGCTGGACCCATGGCGTTGAGCTGCCAGCTGCGCATCAACGGCTCAGCACTGACATCGGTCAAGCGTTTTTCTGGGCCCACGCCGGCCACGGTCAAGGCGCCGGTGGCATCCACCACCAAGTGCAGCGGTCCCGCGATGGACTGCGCCACCCCCGCACTGCTGGCCTCGTCGGTGATGTCCCAACCCGGGTGGCTTTGGCGAGAAACCGCCAACACCTCGGCGCAGCGGGGGTCGGCTTGCAATGCCGCCACAAACGCCGAGCCGATCGCACCGCTGGCCCCCAGCACCACCGCACGGTAGCCTTCGGGCAGGCTGTTCATGCGGCGTCTACGCCGGCAGCGATGTCGCGCAAGGCGCGCTCAAACACCTCAACAGGCTGCCCGCCCGAGATCAAATGGCGGCGGTTGATGATGATGGCGGGCACCGATCGGATGCCGGCTTGCGCAAAAAACGCCTGCCGTTCGCGAACCTCTTCGCTGAAGTCTTTGCTGTTCAAAACCGCCGAGGCAGCCTCTTCGTCCAAGCCCACTTCACGCACGCAGGCCAGCAGCACCGCGGGGTCATCCATGTTTTCGGCCCGACCTTGGTAGGCGCGCAAAAACGCTTTTTTCAGGGACAAGGCGTGACCTTGTGTTTGGTCGCTGTCGTCCAGCGTTTCGGCCCAGTGCAACAGTCGGTGGCAGTTGAAGGTGTTGTAGACCCGGCCCCGGCCGTTGGGGTTAAACGCAAAGCCGACCTCGGCACCGCGCTCGGTGATGGTGCGGCGGATCTCGGCTTGTTGCTCGGCGTTGGTGCCGTATTTTTGTGTCAGGTGCTCACCCAAGTCTTGGCCACCGGGGCCCATGGCGGGGTTGAGCTCGAAGGGCTGCAGGTGCAGCGTGGCGGTGATGTCTGGTGAGACGCGCTGCAAAGCGCTCTCCAAAGCACCCAGCCCCACGGCACACCAAGGACAGGCCACGTCAGAAACCAAATCGATGCGTAAAGTTGTCATGTTGGCATCGTAAACCACCGGACCTGCCCCTTGCCCATGGTGGACAATGTCACCATGAGCCCAGACACAACGCCCGCCGATCGCTACGCCGTGGTCGGTTACCCCATCGCGCACTCCCAATCGCCGACGATTCACCGCCTGTTCGCGCAGGCCACGGGCCAGCACATCGAATACACCGCCATCGAGGCCACACCCAATGCCTTCGCCGACACCGTGGCGCGCTTTGTGGCGCAAGGCGGCAAAGGCCTGAACGTCACGCTGCCCTTCAAACTCGAAGCCTGCGCCTTGGCCACCGACCCCATGCCCAGCGCGGTCTTGGCCGGTGCGGCCAACTGCTTGGCCTTCAAGGGCGAGCGCATCGAGGCGCACAACTTCGACGGCGTGGGCTTGGTCACCGACTTGGCCACCCACCACGGCGCGCAGCTCAAAGGTCGTCGCGTCTTGGTCTTGGGCGCAGGCGGCGCCACGCGCGGCGCCCTGCCCGCCTTGGCCGACGCGGCCCCCGCCATCTTGGCTGTGGCCAACCGCAGCGCCGATAAAGCCCGCGACCTGCAAAGCCACTTCGCGCCGCACTTCGCCGTGCAAGCCGGTGGCTTCGACGACTTCGCGGGCGAGTCCTTCGACGTCATCATCAACGCCACCAGCACCGGCCTGAACGACCAAGCCCTGCCCCTACCCGCGGGCCTCTTCGCCCCCCACGCCGTGGCCTACGACATGGTCTACGGCAAAGGCCTCACGCCCTTCCTGCGCCAAGCCCAAACCGCCGGCGTCACCCGCCTGGCCGACGGTCTGGGCATGCTCGTCGAACAAGCCGCAGAAGCCTTCGCCCTATGGCGCGGCGTGCGCCCGCCCACGGCAGACGTGATCAAGGCACTGCGCGGCTGAGCTTGGATTGCTTCGTTCCTCGCAATGACAGGTTAAGCGCTCGCAATGACACGGGTCATGACATTGCGAGGCCGCAGGCCGCGGTAATCCACTTCGATTTTTTGCACAGGCAAATCCTCAAAATCAACCTTGACTTTGGCGTTCAACGCAAAAGCGAGTTTGGCCATGGTTTGAGCCGAGACATTGGTCGGTCCACTGAAGATTTTGGTGATGTAGGCTGGCGTGGTGCCGGTTCGCCGGGCCAGTTCGGATTTGCTGACCCCTTGCTTTTCCATTCGATGGGTTAGTCCTGCCAAAAAACTCACCTTGAGCTGTTCGGCCAAGAAGTCAGCGTCTTCGCTGGATCGCGCATAGAGTTCTTTGAAGCTTTTCATGGCAATTCGCCCTTCCATTCCATCGTGTGCTCATGCCCCATGAGCTTGCTTTTTTGTCGGATGACTTTGTCCACTTCTGAGCGGGGTGTCTTCTGTGATGTTTTAAGAAAAACATGCGTCGCTATCAGCACCCTGCCGCTGGCCAGTTTGAAAAACGGCAAACGCAACCGCCCTGCACGAAACTCGTACACCTTGTGCTCTCCATCGATCAAATGACATTGGTCTACCGACAACGCATCCAAACCTTGCTGCGCTGCCAATTCCATGAGCGCCAACAACCGAAACTTGTGCGCACGGTGAACCGATTCCAATGACTCAAGTGCATCGAGCAATTGACAATGCGCCCGCCCGTTTCGAACCGAAATGAGCGCCCCGATGCGAATCCGACCCGAGCAAATTTCAAGAACTTGCATTTTAACCTATAGGTTAAACAAACACAAAGGCTGGTTGGCCCTATACAAAAGCCAACGACCACGAATGGCAGGTGTAAACGCAAGCGGCCGTGTAGCGGTTAAGGCAGAAGCAAAAATTCGACAAAGTGTGAAAAAGTGGCGCAGCCTAAAGGCAGGGAGGATTGGTTCGCTACTGTGATTGCGAGGTACGAAGCAATCGCAATGAAAGCCTGGATTGCTTCGCTTAGCTTGCAATGACGGGATAGGCGCTCGCAATGACGGGTTCAGCGCTGGTGTTAGGATTTGCAGATCCTCAGCTTCACGCCTCCATCACCATGTCCACCGTTTTGTTGCTTAATGGGCCCAATTTGAATTTGCTCGGTACTCGGGAGCCTGAGTTGTATGGCTCGACCACTTTGGCGGATGTGGTGGGCATGTGTGAGCGCACGTGTGTGGCTGCGGGCCACACGTTGGAGGCTTTTCAGAGCAACCACGAGGGGGATTTGATCGACCAGATCCATGCTGCGGGCAAGCGTTTCAAGTCGGGTGAGTTGTTGGGCGTGGTGTTCAACCCCGGCGCTTTCACGCACACGTCCGTGGCGCTGTTCGACGCGATCAAAGGCGTCTCACCCATGCCCTTGATGGAGGTGCACATCTCCAATGTGCATGCGCGTGAGGCGTTTCGCCACCACTCTTACGTCTCGCCCGCCGCCGCTGGCGTGGTGATTGGCTTTGGCGTCGAGGGTTACACCATGGCGCTGGAGGCCTTGCTGCGCCGCGCTTCTAAGCGCTGAACCTGCAGCCCGCAGAACACAGCCACCACGGCCGCGGCGCTGGATAGCCAAAATACCGCACTCAAGCCAACGTGCTCGCTCAGCACGCCACCCATCAAGCCACCCAAGACACCGGTCATGCCGTAGCCGATGACCGTGAACAGCGCTTGACCGCGCCCTCGCAATCGCCCCGAAAAATGCTGAGAAATCAGAGAAATGCACGCCGTGTGGTGCGCCGCAAAGGTCACCGCGTGTAGCGCTTGCGCGAACACCAACACCCACCACCACTGTGCGGCTCCTGCGGTGAGCGTCATGCGCAGCACCATCAGTACCGATGCCACCACCAACCAAGCTGGCCAGCTCAATCGATTCGACCAGCGGCCCTGTTGGTAAAACCAAGCGATCTCCACGATCACGCCCACGGCCCAAAACAGACCAATGGCGGTTTTGCTGTACCCCAAACTGTCCAAATACAGCGAGAAAAACACGTAAACCAACACGTGTGCAAAGACGTGAAAGAAAATTGCCGCGAACAACCAGCGCACCGCCGGCTGGCGCAAAATCGGACCAATCGGCATACGCTCGTGGTGGGCTTCGACCGGCTCTTTGAGGTCCGGCATCCACCACACACTGATGGCCACCAGCACCAAAGTCCCCACCGTCCAGGCCGGGAAACTCGACAAGCCGTGGCGCTCGAACCACCAGCCCGCGGCCATGACCGTGACCAAAAACCCCCATGAACCCCACAGCCGCACACGGCCGTAGCGGTGCACATCGAGCTGGCCTTCGTGCGTGACGCGGTGCGCCATGGCCGCTTCGCTCATGGGCATCATGAAACTGGTGTGGATGAACATCACCAACAAAACCCCGAACAACGCAGCAACGGGTAGCGACAAAAACAAAGCCAGCCCGACCAGCAAAGAGGCGGTCGCGCCATAGCGCAAGAGCTTGACCCGCTCCCCCGTTCGGTCGCTCAGCCACCCCCAACCGTAAGGCCCAACCACGCGCGTGGCAGACTGCGCGGCGGTGAGCAAGCTGATGGCCACCAAGCCAAAGCCCATGTCCTTGAGCCACAGCGGCAGGTACGGATTGAAAAAACCCACGTGCGCGAAATAGCTCGCCGACAACAGGGCGAACGGCGCCAAGCTGTTGCGCGCAGCGGCGGCGTTCACGTCAAGCTCTGGATTGAGCTGCGATGTCGGGCGTGCTCACGCGCACGTCGCCGCACTGGGCGCGGTGGGCCAAGGCGTGCTCCATCACCACCAAGGCCAACATGGCCTCGGCAATGGGCGTGGCACGAATGCCCACGCAAGGGTCGTGGCGACCCTTGGTGATCAGGGACGTGGCTTGCCCCAGAACGTCGATCGAGTCGCGCTCGATCAGGATGGAGCTGGTGGGCTTGATGGCGATGCTCACCTCCAGGTCTTGGCCGGTGCTGATGCCGCCCAACACGCCACCCGCGTTGTTGCCCACAAAGCCTTGTGGCGTGAGCGAGTCGCCGTGGTGGCTGCCCTTGTGCGTGACGCTGGCAAAGCCCGCGCCGATCTCCACGCCCTTGACCGCGTTGATGCCCATCATGGCGTACGCGATGTCGGCGTCGAGCTTGTCAAACAAAGGCTGACCCAAACCCACGGGCATGCCCTGCGCCGTCACGCGCAAACGCGCACCGCACGAGTCGCCGCTCTTGCGCAACGCGGCCATGTAGGTCTCCAGCGCCGACACGTCGGCCACCGGCGCAAAAAACGGGTTGTTCGCCACGTGGTCCCACGACTCAAACCCAATCGGCACATCGCCGATGTGTGTCATGCAGCCGCGAAAGGTCGTGCCGAAGCGCTCGAACAACCACTTCTTGGCCACCGCACCGGCCGCCACCATGGGCGCGGTCAGGCGCGCCGACGAACGGCCGCCGCCACGCGGGTCGCGCAAACCGTATTTGTGCCAATAGGTGTAGTCGGCGTGGCCGGGGCGGAACTGCTGACCAATGTCGCCGTAGTCTTTGCTGCGCTGATCGGTGTTCTGGATCAACAGGGCAATGGGCGTCCCCGTGGTCTTGCCTTGGTAGACGCCGCTCAAAATCTGAACCGCATCGGGCTCGTTGCGCTGCGTCACATACGCGCTGGTGCCGGGTCGGCGGCGGTCGAGGTCGGGCTGGATGTCCGCTTCAGACAAGGCCAAGCCCGGCGGGCAACCATCGATCACACAGCCAATGGCCGGGCCGTGGGATTCACCAAAGTTGGTGACTGCGAAAAGGTGTCCGAAGGTGTTGCCGCTCATAGGTGGGCATTATCCCACCAGTGGGTACGTTCAAGCCTTACCCTGCTCGTCTGGCCAATCGCGGATGTAGGCCTTGAGCATTTGGTTCTCGAAGTTTTGGCTGTCGACGACGGCTTTGGCCACGTCATAAAAACTGATCACCCCCATCAACATCGTCCCGTCCATCACGGGCATGTAGCGCGTGTGCCGCTCCAGCATGAGGGGGCGCACCTCGGTGATGTCGGTGGTGGGGCTGCATGTGGCTGGTTGCGTGTCCATGACGGCGCTGACCAATTCCTGGCCCACACTGCCGCCATTTTTGGCCAAGGTGTGAATGACCTCACGGAAAGTCAACATACCAGCGAGTTCGCCTCGGTTCATCACGGCCAAAGAGCCGATATCCAAACGCGACATGGTCTCGATCGCGTCGCGCAACAAAGCGTCTGGCGCGATGGTGTACAGCGTGCCGCCCTTGACCCGAAGAATGTCGCTGACTTGCATGTTGGTGACCCCGCTGTGAAGGTGTTGTCGTGATGGCTAGCAATATAGCCCACAAACCCTTACAGGAACCTTCTCAAACCGTCGACCGAACGTCAAAACATCAGACCTTCAAAGCCTGTCCGACGTTCATGGACGTCCAAGCACTGTGAAGCACAAAAGGTTGGACTGAGGCATGGGGCGCCAGGAGCAGGCGGTCCACCAGAGGGCGTAATGGGGTTTTATCGGGATTGATCAACAGCACATGCCGCTCTTGTTCTTCTTTGATCGGTGCTACCCAATCCAAGCTGGTCAAGGTGGACAAGACCTCTTCGAGCTGCAAGGGAGAAACCTGCAAGTTGTCCGACAAGGCTTCGGATGTCATGCCTCTGCCTGGGCCCTGCTGGACCGCATGCAATTGACCCAACACCTCAATGGCCAACTGGAAGTCCCAACCCGGCGTATCGCCTCGACGTGCGATGCCCGACAGAAGGCTGGGCAAGTACGCCGCAATGACAGCGCCCAGCAGCACAATCACCCAAGCCACATAGACCCAAATCAACAAAATGGGGACCGCCGCAAATGCGCCGTACACCAAGGCATAGGTGGGGATCGAGGCAAAGTACCAACCCAGCAAGGCCTTGGCGGTATCAAAGCCGATGGCGACAAACAAACCACCCAACAGGGCGTGGGACCAGCGAACATGGGTGTTGGGCACGTAGCGGTACAAGGCGGCGATGCCTCCCACCACTAGGACCCATTCCAATGCTTCTAGCCAAACGCGGGTACCCACACTGAAACCTTTGAACAAGGCGCGCTGATCTCCCATGGCATAAGCGGTCAGGGTCAGGCTCAAGGCCAAGACCAAGGGACCCAAGGTCAAGACGGCCCAGTAAACCAAAACCCGCTGGGTCACCCCGCGCGGTCGTCGCACACGCCAAATGTCGTTGAGCTTGCGGTCGATGGTCAGGATCAACGCCAGCGCCGTGACCACAAAGAACACCCCCCCCGCCACGCCCATTTGACTGGCCTTGCTGACAAACAGGTTCAGGTTAACCATCACCGGTTTGGCGATCGAATCCGGCACCATGGATGACACCAACCAGCGTTGCAGCGTCGCCTGGAGTTGGTCAAACATGGGCATGGCCCCGAAAATGGCCAAGGCCACCGTGAACAAGGGAACCAAAGAAATCAGGGTCGTGAAGGTCAAGCTGCTGGCCGTCAAGCCTAAGCGGTCTTCGCGAAAACGCTCATACAAGGTGATGGCCGTGTTTTTCCAAGGGAAACGTTTGGTGTCGTGCCAAGTTTCTCTCGCCCATGAGAGCATGGGGCTGATCCGTTCTGTCCAATTCATCCCGGTATCATGCCACCAGCCCAACGGCGATCTCATTTTTCTGCACCATGAACACCACACAAACGGCACCGTCCACCCAGACCCAGCACCAAATCGAAACCACCCGCCGCGTGGCCGTGGCCAGTCTGGTGGGACTCATCGTTTTGGGCTTGGCTTGGGAGTTGTGGCTTGCCCCTCTTCGGCCCGGCGGCTCGTGGTGGGCGATCAAGGTCATTCCCCTGACGATACCCCTGGCCGGCTTGCTCAAAAACCGCATGTACACCTACCGTTGGGTCAGTTTGCTGATTTGGCTCTACTTCACCGAGGGCATCATCCGCGCCACCACCGAAAGCGGCATGAGCATGTGGCTGGCCATCGGCCAAACCTTGTTGTGTTTGGTGTTGTTCACTGTCAGTGCCTTGCATGTGCGCATCCGTTTGAAAGCCGCTGGCATGGAAGCCGTTCGTGCCGACGCCGCCGAACACGCACGCCTCACCGGTGCGGCGGCCGACCCCGTTCCACCGAAACAGCCATGAACCCTGGCGTGCTGCTCGACGCTTTGCGACTCGCCGTGGACCCCAGCCACGTGCTGACCCACGAGGATCCCAGCACGGACCTGAGCCAATGGGAGCGCGATTGGCGTGGCCGCGCCCACGGCCAGGCTTTGGCGGTGGTTCAGCCACAGAGCACCGCCGAGGTGGCCGCGGTCGTGAAGGCCTGTGCCGCCAACGGCGCGAGCTTGGTACCGCAAGGCGGCAACACCGGCTTGGTGGTCGGCTCGGTGCCCGATGGCACCGGTCAGCAGGTGGTGCTGAGCACCACGCGGATGAACCGCGTGCGCGAACTCGACGCTGCCAACCGCACCCTGACGGTGGAAGCTGGTTGTGTATTGCAAACCGTGCAAGACGTGGCCCGCGAGGCCGGCTTTTTGTTCCCCTTGAGCTTGGCCGCGCAAGGCAGCTGCACGATCGGCGGCAACCTGGCCACCAATGCTGGCGGTACGCAAGTCCTGCGCTATGGCAACACACGCGACCTGTGTTTGGGTTTGGAGGTGGTGAGCGCCGATGGCGAGGTTTGGCATGGCCTGAGGGGCCTGCGCAAGGACAACACCGGCTACGACCTGCGCCACCTGATGATCGGCAGCGAGGGCACGCTGGGCATCATCACCGCGGCCACGCTCAAACTGTTTGACGCGCCGGCAGCCCAACTGACCGCCTGGGCCAGCTTGCCGTCGCTCCCAGCCGCGGTCGATCTGCTGGGTTTGGCGCAGCGCCGATTGGGCGCGGGCCTAACGGCTTTTGAAGTCATGGGTCAATTCGCTTTGTCCTTGGTGGACAAACACTTTCCCCAGCTGCGCGTGCCAGCATGGGCCGACACACCGTACGCGGTGTTGCTGGAAATCAGCGACACCGAGTCGGCCGAACACGCCCAAGCGCAACTTGAGGCACTGCTCGGCCAAGCCATCGAGGCGGGCTGTGCCAGCGACGCTATTGTGGCCAGCAACTTGGCGCAAGCGCAGGGCTTTTGGCACGTGCGCGAAAGCATCTCGTCGGCCCAGGCCGCGGAAGGCCTGAACATCAAGCACGACATCAGCTTGCCGATCTCGCGAATCCCCGCGTTCTGCGCCGAAACCGATGCCCGCTTGGCACAAGCGTTCGCCGGTGTGCGCATCGTGAACTTTGGGCATTTGGGCGATGGCAACCTGCACTACAACGTGCAAGCGCCATTGGGCGTGGACGCCGCGGTGTTTTTGAGCACCCAAGAAACGGCCGTCAACGATCTGGTGTTTGAACAGGTGCGCGCCCATGGCGGCTCCATCAGCGCCGAACACGGCATCGGCAGCCTGAAAGCGCACACCCTGCCCGAATACAAAGACCCCGTGGCGCTGGACTGGATGCGCCGCATCAAGACCGCGATCGACCCCGACAACCGACTCAACCCTGGGCGGGTGCTGCCGCTTCAAGCACGATAAACTGAGGCCCATGAACACCCCAGCCCGCCCCATCCGCCAACAGTACGAAGACCTCATGCGCCACGTGTTTGACCACGGCGTGGAAAAAGGCGACCGCACCGGTACCGGCACTCGCAGCGTTTTCGGCCACCAGATGCGCTTCGACCTCAACGAAGGTTTCCCGCTGGTGACCACCAAAAAGGTGTTTTTGAAAGCCATCATCGTGGAGCTGCTGTGGTTTTTGCGCGGTGACAGCAACGTGAAGTGGCTGCAAGAGCGTGGCTGCACGATTTGGGACGAATGGGCTCGAGCCGACGGCGACTTGGGGCCTGTGTATGGCGTGCAATGGCGCAGCTGGCCCAAGGTCGGTGGTGGCCACGTGGACCAAATCCAGCAGGTCATCGACACCCTCAAGACCAACCCCGACAGCCGGCGCATCATCGTGAGCGCTTGGAATGTGGCCGAGCTCGACCAAATGGCGCTCATGCCGTGCCACGCGTTTTTCCAGTTTTACGTCGCCCCGCCCACGGCACCCGGCGGCAAAGGCAAACTCAGTTGCCAGCTCTACCAACGCAGCGCCGACATTTTCTTGGGCGTGCCCTTCAACATCGCCAGTTATGCCCTGCTCACCCACATGGTGGCGCAGCAGTGCGATTTGGACGTGGGCGACTTCATTTGGACTGGCGGCGACTGCCACCTCTACAGCAACCACTTCGAGCAGGTGCAATTGCAGCTCAGCCGCGAGCCCCTGCCCTACCCCACGCTGCGCATTTTGCGACGCCCAGACTCGATCTTCGATTACGCCTTCGAAGACTTCGAGGTGGTCGACTACCAACACCACCCCGCCATCAAAGCCCCGGTGGCCGTGTGATCACTCGCCGCCAAGCTTGGGCTGTGTTGGCCCTCACGCTCATGTGGGGCGTGAACTGGCCCATGATGAAGCTCTCACTGGGGCAAATGACCCCGCTGTTTTTTCGCGCCAGCACCATGACCTTGGGCGCAGCTTGGCTGTTTGTCTACGTGGCACAAAAAGGCCAACGCATGTGGCCCAACGGACGCGAATGGGCGGTGATCGCCGCCTTGGGCCTGCCCAACGTCTTGGGCTGGCACACCCTGTCCATCATCGGCTTGCAAGAACTCGCCTCGGGGCGTGCGGCCATTTTGGGCTTCACCATGCCCATCTTCACGGTCTTGCTCGGCGTGGCCTTCTACCAAGAGCGGCTGACCCGACGCGTCTTGCTGGCCGTGGTGTGTGCCAGCGTGGCGATTGCCCTGCTCTTGTGGGACGAACTCAGCAGCCTGGCCGGCCGGCCACAAGGCGTGGCTTGGATGATCGCAGGGGCCTTTTGCTGGGCATGGGGCACGTTGATGTTTCGCCGCGCCAAGCTCACGCTGGACCCACTGGTCGTCACGGTGTGGATGCTGCTCTTGGGCAGCCTGGTCGTGTGGTGCTTGGCTGCCCTCTGGGAACCCCTGCCCAACCCCATGGCGTTCAACCTGCCGATGTGGCTGAGCCTGATGTACGGCGTGCTCATCAACTATGGCTTTGCCCAAATCATTTGGTTCGGCATGGCGCGCGACCTGCCGCCGGCCACCAGCGCCATGAGCATCATGGCCATTCCATTGGTTGGCACCTTGTCGGCCACGGTCATCGTGGGTGAAATGCCCACTTGGCAAGACTGGGCCGCCATGCTGTTTGTCTGCGTGGCCATTGCCAGCGTCTTGCTGCCACCCCGTTCCACCGCCTCCTCCAAACCCGCATGAGCACACCCATCAACCTCATCTACGCCCGAGCCCGCAACGGCGTGATTGGCCTGAACAACGCCATGCCTTGGCACTTGCCCGAAGACTTGGCGCATTTCAAACGCGTGACCTTGGGCTGCCCGGTGATCATGGGCCGCAAGACTTGGGACTCCTTGCCCGAGCGCTTTCGGCCCCTGCCCGGGCGCGAGAACATCGTGGTCACGCGCGACACCGCTTGGGCTGCCCAGGGTGCCCGGGCTGCGCACAGCTTGGACGAGGCCGTGGCTTTGTGCGCCGATGCGCCGCAAGTCTGGGTCATGGGTGGCGCCCAAATCTACGCATTGGCCCTGCCCCTGGCGCAGCGCGTGGTCGTCACCGAGATCGACCAAGACTTCGAGGGCGACGCCTGGGCGCCCACGCTGGGCCACGAATGGCGCGAGACCGAGCGCCAAGCGCACACCAACGCCAGCGGCTTGCGCTTTGCTTTTGTGAACTACGTACGACAGGAGACCTGAATGAGCGACGCCCCCATCCCCATGGACCTGGACCCGGCCGTGGTGCAAACCCTCTCGCAAGTCACCACCGCCACGCTGACCACCTTGCTGCTCAAAAAGGGCTTGCGCAACGTCTGGCTGCGCGGCACTCGCCCGATTCGCCCCGGTCAATCGCGCTTGGTGGCACGCGCCTTCACCCTGCGTTTTGTGCCCGCGCGTGAAGACCTGGCCACGCCCGCGTCCTGGAGCTCCCCCATCTCTACCCGCGCGGCCATTGAAGCGATGCCGGCCGGTTGTGTGGCCGTGGTCGACGCCATGGGCGTGCAAGACGCCGGCATTTTTGGTGACATTTTGTGCGCCCGCATGCAACACAAAGGCGTGGCCGGTTTGGTCAGCGACGGGGTGGTGCGCGACCTCGCCGGTGTCTTGGCCACGGGCCTGCCCGTCTGGTGCAGCGGTGCTGCTGCGCCCCCTTCCGTGGCCGGTTTGACCTTTGTGGACTGGCAACGCCCCGTGGCCTGCGGCGGCGTGGCCGTCTTTCCCGGAGACGTGATCGTGGCCGACGACGACGGCGCGGTCCTCATCCCCCAAGCGCTGCTCGACGAGATGGTGCAAGCCGGCCCCGAGCAAGAGCGCTTGGAGGCTTGGATCATGGAACAAGTCCACCAAGGTCAGGCCCTGCCGGGCCTGTACCCACCCAACGAAGCCAACGCCGCGCGCTATGCGGCATCGCAGAAACGCTGAGCATGCGTTTTGGCATTTTGGGTTGGGGCAAGATCGCCCGCACACAACTCGCCCCCGCCATCGCCCAGGCCGGTCACGAGGTCGTGGCCATCGGCAGCCGTTCGCCCACCGCCGCCACCTTGGCTTGGGCAGAACAACAGCCGCTGGCACGCTGGACCAGCTATGAGGGCGTGTTGAACGACCCCCGCGTGGAGGCGGTCTACATCGCATTGCCCAACCACGAACATGTGGCTTGGTCGCTCAAGGCCTTGGCCGCCGGCCACCACGTCTTGTGCGAAAAACCGATGGCCTTGAGCTTGTCCGATCTGGACCGCTTGAGCCAAGCCTCGCGCACCGCACAGAGGCACCTGCACGAGGCCTACATGGTCTTGCACCATCCACAATGGGCGGCGCTCCAAACCTTGGACGTGGGCGCTTGGCGCCACCTGCAGGTGGCGTTTTCGTACGACAACCGCGACCCCACCAACATCCGCAACCAAGCCGCCATGGGTGGCGGCGCGCTGTGGGACATCGGCTGCTACGCTGTGCTCATGGGCCACTGGCTCATCGGTCGATCACCGGATCTGGTGCGTTGCCACCAAACCCGTCACCCCGACTGGGGCACCGACATCCACACCCAAGGCGAGCTGCGCTGGGCCGATCAAACGGTGATGCAGTTCAGCGTGTCGACCCAAAGCGCCCGCCACCAATGCGCCACGCTGGTGGGTGAACGCGGTTGGGTGGCTTTGGCTGCGCCTTTCAATCCACCGCCTCAAGCGCCTTGGCGCGCCAGCGACGGCTTGTCCCTGCCGAACTTGCCGACACTCAACCAATACGCCGCCATGGTGCACGACTTCGTCGCCCGCGCCGAAGCCAATGTGCCCACCGACCTGCACTTGTCGCGCGACGTCACCGACACCCTGCTGCGGCTGCACGCCGCGGCCCAAAACCCCTGATGACCATGCAACTCGCTACCTGGAACGTCAACTCCCTCAACGTGCGCCTGCCCCAAGTGATCGATTGGCTCGCCGCCAACCCGGTTGACGTGCTGGCGCTCCAAGAGCTCAAGCTCACCGACGACAAATTCCCCGCCCAAGCCTTCACCGACGTGGGCTACCAAGCCCAATGGTTGGGTCAAAAAACCTACAACGGCGTGGCCTTGCTGAGCAAAACCCCGGCCAGCGACGTGATCAAAAACATCCCTGGTTTTGAGGACGAGCAATCGCGGGTGCTGTGTGGCACGGTCGACGGCGTGCGGGTGATCGGTGCCTATTTCCCCAACGGGCAAGAACCCGGCAGCGAGAAGTTCGCCTACAAAATGCGCTGGCTCACCGCCCTGCGCGAATGGGTGCGCGCCGAGATGGCCGCCCACCCGAACTTGGTGCTGATGGGCGACTACAACATCACCTTCGATGACCTCGATGTGTGGGACCCCGACGGTTTGCGCGAGACCATCCATTGCACCACCGAAGAGCGCACCCACCTGCAAGCGCTCATCGATTTGGGGCTCAGTGACGCCGTGCGCTTGTTTCCACAGCCCGAGAAAAACTTCAGCTGGTGGGATTACCGCGATTTTGGTTTTCGCCGCAAGCGCGGCCTGCGCATCGACCACATCTTGGTCTCCAACGCGCTCAAAGCCAGGGCCAGTGCGTGTGTGGTGGATGTAGCGCCGCGCAAGAACGAGCGGCCCAGCGACCACGCACCCGTGGTCTTGACGCTGACAGACTGACTCAGTGCCCGAGCGGGCTGTCTTCTAGCTTGAGGTCTTGGATCTTGCGGGTGATCGTGTTGCGTCCAATGCCCAACTTGACCGCTGCCTCGATGCGGCGGCCCCGTGTGGCGGCCAATGCGGCCTGAATCAACACCCCTTCAAAGCGCTGGCTCAGCACGTCCCAGACGTCCTGGCGGTCTTCCCGCAACAAGGCCGCCGCCTCCGCCTGCAAGCCCAACTCCCACGGCAGTTGACTGCTGGATTGGGCAGGCCATGGCGAAGCGACTGAGACGCTGCTGGGCAAAGCCACACCAGCGTCGTGCTGCGGGCCGGACATCGCGGGCGAGGCCGACGCCGACTGCCCCAAGATTTCTGGGGGTAAGTCTTTGACGTCAATCAATTGGCTCGGCGCCATCACCGTGACCCAATGGCAGAGGTTTTCCAGTTGGCGAACGTTGCCAGGAAAGTCAAAGCGGGCGATCCATTCGAGTGCGGCCGGTGCGATGCGCTTGGGCTCCACGCCCAGTTGTTGTGCGCTCTGCTGCAAAAAGTGGCGCGTGAGGGTGGGAATGTCTTCGCGACGCTCCCGCAAAGCCGGTAAGCGCAGCCGAATGACGTTGAGTCGGTGAAACAAATCCTCTCGAAACGCCCCGTCTTTGACGCGTTGCTCCAAATTTTGGTGGGTGGCCGCGATCACGCGCACGTTGGCCTTGACAGCGCTGTGGCCACCCACGCGGTAAAAGTGCCCGTCCGACAACACACGCAACAAACGGGTTTGCAAATCAAACGGCATGTCGCCGATCTCATCGAGAAACAGCGTGCCGCCTTCGGCCTGTTCAAAACGCCCGCGCCGCGCGGCTTGTGCGCCCGTGAAGGCACCTCGCTCGTGGCCGAACAACTCGCTCTCGAGCAGGTCTTTGGGAATCGCCGCAGTGTTGATCGCTACAAAGGCGCCGCTGGCGCGGGGCGAGTGTTTGTGCAACGCACGCGCCACCAACTCTTTGCCCGAGCCCGACTCGCCGGTGATGAGCACCGTGACTTGGCTTTGGCTCAAACGGCCAATGGCGCGAAACACGTCTTGCATGGCGGGGGCTTGCCCCAACATTTCCGGGGTCTCGCTGCTGCTGACATCGGCCACCTGCTCGCGCAAACTTTCTTCCATGGCCCGACGAATCAACTCAATGGCCTTGGGCACATCAAAGGGCTTAGGCAAATACTCAAACGCCCCACCTTGGAAAGCCGACACCGCGCTGTCCAGGTCGGAATATGCGGTCATGATGATGACCGGCACCTTGGGCAGCTGTGCCTTGACCTTCTCCAAGAGGTTCAAACCGCTGATGCCTGGCATGCGGATGTCGCTCACCAGCACCTGCGGCAGCTGGTGCTCAGGGCACTGTTCCAACGCTTTGAGTACCTCTTGGGGTTGCGTAAAACTGCGCGTGGGCAGGTTCTCGCGAAGCAAGGCTTTTTCCAGCACGAAGCGAATCGATTGATCGTCGTCCACTATCCAAATCGGCTTCATGGGTGTGTCTTCCTGTTCAAGGCAAAGGAATGGAAATTTTGAAATCGGTCCGGCCCGGTTCACTGCTGCACTCGATCAAACCGTGGTGTTGTTGCACAAAGGTTTGGGCCAAGGTGAGCCCCAATCCAGAGCCACCGTCTCGACCCGAAACCAGCGGGTAAAAAATGCGGTCTTTGATCGCCTCCGAAATGCCTGGACCGTTGTCGATCACATGCAATTCCAGTGCCAGCTTGTAACGCTGTTTGCCAAAGGTCACTTGACGGCGAACACGGGTGCGCAAAGTCAACTCGGCGGTTTGATCGGCAACGCGCTCGGCCAAGGCTTGTGCGGCGTTGTGCGCGATGTTGAGCACGGCTTGGATGAGCTGTTCTCGATCGCCACGGAACTCCGGAATGGAGGTGTCGTAGTCGCGCACCACGCGAAGGCCTTTGGGAAACTCGGCCAAGATGAGGCTGCGAACGCGCTCACAGACCTCGTGGATGTTGACGTCGCTCACCACATGGGCGTGTCGGTGCGGCTCCAGCAAGCGGTCCACCAAGGACTGCAAGCGATCGGCCTCTCGGATGATGACCTGCGTGTACTCCACCAGCTCTTTGCTGTGCAAGTCCATCTGCAAGAGTTGCGCTGCCCCCCGAATACCACCCAAAGGGTTTTTGATTTCGTGGGCCAAGTTGCGAATCAATTCTTTGTTGGCCTGCGCTTGCTCCAACAAACGCTCTTCCCGGTCCTGCCGGGTTTGTTGCTCCAGCGGTAAGAGTTCCACCAAAACTTCATCGCGCGAATCGGTTTGCGCCACCACCACATGCACCTGCAAGGGGTCTTGGTTCAAACGCTTGAGCCAAGCGTCGTAACGCAGTGCCGCAAAGTCGTTGTTGTGAGCGCCTTCAAGTGCCGACACCAACGATTGCGGTTCTTCAAAGCAATCTTGAAAACGGCTGTCGCTGAGCAAGCGTCGAGACAGCCCCAGCGCATCCTCCAACGCTGCATTCGCGAACACCAAGGTGCCGTCCGACCGCACCACTGCCACCAAAGTGGCCAGCATGTCCAGTGATTGAAAGCGTTGAGCACTCATGGCTTGTGGGTCTGAGGAGGGAGAAAGGCCTTAGGGCAAAAAAAAGGTGGCACGGGGCCACCTTTTTTCAGGCGCCTGTGCGCATCACAGGCTGTAGTACATGTCGAATTCGACGGGGTGAGGTGCCATGCGGAAGCGCTGCACTTCGCCCATCTTCAACTCGATGTATGCGTCGAGCATGGAGTCGCTGAACACGTTGCCCTTGGTCAAGAACGCACGGTCTTTGTCCAAGTGCTCCAAAGCCTGGTCCAAGCTGTGGCACACGGTGGGGACCAATTTGTCCTCCTCGGGTGGCAGGTGGTAGAGGTCTTTGGTGGCGGCTTCGCCGGGGTGGATTTTGTTTTCCACGCCGTCCAGACCGGCCATCATCAGTGCGGAGAAGCACAGGTAAGGGTTGGCCAATGGATCGGGGAAGCGAGCCTCGATGCGACGACCTTTGGGGTTGGCCACATAAGGGATGCGGATCGATGCCGAGCGGTTGCGGGCCGAGTAAGCCAACTTCACAGGGGCTTCGAAGCCAGGAACCAAACGCTTGTAGCTGTTGGTGCCGGGGTTGGTGATGGCGTTCAAGGCCTTGGCGTGTTTGATGATGCCGCCGATGTAATACAGGGCGAAATCGCTCAAACCGGCGTAGCCGTCACCGGCGAACAGGTTCTTGCCGTCTTTCCAGATGGACTGGTGCACGTGCATGCCCGAGCCGTTGTCGCCTTGGTAAGGTTTGGGCATGAAAGTGGCGGTTTTGCCGTAGGCATTGGCCACGTTCCACACCACATATTTCAGCTGCTGCGTCCAGTCGGCGCGCTCGACCAGCGTGCTGAACTTGGTGCCGATTTCGTTTTGACCAGCGCCGGCCACTTCGTGGTGGAACACCTCAACCGGGATGCCCAAGGATTCGAGGATCAGGGACATTTCAGCGCGCATGTCTTGCGTGCTGTCCACGGGAGGCACGGGGAAGTAGCCACCCTTGGTGGTGGGACGGTGGCCGCGGTTGCCACCTTCGAGCTTGGCGCCGGTGTTCCAGGGTGCTTCGTATTCTTCGATCTCGTACATGACGCGGCCGGGTTCGTTGTTCCAGCGGATGCCGTCGAAGATGAAGAATTCGGGCTCAGGTCCGAAGTAAGCGGTGTCGCCCAAGCCGGAGGCCTTCAGGTAGGCTTCGGCGCGCTTGGCAATGGAACGTGGGTCGCGGTCGTAGGCCTTGCCATCACCGGGTTCGATCACGTCACACTGCATGAACAGGGTGGTTTCTTCGAAGAAAGGGTCGATGTTGGCGGTGTTGGGGTCGGGCATGAGCTGCATGTCCGAGGCTTCGATGCCCTTCCAACCTGCGACCGACGAGCCGTCGAAAGCGTGGCCAGAAACGAATTTGTCTTCGTCGAAGTGCGAAACCGGCACGGTCACGTGCTGTTCTTTGCCTCGGGTGTCGGTGAAACGGAAGTCAACGAACTTGACTTCGTTGTCTTTCACCATGTTCATGACGTCTGCGACGGTCTTGGCCATCAGTAGCTCCTGTGTAGCGGTGGTTGGAAAAGAATTCGATGCTCTGACTGAGCAGAATGTGTGCCACCGAGCAAGCGATGGAGTCCGGAATCTGCACAAACCCAGTTCACACGGGGATTATCGCCGATTGCACAACCCCAAAACACCGACATTCAGGCCCAACAAAGACCAGATTATCACCACAATGGTGCATAAAAGCCCAGCCGAGCGTGCTTTATTTTGGTGCAATCTTACCCAAAGCACCAATACAGTGCATTCTAAGGGCGCACCGATTCGGGGCCGAAACGCAGATCAAACAGGGCCAAACCCGCCATCAAAGCCTCAAAAGCCTGCCCCACATCCGCAGGTGCGCCTTTCACCCCAAGCTCGATGTGGCGGCCATGAACGGGGTGGTCCACGCTGGGCAAACTGAAGACCTTGATGGGGTGCTGGGCTTCAATCTGCTCCATCAACGGGGTCAAGGTGGCTTCCATGGCGCCGTAGATGACGACCGAGCGCTCTTGCCAGGCGCCAACTTGGTGGTGCTGGGCATAGAGAGTATCCAAGACCCAGGCCATCATGGGCCATGCCATGACCGGAAAACCCGGGAAGAAGTGCACCGTGCCGCGATCCGTGGCACAGGTGAAGCCAGGGATTTTGTTGTAGGGGTTCGGGATGATTTGAGCGCCCATGGGAAACACGCCCATGTTCAAGCGGTGCACGTTGTCGGGGTGATCGGGGTCGTAGGGCAGACCCTTTTCCAGCGCCACATCGCGCATGCGGTCTTGGATGAGGGATTTGGCCTCGGGGTGCAGCACCAAATCCACCCCCAAAGCGGCCGCCGCGCATTGCCGGGTGTGGTCATCCGGCGTGGCACCGATACCACCACAACACATCACCACGTCTGTACCGGCGAAAGCGTCGCGCAAAGCCTGGGTGATGCGCTCGCGGTCATCACCCACACCTCGCACCCACGACAGGCTCAAACCCCGCTCGTGCAAAAGCTCGATGGTTTTGGGCAGATGCTTGTCGGCTCGTTTACCAGACAAGATTTCGTCGCCAATGATGATCAAACCCACGGAAATGCTCATGTCAAAACACCTCTTGAGCCGCCGCTGCGGTCGGCGCCATTCGCTTGGCCGCCAACAGCGACAAGGTGTAATGGGCAAACCACAAGGACGAAAACGCCAACACCCACGTGTAGATCCAGATGGCCAAGGGCAACAAAATGGGCGCGAAAACCACGAACATCGTGCCAGACGCCCACAAGAGGCTGGGCGCAGCACCCAAATAACCCGTGATCACACCCATGCTCCACAAAGTCCAACGGTGACGCGCCATCAGCGCGCGACGCTCCTCGGCGGTGGCATGGTCAGCCAAGGCGTCAAACGCAAACACGCGGTACGTCAGCCAACCCCAAATCAAGGGTGGCAACACCAACACCAAAGGCGGCACCCACCACAGGGGCAAGGTCAGCACCAAAACCAGCAAAGCCAGCGCCGTGGACCCGAAGGACCAAGCGATAGAGGCCCCCAACGAGGTGCCGTGCAAACGCAGCAAGGCGGGAAAACGACGTTCGGCCACCAAACCCACCATGGCCGGGGTCATGAACCAAGACACCAAAAGCAGACACAACACCACCACCAAGGGGGTGATCAACATCAGCAACAACAAGGGAGCAAAGGCCGTTCGCAAGGCGTCCAAACCCAACACCCCCAACCAATTCAAGAAGGCTTGCAACAGATCGGCGGACTGCAAGCCTTCGCTCAAGGCCTGAACCGCCGGGTCCCACAGCCAATAACCCAAAACAAAGGCCATGGCGACCATCAAAACCAAAGGCAAAAACGAAAGCACCACCACACGAGGGTGAAAACAATAAGCCAAGGACCGCGCAGCGGCGTCGAGCATGAGCCTCATCCGCGAAGAGCCTGAACTTGCGCCTCGGTCAGCCAGCGCCATTGGCCTGGCGCCAAGTCGGGCGGCAACACCAGATCACCGATGGCCGAGCGGTGAAGGCCCTCCACGCGATTGCCCACGGCCGCGACCATGCGCTTGACTTGGTGGTACTTACCCTCGGTCAGGGTCAGCCGCAGGTGGAGCTCGCTCACCGCTTCGGCGGCCGCGGCCTTGACCGGTTTGGGGTCGTCGTCCAGCACCACCCCCAGCAACAAGCGCTCAACCTGGTGGGTATCCAAGGGGTGTTTGACCCTGACTTCATAGACCTTGGGCACGTGGTGGCGTGGCGAAGTCAGGCGGTGAATGAACTTGCCGTCGTCGGACAAAATCAAAAGGCCTGTGGTGTCTTGGTCCAAGCGACCCACGGCTTGAACACCCGCCGCCGCCCCACCCCCTCGCGTGCGCAGCGGCCCAGGCAAAAGGGTGTAGATGCTTGGGTGCATGCCCGGTTTGTGAGAGCACTCAAAACCCGCCGGTTTGTGCATCAGCACGTAAGCTCGTTCATGGAAAACCCAGCGCTCGCCCTGCACCCGAAAGACCAAACCCTCGGTCTCAAACAGCTCCGACGGGTCCATCACGGTCAGGTCGTCAGGGCCGACTTGCACACGGCCCTGCTGCACCAAGCCGCAACACACGCGACGGGTGCCAAAACCTTGAGAAAAAAGGATGTCTTGCAAAGGCGTCATGGTGCCGATATTGTCGCCCGTTTCGTCCACCAGCCCATTTATCGGTGACAATCGCGCTCGATGAAAAACCGCATCAAAGCTTGGCTGCCCTCTGCCGACTCCGTTCGCCAAAACCGTTGGCTGCGGTGGATGGGTCCCATCCTCAACCACCCCCGACTGTGGCACTTCAGCCGCAAAGGCATTGCTTTGGGTATGGCATTGGGCGTGTTTTTTGGTTTGTTGATTCCCATCGCACAGATTCCCTTCTCGGCCACCTTGGCGGTGCTGCTGCGCGCCAACGTGCCGATGGCGATGGCCAGCACCTTGGTCACCAACCCCGTCACCTTTGGTCCCGTGTATTACGGCGCTTACCATTTGGGCGAATGGGTGTTGGGCGAAGACAACTCAACGCCTGCGCCGGACCTGGCCCCACTTGAAACCACAACGGAGGTGGTCGACCGCAGCTGGGGCGAGACCATCGCCCATTGGTTTGAACAAATCACCACCGTGGGCAAACCCTTGGCGGTGGGTTTGGCCATATTGGCCTGCTTCTTCGGCGTCTTGGTGTACGTCGTGGTCAGCGCCTTGTGGGCGCTCAAAACCCGCTGGAGCCGTTGGCGAAGGCTTCGCCAACGCACCACGCCCAAAGCTTGAATGGACCCTCAGGCGTTTTGGTTGCGCAACTGGAACCGCATCACGCCCCACTCGTCCATGCGGGTTTGTTCGCGTTTATTGGCTTGTTGTTGGGCTTTTTGAGCGTCTTGCTCTTGCAGCTTGCCCAATTTGTTGAGTTCCATCTCCAAAGACACAACCATTTGTCGACAACGATCGCGGTGGGCCAAGGCGGCGCCAACGTCGCGTCGTACCCGCTCGCGCAAGGTGTCGAGTTGGTCAATGAATCGTCGGTAATTCAGGCTGTCGGCCATGTGGTGCGATTGCCCTTGCACCGATTCGTGTTGGGCGCGGTAATCGGCCATCATTTGTTCGATGCGATGGGCGTTACCTTGTAATCGGTCGAGTTGTTCCTGAGCCAGCACCAGAGCCTGTTGCGCTGCGGTTTTCTCTCGGGTGGCTTTTTGGATCAGGACGGACCAACACTGACGGGGCTGTGTGCTCATGGTGTTCTCCGGTGTCATTCATCCAACAGGTGGGCCACGGTGGCCAAACACTCCCCGAATGTCGTGGGGGCGTGCATGTCTTGTTGCAAAAACTGCTCCATCACCGGGCGCAAGCGGATCGCCGCATCCAGCTCGGGGTTGCTGCCCGCCTCGTAAGCACCGACTTGGATCAGGTCTTGGTTTTGTTGGTAAATCGACCACAGGCGTCGAAAACGGTTGGCCCTTTTCAGGTCGGTGGGCGACAAGAGGTTTTGCATCACGCGCGAGATCGAGCCATTCAAGTCGATGGCGGGGTAATGCGCAGCGTCGGCCAATTTGCGCGAGAGCATCACCTGGCCGTCCAACGACGCGCGGGCAATGTCCACGATCGGATCGTTGCCATCGTCGCCTTCGGCCAACACGGTGTAGATCGCGGTGATCGATCCATGGCCGTGGCGACCGACACCGGCGCGCTCAATCAGGTTGGGCAACAAAGCAAACACCGACGGCGGGTAGCCTTTGGCGGTGGGCGGCTCGCCAATGGCCAAACCGATTTCGCGTTGGGCGTGTGCCACGCGGGTCAAGCTGTCGACCAACATCAAGACGTTTTTGCCTTGGTCGCGAAAGTACTCCGCGATCACATGGGTCATGTGGGTGGCTTTGAGGCGCAAGACCGGCGACACGTTCGCTGGTGCGGCCACCAAGACCGATTTGGCCAAACCTTCTGGGCCCAGCGATTCTTCAATGAACGCCTGGACTTCTCGTCCACGCTCACCAATCAAACCAATCACGACCACATCGGCTTCGGTGAAACGCGTGAGCATGCCGAGCAACACGCTTTTACCCACCCCGGAGCCGGCCACCAAACCCAAACGTTGGCCTCGACCCACGGTGAGCATGCCGTTGATGGCTTTCACACCCACGTCCAGCACCTGGTGGATGGGGCCGCGTTCCATGGGGTTGATGGGCCGGCCATGCAGGCTGAGCACGTCTTCACACATCGGGGCGGGTTTGCCGTCCAGCGGCTCGCCGCGTCCATCCAAGATGCGCCCCAACAAAGAAGGACCCAAACGCACCTGCGCGCTGGGGCTGATCAAACGCACCGAGGCACCAGGGCCAATGCCCACGGGGTCGGTGAAAGGCATCAAATACAAGGTTTGATCGTTGAATCCCACGACCTCGGCTTCCACACTGTGTCCCATCTGGCCGCGCACTTCGCAGCAAGCGCCCAAGGGCGCCATGATGCCGCGCGTCTCCAAACGCATGCCCACCAAGCGCACCAAGGTGCCGCTGCGCTGCGGCTCTGGCGCACGGATGTCTTGCACCAAATGGCTGACTTCGTCGTCAAAGTCAATCATGCCGAGGCTCCTGGGGTTGTTCATCGATCACCGGGGTAGATTCGCGCAGGTCTTGCACGTCCTCGACCTCGGTCAGCGCGGGTTTGCTCTCGGTCTTGGCCCAACGCGGCGTGACGGGCGAGACGGGGTGCATGAGACTGGACTGTTTCAGCCAAGCATCGGGTTGCGCCAAGACGCGCCGCGCCAAGGCTTCTAAGCGGTGTTCGATCAGGTCTTCCACCACCGTGTCGTTGACCGACACCCGAACGCTGCCGCGTTGCAATTGGCCGTCGGTCTCAACGGCACACTGGGCCACCAACTCAGGCGCGGCCTCACCCAAGGCATCGGCGTCCATGGGGTGAAGGTACAAGATGACTTTTTCTCGGGTTTCACCCAAGGTGTCCAAGGCTTGTTTGACCAGGTTGGCCACGGCATCACCAGAGACTTGCAATTCGCCGCGCACCAACTGCTCGGCCATGTGCAAGGCCAAGCGTTTGAGTGGCTCAAAAAACCGTTGGGGTTGGTGGTTCAATGCCTGCAAACCGTTCATGAGCTCGCCCAGCAAGGCCACCTGAGCGGCTTGTTGGGCCACCGATTCGGCTTGGGCCTGGGCATGTCCCTCGGCCCAACCTTGGGCATGGGCTTCTTGGGCCATGCGCTGCAACTCATCGGGGCTGTGCATCACACCCTCTGGCGCCGGCACGGCTTCGTCCCTTGACGCAGCTTCGTCACCCTCGGCGTTCTCAGCTGTCTCGGCAAGCGGTGTATCGGGGCTGACGCCATCGGCCTCAGGGGCGGCCGCTGTGTCGTCTTCCAAGCCGGCGTCGTCTTGCGGCACTTCGACAGCATCCAAGGGTTCACCCAAGGGAGCGACGCGCCAAGGTCCGAAATCCTGCGCCAGTTTGTCGTTCCAATTGACCCGCAAAAAGTGCGGTTGGGACTGAACCGGCGCCAACAGAGGGTCGGGCTCCCACGCCGCAGGGCGCTTGGGCTTATCAAACAAAGTCATCGCCGCGACCCGCCAAGACCAACTCGCCCTTGTCGCTCAACTTGCGGGCAATGCGCATGATGGCTTTTTGTGCGTCTTCGACGTCGGTGATGCGCAGCGGGCCCTTGGCTTCCATCTCGTCGATGAACATGGCACGGGCACGCTGCGACATGTTGTCGAAGAATTTGTCTTTGACGTATTCGGCTGCACCTTTGAGTGCGGTCATGAGCATATCGGGTTCGACGTTGCGCATGATGGTCTGGATGGCGCGGTTGTCCACCATCGAGAGGTTCTCGAACGTGAACATATTGTCTTGAATCTTGAGCTTGAGCTCGGGGTCGATCTGCTCCAAACCGCCCATGATGGAGGTTTCCAAGTCGACCTTCACGAAGTTCATGATCTTGGCTGCGGCCTTGACACCACCAAAGCTGGAGGACTTGGCCGAAGAACTGGTGGCGAACTGCTTCTTCATGATGCCTTCGAGTTCTTCCATGGCCGAAGGCTGCACGGTCTCCAAACTGGCCACGCGTTGCAAGACTTCAGGACGTACTTCCACAGGCAAGAAGTTCAGCACGTCGGCGGCAACGTCGTATTCGAGCACCGACAAAATGATGGCCGTCACCTGCGGGTGTTCACCACGGATCATGTCGGCAATGGAGCGCGCGTCCATCCATTTCAGGATTTCCAAGCCCTTGCTGCCCTGCCCCGGCATGATGCGGCTGAGCACGGAAGCGGCCTTGTCGTCACCCAGCGCACGACGGAACACTTTTTCGACGTAGTCGCCGGTGCCCAAGCCCAGGCTGGTTTGTTTTTTCAGCGTGGCCACGAACTCGTCGAGAACGATGTTGACCGCCTCTTGAGAAAGATCGGCCACCGAGACCATGGCCCCACCCAGCGATTGCACTTCACGCGGGTTGAGGTATTTGATGATTTCAGACGCTTGCTGCTCACCGAGCAAGAGCATCAAGACCGCGGCACGCTGGGTGCTGGTGAGGGCGTCCAACTCGGCCTGCAAGGCCTCGGTCATGACGATCTCAGGACCGCCGGGCAGCGCTGGCGGTTTCGCTGCCGCTGCGTCTTTGCCATCTTTGCCCTTGGCATCTTTGGCTTTCGGGTCTTTTTTGGCGTCTTTGCCAGCGTCTTTTTTGTCGGCCATGGGTCTGTCCTCCTGGTGTGGCCGATCAGGCCACCTTGATCATGTTCTTGAGCACGTTGGCCACTCGACCCGAGTCTTCGGCGACCAACATCCGGATGAGGGCCACCTTGTCGTCGTAGGTGTTGGCCGTGTCCAGCATGTCGGCCGAGATGCTCGACTTCTTGGGCTTGAGCTTGGCCTTGATGTCTTCCAAGGTCTCGCCTTCGCCGATCTGAATCATGCGCATGTCTTCTTCGGTCAATTCGCCATCCGGCACCTTGTTCTTCGCGGCTTCGGCTTCGGCAGCACGCTTGTCGGCACCGGTGACGATGTGCATCAATGGGCGGATCACCACCAACATGAACACGATGAACGCCAGGCCCAACAAGCCGTTCTTGATGCCGCTGTGAACCGCGTCTTCGGTGTACCAGGGCACGGTGTTGACCTCCACCACGGGCTCGAAGCGAGCGGGCACCACCGAAACCACGTCACCGCGGGCTTCGTCGTAACCCACCACGCCACGCACCAATTCTTGCAGACGTTGCAATTCCTCCGGCGTGTAGGGAATGGTTTTGGGCGCATCGGGCGCGGGATCTTTGCCATCGGCGGGCGGTGGCGCTGGACGCTCGTTGATCACCACAGCCACGCTCAAGCGCTGAACACTCCCAGTGGGGTTTTTGACGTGGCGAACCACGCGGTCAATTTCGTAGTTGCGGGTCGTGCGGCTGCTCACGGTTTGACCCGCTTCGCTCAAGCCCTTGGCCTCGTCCACGGCGGTCTCGGTCGTGCCCGCAGGTTCAGCAGGAGCGGTATTGGACAAAGCGCCGGGGATACCTTCTGCGTTGCGCTTGACTTCGCGGTCTTCGGCCAACACCTCAGAGCGGGTCTTGGGGCCTTTGCCGGCGTTGTCGTAATCTTCCGTCGTGCTCTCCACTTGGGTGTAGTCGAGCACCAAGTTGACCTGTGAACGCACGTTGGGCTCGCCCACCACGGGCGAGAGAATCTGCAACACGCGGTTGCGGTAGAGGTCTTCCAAACGCTGTTTGTGTTCGGCTTGCAAAGAGGTGAGGCCCAACTCTTTTTCGGTCGGGTTTTGCGTCATCAAGTTGCCATAGGTGTCCACCACGGTAACATCACCGGGCAGCAAATAGGGCACGCTGGAAGACACCAAATGCACGATGGCGTCCACCTGCTGTTTGGACACCACACGACCGGCATGGGTACCGATGACCACAGAGGCCTTGGGGGGTGTTCGGTCGCGAACAAAGACGCTTTGCTTGGGCAAAGCCAAATGCACACGGGCCGACTGGATGGTGCCGATTTGCATGATGGTGCGCGCGAGCTCTTGCTCGGTCGCCGCATTGAATTGGGCTTGCTCCATGAACTGGCTGGTGGTCATGGCCGACTGGTCACGCAAGGCTTCGATGCCCGTGGGCACGCTTTTGGGAATGCCTTGGCCAGACAAATAAATGCGAGCTTCGTGGTAGCGGTTTTGGGGCACCGACAACTGACCATTGGTCGGGTCGATTTGCGGGTTGAAATTGGCGGCCTTCAAGGCTTCTAAAGCTTCTTGTTGATCGGCAGCGCTCAGGCCTGGCATGACCGGGCGGTAAGGCGTGGACTGCATCCAGCCGTAGGTCAAACCAAAAATGATCAGCACAAACAGGGTCACGATGGCGGGCAAGGCCTTGCGCACCGCGGGTTGCATGACCACTTTGCGGATCTGCTCCTTCATATCCAAGGCCATGGGTGCGGCATTGGCATCGGTGGTCGCCGGTGTGTTGCTGTTCGTCGTGCTCAAGGCGGTGGAGCCCGCCGACGCTGCGGGGGCATTGCCCATGGCCATACCAGGGTTCATGGTGGCGGTTGCAGTAGACATGGTCGTGTTCGCTCTGAATTAAGGGGTGATCACACCGGCATGTTCAAAACGTCTTCGTACGCTTTGAGCACTTTGTTGCGGATTTGAAGCGTGGCTTCAAAGGCCAGCGAGGATTTCTGCATGCCCAACACCACATCGGTCAATGGCACATCACCACGTTCAAACCCCGCTTGGAGCTCGCGCGACTGGGTTTGCAATTGGTTGACGTCGGCCACCGCACCACGAACCATCTCGGCAAATCCGGGACGCTCGGTCGGACCGTTGGGCTCCACACGGTGAAGACCCGCACCCGATGCCGCCTGAGCTTGTACCTGGCGCATGGTCTCCAACATCGAATGGATGTTGGCAAACGAGGTGGCTTTTTCAATCATGTGAGTCCCCTGTGGATCGGTGTTCAGCAAGCGGCCAAGGAAACGCCGCGCTCACGCAACTGCGCCAACTTGTATCGCAGGGTGCGTGGGCTGATGCCCAGACGCTCGGCGGCTTCGTTGCGGCTGCGTGTGGCAGCCAAAGCCGCCAAAATCATTTGTTGTTCGCTGCTTTTGACCGCGCTGGACAAACCGGCGCCGCTCGACGGAAACGTGGTGGTGCCAAAAATGGGCTCGCGGTGGTTGTCGGGCAAGGCCAGCATGGCTTGTTGGCTGGCCATCAAGACCTGTGCGGCCTGGGGCTGTGCATCCACCATGTCGCTGTGCCACTCGTCGAACATGAGCTGATCCGGCGTGATGACAGGTTGAGCCGCCAGCACCATGGCGCGGCGCATCACGTTGTGCAATTCGCGCACGTTGCCAGGCCAGGGGTATTGCAGCAACTGGGCTTGCGCCTCAGGGCTGATTTGCCAAGGCATGGGGGTCTTGCTGTGCTCGTTCAAGCATTGCAAGGCCAAGGGCACGATGTCGCCTGGGCGATCGGCCAACGGCAACAAACGCAGCTGGAAGGTGGCCAAGCGGTAATACAAGTCTTCACGGAATTCTTTGTCGGCAATCGCGCGACGCAGGTCTTTGTTGGTGGCCGCCACCACGCGCACGTCCAAGGCCATGGTGCCTTGTCCGCCCAAACGGGTCAGCTCGCGTTCTTGCAAGACGCGCAGCAGCTTGGCCTGCAAATGCAAGGGCATTTCGCCGATTTCGTCCAAGAAAATCGTGCCGCCTTGGGCCTGCTCAAACAAACCTTTGTGGTCGCGGTGGGCGCCCGTGAAAGCGCCTTTGTCATGACCAAACAGCAGGTCTTCGATCAGCTGCTCGGGCATGGCCGCACAGTTCAAACCCACGAAGGGTCCGCGTGCGCGGGGCGAGGCCTCGTGCAACACACGGGCCAAAACTTCTTTGCCAGCGCCCGTGGGCCCGACCAACAGTGCCGTGACTTCGGCTTGGGCCACGCGTTGGGCCAAAGCCAAGAGTTTTTGGCTGGTGGGATCCACGAATACCGCGCTGCGCACAGGGGCCGCGGTGGTTTTGGCCACCGGTGCGACCGCCGGTTTTTCTTGAATGCGTTGGGCCAGTTGTCGCCAAGTGCTGGTGCTCCAGTCTTGAGCCGACACCACATGGGTCACGCCCAGTTGGGTAACACGAACCGCCAAATCCAAGGCTTCCGCGTCCAAGCGGCACACCACCGAACACTGCGGTGCCACGGTGGACATCTGTTCTTGGACCGAACGCAGAATGGCGTCGTCAAAACGCAAACGCAGCACCACGGCTTGGGCCTGTGGGGCTTGTTCGAAGAGTTCATCGAGGGTGTGGACGGTCGACACGCTCCAGCCGGCCGCGGCCAATTGCGACAACTCGACCGACTGCAGGGCTGCTGCCGGGTCGAGCCAAATCGCTTGACACAGGGTTGGGTCTTGAGGTTTCACGCTGTTGCCTTGAGGTGGTACATACACCCCTCAAAGCAATCACCGTGCCAGGTCACATTGGCGGCTTTTCGACACCCCGCCAGGCCACGCCACTCGTGGTTTTCAGCGTTTGGGGCAATCCTTGTACAGGCTTTGCAAGCAGCGCTGGGCTTGGGCACGCAGGCCAGGCAAGTCTCGGGCCGAGATTTTGTAAGACGCGTAGTCGCGCACCATGGCGCCATCGGGCATGCCATTGGCCAACGCCACTTCGCCCCACACATAGGCCTTGGCCTCGTCCACCGAACCACCGTTGGCGCCCAAGTAGGCTTGTCCGGCCATCAATTGGGCACCGGGGTGGCCTTGAAGAGCGGCCTTGTGAAACCAGTCCAAGGCCACCGAGGGGTCCATGCGAACGCCCTGCCCTTCAAAATGCGCCAGACCCATCATGTATTCGGCCTCGCGCAGTTTTTGGGCCGCGGCCAAGCGGAACCAAGTCAAGGCCTCGCGCACATTACGCTCCACGCCGTAGCCATAGAAATAGAGCGTGCCGATGTTGAACTGCGCTTGGGGCAGTTTTTGATCGGCCGCCTTGCGGTACCAGGCCATGGCCTCGGGGTAACTCTGCCCCACGCCCAAGCCTTGCTCGTACAAATAGCCGATGTTGTTTTGTGCCATGGCGTTGCCTTGGTCGGCATCGGCACGAAACGCCCGCATGGCGATGGAATAATGGCCTCGCTCCAAGGCCGCCACGCCAGCATTGATCTGGTCGTTGGGGGCCGTGGCCAACTGAGCAAAGGCTTGGGCCATGGCACCCCACAGCAGCAAGCCCGTCAAGGCTCCGTAGCCCAAGCATCGAACGAGAAACATCATGACGAAACCTTTTTCGGGGCAAAACCTTGGCAGGGACGGCCATCGGCTCTGAGAACTTCAATGCCGGGCAAGGCACGGGTTTTGATGCCCATGGCGCGACACAAATAGGGTTGGTGAGCCACGTAGGTGATGCCCATGTGACGACACTCCCAACAGTTGGGTACGCTGCCCTCGGCCATCACCGCTGGGGCCGTGGCTGGGTTCATGGCTGGTCGGACTTGGGTTTGCGCTTGCCGGGATGGCGGCTCGTGCCCATCCAAGTCAAACCATCACCCGCATCGGGGTTGTCTCGGCGTTCGCGCCAATATTCGTAGACCTTGTAGCCAAAAATCGAAAAGAACAGCAACAAAAAGCCGTCGCCGATCATGGCAGAGTAGTCCCAGCCTTCGGGCAAAACAAAGTCGGGGCGTGACCACAACACAGCGATCAAACCCACGGCCACCATCAAAAACAATCGGATGCGCTTACAGACTTTGCAGGGTGGCTTTGGGGTCTGCGTACAAGGGGCTTTCGAATCGATTTTGGACATGATCGCAAACTGAAAAAACAGCGAAGAATGCTTATTTTGACAGGCTGGCGCGTTACTGCAAGAGTTTCAGCACGGTTTGCTGGTCCATGTTCGCCTGAGCGAGCACCGCGGTGGCAGCCTGCTGCATGATCTGCGTGCGGGCCATCTCGGTACTGGCTTTGGCGTAATCGGCGTCTTCGATCTGGCTGCGCGAGGCCTCCGTGTTCATGGACACGTTGGACAAGTTGTCCATGATGTAGTCCAAGCGGTTCATCACCGCACCCATCACAGCTCGGTTGCCGTTGACCTTGTCCAGCGCCACGTCCAGCTTGGCCAGCACGGCTCGGGCGGCTTCACCCGAATCGATGCGGTTGACCCGAGCTTCGGTTTCCGACAGCGCCACGTCACCGGTGATGTCGCCCGTGATGGGGCCGCCTGCGCCGTAATCGGCAAAGTCGATGTGGATGGTTTGCGTCGCCGAGGCGCCCACGTGGAAGCTCAATCGCCCCACATTGGGCGGGGTCATTTTGCTGGTGGCTTGGTCGACTTCGCCGCCAAACACACCCTGTTGGAAACCCAAAGCAGAGAAATTGCCGGTAAAACCGTTGGTGCCGGGTTTGATGTCGATGGGCTCTTCGGAGCTGAGGCTGACTCGGCCGTAAACAGTATCGGCATGGGTGAAAGCGGCACCAGCGCCGGCAGCACCTGTCACCCCAGCCGCAGAGCCCAGTCCAAAGTTGGCCGCCGTTAACGACGTGGAATCAAACCAAACAGACAAGTTTCGACCATCCACAGTGGTCAGTGTCAAAGTACCGTTAGGCGACGTGCTGGCCTGTGTCCCATGCTCACCGACCTTCAGGTTGATTTGCTGAATCACCTCATTCAAACGGTCGGTTGTGGTGGCACCAACGGAAAAGTCCACTTTGACTTCGATGCCGTTGATGAACAAGCTCTGTGTCCCCGTAGCTGCACCACGAGCGATCGAGGTACCTTGGGTGGTCGCACCCATTGCGGTGGCCGTCACACCTGTCTCAGCAGATTTCGAGTTGATCGTGGTTGCGATAGCCAAAGCACTGCCAGCACTCCCGCTGCTCAAGCTTTGGGTGTTGGTTTTCTTGTCATCCAAACTGGTCGTACCAGGGATTGCAACGCCGTTGATGATCAAGTCCCCCTCACCCAAGGTCTTGATGGATGCTGCAGCTGAAGCGCCACCTGCAACAGTGGACCGTGCGGTGCTGATCAATGCCGAAATGTTCTCTGTGTAGGCGCCAGCGGTCAAACGGGCACGTCCAATGTCGCCACCAGGGATGCTTTCGATCTCAATCGCGGTCTCCACGCGGGCTTCCAGCGAATAAGTGCCCGCTTGCACACCAGCGCGCACGCCGGTCCTGGCAGCAAAGTCGGTGGCGCTGCCGCTGAGGTTGGCGTAGCTGATCTCAATGTTGCGACCATCGGCGGCTTCCAATCGAATGCCCTCGCCATCGGTGCCAGTATTGATGGCCACCACACCCGTTTGGGCGCTGATGAAGTTGATGGCATCCACCACCGCAGCACGCGTGTCGCGGGGGTTGTTGTAAATGGTCTTGATGGCCGGCGTGCTGTAGCCGTTGATGACCAAGTTGCCTTCCATCACGGAAGCACCCGACATAGGGGCACCCACCATCACGTTTTTGTTCACCACCGCAGCGATGCCGGTGTCAGCGGTCTTGCTGTTGATCGCGGCGGCAATCGCAATGGCAGAGCCTGCGGCGTTGTTGGGGGGGGACAAACGATCGTTACGAGCTTCCGATTCAGGAATGGAAATACGGTCAATCACGTTACCGTTGGTGTCACGCTTCACGAAAACAATGTCGCCCGTTTTCAGCGGCGAAATATTCCCTGCAACATCGACGGTCAAGGTGACGGCTCGAGAGGTCAAATCCGAAACCGTACCCGCTGGATCTTTGAGGGTGTAGGTGAGTGTGTCGGAAATGATCTTGCTGTTGTTGCCTGCACTCGCGGTAAATGTGATCAGACCCGCATCAATATCGGCTGTACCCGTGAGCGTGGTTTCAACACCCAACGAATCCACGAATTTGGCGGTCACGGCACCGTCAGCACTCAAGGATGGAACGGTGATGTTCAATGTACCGCTGGAGAGGAACTTGCCTGCATTCGTGAATGTTTCAACAGTAGAGGCAATACCTTTGACGGGTGTGGCGACGGTGCCTGTGACACCCGCAGCGCCGGTGAAACCGATATCAGCCACTTCCGACTCAGTGGGTTTGTATTGAATCGTCACCACCCCCGCAGCAGCTGAAACGGTGCGACCGGAATTGACACCATAAGCATCGCTGGAACGCAATGCAGAAACAATTTTGTCTGCGACGACTGCCGAGGTATCTCCAATTGCCACCGCAACAGACACACCGCCCACAGTCAATGTGCCAGCAGCCGTTAAGGGACTGGTGCCGCCCACAGTCAATGTTTGTTTTTCGCCAGCATTGGCCCCAGCAACCGATCGTGTCGTGGTGGGATCAATAAAAATGGTGTCAAAGTCCCCCGCTGCCACGGTCTTGTAGACCGGACGCTCACCCACAGGCTCGCCCACTTTGCCATTCAGCAGAGGGAAACCGTTCCATTCGGTGTGCTCGGAAATCGAGACGATTTGTTGCTTGAGCTGCTGAAATTCGAGGTCCAAGTAGCCGCGCTGATCGCCAGAGTTGGTGTCGTTGATGGCCTGGACCGCCAATTCCCGCATGCGCTGGAGCATGTCGGTGATGGCGCCAGTGGCCCCTTCCGCCGTTTGGATCAGCGACACCGCGTCACCCGCGTTGCGGATCGCCATGTTCATGCTGCGGATCTGCTGGGTCATCTGTTTGGAGATGGCCAAGCCGGCGGCGTCGTCGCGCGCCGAGTTGATTCGCTTGCCGGTGGACAGCTGTTGCATGGCCACGCTCTGCTCGCGCCCGGAAACTTTCAGGGCGTTTTGGGTGAACAGGGCTTTGACGTTGGTGTTGATAACGGCCATTTGGGGACCTCACTCAAAAAATTAATTCGAATCTGACTTCGATGGGGACAGCATTTGCCGCTTCATTGCCGCTTTGCCGTACCGTGGTTGCTCATTGCCGCTGCTGCACAGGGCCGATGAACGCTGACACATCACCGAGCAGCGCTTGCAGCTCGGCACGTTCTTGTTGCAAATCTTGGCTATCGGGGTAGATCAACAAACCGGCTTGTGCGGTGTTGAGGGCCTCGAGCGGTTCGCACTGGCAGCGCAGCACGCGCACCAACAGGTTCCAGGTGAATTCGGTGGCGCTATCGCCCTGCACGGCCATCAGCTCGCGCAGGTACTCTTCGGAGCGGGCCCAGTCTTGATGCAGGTTGGCCATCAGGGCGGCCATGGACAGGATGTTCTCGTCACCGGGATGCAGGCTCAAACCGGCCTCGCACAAAGCATCGGCCAAGGCCAGCTTGTCTTGCGCGACTAGGGCCGAAATGGCTTCACGTACCTCGGCGGCGGTGAACTGAGAAACGTCGCGGTCGTTCAGGTGCCGGCCAAACTTGGCAGCGGACAACAGCGATTGGGCCAGTGCGTTCATGCAAATGTCTCCGAAAGAGATGTCAAAAAACCGTCTTTAACCATTAAAGAAAGTCGACTTGCAACCGATAAAGCAATTGCTGTGCCAGCTTCTATTGCCACTGTGTCTGCGGGATTGAGGCATAAAAAAACCCGGGCAAGCCCGGGTTCTGTGATGCGCGAGGCCAAGGCCCCTGCCCGCTTTAGCCTTGCAGCAACTGCAAGACCGCTTGCGGCTGCTGGTTGGCTTGGGCCAACATGGCTGTGGCCGCCTGCGAGATGATCTGCGTGCGGGCCAGTTCGGCCGATGCTTTGGCGTAGTCTGTGTCCAAGATACGGCTTCGTGAGGCACTGGTGTTCATTGAAACGTTAGCGAGATTATCAACCGCATAAGTCAACCGATTAATCACGGAGCCCATGGTTGCACGCTCATTGTTCACATTCTTCAACGCATTATCCAAGTGACCAATAGCATCGTTTGCATTGGTCAAATTGGTAATCGAAGTGTCGTT
>JACCDH010856960.1_pt1 | contig 70075 bp, 52 predicted proteins | sample 7442481 | NCBI WGS metagenome assembly JACCDH01 (sample SAMN15323433, study PRJNA562643) | freshwater metagenome | isolation source: river surface water | place: USA:Blue River Watershed | collected 2017-08-15 | reverse complement strand
GCACAACCAAAGGATTTACGAACGAAGAAGAAGTAAATCAGATATTGGATAAAATCGCTCAAGTAGGGTATCAAAATTTAACCGATAAAGAACGAGAAGTGCTTTTTAAAGCCAGTAAAGAATAGCAGAATTTCTGAAGGGAATTGATTCTTTTAGAAAAAAAATACATCTTTGAATAATGCGCAGCATCCTCAATTGGATCATCTTTCCATTAACCTTGGTGGTGGCTGTTTTATTAATTGTTTCTGGGCAATCGCCGTTGGTAAGTCCTCAAACATCCACATGGATAGCTTTGTTGGGTCTGGGGTTTCCCATTTTATTTCTGTTGAATTTTTCCATTTTAGTGTATTGGTTAGTTCAATTGAAATGGCGAACACTGATTCCGTTGGCGGTTCTGTTGTTGAATTTAGGTCAAGCATCGTTGTATGTGCAATTCAATGGTAATTCTTCCACGGACGGAGGTGTTAATACTGCGGCTGATAGCACAGAAAAAGTAGTACCGCTGAAAGTCTTAACCTATAACACCGGCTTGTTTGGGTATTTTCAGGATCGTTGGGATTTGGACGATGTATGTAATCGATTATCAAAAGAAAACGCCGATATCATTTGTTTGCAGGAAGTGTATTCCAAGGTAGGATCTATGGCTGTTTTAGAACAAACGCTACGCAAAAAATTGAATTTCGATTATGGGCAGTATCATTTATTGAGTCCAAAACGACCCTATGGGATGATAATACTTTCGAAATACCCTATTAAAAAATGGATGCCGGTGAGGTTTTCGGGTAAAACAGGAAACACGGCAATGTGGGCAGATATTCAGGTTAGCAAAAGCGTTGGGGATATGAATTTCAAGCAAAAATTTCGGATATATAATATTCATTTACAATCATTTAAGTTTGGTAAGCAGGATTATTCCTATATCGAAAATCAAGGTCAGAATGACGATGGCAAATTGGATATAGACGGTTCAAAAGGAATCGTGCATCGATTAAGAAAGGGGTATGAAGTACGTGCCACTCAAGTGAGTAGATTGTTGGCTGAGTTTGAGAAGACGGAATCTCCCAAAATTGTGTGTGGCGATATGAATGATGTACCGGTAAGTTATAGTTACAGGCAGTTATCCAAAGGCATGAAAGACGCCTTTGTTGAAGCGGGTTTTGGGTTGGAAACTACCTATAAAGGACCGTTTCCTAGCTTTAGAATTGATTATTTATTTTGCGATGGTTCCTTGGCCGTGAGCAATTATGCAAGTTGGTCCGATGTGCCCTCGGATCATAAGTTAGTGGGAGCTACGTTTCGTTGGGTTTTTGACCGATAAGGGTTAAGCTTGGTGAAATAATTGACAAGCATCGGGTTTTTTTGATAAAAATGGCTCGGTGGTATTGCTAAGTTAATCAAAGGTATTGGCTTAGGTCGTATATTTGTAGTTTGTAATTATGCCGTATTTTTTCACTTCCGAATCTGTATCCGAAGGTCATCCGGATAAAGTAGCTGATCAGATTTCTGACGCGTTGATAGATAATTTCTTGGCTTATGATCCAAGCAGTAAAGTGGCTTGTGAGACGTTGGTAACAACCGGTCAGGTAGTTTTGGCTGGGGAGGTAAAATCCCAAGCGTACTTAGATGTTCAAAAAATCACACGTTCGGTTATTGCCAAAATTGGATACACCAAGAGTGAGTATATGTTCGATGCAAATAGCTGTGGAATATTATCTGCTATTCACGAGCAATCTCCGGATATCAATCAAGGGGTAGAACGCAAAAATCCCGAAGATCAGGGTGCGGGCGACCAAGGGATGATGTTTGGTTTTGCAACCAACGAAACCGAGAATTACATGCCATTGCCATTGATGTTGGCACACATGTTATTGGAAGAATTGGCAGCCATGCGTAGGGAAGGTACACAAATTCCTTATTTGAGACCCGATGCAAAGAGCCAGGTAACCATACAATATTCAGACGATCACAAACCGATGAATATTGATACCATTGTAATATCCACGCAGCACGATGACTTTGAAAAGGCTAGCGACAGCAGCGATGCTGCTCAATTGGCAGCCGATGACAAGATGTTGGCGAAAATCAAATCGGACATTATCGAATTGTTGATTCCTCGCGTTAAAGCAAAATTACCCGCGTCTCAGCAGGCTTTGTTTACTGCGGATGTGAAATATCATATCAACCCAACGGGGAAATTTGTAATTGGTGGACCTCACGGAGATACAGGGTTAACAGGTAGAAAAATTATCGTAGATACTTACGGTGGAAAAGGTGCACACGGTGGTGGTGCTTTCAGTGGTAAAGATCCTAGCAAAGTAGATAGAAGTGCTGCTTATGCAACAAGACATATTGCAAAAAACATGGTAGCGGCTGGATTGTGTGATCAGGTTTTGGTTCAGGTTTCCTATGCGATTGGAGTTGCTGAACCTGTAGGTCTCTTCGTTGATACCTATGGAACCGCGAAAGTAGGATTAACCGATGGAGCTATTGCGGATAAAATCAAAACAATACCTCAATTAAGTTTAAAACCCTATCATATCGAACAACGATTTGCGCTTCGTACACCCATTTATTTGGAAACCGCTGCTTATGGACACATGGGAAGACCTTGTGAAACTGTGACTAAGACCTTCAATGCGGGAAGTGGAGAACCTAAATCGGTTACCGTTAAGTTGTTCCCTTGGGAAGAATTGAACGCAGTTGACGTATTGAAAAAAGAGTTCAGTTTATAATTACAATTGTAGAATATGTGTGGAATCGTTGCCTATATTGGTAAAAAAGAAGCTTATCCCATCGTAGTAAAAGGATTGAAGCGGTTGGAATATCGCGGGTATGACAGTGCCGGTGTTGCACTATTGAACGGCGATATGCGTGTGTACAAGAAAAAGGGAAAAGTTTCGGATCTAGAAGCTCATATTGGCAACGCGGATGTTTCCGGTAGTATAGGTATGGGTCATACGCGTTGGGCAACACACGGTGAGCCTAACGACAAAAACTCGCATCCACATTTATCTAACAGCGGTGATTTGGCCATCATACATAATGGAATCATCGAAAACTACGCTACCTTAAAAGAAGGGTTGAAACAACGCGGACACTCGTTTAGTAGCGATACTGATACCGAAGTTTTAGCGCATTTAATTGAAGACGTAATGGAAAATACAGGTTTGCCATTGGCAGATGCTGTCCGTTCGTCGTTAAAGCAAGTAGTAGGCGCATATGCCATCGTTATTGTTAGCAAAAATCATCCGGAACACGTAATTGCCGCCCGAAAGGGTAGTCCGTTGGTGGTTGGATTGGGAAAAGAACGCGGAGAATTTATTTTTGCTTCGGACGCCACCCCGATCATCGAATATACCAATAAGGTTATCTATCTAAAAGACGGCGAGATAGCGATAGTAGAAAGTCAGGAACTGATCATCAAGAGTATTGAAAACGTAGTTCAAGTGCCCTATGTTCAGGAGTTGGAGTTGAACTTAGAGCAATTGGAAAAAGGCGGATATCCGCATTTTATGCTCAAGGAAATCTACGAACAGCCGAAGTCGATTTTTGATAGTTATCGCGGTCGATTTGATGCACAAACCGGTGAAATAATCATGCGTTCCATGGAAGAATACGCCGATCGATTAAAAGAAATCAAACGATTGATTTTGATTGGTTGCGGAACCAGTTGGCATGCCGGTTTAGTGGGAGAATATTTATTTGAAGATTTGGCACGAGTGCCGGTTGAAGTAGAATACGCTTCCGAATTTCGGTATAGAAATCCGGTCATTTATGGCGATGATTTAATTATTGCGGTTAGTCAGAGTGGTGAAACTGCCGACTCATTGGCTGCTATGGAATTGGCCAAGCGCAAAGGTGCCTCTGTTTTTGGAGTATGTAATGTGGTAGGTAGTAGCATTCCTCGATTGAGTGATGCAGGTGCCTATACCCATGCCGGTCCGGAAATTGGGGTGGCAAGTACCAAGGCATTTACCGCACAAGTGACGGTATTGGCATTAATGGCAGTAGGTATGGCAAAGTTGCGTGGTACCATGACATTAAAAGAGGTTACCGAATTCATGAAAGAGTTGGATACCATTCCAGCGAAAGTGGAGAAGGCGTTATTACTGAATGATTCAATTGTTGAATTATCGGAAAAATATAAGGATGCTAAGAACTTCTTGTATTTAGGAAGAGGGTATAATTTCCCGGTGGCTCTAGAAGGTGCACTGAAATTAAAAGAAATCAGTTACATCCATGCAGAGGGTTATCCAGCGGCTGAGATGAAGCACGGTCCGATTGCTTTAATTGACGAAGAAATGCCGGTAGTAGTTATCGCCACTGCCAGCGAACACTACGAAAAAGTGGTAAGCAATATTCAAGAAGTAAAAGCTAGAAAGGGTAAGGTTATAGCGGTGGTTACAGAGGGAAATAGAAGTTTGGATTCGTTGGTGGATCATATCATTGAGGTACCTGAAACCATTGAAGCATTGAGTCCATTGCTGAACACAATTCCATTGCAATTATTGAGCTATCACATTGCCGTGATGCGTGGTTGCAATGTGGACCAACCAAGAAATTTGGCCAAGAGCGTTACGGTGGAGTAGGTTCGAATGGGGGTGATTTGGTGCCCCTGTGTTTTCAAGGGTTATATCCGAATTGAGGGTGTTTTTACACCTTTTTAGGACAGCGTGATTTGTGAGTTAAAAGAGGCCCCTTATTTCTTCTTTTCTTTTGCGAGCGTAATCTTATAATTGTCTGGGTTTCCTGTCATTTTGATGCTAACAAATTTCACCTTTTTACTTGGGTCTAACGTTGCGATTTCATCTACTTGATCTTTACTCACCTCTCCGGATTTCTTGCTAAAAAGTTTATTCATCCCTTCTGATGTAATCAGTTTAATGGGAACACGTAGATAGTACTCAAAGTTGAAATCCATATCCTGCTTTCCCGATAATTCGATGAAGCCCAACGAGGAGTTGATTAGCATCTTTGGAACAGACATAATTCCTTTGGTGATGTCTATATGATTGGATAATGTATCGAATAGAACTTTGTATAGGTTTTTATCTTTAAAGAAATCTGCGAGGTATAACAGCGGGCCGTAGTTTTCCAAGCGCCCCTTTGCAACTTCTACATCCAAGTGAATTTCGGAATCGTCAATTATGGGGGTTAAATCGGCGTGCAGGTGTATTTGACCATATAATCTACCAGTTAATTTACCATGCAACTGCTCAGAAACTAGATGATCCTGACCAAAATTCTCAAACTTAAACATCAGTTGGTCTAAATCAACATTTTGTAAGCGTATGTTGGGGTTGAGATAGAGTTTTTTCTTATTCGACCCGTCTAAATCACCTCGTATGAACATAGTTCCCCCGGCCGCATGCAGACTCATGGTGTCAATGTTAAGGTGATGGTTTTTCTGTGAATGGAATTTCGAGTAAAAATGGTCGAAATGGAGTCGGTGATATTTTAAATGCTTTATGTTGAGTTGAAAATCCATATCGGGGAACGGGATTTCAAACACATTAAATCCAGCTTCATGGTTTACGGTTTTCGTATTTGGATTAACCGGAGGTGGGTTGTAGTTAAATAATTCATCAAAGTCTAGTTGAGGAGAGTTGATGGTTAAAGAGTTTTTATGTTTTTTACTTTTCTCATCGGCACCAAGAAAATAGGTCATATTGGCTACAAATGAGGATTTACCAATTTTGCCAGTGAATTTTTCGATGGTGAGGTTTTGATTTTCTAAATGAAAACGACCTGCAAATTTCTCGAATCTCAGGGGGTGAACTTTCATATTGGCTTCGAGTTGATCGAGATATATATCGGCCGATTGTAATCCGTTATTAAAGTGAAGATTGGTAAAGCCATGCAGTCTAAACTTTTTAAATTCCTCATGTCTATAATCTTCGGGAACATAGTTTTCGCCACCATAAGCGAATAGATCTTCCAACTGTAAGAGGCGAGAATCCAACGCAAATTCGATCTTAGTATCTCCCAGAGGTTTGTCTTTTAGCCATAAGTCGTAATTAAAAAGTTTACCCGAAAAGTGAAAATCGCTTTTATCAATTTCGCCTTTAAAATCGATAATTCTGAAATCGCGTTCATCGATTATAACATCCGCATGGAAATCGTGGAGGGTGTGCGGATAATGTTTCATTTTGGCATAAAGATCCTCAATAAAAAACTCACCGATAGGTAGGTTGGGAGATTCTAACAGGGCCTTGGCAGAACATTTTAAAGCCAGTTTTGTGCGGAAATTCTGAATTTGTTCGTTTACGGGTTTATTGCCTTCCTTGCCGGTATTGGTTAATTCTAAAACATCTAAGTAATTTGATTTTATCGCCAGTTCTGTGGTGATAATTTTCTCTGAATGGTGCAGTATAGCGGGTAAATCGCTGATAGTACCTTGGATAGCAATATCGGATTTGCCAGCTTTTAAGTTGAAATAATCCAATTTAGCGATATTCCCATTCACCGTAGTGCTTATGTCGAGATCTTGAACCGCAACATGGTATTCTGGGGATGAAAAACTGAGGTCTTTTACTAACAACTCAGTGAAATACGATTCGTTAAGTTTTTCAATGCTGCGTTCAGGGTGTTCGATATCAATGATATCGCGGAAATTCATGGTGAGTTTCACACTGCCTTTTAGATTTTTCAGTGTTTCCAGATTTAGAAATTTGGCCAAGAAATCCAGTTGAAAATCAGAGACCAACTTTAGATTGATTTCCGGGGAATCGAAATTCTTTACTAGAATATTGCCACTAAATATACCTGCTTCAGGACGCGCGCCAAAATCGGAAATGGAGAACTCCGAAGTGGATGCGTTGTGAGCGATTCCATTGGTGAAATGCCCTTTAAATTGCAGTTTGTCTAGTTTCTTTTGATTAATGGAATTGGTAAAATAGGCTTCGGAACATCCAAAGTTCGCATCAATTTTTGGGGTATGACCGTTGATCGACTTCCCCTTAACGGTACAATCGAAATAAACTTTCCCTTGGTTATCGTATTTTTTTAATGCAGGAGCTAATTCTTTTGGAGCAAAAGCAATGAATAAATCGAAATTGGGTTTGGCTCCTTCAAATTTCAGGTCAACATTCATATCGTCATCCAAATCAATATTGCCTTTCATCTTAAAAAGTGCTTCTTCCAAATAAATTTCGGATGGTTCTATATTTAAAATTTGTGAAGCGTGGGCAAAATTCAATTTAGTATCGATATCAAAGTTTTTATTTTTAATTAGGGTTGTATCCCCATCTTTTACAACGGTTATTAAAAACTTTGTATCCAGCGAGAATAGGGTTTGATCCTCATTGGTTTTGAATTTCGATTTCGCTTTGCGGATGGCTACATCCAACAGAACGTTGTTACTTTCGTTTAGCTTGGTAATTTCTACATTTTGGAGCTCGATCCGTTTTAAGTCAACATGCATTGCCTCGGATGAAACTTCTGCATTTTTTTTATTGGTAGCCAGTGCTTTAACAATGTTAAATTCTCCGGCCGTATCTTGGACAATATGGATAAATCCGTCTTTAATTTTTAGCGAATTCACATCGAATTTTCCGCTAATAAGGGACCATAAGTTAAAACCTAAATAGAAATCGGATACATGTAGAATGGGAGCGCTGGTATTGCTTTTGTCAGGAAATATTTTAACATCGTTTAAATCGATGGAAATATGAGGAAAGTTTGCAAACGGAGATATTTGAATTTTATCCAGTGTGATTTTACCTTCAAAATCGTTGTTTAATTCTGTTATTAGATCCTTCGTTATGGAATCTTCCTTAAAATATAACAGAGTAGTAACTACGGAAAACAGCAATACCGGTATTGCGATTATTCCAATGATTACTTTTTTTAACTTTGGGTTCAACACGGATTGTAAAGTGATAGATTAGGTGCGAAATTATCACAAAAAGAGTTCGTAGAAGGGGGATTAGAGTTTATTTTCATTTTATACTGCAGCCAAAGGGGAAAAAAGGAATGCGATTGAATTTAAAGGATACGGACTGTAAACACAGAAAATGAATAGTTCTCATAACCATGGCAAGTATATTGGGGTTTCCTAGTATCATTGTATTATGCTTAAACAAGTATTAAGGAGTTTTTTATTATTGACTTTACTATTTGTATTTCATGCTTGTGAGAAGCCGAAAACACCTAGTATTAATCAAAATCCAACGGACTCAACGGTACAATTGGAATTGGGTCCACCGGTTGAAACCCGAACACCGGTAACGAAGTACTCATCGGCTTATATAGGTCAGACCCGTATTGGTGGTTTAAATACTAAAACACCCTTTGCTTTTGAAGTAATTAATAGTGGTTTAACCGAGCCATGGGGGATTGCGGCGTTACCGAATGGAAAGTTAATCATCACGCAACAAAATGGAATTATGCGCACCTCAACTGTAGATGGTATGCTAGGACCCAATATTGCCAACGTTCCGGTGGTAAAATTTGCTGGGCAAGGGGGATTGTTGGGTATTTGTGTAGATCCGGACTTTCAATCCAACAGAATGTTGTACTGGGCATTTTCGGAGAGTGTTACAGGAGGTAGTATTACGTCTGTGGCTAAAGGCAGGTTATCCGAGAGTGAAGATGCTTTGGAATCGGTATCCGTAATTTATCGTTCCAATACTCCCTATAATGGGAATTTGCATTTTGGTGCAAGGATAGTAATGGATAAATCAAGAAATTTATTGGTTTGTATTGGTGAGCGGTCCGATGCTTCTATCCGAGTACAGGCTCAATCGGTTTCTAGCAGTTTGGGTAAGGTGATTCGTATTACTACCGATGGGAATGCTGCACCGGGAAATCCGGTTTTTTCGGGGTCTGGAGCCTTGCCTGAGTTGTACACCATCGGACATCGAAACCCTCAAGGTTTGGCCGTTCATCCGGTAACTGGCGATATTTGGTTGGGCGAATTTGGTCCAAAAGCTGGGGATGAAATAAACTTATTGGTTGCAGGTAAAAATTATGGTTGGCCGATAATCACATACGGTGTTGAGTATAGCGGACAGAAAGTGGGAGATGGAATTCAACAAAAAGAAAATATGGAACAACCCGTTTATTATTGGGATCCAGCGATTTCACCCAGTGGAATGACGTTTTATCGGGGTAAAATGGTTCCAGAATGGGAGAATAATTTATTCGTTTGTGCTTTGGGCAGTACCCACATAGCTCGATTGCATATTGCGAATAATAAAGTTATGGGCGAGGAGCGATTGTTAGCTTCGGAATCTCAGCGATTTCGTGATATAACCCAAGGTATAGATGGTGCGTTGTATGCGGTTACCGATGCGGGGAGGCTGTATAGAATCACCAAGAAGTAAGGGTCAATTACTTTCTGTGTATTTTAGAATTATTGATTGTAATGTGGCTGTAGTTTTAGGTGCATATTTTTTTGAGATTCCAATATAGAACACTTTCTGCTGATTAATTGTTACTTGCCTGTTGCAGGTTTGCATAATTATTGTTTTCTTTACAATAAGTAAGTCAAGGCGTGAACATGTTTGATAGTAATTATTATCGTATGAAATTCAAAGGATTAGTTATTTGGATGATGGCGGGTGTTACCTGCAATTTGTATTCGCAAAATATAGATTCCCTTATTTCCAAGATGACCTTGGCCGAAAAAGTGGGTCAAATGGCACAGGTGGATTTGGGGGTATTGTGGGAAGGTGAAACCTGTAACCCCAAAGATGGTAAAGTGAAGTTAAACGAGGATAAACTGAGGAAAGCTATAACAGAGTATAAAATTGGATCGGTGTTGAATTGTGGTTGCGGTACGGGTACCCATTCTAAAGAGGAGTGGAGGCAATGGATAGGGGAGATTCAGGCTGTAGCTCAACGAAGCGGTGTACTTCCAATATTGTATGGAATTGACGCTATTCACGGAGCAACCTACTTGCAGCATTCCACATTATTTCCGCAGCAGTTAGGTCAAGCCGCTACATGGAATCCAGACTTGGTTCAAATGGGTGCTGCAGTTACTGCCTATGAAACCCGTGCTAGCGGTATTCCTTGGAATTTTTCGCCTGTTTTGGACGTTGCACGTCAGCCGTTATGGTCGAGATTTTTCGAAACCTACGGTTCGGATCCGTATTTATGCAAAACCATGGGTGTAGCAGCGGTTCAAGGGTATCAAAATTTTTCCAAAGAAATTGTGGGTACTCCGTTTAATGGCACGCAGACTTCGGGTGCTATTTCATCGTATAATGTTGCTGCTTGTTTAAAGCATTTTATGGGTTATAGTGCGCCTTTTTCGGGTAAGGACCGTACACCAGCCTATTTTACGGAGCGGGACTTACGGGATGTTTTTTTACCGAGTTTTGAGGCGGCAATTAAAGCTGGTGCAAAGAGTATCATGGTAAATAGCGGCGAAATCAGCGGAATTCCCGTGCATACGAGTTATCGATTATTAACGGAGGTTCTGCGTAATGAAATAGGATTTACGGGTGTTGTTGTTACCGATTGGGAGGATATTTATAAGTTGCACGCCAATCATCGGGTTGCCAAGGACTATCGGGAAGCGGTGAAAATGTCGATAATGGCTGGCATCGATATGAGTATGATCCCCAACGATTTTCAATTTATAGATATTTTAATTTCTTTAGTGAAGGATGGGGAAATACCCGAATCGCGCATTGATCAATCGGTGCGTAGGATTTTGCAAATGAAAAAAGAATTGGGCCTGTTTGTAGCGCCAATGGGTTTGCCATCAACACAGTTTTCGGATGCTTTCAGTGCTAGATTCAAGCAAAATGCCTTAGAAACGGCATTGCAGAGTATAACCTTATTGAATAATGAGGGAATATTGCCCTTAAAGTCGGGTACAAAAGCGGTAGTTTGTGGTCCCGCCGCTCATAATTTATCACTAATTAGCGGTGCTTGGACGCACAGTTGGTTGGGAAGAGATGAGGCATTGGCAAAAAATTATGGTTTGGGAAAAACGGTAGCCGATGCCTGTTCTGAATTTGGTCAAGGTATATCTTGGCTGTTTCCAGAAAAGCAAAATCCAATGAGTTTGAAATCCCTACAAGTCAGTAAATCCTTAACTAAGGACGTGAAAAAATCCGACGTTGTAGTAATTTGTTTAGGCGAAGAGCCGGGTACGGAAATACCAGGAAATACGGAGTCATTGGAATTGGATGGCGCCCAAAGAGATTATGTAATGAAAATAGCAGCCATGGGCAAAAAGATTGTTTTGGTTTGCTTTTTTAATCGTCCATTGATAATAACGGACCTGGATTCTGTAGTTCAGGCAGTAGTATATGCTTATTTGCCATCGGATTTTGGTCCGGAAGCATTAGCAAAGACCTTGGTTGGAATAAACAACCCGTCTGGAAAGTTGCCTTTTACCTATCCACGTAGTAGTGGAAGTGTGGTTCAACACGATAGAAAACATACCGAAGATTTTCATGTGGACTTCAGTACCAATGCATATCGTCCCTTGTATGATTTTGGTTATGGACTATCGTACACGCAATTCAGTCATTCACCACTCACGTTAAATGGTGAATTCAAAGGAGTTAACGATACGGTTTGGGCCGAATGGACAGTAACGAATACAGGGAAAATAGATGGATATGAGGTTGCTCAATTGTATTTCCGGGATGAGTTTGCGAGCATCACCCCATCGGTCATGCATTTAACTGGATTCAAGAAGGTTTGGATACCTGCGGGCAAGAGCGCGGTGATACGATTGCCGATTATTCCTAAAATGCTAAGTTTTGTTGCCGAAGATTTGAAGAGAACCACAGAAGCTGGAGATTTTTCATTTTGGACGAACAATCCGGCAATTCAAAGGAAGAAAATGAATACAACTTTCAAGTTTTAACGTAAAATTGTAAAGCTACAGCCATGATTAAGCTATTGGCTTAGCTTGTGATTAATTTTTTTGGAATACTCTTACGTAGTCAACCTCCATCGTTTGAGGAAATACGGTAGTGGCATCGGGATATCCCGGCCAATTACCACCAACGGCAACGTTAAATATAAAGAAGAATTTTTGATTGAACGGGTAGATCCCTCCAGTATTGGCAGGGGTAAGCGTGTGGAATTTTACATCGTCTACATACCATTCCACTAAGTTATTTTCCCATTTTAACGTGAAGACATGGTATGCATCGGAAAAGTTACCGGATGATAAACCGTAGGAAGCAGTGCGTTGGGTAGACGGAGGAGCAGCACCAAAGTGAGCGGTTCCGTGCACACGATTGGGTTGATGACCAATTAATTCCATGATGTCTAATTCCCCGCAAACGGGCCAACCTACCGAAGAAAAGTTAGCGCCCAGCATCCATAGGGCAGGCCAAATGCCTTGTCCTTTGGGTAATCGAGCTCTGATATCAATTCTTCCGAATTGAAATTCTCGTTTTCCTTGAGTTTTGATTCTGGCCGATGTGTAGTTATATCCACCCTGACTTTCCTTTCTTGCGGTGATAGTAAGTTTACCGTTGGCAACGGTGCAATTGGCATTACCCGATGTATAATACTGCCATTCGTTGTTGCCCCAGCCACCAGAGCCGTTTCCCACATCAAATCCCCAACTACTTAGGTCTAAGGTTTCTCCAGAGAATTCGTCTGCCCAAGCCAATTTGTAACCGGAATATGAGCTAGGTGTACTGTAACCATCGTTCAATGTTACGGCTTCAATACGAATGGTATCCGTAGCTTTGATATAGTCTGCCGCACTGGTATGAGCTTTAATGGTAACGAGGTAGTTCCCATCTTTGCCAAAGGTATAAGAAGCGATTCCAGTGGGGGTTTCTATAGCATTGTCTCCATTTAGATCGCTAAAAATGGCCGAGTAATAATTTGCATTATCGGCCTTCATCGTAACCGTTACTTTGCCTTTTGGAGAACTTGCATAATCAATTTTCCAAGTTAGGTTCTGTGGGAGTATCACTTGGTCAATGGGTTTCTCTTCGCAAGAATTCAATCCTACGAACAGAGAGATGCACAATAGAGGTAACACTAGGAATCGCTTTAATTTAAGCATGTATTATTTTTGTTTGATATCGTCTAAGTAAAAGGTACCCGCATTTGCCACATTCCACCCAGGGAACATTACCAATCGATTGAAGGTAGTAGATCCTGCATCACTGAAATCAATTGACACTTCAATCCATTGATTCGCTGCGGTTACATCGATGTCCTTTTCTACAAATTCTTTATCGTTGTTGCGGTTTTCTAATTTAATACGCATGGTACCTGTAGCGGGAGCATATACTTTCAAAGTAATAGTTTTACTGGTAGTAAAATTAAAATTATCGGTTATATCTACGTACAAACCTGCCCAAGTTTCGTTACCGTGCACCGTTTCTAATACTTTAGCACTGGTGTTGATGCCTCCTGAATGCGGGTTGTTAATAATGGCGTACGTGCTGTTGCCAAATGTAGTAAACTTAGGTTCTACAGATTCAAAATCTATAGGTAAGGTATAAGTAGGATCGTTGTTTCCACCGTTGTCAATAGGATAATCTTCTGGAACCAATCGAACGTACCATGCCAATTGACTGTTGGCAGCGTCGATATATCGCAAATAGATTTCGTTCTCACTCATTCGTACAACTTTGTAGGTATTCACTCCGGTATAATAACCGATAAATGATTTACCCGATACAGTTAACGTAGTATCTGTCCCTAAAGTTAATGTCCAGTTTTGATTCAATTGATCAGCAAAAGGAGCGGTGAAGTCGGTTTTGGGCGATGGAGTAGCACCTGGGAAATTGCTTTCTTGCTTGGTGTTAATGTAAACGTCTCCTTGAGTAAGTTGGTCAAATCCAAATCCTTTTAAACGGAAAACAAAGGCATCATTGTATAAACCAGTATTGGATTTATCATTTTTCTTTGCTGCCCACCACTCAGGAAAATCTCCTGCAGCTCCAGATGGATTCGGGCCTACTCCGAAATGCGCATCACGAGTTGAATCAATTACCCATTTCTTGTAACCTTTACCTGCAGTTCCTCCAGTTAAAATGGTGTATAAAGGGTTGTTCAATAAGGTTGCGTCGTCTTGATCAATGGTTATCGTTTGTGAAGAAGACGCACTACCGCCAGAGTTGAAAACCGTAAGCGTCACGGTATAGGTGCCCTTTAGCGGGAAGGTTCCTAGTACTGTTGGACCTTCAGCCTGAGTCCCATTACCAAAATCCCATTTAGCGATAAGACTTTTATTCTTAGCATTAAATTCGATGATGTTGGGATTATCCGGGGTTGCAGCATAGGTAAATTCTGCATCGGCAGCGGTTGGTGGAGTCCCTAAACTGGGTTCATCTTCGCAACTGGATAAAGCAAATATGCTTACAGCGCTTAAAAGTAATAGTTTTATAGATTTCATATTCAATTAATTAGGTTAACGGTTTCGATGATTTTTAGTTTTCTGAGTAGTAGTTATTAATAATTAGGATTTTGAGGCCATTTACCTCCAGCTAAATCTATTTCAATTTGGGGTAAGGGAAATACCTCATGCTTCCCTACAACAAATCCGGGTATAGAAATACTTGCTTGACCGGTGCGGACTAAATCGAAGAAGCGGTGACCTTCGCAAGCCAATTCAAAGCGTCTCTCTGTCCAAATATCGTTGATTAAGGAATTACCGCCATTGTTTAAAGCGGGTTGGCCTACTCTGTTTCTAACTTGGTTTAGGTACAATCGAGCTTTAGTTTCGTCAGGAGAAGCTTTTCGCGCATATGCTTCTGCTGCCATCAGTAAAACATCGGCATAACGAATTACTTTATAATTTACAGGACTGGTTAAATCATTATCGGGCAATCCAATTTCGCCTTGTTTTTTAATGTATTTATTGTTGTAATAACCGGTGTGCCCCCCAGCACCTTTGGCATAGGTGATATCTTGAGGGCGTGGTTGTTTGGCGATAAATGCATCAATATCCAAAATGGTAGCATCTCTACGGATATCCCCCGTAGCAAATGCATCGTACAAATTCTTTGTGGGTAAGTTGTAACTATTTCCGTCTCCATAAGTAGGTCCATTGTACTGACGAATACCTTGGAATCCTGGGCCAGCATTGCCTTCCAAACAAATTAAACAACCGTATCCACCGCCTTCGGATCCCGTATATTCTACATCAAATACCGTTTCTTTATGACCTTCATTCGCAACGGTAAATAATTGGTTATAACTGGAAATTAGTGAATATTGGTTTTGGTCGATAAGGGTTTGGAATGTCTGAGCAGATTCGTCAAATTTATCTTGATACAAGTACACTTTGCCCAATAGTGCTAAAGCAGCACCTTTGGTAATTCTTCCTTTTTCCGCTGCAGTCCAATCCAAATTAGCGATGGCGTAGCTTAGGTCGGTTTCAATTTGTTTGTAAACATCGGCTTTAGGTGTACGGCTAACGGTGGTTACTTCATCGGCCCCCAATCGTTTGTCAACAATCAATGGAACATCTCCAAAGAACTTTACCAATTCAAAGAAATAGAATGCTCTTAAGAATGAGGCTTGAGCGAGAATGTTGGCTTTACCGGTAAAGTCGATCTTGTTTTTGTTTTCCATAATGAAATTCACGCGAGTGATTCCGGCGTAATTCCAACGAAAAACATTTCGCAATTCTTGATTAACGGCAACATGACTCATATCGTCAATTTCGTGTAAGCCCCGGGTATCGTTTACGCTTTCACCGCCAGCTATGGTGTTATCGGAGGCAATTTCCCCAATCCAAACGGATAAAAATGATCCTTGCAGAAGATCATAAGCACCGGTTAAGGCACGTTGATAATCTACCGGAGTATTGAAAAAATTATCCGCATCTTGAGTATATGCAGGTTTAACGTCTAGGAATTTCTCGCAGCCAAACTGGGGAATTAGCAATAGAGCGCCAACGATCGAAGTTAAAATGGTCTTTTTCATGATTAGAAACGAAGTGAAAAGCCTAACATTACGGTTCTAGCTTGCGGATAGAAACCATTATCAATTCCAGCGCCCAAAGCGCCTCCTACTGAACCCAAATCGGGATCATAACCCATGTAGCGGGTGAGTGTATACAAGTTATTGGCCGATAAATAAATTCGTAAACCGGTCATTTTCATTTTTTGAAGTGTCTTGCCTTTGAGTGTATAACCAATTTGTAGATTTCTCAATCGCAAGAACGATCCATCTTCCACGTAATAATCTGAAAACACGTTATTTCGGTTTAAAGATGTAGTAAGTCTTGGATGATCGTTGGTGCTGTTAGGGCCTGTCCACCGGTTGATTGTGTACGCCAATTGATTGGCATAAGGCTGTTGTCTTTCGTAGTTTCTAACGATTTTTTGTCCGATAGCTGCGTACAATTGCATGGAGATATCCCATCCTTTACGCGATAAACTAATATTGTAACCGGCAGTGAACTTAGGCAAGGGAGAACCTAAGAATTTTTTATCGGTATCATCGGAAAAACTGATAACTCCATCACCGTTTTGGTCTACAAATTTCAGGTCGCCAGGTTTTGCGCCTAATTGTTTTACGGGGGATTGGTCGATTTCCGCTTGGGTTTGGAATACTCCATCCGTCTCGTAACCCATGAAGTAGCCAATTGGTTGACCTTTTTGGAATCGAGATGCTACACCACCACCCACGCCGAAAGCGGCACCAGGGATAAAGTCAACTCCTTCCGGGGTGCTTAACACGATGTTTTTAAGATAGGCTGCATTTAGTCCCATGGCCAAATTCCAACGTTTTTTCAATGAACCTTGGTATTGAATATCCAATTCTACTCCTGAGTTGGAAACATCCCCTGCATTGATAATGGGCGGATAGCTTCCGGGTCCTGCAGTACCTAACAATCCAGAAACTTCGGGTTGGAAGAGTAAGTCTTTGGTTCGTTTGATGAAATAGTTAAACGTTGTTGTTATGTGCTTGCCGATGCTTAAATCGGTTCCAACATTGAATTGCGAGGTTGATTCCCATTTTAAATCTGGGTTACTAGCTCTGCCGATAGCTACTCCTTTTACGATGATGTCGTTGAAAACATAATCGCCTTCACCGTTTAACAATCCTCTGTAGGCGAAATTCTCGATTTGATCGTTTCCACTAACCCCGTAGCTAAGTCGGATTTTCGCCGTGCGCATCCATTCGATATTATAAAAATCTTCATCGGATAGCATCCACGAACCGGACAGGGTGGGGAACCAACCCCAACGGGAGTTAGGTCCGAATTTGCTTGATCCGTCTCTACGAATAATACCGGATAAGAAATATTTATTACGAATGCTGTATTCTCCGCGAACAAAACCGGAAAGCAAGCGCTCCATGAATTCCCATGAGTAGACGTTATTGAGGTAACCGCCGGGTGCTAAATTGGCAGATATATCGGCAAAATCTAAGGAGTTATTGGGGATGTTATATGCGGTTCCACCTAAGTAACTGCCTCTGCGTTGAAAGACAGAAATACCGGCTGTAGTTTTAAGTTTACGACCGCCTTTGAAATCTTTGGTATGGTTTAAAAACGATTCGAAGTTTAAATCGCCGAATGTGGCCCTGCCTTCGGAAACCGAAGCACCGCGATCAATGGTAGTACCGGGAGCAATTTCAACGGTACTAGGATCTAAATTTTCATTTATTGCTGTATTCTGCGCCTTGCCTGGACCAAACCAAACTAAAGGAGAAAACGCTTTATTATCTACCAAGGCAAAATTGTAATTAAAGCGGTTGGTAAAGGTTAAATTCTTGGTTAGTTCGCCGGATAATTCTTGTTTACCCACGAATTTATTCACCCAAGCCCAATTGTAGGTATTATCAATTTGGGCAAAGGGATTAATGATGTCACTTACTTCCTCTAAGTAGGTGTATTTTCCGTTGGATCCTTTTATTGGATCGGTTGGAAAAGCGTTAATAGTATTGTATAATACACTGCCAATGCCGTTTTCGGGCAGAGCAGATCTTTTTTCATTGGTATACAGAAATACACTGCTGTATTTCCATTTATCGGATAATCGTGTATCGAAATTCACGCGACCATTTAATCGATTAAAGTTGGCTTTTTGTAAACCTACGATACCTTGTTGATCGAAAATACTACCTCCAATGGAGTAGGTAGATTTATCATTTCCACCGTTTACAGAAACGTTTAATTGGTGAACAGGAGCTAATTTAAAAAGAGAATCTTGCCAGTTAGTTCCTTCACCCAAAGATGTGTTTTTAAACGGTAGACTTTCTCCGCCTGCCGCAAACATTTCATTTTTCAATACCGCATATTCACGAGCATTCAAGAGATCTAATTTTTTTGCCGTTTGTTGCAATCCCTGAAAGCCTGAGATTTCCCATTTTGGGGCACTTTTTAGGGTTCCTTTTTTAGTTTCGATGATGATTACACCGTTGGCGGCGCGCACACCATAAATTCCCGCAGTGGCATCTTTTAGTACGTTAATGGATGCAATATCATTAGGACTCAACGCATTCAAACCATCACTATCATACACAACTCCATCAACCAAAATTAGGGGGTCATTGTCTCCAAAAGTACTCAATCCACGAATTCTAATGCTGGCAGTACCGCCGGGAGATCCGGAATTGGTGCTTACCACAACCCCAGGGATTTGGCCTTGTAGGGCTTGGTCCATGCGGGGAATATTTAATTTTTCGAGGGACTGACCTTTCAGGGAGGAGTTAGCACCAGTAAATTCCTTTTTGGATGCTTTTCCGTACCCTATGATAACCACTTCGTCCATTTTATCGGATTCTGAACTGTCCGTTGCCGTAGTTTGAGCAAAGACTGGCAGGCTTAACGAAAAACTCAGTACGATTGAATATTTTTTGATTGAAATCATTTGTATTTTTTGTAATTAATGCGTTAAAAAAAGGGGGTGAAATCACCCCCCTTTAGTTCAAACCTATTCAAACAATTATTGCTTGATGAATCGACCAATAACTGTCCCTTTATTCGTTTCAACAGATACCATATATGTACCTATTGCTAAGCTAGAAATATCAATACTTGCTGCAGTTGCGGTAGTATTGATACATGCTTTTCCATCCATGCTGCTAATAACCACTTTATTTCCTTCGGTGATATTAGAAATCCACAAGGTGTTGTTGGCAGGATTAGGATATACATTTACCGAAGCTTTAGCAAACTTCGAAGTAGAAGCCGGTTGAGCACGTAAGAAACGGAAGTGCCAGTAAGCTGGAGTTCCATCAGCCGTTTTAATTGCGATGTCTGCAATCATAGTATCGACATTTACTACAACTTCATAGGTTATTCCATCTACTGCATCGGCAGAAGCTTTTAATTCTCCTCCGTTAATTACTTTGGCAAGACCTAAATAGTTACCTTTTCCATTTACGGTAATAGTACCATCGGTATTGTCTTTCCAAGTACCAGTATTAGAACCATCGTGCGGAGCAACTGCGGCTGCACAACCATCGGCGGCGGCACCTTGCCAACCTTCAACCCAAGTAGCTGAACCTAAAGAGTTGGTGAAAGAACCATCTTCTTTGAACGAGTAGATGTCATCGGCTAAACAAGGACGTGTAGTAGCATTCAAAGGAGTATTATACCAAGCAACATTACCTTTTGCTGGACCAACACCTAAGAAGGTCATGTTCCAGTCGCCTTTAGGATTTGTAACAATTTTAGGGATGATTTTGTGCATTTGATAGAACCAATATCCTGTTCCAAAATTGATATTTACATTCATTGTATCTTTCGCGGCATTGAACGTAATTTCATAAGTAAGGGTATCTTTTGCACCATTCACAGAAGTTAATTCTCCACCATTATAGACTTTAGGAAGGCCCACGTAGTTACCTTTTCCAATAATGGATACGGTACCATTGCCGTTGTCTAACCATTTGCCAGCACTTGCGCCATCAAATGGAGATATTGGAGCACCACAGCCTTCTGCAGCAGCACCTTGCCAAGTTTCCAACCAAGTTTCGGTTCCTAATACGTTTTTGAAGCTACCATCGGCCATAAATTGGTATTCGTCATCGGCTAAACAAGGACGAGTAGAGGAATTCAACCCAGTGCTATACCAAGATACATCACCTTTATTAGGACCAACACCCATGAAATGCATACCCCAGTTTCCGGTAGGGTTGGTTTCAACGGTTTGTGCGCCACCTTGTTTTTTCAAAGTATAGCGCCAGTAACCGCCACCGAAATTGATGTCTACGGTCATGTCGTTACCGCTAATTGCCACTTCATACACGATAGAATCAGGTGCAGCGGAGGAAGATTTTAATTCGCCACCATTGTATGGTTTTGTTAGACCTAAATAATTGCCTTTACCAACAATTGATACTTTACCAGCGGAGGCATCGTAACGCCAAGTACCAACATTCTTGCCGTCGTGTGGAGCAACAGGAGTTCCGCAACCATCGGCTGCAGCACCTTGCCAAGTTTCCAACCAAGTTTCAGCGCCTAACTTGTTTTCAAAGGTTCCATCGGAATTGAACACATACTCATCGTCTGCTAAACAACCTCTGGTGTTTGCATCGATTCCGGTGCTAAACCAACTAAAATCACCCTTGTTTGGTCCTACACCAATAAAGGTGCACTTCCAAGTGCCGGCGATTTGTGCCATGCTGCTGGCTGCTAAACCAACAACAAAAGCCATAGTAATAATTCTCTTCATATATATAGATTTTTTTCAAATATAGAAGATTTATCGAGTTATAGTAAAAAATACAATAAGTTTTTTGACAAACGACTGATGTATAGATTTTTGGCGTTTAAAAATCAACAAATAATTTGTGTAAAATGAGATAAAGTCGTAATCACAAAATCAACCTAGGAAAGCAAATTGATAAGTGATTTGCAATGAATAAGTTAAAATTCCCAACGGTAAGCGATGTAGTAGCCTATGCTTTTTAATCGAATATTGTTTTGGAAGGTGTTTCCTTGGTATTGAATAGCTTTAATTGGGCTACTGAGTGAAAATTGGTTGTTAATCCCCCCTTCTAGATGTTTTAAACGAACACCGGCGCCAAAATTTAGCATGGGAATAAACGATTTGATTACATTATGGGTTACGGCGGGGGCAAAATCATAAAATTCAGCGGAAGCATTTCTATACCACGAATAATCGGCAGTAGTGGTATTGGGTTTCCCTGTGAGGTATCCGCCAGCGCCCACAAAGCCAAATATCTCAAGAAGTTTTATATCAATTGCTTTCGAATAATGAACATTAAAACCGTGTAAATTGGATGAGAACGCGGGAACCATGGGACCATAAAATCCCAGTGAATTGTCTTTTGCTTTGGGAGCAAATGCAAAAGATGAGTACATATTCAGATAGTCAAAACCTAATCGGTTACCTTGTTTCATGCGATATTGGTATCGCACTGCCAGCGGGGTATTTAGTGTTTCTCCGGAGCTGAACTCGCAGAGTAATGTTGGACTTACTTGTAAAATAAAATTGCTCGTGCTGGTGTTTGACAAACTGAGCATGGGCGTGATGGAATGTCGTTTTACGGGCGTAATCTTAGGGCTTTTTCTCAAGGAAACTAGATCAATCTGAGGTTCATTCAATCCTGCAATCTGCTGAATTTTTGTTGTAAAATTCTGTGGTGCAATAGATGCATTTGCTATTAAAACGTCGTTGTTTAAGAACGTTATTAGCGTTATTGTAAGTATCCACTGTTTCATAGATTCAATTTACCATTTATTGTTGTATCGATCGTAATATTCAAAATTAATTTTGAACCCATAGCGAGGTTTTTCAAAGAGATTGGAATAGCCAGCCGTGTAGTAAATCCCAATTTTATATCGGTCTCTCCAGATTCGGATTAATTTATCTATTCCGGCGTAGCCTTCGTAAAAAAACATATTCCGGCGCTCGGGGGCGTATAAAATATTTACACCTGCGCGTTCGCTTAAACTGAGCTTCTTAATAAAGGGGATTTTATTTACCAATGCACCATTAAATCGATGTTGGTAATGCACTTCTACAAAGCGTTTAAAGGTAAAGAAAGTACTGTCTAACTGTTGAAATGCATACAAGGGTGGGGTAAAAATCGAAGCATCGCCTCGGCGTTGATAGCGATAATCAATTAAACTGATATTGCGATAATTCAAGAAACTGCCACTATTGGCTTTAATCTCCGAAGTTCCAAATAACCCAATGGGGAAATCGTGATTTAAGTAGTATTCTAAGTAGCTGTAATCAATGGTGCTTCCTAGAACTCCCGGCAGTGCTTTCTTAAAACGTACACCAAACGTAGGCCATGACGACCCTAAAATTACTTTTTGCTTGGGTTCGGATATGTATCGTTGAAAGGGAGTATAACTCAGGTTTATCGTGGCGTAAAATGCTGTATTGTTGTTGAATACAGAGGGTTTGTTATTTTCAAATAGACTATCGCCAAATTCATCGAATTGGTAATTCGACATATCTTCTCTGCTTGAATATTCGCCTTGCAATCGCAGGAAAAGGCCGTTGATTAATTCTTGATTGTGGTAGGCGGTGATATGATTGTGAACATAAAAATTGTCCCTTCGGAACATGTCGATGTAGGCCGCATTTCCGTTAATAACCCCAAAATCACGTCCACCAGAAACCGTGAAACTGGCTCTTTTGTATGGATTGTACAGGGTTGATAGGTATACGGTTCCTCGTAAGTCTTGGTTCCGAAGTCCATAACTGATATTTTCACTTACCGATATGCTGCGTTTGTTTTCAAATGTTTTATCGATTCGGGAAAACATACTCACACGAGTGCCGCCAGGCCACCAAGGCTGGTAAACGGTCCACAATGGTTGAAACGACATCTCCAGTCCCTTTTTGCGATTTTTGTAGCCTTGTCCCTCCAAAACCAAGGATTTGAAACTAACAGTATTGATTGATTTTTCTACAGAATCTAGGTATTTGTCTGAAGTGTAAACTCTTTGCAGGGAATCGTTAACAGCAATAGCTCTCGCCTGTCCGTAGCTCAATGGGCTACTGCGTTGTTGTTCCCAAAACGATGAATCTCGTTGATAAGCACTATCGATGGTTTTACTGATTTCCAATCCGAAATGATTCTTTTTCCATTGGGGATTGATGGTTCTGGATTTTATATCTACTTCCGTAGTAGCGGATAAGGTGGTTTTCCCAAATTTTGCCGAATAATAAAAACGCATCGAATCCGATATTATCCAGTTGTCCTCCGTTTTATCATAGGATTGAACAATTCGCATTTCATCGTATTCGGCCATCAGATGCTTCGGAAATTCAAGCGTTGATTTTATAATCCAAAATCCATTTTCCACCAATTCTAACTCTCCGTCTACGGTAGCATTGGCGGTTTGTCTGCCTTGCATATGAATTCGCAGTATTCGTCCCCATTTTGGGTGCTCATAACTGCCTTTATACTGAAATTTATAAGCGAGCAATGCCGAATTACTTAGGGGACTCATTACGGGTAAGGGACAAAGTGCTGGTACCTGAAAGAGGTTTTGGTATGGGTTGAAATCGCCATCCGAGGCGGTGAGATAGAATAAAAATGATTTTGAGCCGATTTTTCGTACACCCTGCCTAACTTCTTTGAGTTTATTGGGGAATGCTTGGTCACGAATCATCAAAATTTCCATGAAAGCGCTTATTCGTTGTGTATCCGCAATTCTATCGTAATCTTTGGAATTGTTGGCAACATGTTTTAGGGAGAAAGTATTGGTTGCAGAATCTCGGGTTCTACTACTATCGGTTTCTAATTCTTTTTTACTTGCTAACGTTTCCGTACTGCTATCTGCAACGGGAATGGTGGTTGTTAGCGAATTTAATAGGCTATCTAAAGAACTGTTTGGTTTCTGTTTTTTGGGGTTGAAAAGGGTTTTCGATTCTTCGTATGCTTTGGTATAAACAATGGAAGAGGTAGCAGGAATTCGTTTGCTCCAAGAGTCTCGCATCAGAATGGCTTGTCGCATATATCCAGGTCCCGGATCTTTCCATTCTTTGTTAATTACAAGTGTTTCAATACGTTCTGTTTTGGGGGTGAGTACAATTTTTAGTGTATCTTTATAGTTTCCCTGAACAATAATTGGAATTTCTTGCGGATAAAAATCGGGGTGAGAGAAAATAATTTTATAGGTCCCAGTTCTGAGTGTTAATCCAAAAAAACCATCAAGTCGGGTCTGTGATAAAGCAATTCCCGATTTATCGAACAGTTTAACATTGGGTATGGGTGCCCAGGAAGTATCGGTAACTATACCAACCAATTGAGCATTGGAAATTTTGGGGCTCAAGAAAAATAAACTAGAAAGGAAAAGTAAACGCAGCGTTTTTATGTTCATCGTTTTACCTCCTTCTTTTTCGATTTGGCTGGTTTGAGAGCATACGGCAATGTTGGAATTTGAGCAATAAAGTAGGGCTCAAATAGCGTTGGACTGGGTTTGTTTTCCGGATCCCAAACGAATCCAGGCAATTCCTTTTTATCTTTTGGCAATTGATCAATGGGGAACAAGGTGCCTTCTGGATTTTTAAAGAATGTAACAGTTTCCAGTTTGCCGTTGTTCATGTTAATTCTCATATCGCCGCCTTCTATAAAATTAGCCGATTCAATTTGGTTTGAATCGTTCCGAACAAAGTAGATGCTTTTTGATTTTCGATATACTTTAACCGATTGTATCTGTTGATTTTGATTAAAATAATTCACCATGGAATCGCCAGAAACTTGGGAGTAAAAACCGTTGCCTTCTTCTAATGTGGAAAACGCTTTGGGGAATACATGGAGTTGACGAATTTGTTTATTTATCACCACCATGTACATAGAATCTCCGGAAATTCGGGTGGCGGAGTCCCACAACACGGGTTTGCGGGAGAATCGCACGGTGGAATCGGTGCGCCATGAGGTCAGTTGTTTGGTTTTACCGGTAAATCCGGCCTGCAAGAAGCCTACATTGGCAATGGCATCAAATGCTTTATCGGCTAAACTATCGTTAAAATACAGTAGGGTATCTGCCGAAATTTTGAATGGTTCTTTGGGATTATCAACTTGGTAAACCAGTGCTTTCTCTTGTTGGTTACCAAACAAATGCATTTGCTTCTTCTTGCCATTATACCAGCCATTTTTGCCCCATCCTTGGAGTTGATTGGCGGAATCTTTAATCATTACGTGTCCCCAACATTTACCGGTTTCGTTTTGTTTATCAAATTCCAAAGTATCGCATACCAATAGTTTTCCAGGTTCGAATAATCCCACCTCTCGATAAAAAGTCCCGATTTCCTTTTCCGTGTTGTACCACCCTCGTTGGAAAGTGATGGAACTTTGCTTGTAATCAATTTGAGTAGCTGAAAAAAAACTGGCTACTTTGGAGTCTGTTCGGTATTGCAGCGTATCGGTTTTAACGATGTAATCGGGGGTTGTAAGAACCACATTGTAACGGAAAAACATGGTTTTTTTTGAAGGATCGTAGGATCCGGAACGGGATGTAAGTCGAGTATCCTTATCGGTAATATTTCCGCCGGAATTATACCAACCTACTTGCGTTTGGGTGTTGTATTGAATCCAGGGTGTTGCCAACTCCAAGGTTCCGTCTTTGAGAACAACCGATCCTTCTACTTTAGCAATATGCGTTTTATTATTGTAATATAAATTTCGTCCGGTAACTATTACCCCTTCGGGATTAAGTATTCGTACATTCCCTTTACCTACTAGGTTTTCGGATTCGGGATCGTATTCGGCCTCATCGCAAAAAACCCGAGATCCACTCTGTTCAAATCGTACATTATCCTTCAGTAATTGTACCATTTTCCCATTATTTCGGGAGGATTTCATTCTGCCGGCTTGAAGACTAATGGGTTGCGCAAATCCGCCATTGATCCAAATACATCCAAACAGGAAAAGTAGGACTAGGGATATTCGAAATTTGAGCGCGTTCACTAGGGCAATGAATTAACTTTGCAAAATACGTGTTAAAAGAGTTTAATCGGTTGGCAAATCTATGGAATTGGAATTTAAACCGATGTGAAACGTTATTGGCGGTGAGTGGGGGTGCTGATTCGGTGGTGTTGGCTCGATTTTTCAAACAACTCAATTATCCTTTTGCAATAGCGCATGTAAATTATGGTTTGCGCGGCGATGACAGTAGGGCAGATCAACGTTTGGTTGAAGAACTAGCCAGAGAATTGGGGGTTGATTGTTTTGTGCATTCCTCCAGTCCCGAGGCGTTGGCTATGTCGCAAGGCATTTCATTGCAGATGTCGGCCAGACACACACGGTACGCATTTTTTGAAAAAATTAGATCAGAGTTTCCGGGAAGATTTGCAAAAATCGCCACTGCACATCATGGGAATGATAATTTGGAGCACTTCTTTTTGTATGTATATCGCGGTAATCAACGGGTAGCATGGAGAGGAATTCCCGCAGAGAATGGGGATATTATCCGACCATTGTTAGGGTATTCCAAAGAGCAAATCTATGCGATAGCTGTTGAAAATGGCTGGCAATGGAGGGAGGACGGAAGCAACCAAAAACCTACCTATTTACGGAATAAAATTCGGCATTGGATTATTCCCGGTTTGCAAGGTGGTTTGGATTTTGTGAAAGAGTTTTATGAATTGAGCCTACAGCAGCAGCAGTTATTGGCGGATAGCAAGCCGAAATTATTGTTGGAATGGGAGCGCTGGGTGGAAACAGATAAAGAGAACGATTCTTTATGGATACCGGAAAAAGTGGGGAATTTCAATTGGTTAGAGGAAGTTAAAATGAAGAATTTTGCTACAGACCAGTTGCTATCACTGGGATTTACCGCCGATCAAATTGATAAAATGCTGGGGTTTACAGTACAAACAGGTGGTAAAATTCTGGGTAGAAAATACACGGCTTATCGGACTCGAACCGGCTGGAAATTATTCGGAGAATTGCCGAAATTTTTAGGAGGAAAACTCGAAATTACCAGGGTCAGTTACCAAGAATTTTTACTGTGGAAATCAGAGAATACGATGGAGAAATCGTGCAATACGGTTTTTGTATCGCAATGGGTACAGAACATGAATTTAAAGGTGGGAAGTAGAAAGACAGGAGACTTTTTTTTAGCGGAATCTGGAAAGAAAACATTGTTGAGTGATGTTTTTATCGATTTAAAAATCGAAAATTATTTAAAAGATATTTATCCTGTTATTACCAATGATATGGGGGAAGTCATCGCGGTGTTGGGACTGAAAATTGGGGAAAAGTACCGAATAACACAGAAAGATTCCTCCTGTTTTCGATTGGATTTCATTCAAAATTAAAGTGCTTTTACAAAAAATCGTGTAGGTTTGCCATTATGAAAGCCATTATTCCCGTTGCCGGTATTGGTAGTAGACTTAGGCCTCATACCAAGACCCAGCCAAAGAGTTTAATCCCGGTTGCGGGCAAACCTATTTTGGGGCATATTTTGGATCGATTGGTGGCAGAGGGGATTGAAGATTTTGTTTTTGTCATTGGATATTTGGGCGATCGGATTGAGCAATATGTTAGGGAGAATTACAGCAATTGCAAAACCGAATTCGTGATGCAAACATTGGGTAAGGGAATTGGACATGCAATTTGGTTAGGGAGAGAGCATTTTCAGGAGGGCGAGCCGATGATGATTGTATTGGGCGATACCATTTTTGAAGCCAATTTTTCTCATGTTTTGGGGGCCGATAGCAATGCTTTGGGTGTGAAGAAGGTGGAAGATCCAAGGCAGTTTGGTGTTGCCGAATTGCGGGAAGATGGAACCATACACCGATTAAGTGAGAAACCCCAAATACCTAAAAGTAACTTGGCAGCTGTGGGTTTGTACTACATCAAAGATACTACTCAATTATTTGAATGTTTGGACTACAATATTCAAAACGAAATTAAAACACAGAATGAATTCCATTTAACCGATGCGTTGCAATGCATGATAGATCGGGGTTGTAAGTTCACCACCTTTGCCGTGGATGCTTGGTTTGATTGTGGTAAAAAGGATATAATTCTGCAAACCAATCGGAATTTATTAAAAAGACGGGCGAATGAGGATTATAGTCAGTTTTCAAAAAATAATATTATCGTCCCACCCGTATTTATCGCAGCTTCAGCAAAAATTGAGCACAGTATTATCGGTCCCGATGTAAGTATTGGAGAAAATGCAGTTATTCAACGATCGATGGTAAAAAATAGTATTATCGGTCAAGGTGCCGAATTGAATAGCGCTTTATTGGAAGACTCTTTGGTGGGCTCTGATGCGGTTTTGATGGGTGCAATTCAGAGTCTGAATATTGGTGATAGTGCAGAAATAAATTTACGGAGCAATTAACCCATGGGATTTCGAATTTCCGCTATTGATTTGGTAGCCTTATTGCAGGCTAAATCGGTGGAGATTCCATCTGGAACGGGTGAACACGAGGTTTTTATAGGCAACGCGAATGGTGTAAATGAAGTTGGTGAAGGTTTTATTACAAAAAATCTTATCCATCGGAACATCAGTAAAATTCTATTTGACACCCGCCAGGCGTCGGATGCAATAACGTCTTATTCTGAGACCCTATTTTTGGCATTAATCGATAAAAGAAATGGACATGATTTTGTAGAGGCGGCCTATCAATTAGGGGTTAGACAGTTTTTGGTCTCCGAAATGAGGTTGGGTTGGAGCACGTTGTCTGAAGCCATTTTTTACCAAGTGCCGAACGTTTTACAATCGTTGCAAGTTTTGGCTGGTTGGTATCGGAAAACATTGACAATGCCCATAGTGGGAATTACGGGCAGCAATGGAAAAACGATAGTAAAAGAGTGGCTCTTTGAACTTCTACACCAAGATTTCCAAGACGTGTATCGCAGTCCAAGGAGTTTTAATTCTCAGTTGGGAGTAGCGATTAGCCTCTTGGAAATACCTAGAACTTGTGGCTTAGCTATCATTGAAGCGGGGATTTCGGCGCGGGGTGAAATGCGTGCATTGCAATCGATGATCAAACCCAATTTGGTGGTTTTTACGCATTTGGGCGATGCGCACGATGTGGGATTTGCTAATGTGGAAGAAAAGGTAGCGGAAAAATTGATTTTGGCCGAAGATGCCGATGTGCTGGTTTATCCCTTTGATAAATTGGTTGTACGGGAGCAAGTTAGCCTTTTAAAGCAGCGTTTCCCCATGATGAAGACAATCTCTTGGGGCCAAGAAAATGGCGCTTCGTTCCGATTGTTACCCTACCACGAGGGGGATTCGGGGTTGCAATTTATACATCGTTCGGTGACCCATAACATTCCCCTATCCCAATCGGACAGTGCATCTCGAGACAACTCCATGAGCGCCCTATTAACGTTGGTAGCTTTTGAGCGGTGGGATCAAGGGCATTTGGATAAGTTCAAGTTTTTGCCAAAGTTGAAAAACCGATTGGCGTTAGTACAAGGGAAACGGGGTAATGTAGTGTTGAACGATACGTACTCGGCAGATATAGAGAGCTTAGCAGTTGCATTAGAGTTTTTAAAACAACAATCGCCTCACAATCAAAAAGTAGCAATTTTAGCCGATTTCGAACAGATTTCTCGAGATCAAAAGGCTTGGATTTTATCGGTACAGAATCTATTAAATCGATATTCCGTAGATCGGTTATTATTAATAGGGGATATATTTGGTGAATACGCTCATGTATTTTCGGGCGCCAGCGTTGTTTCTGTTTATCCAACAACCCAATCGTTATTGAATTCGGGTGATTTAAACTTAATATCCCATGCTGGAATTTTAGTAAAGGGGGCACATCGATTTGGATTGAATAGCGTTGTTGATGCTCTACAGGAAAGGCATCACGGTACCTATTTAGAAATTGATTTATCGGCCTTGGCATACAATTTCCAAGTGTATAAATCGAAGTTAACAAACGGATCTAGAATTATGTGCATGGTGAAGGCGTTTGGATATGGAAGTGGTACTTACGAAGCAGCAAAACGGTTAGATTCACTTGGGGTAGATTATTTAGGCGTGGCTTATTTAGATGAAGGTATAGCGCTTAGAAAAGCCGGTGTTAATGCGCCGATTATGGTGATGAATGTAGATTCTTCACAGTGGAAATTATTGAAAGACAATTTGTTAGAGCCTGTAATTTACTCTAAGGAATTGTACGATGAATTGGTGACATTTGCTTTTGGTAGTAATGAATCTGAGCCGATGTGTTCTGCGTCAACTCCGTTCAAGATTCATTTGGAACTGGATACAGGTATGCACCGTTTGGGGTTTGAACTGGGACAGGTAGCTGGATTGATGAGCCGGTTGAGGGATCATCGAATTCGAGTGGCTTCGGTTTTTAGTCATTTATCGGCCTCTGAAGATCAAAACAACGATAATTTCACTCGTTTTCAAATTAGGCAATTCTCTCAAGAGGTATTTCAAATTGAATCCGTTTTAGGTTATAGTGTGCTGAAGCATATCGATAATTCTGCTGGAATAGTACGGTTCCCTGAGGCTCAATTATCGATGGTTAGATTGGGAATAGGGTTGTACGGGGTTGATCCGAGTGGACTTTTGAGTTCGGAGCTTCGACCGGTAAATCGCTTGGTTACGGAAATTTCACAGGTGAGAACGGTGAAAGCGGGGGAAGGGATTGGTTATGGGATGCATGATGTGGCGGCTGTAGATCGAAAAATTGCTGTTATCAAAATGGGCTATGCCGATGGTTTGCTTCGAATGGATGGTAAGGGGATTGGTGCAGTTTGGATTCTGGGTCAACGAGCTCCTTTGGTGGGTAATATTTGTATGGATATGGCAATGGTGGATGTTACCCATATTCCGGATTGTGTTCCTGGCGTGGAAGTTGAAATATTTGGAAAATATATTTCGGTGGAAGAAGTTGCCGCGCGGAGAAATACCATTGCTTATGAAGTGTTAACCTCTATTTCTCAGCGAGTAAATAGAGTATTCATCGAGGGTTAGATTTTTCTTGATATAGTTGTAGGTAGACTTCGATTTTTGTAATTTATCAAGAAAGTCGACCTAAAATTCGGCAAGAACGTTTTAAAAATACCGAATGTTGGGTATTTTTTATCTGTGTTTTCTTGCGAACTTTGTCTAAGTTATTGTAATTAAAAAATTAACTATCGTACTTAAACAAACTTATTCATCTTATTATGACGACAGGTACCGAGGGGAGAGAACAAACACATTTTCAGGATCTATTGTCCGAAAATAAATGCCTTCAGAATTTAGCTTCTAGTTTTTTTTGGATTATGGCGATTTCTTTCATTGTATCGATTTTAATATTCTGGTAGAAATCCCAAAGTTTATTATTTTACAAAGGAATTGAAGGGGTTTTTCAATCCTTGGTATTGAGTAATATCCACTTTTAGAGAACCCACGCGTATGTCGGTTTGAATACGAATTGGGATTCGATTTTCATCGTCGCTTACCCAGACAGTCATGGCATCGGCTTTGGCAAATACACGGTCTACAACCAGTTGCGGTTTTAGCTTAATGCATCGAATTTTTCCGATATCGGTTTTGATGACTTCTTTTCCTTTGTAGGTAATGGGTAATTTAAAAATTTCATTATCGATATAAACGTCTACGGGAAATTGCGCGTTTACGGCTGCTTTATTGTAATCCAAGTTTCTTAAGTAGTAAATGGCGGAAGCAATATCTTGGGTATATTTTGGAATGGTGATTTCGCCTTTTTTGTTGCGAAGTTTGGCGTTTTCGTGGTCGTAAATAGCAATATCTTGAGCGAAATAATCGTTTTCTCTCAGTGTTTTTGCATAGCGAAGGGGTGCTTGAGAGCCTTGATCAATCCAGCTTTCAAATTTATCGCGCACTTTATAGGCCCATTCAAAACTCTTTACAGTTTCGCCTTCTACTTTTACGGCATAGGAATTTTTTCCAGAAATATTTTGTGCGTTTGGAGAAACACTCATGCTAACAATACCCGCGTTTATGGCTCCGTAGTGAATTCTGTATTTTAGTAACTCACCTGGCTGATAGGCAGTATTTGACAATGAACGCAGGGCTGTGTAAGCGTTGTTCGATTGATGATTATAGGGAGATAGTGCAGCCCATGACCCCAAACTGCCGAGAAGTATTAATCCAATGGCTACAGGGTTCATCGCAATGGAGTGTAATTTCTGTTTCATACCCGTTTTGGACAATAACACAACAATTATGCAAATCCCCCAAAAGAAAAAAACTTTTTTTAAAATTTTACTAAATCCGAGGTGGTGGTGTAATAAGATTACTAATTGATTCCGACCTTTGGGCTTTATTTTCATGTCTACTAATCAAGAGCCGATTCTATTAACTCGTTATGCAAAAGCCAGCGGTTGTGGGTGCAAAATTCAGCCCGCAGTGCTTCAATCTATGTTGGAGGGTATTCGCAGTGCTCCTGCAGGTAATTTGATAGTTGGAAATACTACCGGCGATGATTGTTCTGTATATGATTTGGGGAACGGTCAGTATTTATTGCAGACGGTGGATTTTTTTACGCCCTTGGTGAATGATCCATTTATTTTTGGTAAAGCAGCGGCAACCAATGCTTTAAGTGATATTTGGGCAATGGGAGGAAAGCCCATTATGGCAAATGCAATATTGGGTTGGCCGGTAGATACGTTATCGATTGCATTGGCACAAGGCGTATTGCAAGGGGGTGTAGAGGCCTGTTTGGAAGCAGGAATTACCATGTCTGGCGGTCATTCTATCGATTCTCCGGAACCCATCTTTGGATTGTCTGTAACCGGATTGGTGGATGCGAATAAATTAAAAACCAATGCGGGGGCTAGGCCGGGGGATTGGTTATTTTTAACAAAACCATTGGGAATTGGAATGTTAGCCGCCGCTCATAAACGTTCCATAAGTTCAGAGGCTCAAGACAAGGAATTGTTTTCTTGGATTACTCGTTCAAATTCAGTGGGAGCGAGTTTATCTAAAATTCCGGGTGTACATGCCATTACCGACATTACGGGGTTTGGATTATTGGGTCATGCATTAGAAATGTGTGAGGCATCGCAGGTGTCGATGGAATTATCGGGTGCCCAATTACCCAAAATATCGGAGGCCTTAGATTTAGCCAAGCAATTTGTATTACCCGATAACGCAATGCGTAACTGGAACGCCTATCAGGAAAAGGTGAATTTGTTGGATCAAGATTCTTTTTCTTGGATCGTAGATCCACAAACCAGTGGGGGATTACTCATCGCTGTGGATCCTGATTCGGTGGCTGATTTCTTAGAAATTTGCCAAAAAGACAATACCGAGGCCTGGCACATTGGTGTGGTGACCCATAAATTGGAAAAACAAATTGTAATCAAGGGAGAATCTACTCCCTAATGAACGAAGTAAAAAGTAACTAAAACGTTGGGTTACGCTCTGTAGGTTACCGCTTTAACTGCGTCAATGATTCTTGCAACATTGGGGAGATAAGCTTCAACGAATGTTGGAGCGTAAGGAAGGCTGGTATCCATGGATGTTACACGGTGAACAGGAGCATCTAAGTAATCGAATGCTCTGCGTTGAACGATGTGGCTGATCTCAGAACTAATCGATGCCAACGGCCAAGCTTCCTCCACTACCACTAACCTATTCGTTTTCTTCACCGATGCGATAATCGTATCGTAATCAATCGGTCTAACCGACATCAAGTCAATCACTTCGGCATTAATTCCCATTTTTTCTAATTCTGCAACGGCATCCCAAACGCGAAGCATCATTTTACCAAAACTCACGATGGTAACATCACTACCTGTTTTAGCAACTTTAGCAACGCCCAAAGGAATTAGATATTCTTCTTCAGGAACTTCACCTTTAAAGCCATACATCTGCTCGCTTTCCATGAAAATCACAGGGTTTTCATCGCGAATTGCAGATTTTAATAATCCCTTAGCATCGGCTGGATTGCTAGGTACAACTACTTTTAAACCGGGAGTATTTGCATACCAATTTTCGAAATTCTGAGAGTGCTGTTGTGCTAATTGGCCTGCACTTCCTGTAGGACCTCTAAATACCATAGGACAAGTGTATTGTCCGTTGCTCATGGAGTTCATTTTTGCAGCAGAGTTGATAACCTGATCAATAGCCACCAATGAAAAGTTGAAGGTCATAAACTCGCAAATGGGTCTTAATCCGTTGGCGGCAGCACCCACAGCGATTCCTGCAAATCCTAATTCTGCGATGGGAGTATCAATAACTCTTTTGGCACCAAATTCGGCCAACATACCTTGGCTAACTTTGTAAGCACCATTATATTCTGCAACTTCTTCGCCCAATAAAAAAACACGTTCGTCACGGCGCATTTCTTCTTGCATCGCTTCGCGTAAGGCTTCTCGGAATTGGATTTCTCTCATGATTGAAAATTCAAAGGAAGCGCAAAAATACGTCTTTTATTTCAATCGTCTGCTCAATATATCATCGATAAAGTTGAACAATTGTCGTGGACCCATTTTTCTCCATAAAAGCTCGTTTAACTGCCCGCCGAAATTGAGATAATAATCGATTCGGTATTGACGAAATTCATCGATTACATGATCGCGGAAATTGATCATTGCAATCCAGCCTTCTTCAACATCTTGGAACCATTCTTCGTAGTAGGAGTCGTCGCTAGCATGGAAGTTCATCACATTTTCACCCAGTAAAATGAATTTGTTGATTCCTTCGGCCATCATTAATTCCAATACCTCTCGCTTTAAGGTCATGATATCGTTGTAGAGCGCGTCGTTCCACTCTCCAATCATTTCGATTATCGCAAATTTATCTTGATAATCGGCAAATAATATTTTGATATATAAGGTGTTGGAGCCAAATTGATCCCACTGAGGATGGATTAAATAGTTGTATACGGTTTTGTCGAAATAGAACTCACTGTATTCGCGCTGATAAAAGGGCGAACGCTGATCATCGGCGGCGCTGTATTGATTAAGCCAAGCAAAATGGGGTTCTAAATCGTGCATTATGGAGACAACAAACAAGTAAATCCTTGGTTTTGCAAAGATACAATGGGTAGGGAATTTCTTTACCTTTGAGGCGGTGCAAGGTTCATTTTTGAAAAATTTATTTTGGTTGCAGGCCCTAAATTGGCTGATAAAACCCATTTGGATTTTACTTATTGAACGTGAAATTCAGTTGCAATTGGGCGATGCCTTATACGGTCAGTATGCGGTACATTTAGGGATAGGAACCTTGTTTGCTGTATTGTTGGATGCGGGTATTAACTCATTTATTAGCAGAGAAATAGCCATTTCAGGATTCCTCGGTTCTTGGAAACGAATTGTAGGATTACGAATTGGACTGGGGCTTTTATACCTAGCCTTAGTGCTACTATTTTCCGCTTTTCAGTCCGCAATTCAATGGAATTTGATTGGTTTGGTGGTTGTAAACCAGGTTTTAGCTGCTTTGGTGTTATTGGTTCGATCGGTCCTTCAAGGCAGACATTTGTTTAAGTGGGACAGTATTGTGAGTGTTGCGGATCGTTTCACAGCAATTATTGCCTTGATTGGTGTATTTGGATTGTTTTCGGCCGATGGGTTAGGGGAATCAGGTGTTGAGAAGTTTTTTGTAGCGCAGGGTGTGGGATATTTTGTAGCGTTTTTGTTAGGTGTTATTTGTACAGGAGGAAATATTTTAGGTCGTAAATCTGAGCAGTTAGCAGTAGAATCTGACGCAAATAATGTATCTTCAAATAGGTCAACAGTTTCTTTTGCAACTTGGGTGCAGGGGATGGGTTGGTTTGTTGTTTTGGGATTGGCGATGAGTGCATTTACGCGATTGGATATTCAAATGTTGCAGTGGTTTACGTTGGATATCACGGCGGAACTATCGTTGCCTGCTGATTTTCCTCGACCTGAAAATCCGGGCTATTTGGCGAACGGTATGTATGCGAAGGGATATCGTTTTTTGGATGCAGCCTTGATTTTTAGTTCCATGTTAAGTGTTCAGTTACTACCACTATTTAGTAAACGGATTTCGGATAAAATGGATCTGCAGCCTTTAGTTTGGTTGGGTTTTCGTTTGGTTTTTATGGTCTCTGTTTTGGCCGCATTTGTAGGATTCTTTTACGGAAAATCCTTGATGGCCGTTTTCTATAAAATCACAACAGATGCGGAAGCGCATAACATGGGAATGTTGTTTTTTGGGTTTATGTTGGTTTTTGTTGCAATGAGTACAGTGCATGTTTTTGGGACGCTGCTTACCGCAGCGGGGGATGTAAAATGGCTCTCGTTTTTGGCCATTCTTTGTTTGTTGATCAATGTGATTGTAGATCGATTATATATACCTATAGGTGGTCCATTTGGAGCATTGGAAGGCGGATTGGTGACTCAATCGGTTTTTGCTTTGGGATGTATTTATCGTGCCCATAAGCGGGGATTATTTATTTGGAATTGGAAGTATGCTGAATTTTTTGTTTTCCAAATTTTGGTTCCAGCGGTGATTTTTTCGGTAATCTGGGCCTTTTCTGGATTAACATCGGCCATTAATACTTCCTACAATGTTTGGATATCGTTAGGTTGTACATTGTTGCTGAGTTTATCAATTCTGGGCTATATAAATTTCGGCAAAGAGATGAAGGAGTGGTTGAAATCAAGAGGTTGATTTGCCTACAAACCGCACTACAGAACCTTTTCCGCTATGACAATTACCTTCTTGTAAATCAATAACTTCCGTTTTTAGGGTTTGGATTTCGAAGTTCGGGAAGTCTTGATGCAATATTTCTTCGGAATATAGGAGTTCGGTGCTAGAAGGTCCGCCTACATTGGGGTATTCTTGCTGAAAAGGAGGGTGATTTTGGGAAAAAGCTTCCAGTATCACGGTTCCATTGGGTTTCAGCCAGTGCAAAAATCGCTGGTGCAATTCGTGTCTTTGCGATTGATGGAAATGCGCATAAATCAATACGATGGCATCAAATTGGTGTTGTTGGTATACCACGGCGGAAGCGGAGAGAACATCGTACTGAATTTGAACTCCCAGTTCTTCTGCTAGGCTTATTGCCTTAATTTTCCCTTGTTCGCTTTGGTCGAAAGCCCATACAAAATGTCCTTGGGTAGCTGCGTAAACAGCGTTTCGGCCTTCGCCTTCTGCTGGGAATAATATTTTCGAGTTTGGAGGTAATTGTTGTACTTGTTCTTTGAAGAATTCGTTAGGAAGTTTTCCGTAAGCGAAATTAGGATCGCTATACCGTTGGTTCCAAAAATCGATCATGGAAAATGTAATTTAAGAATACAAGGGAAATTGTTTCATCAGCGAGTGAACCTTGGATTTCACTTCCTGTAAAACAATTTCGTTTCCTGTATTGGACAATGCTGTATCAATCAATGCTGCGATAATTTCCATATCCGTTTCCTTCATGCCTCGGCTGGTAACCGCAGGTGTTCCCAATCGTATACCTGAGGTAACAAATGGGCTGCGGGTTTCAAAGGGTACTGTATTTTTGTTGATGGTAATTTCGCATTTTCCCAATGTTTCTTCTGCCAGCTTACCGGTTAAATCCGGATTCTTTGTACGTAAATCGATCAACATTAAGTGATTATTAGTCCCACCAGAGATGATGGAATACCCTTTATCCACCATAGATGCCGCCAATGCTTGAGCATTTTTAGCAACTTGTTGCATATACATTTTGTACTCGGGTTGTAGTGCCTCACCAAATGCTACCGCTTTCGCAGCGATTACGTGTTCTAAAGGACCACCCTGTGTTCCAGGAAATACTGCTCCGTCTAAAATCGCACTCATCATTTTTATCTCTCCTTTAGGCGTTTTATCGCCCCAAGGGTTTGGAAAATCTTTCCCCATCATAATAATTCCACCACGTGGACCGCGTAAGGTTTTGTGGGTGGTAGAAGTAATGATATGGCAATGAGGAACAGGATTGTTTAATAAGCCAACGGCGATTAATCCTGCAGGATGGGAAATATCGGCCAGTAAAAGTGCCCCAACAGAATCTGCAATTTCGCGTAAACGTTGATAATCCCAGTCTCTGCTGTAACTGGAAGCACCGCAAATAATAAGTTTTGGCTGTTCCCTTTTTGCTATCTCTTCTACCGTATCGTAATTAATTAGGCCGGTTTCTTTTTCAACACCATAAAAGGATGGGGTATATAGTTTGCCAGAGAAATTCACCGGGCTTCCATGGGTTAAGTGGCCTCCATGGCTTAAATCAAAACCTAAGATTTTATCACCGGCTTTTAAGACCCCAAGCATAACAGCCGCATTCGCTTGCGCACCAGAGTGGGGTTGCACATTGGCCCATTCAACACCAAATAGTTCTTTCAGTCGTTGAATAGCTAGGAGTTCAACTTGGTCTACCACCTGACAACCGCCATAGTAACGCTTATTGGGGAGTCCTTCGGCGTATTTATTGGTAAGCACTGAGCCCATCGCCTCCATAACTTGCTTACTAACAAAGTTTTCGCTTGCGATTAATTCAATTCCTTCTTCTTGTCTTTTTAATTCTTGATCGATAAGATTAAATACAATTTCGTCTCTTCCGGCAAACATGTTGCAAGTTTACAATACAATGATAAAAAGCCCTTTATTTCCTGCATTATTTCCAAATTATTTTTTATGAATTGCATATTTTCATAATTGTTCGAAAATTTCCATAGAAATTGTTGAAATTCGCCAATATTTTCCATGGAAATGAATAAAAGTTTTTTAAAGAATGCGGGAATTTTCTTCCTATTCATAGCCGCTTTTTGGGCAATCTCTACGTGGTATTTAAATCCAGCTTTAGACGGTTATATGTTAAAGCAAGGGGATATGCAACAAGTACGTTTAATGAAGCATGCTTCCGAACAGGTAAAAGCAGAAACCGGAGCTTATCCTAACTGGAATGACCGATTATTTTCGGGGATGCCATCCAGTTTGATTACTGGAATTGAACAAGGTAGTGTAATTCTTAAATGGAGGGTGGTGGAATTGTTTGGTTTGGTAAAGTCTCCGTTTAATTTCTTGTTTGTTGCCATGGTAAGCATGTTTGTATTGCTACTAAGCGTGCGGGTGGATCGATGGCTTGCAGCGGCCGGTGCTTTGGGGTATGCCTTTATGACGTTTTCAATTTCGAGTTATGAAGCCGGGCATATAACGAAAGTTTTATCGATGGGTGTAATGCCGGGTGTTTTTGCTGGATTGGTATATTTGAATAGAGGGAAATATTTGCTAGGAACGGCCTTAACTTCCTTTTTCTTTGCGGCATTGGTGGGATATTTCCACTATCAGATTGTATACTACGCCGGAATTATGATGGTGATTTATTTTGCTGTGCAGTGGGTAATGGCCATCGTGAATAAGAATTTCAAATCGGTTTTGATGGCTAGTTTATTGGCCGCATTATCGGCAGGTTTGGGTACAATTACCTGTATTGGAAAATTAAAAGATACCAATGATTATGCAAAAGAGACTATGCGGGGAGGCTCTGCAGTTGCCGATGATGCTAATAAATCAGAAAAAGCAGCATCTGGAAGTCAGGTAAGTAAAAAAGGCTTGGACATGGACTACGCCTTTGCTTGGAGTTATGGCTTAGACGAATCATTTACTTTGTTGATCCCTGGATTTAAAGGTGGAAGCTCGGGCGAATTGGTAAATGATGAACGATTTGGTGAAGCGAGACTGCCTTTGTATTTCGGCGATTTGCAGTTTACTAGCGGTCCTGTTTATCTAGGAGCTGTAATGATGTTATTGTTTATTGTGGGTTGCGTAATTGCCTTTATTGATTACAGAGCCGATTCAAATAACGATGAAAATCGATTGTTCTTGGGCTTGGCCATATTTGGCTTGGCTTCTCTAGTTCTTGCCTTATTTCTAAGTTGGGGTAAGTATTTTGGATTAAATGCGTTCTTGTTTGAGAATTTACCCTATTACAATAAGTTCAGAACTCCGATGATGGCCTTGGTAATCGCGCAAGTAGTTGTTCCCTTGGTTGGATTTATGGGAATTGGCAAGTTGGTGAATTTGATGTCGGAGCAAGGTTTGTCTTCTGCGGATACCAAGAAATTTTGGAAGTACACAATCGGTATTGCGGGTGGATTAATGGGGATTGCGGTTTTAATCACCATGGGTGGTGATGTTTCTGCACCGGAAGATGCACGAATTTTAGAAGGAGAAAATGGAAGAGAAACACTCAATGCGATAAAAGAATTACGCGGAGATTTAGTCTGGGGAGATTTAATGCGGTCCTTGGCATTAATGGCCATAGCGGGTGGAGTTGTTTGGGGTATTTTAACCAAGAAAATTAACGGTATGGTAGCGGGAATCGCTTGTATCGTGTTGGTTGGTTACGATATGTTAGGGGTTTCAAAACGGTATTTAACCGAAGAGAATTGGGAGGTTGCCGAAGAAGAAGAAGCAATCATGCCTACTCCTGGGGACGAAGCTATTTTGAAAATGAATAAAGATGGGAAACGGGTAATTGATTATCGCGCCGGAATTAACAGAACATTTAATGATAACACGTTAGGAGCATTTCATCGTAGTATCGGTGGTTATCACCCAGCTAAAATGAGCAGATATCAAGATGTTATTTCGTATTGTATAGGTTCAACCGGTCCAACTGGAAGTGGTGATTTAATGAATAATAATGCCCTGGACATGTTGAATTGTGGCTATATTTTAGGGATAACCGAAGATAACAAGCAAGAAATACCGGTAGAAAGACCAACGGCTTTGGGTCACGCTTGGTTTGTGGATTCTGTAATTAAGTCGTCCACGGCAAAGCAGGCGTTAATGGATATTAACAGTAAGAACATTCGTAGAAATGCCATTTTTGACCCTGCTTCGGAATCGCCAAATACAATGGTATTTAAAAAAGATAGTTCGGCTAAAATCACTCGACTAACCTACACCAACGATAGTATTGAGTACATCAGCAATAATTCAGCCGATGGATTAGCGGTATTTAGTGAAATATATTATAATCAGAAGAATGGAGCTTGGAAAATATTCATTGATGGCAAGGAAGCTAATTCATACAGAGCCAATTACATACTTCGAAGTGCGGTAATTCCAGCGGGTAAACACAATATCAAATGGGTGTATGTGCCTGAAGACCGCAGTATATTGGTGACTATGGAAGCAGGGGCATCCTTCGCCATATTGTTGTTGTTGCTGGCACCTTTTGTACGTAAATTTTTGAATAAATAGGTTTCCTTGACGGCACTCATTAGCGTAATCACCATTAATTTCAACAATAAATCCGGGTTAATTCGAACGGCGGAGAGCGTATTGAAACAAACTTTTCGCGACCAAATTGAATGGATTGTTGTGGATGGTGGCAGCAATGATGGATCGGTTGATTATTTGGAATCAATAAGAACATCCATTGATACATTAGTATCAGAAAAGGATAGAGGTATTTACGATGCCATGAATAAAGGTTTTGCATTATCAACGGGTGATTATTTGTTGTTTTTAAACTCCGGTGATACCTTCCATGCTTCGGATGTAGTTGCATTAACGGTAGGTTTTATTCATGAATATCAACAGATTCACAGTAAAAAACCAGAAGCCTTATATGGTGATACACAATTCGTTACCCCCCAAGGTGATTCTATTGGATTGATATCACAGTTAAAACCGCAACCATTTCCAAAAGAGTTAACCGCTTCGAGTTTCCGTTTCGGTATGAATATATGTCATCAAAGTTTGTTTTTACATCGGTCTGTGTTTGTGCCATTTAATGATAAAAAATATCGATTAGCGGCGGATGTTGATTCTATCATTGCTTCGCTTAAACAATTAACTGTACCTGGATTGAATTTAGGTTTTGTAGTGAGTGATTTTGAGGTTGGTGGCAGTAGTTATCAGCATACGAAAAAAGCTTGGAAGGAGCGATTTTCCATATTAGGTGAACATTATGGATGGTTGCCGAATCTCATCAATCATGGTTGGATTTTTATTCGAAGGGCGTTGTTTTCATTGAAGTTATATAAGCCATAGTTATGAGTAATACGGAGAGGGTTGATAAATCCTTATTTGAAGAGGAACATTATCTGGGTAAACCTGCGGATGCCAATGACTTATTGGTACGGAGGAGGATTGCTTTGTTGGAGGAATTTTCGCCTTTCTGGCAGGGAGAAAATCTGCTTGAAATTGGTTGTGGGAATGGCAATACTGTTCTTCCTTTATCCAAGAAATTTACCCATAGCGTTGGTTTAGAGTATGCCGATGTTCATCAAAAAGATTTTGATTTTTTACGTAAACAATTGGGTGTAACCAATAGTAAGTTTGAAACTTGGGATATATTATCTGGTCCATATCGATTTGGTGAAAATTTGAAAGAAGATGGGGCGGCTTTAGAAGAAGCTCACAGTGAATTTTCTTCGGCCGATCAAACAAGTGAGAAAATCTCCATAGATGATAAAAATTTGGCCGATAGGTTAATTAGTTTTGAAGTTATTGAGCATTTACCCAGTGAAGATGGTGTTAGAAACTACGCAGAATCTTTAAAAATGGGTGGTATTGCAGCGATTTCCGTTCCTAATAAATGGTGGATTTTTGAGACACACGGGGCCAATTTGCCATTGTTACCTTGGAATCGTGTTCCATTTTTTAGTTGGTTACCAAGACCATTGCACGAGCGTTGGGCTCATGCGCGTATTTATACACGGAAAAGAATAATCCAATTATTGGAAAAACACGGATTTGAAATTTTGAAGGTGCAATACGTTACGGCTCCTATGGATGTGGTAAAATGGAAGCCACTGCAATCTTTTCTAAGAAATTGGGTATTTCGTGGAAATTCCACGTCTAATCCATTTAAAGCTGTTAGCATATTAGTATTTTGCAAGCGAATTCGGTAAGACTCTTTTTAATACAAGTTACCTATTTGATTTTGAACATTTTAATTTAAGCATCGTTATGAAACTTTATAATAAATTATTTTTGGTAGGGGCAACATTCGCCACTATCGCTGCTGTATCGGCTCAAAGTAAACCCGATAAGCATTGGTATCACAGCAAACCCAGTAAGAAGAATATGGGTATTTCTTTGTCGGAAGCGTATGGTATGGGAATTCCTTCGAAGAAAACCATTGTTGTGGCTGTTATTGACGGAGGTACCGATATCAATCACCCGGACCTAAAAAGTATTATTTGGCATAATCCAGGGGAAATTCCTTTTAACAATATTGATGATGATAAGAATGGTTACGTTGATGATACTGTAGGGTGGAATTTTATTGGAGGTGCTGATGGAAAAATGGTTAGCAAAGACAATTTAGAGGCTACACGAGTATTCAAAAAATTAAAGGACAAGTTTGCAGGCATGACCGAAGAACAGATTGCTGCTCAACCTGAAGGCGCATTGTACGAGAAGTTGAAAAGTGATATCGGAATGAAATCGGCCATGTATAAATCTATTTTCGAAACCTATAAAGAGTTAGATAAGAATTGGACAGATATCGCAGTGAAGACCGGTAAAATAAACCCTTCCGTTGCTGATATTGAAGCTATGTCGGTTTCTGCGGAACAAGAGAAATACAAAGCATCTTTAGTAAAAGCAATGAAAAAATCCGGATCATTCTTGTCGTTGAAGAAAGAATTGAAATCTGGGTTAGAGCAATTGGATGGAATGGCCAATTTTCAGTATAATTTAGATTTTGACCCTCGTGCGACCATTGTGGGGGATAACTATGCCAATTCTCGCGAGCGTTACTACGGGAATAACAATGTGATGGGCCCGGATGCAAGTCATGGTACTCACGTTGCGGGTATCATTGGGGCTGTGCGTGGTAATAATGTAGGTTTGGATGGCGTTGCGGATAACGTTAGAATTATGGTTGTGCGTGTAGTTCCTGATGGGGATGAGCGCGATAAAGACGTAGCGAATGGTATTCGTTATGCCGTTGAAAACGGAGCTCAAATTATCAATATGAGTTTTGGTAAAGGATACAGCTGGGATAAAGGGGTGGTTAACGAGGCGGTTAAATTTGCTGAAAGCAAAGGTGTTTTGTTGGTTCACGCTGCGGGAAATAGCAGTTTAAATATAGACCAAGAGTTGAATTATCCTAACGATTCATTGGGTGGTGGTGCATTTGCTAAAAACTGGATTGAAGTAGGTGCTTCTCAACCCAAAGCGAAAGTGTTAGCTACGGATTTTTCAAATTATGGAAAAAACAACGTGGATTTATTTTCACCAGGACAGGATATCTACAGTACTATTCCTAATAACGATTACGCCTATTTCAATGGTACAAGCATGGCTGCGCCTGTATGTGCTGGTGTTGCAGCATTTGTTTGGAGCAGATACCCTGAACTAACTGCGGAGCAAATTAAATTTGTATTGGAAACAAGCACCAATAAAATGAAACCATCGGCGAAAGTAAAGGTACCTGGTTCAAAAGAGAGTGCGTTGTTTACGGATTTATCAAAAACAGGTGGCCTTTTAAATGCGTCGAAAGCATTGGTTCAGGCACAAAATTGTGTGGTTACTGGTTGCAAATAATTGCTGTTTCTTAAGTTTAGGAAATAAAACAATTTAGTTCTTCCCAAAAGCGGCTCATGGGGAATCCCATCACGTTGTAAAAGCAACCGTTGATGGAGGAGACACCCACATAGCCCATCCAATCCTGAACACCATAACTGCCGGCCTTATCCATAGGGCTGGCAGTTTTTATATAGTGCCATATTTCTTGATGGGTTAGGTTTTTAAAGGTTACTTCCGTGGATTCGTGGAATACGCGTTCCTGTTCCATGCTTTTTACCGCCACACCCGTGAATACCTGATGCGTTCTACCGGATAAAAATGATAACATTTCAAAGGCTTCTTGCTCGCTGCTGGGTTTATTAAGCACCCTGTTTTCGGAATATACAATGGTATCGGCCGTAACCAATAATTGATTGTTATGTAAAGATTTATGATAATGTGAGGCCTTATGCTTCGCTAAGAATTCGGATATTTCTGCGGGTGTTTTTTGTGCATCAAAGGATTCATCGGCATCAATAGAAATAATTTGAAAATTAAAACCAGTTTCTTTAAAAAGTTGCTGTCTCCGTGGGGATTTGCTGGCAAGCAGTATTTCAAATTGAAACTGAGGAAGGCTATTGTGCGTTGATAACTGTATGTTAGACATTTGGATTGTACGAAATTGGATGTGCTTTTATAGTAAGTGATGGTTTATGTGTGGGGGATAGTAATTACTGTAATATGTGTCTATTACTATTTAACGTTTTGATAGAATGTAAAGTTCTTAGCTGATTTTATGTTACTTGAGTTGCAAATTTATTGGATATGCTATCAAGGGCTATGAAGTATTGATGGATTTTAAGGAAATTTGCAGCATAAAAACTTGCCATGTTTGATATAGAATCGTTGATGCAGCAGCATGTTGAACCTAAGGATGTTCGAAAAAGGCCCAAAGGGTTAAAGCGATGGTTGAGTTATTTGTGGCCTCAACGGGTTTTTCAAACATCATCTAAATACACGGAGGATATACAAGTGTTGGCGTGGAAGGGGAGGTATATATTGGAGACGAATAAAGTCAATTATTCTTTTGGTTCCTTGCATACGATAATGGAAAAGTCGTTATCGGAGTTAAAAGCCAAGCAAGCATCGTTTGAACGGGTGTTAATGTTGGGGTACGGTGGAGGTAGCGCGGCCGAAATTATTCATCAGCAATTTCAGCGTGATGCAGAAATTGTTGGCGTTGAAATTGATTCGGATATTGTGGATGTTGCAAAATCTTTTTTTTACACCAAAGGTGTTAGAATCATGCAAGAAAATGCCTTTGATTATTTGCGTAAGGCTTCTGAAAACTCCTGGGAATACGATGTAATATTGGTGGATTTATTTATTGACGATGTTGTACCGGAGTTGGTTTTTAACCAGCAATTTATTTCGCATTTGGCTTCTGTAGCATCGGGAGGTCATGTGGCAATTAATACGATGAAAGATAAATTGGGGCAGTTCGCATCGGCCAACACTTTACTCCCATTACTTCAACAGCAATTCAAGGAGGTGAGTACTTTGGATATTGGTGCCCACAATCGCATTATATTGTGTAAATAAACAATTGATTTTTTGGAATGTTGGGGCAATGGATTAGCGAGTCTTTGAATGTAATTGTAAGTGCATGGCATTAGACAATGCAGGGTAGTAGGTAGTCTAAACCCGTTGAAAATAGGTTGGATTTACAGGAAAATAGGGATAGAATTTGACGATAGCGGAGCAGTTTGAGTAGGGAATTGAACTTTGGTGATTACCTTTGCAGCAGCAAAATTCTATGATAAAATCTGTTGCGGTAATTGGCGGCGGTACTATGGGAAATGGTATTGCACACGTTTTCGCCCAAAAGGGGTACTCAGTTAATTTGATCGACGTTAGACAAGAGGCTTTGGATAAAGCTGTGGCAACGATCGGTAAAAATATGGATAGACAAATTGCCAAAGGTGGATTAACGGAAGAGGAAAAAGCCTCGGCCTTAGGTAATATTACTACCTACACCGAATTGTCTAAAGGAGTTTCAACAGTTGATTTAGTAGTAGAAGCGGCTACGGAGAATGTAGAAATTAAGCTGTCTATTTTCCGTGAAATGGACGCTCATGCGCCAGCCCACGCCATTTTAGCAACCAATACTTCCAGTATTTCCATAACCAAGATCGCTGCAGTTACCAAAAGACCAACCCAAGTAGTTGGTATGCATTTTATGAATCCTGTACCGGTAATGAAGTTGGTGGAAGTGATTGAAGGATTTAAAACAGAGGATTCGGTTACTCAAACCATTCTGGAATTAAGTAAGAATTTGGGTAAAGTTCCGGCCTTAACCAAAGATTACCCCGGTTTTATAGCCAACAGGATTTTAATGCCAATGATCAACGAAGCTATTATTTCCTTGCACGAAGGGGTAGCTGGGGTAGAAGAAATTGATACAATCATGAAGTTAGGTATGGCTCATCCGATGGGGCCATTGCAATTGGCTGATTTTATTGGTTTGGACGTGTGCTTAGCTATTTTAAATGTGTTGCACGATGGTTTTGGGAATCCCAAATACGCACCTAGTCCGTTGTTAGTTAATATGGTAACCAGCGGAGATTTGGGTGTAAAATCAGGCAGAGGATTCTATGATTACGGCCATGGCACCAAGGATTTGGTGGTAGCGCCGGGTTTTGCTAAAAAGTAATTATCTTTGCACCCCCAATTTGGGCATAGTACACACTGATGAAATTATCGCAATTTAAATTTGAACTTCCCGAGGAGTTGATCGCTCAGGAACCACTCAATACTCGTCATGACAGCCGATTGTTGGTTGTTCACAGCAAGGAAAGACGTATCGAACACAAAATGTTTAAGGATATTTTGGATATTTTCGATGAGGATGATGTGTTTGTAGTGAACAACACCAAAGTTTTCACCGCTCGTATGTACGGACAAAAAGAGAAGACGGGCGCACAAATTGAGGTTTTCTTGTTGCGTGAATTGAATCACGAATTGCGTTTATGGGATGTACTCGTAGATCCAGCACGTAAAATTCGTGTGGGTAATAAGTTGTATTTTGGGGATGATGATTTGGTTGCTGAAGTAGTAGATAATACCACTTCACGAGGTCGTACCATTCGTTTCTTATTTGACGGCACCGATGAAGAGTTTGATCGTGTAATTAAAAAATTAGGCGAGACCCCAATTCCCAAATACATCACAAGAGGTGTTAAAGAAGAGGATGAGGCTTGGTACCAGAGTTTATTTGCTAAAAACGTTGGTGCTGTTGCTGCCCCTGCCGCTCAATTGCATATTACTCGCGAATTGATGATGCGTTTAGACATTAAAGGTATTCGTTTTGCTGAGATTACCTTGCATTTGGGTTTGGGTGCATTCAGGGAAGTGGAAGTGGAAGACCTTACAAAGCATAAAATGGATAGCGAATACTATCGCATCGACGAAAATGCGTGCAACATGGTGAACGATGCTATCTCCAAACGCAAACGTGTAGTTGCCGTTGGAGGTAGTGTGATGCGCGCCATGGAATCCAGTGTGAGTTCTACCGCTACGTTGAACCCTAGCGAAGGATGGACCGATAAATTTATCTTTCCTCCTTACGATTACAATATAGCCAATGCGTTTATTACCAATTTGCATCAGCCAGAGTCTCCCTTGTTTATGATGGCCTGTTCTTATGTAGATCATGATTTCATGAACGAGGTATATCAAGAGGCAATAAAAGAAAAATATCGCTTCTTGTGTTATGGCGATGCGATGTTGATTTTGTAAATTAGATTAAACCCTATCATAAAGGCCGGTACATGGATAACGTACTGGCCTTTTTTTATGATTGGGTTATGATTCATGAAATCGTTGTGAATTTGGTAATCGATGAATACCTTCGTCCAAGTAATTAATCGTTAAGATTTGATGCAGACTTCAAAACAAATTTCGTGCTCCGTTGGTGGTTGTATTCCGTGGTTGAGTCTTATTGTTTTAATTCTTGGATTGGTATCGTGCAAGGATAGTGCCCAACCTTGGGAATCATTTGGAAAAATCATTGAAGAAAATCGGGAATTGTCGGGATTTACTCAGTTGCGCGTGAGAGGCAAGATGTTAGTGTATCTTACCCAAGACACCACAAAAAAGGTAACAGCCAAAATCACTTGGGGAGAACATGTTTTGCCAGGGTTAATGACTGAGGTTTCGGGTGAAGGCGAATTGGTGATTGAAGACAGAAACCAGATCCGATGGTTAAGAAGATTGGATACTCAGGCGGTTTGCACACTTAATGTGCACGGTTTGAAGAAACTGGTGATAGAAGACAATGTTCAAGTAATTGGTTTAGATACGATTCATTCCTCCGTCTTAGAAGTTCAATCGGTATCCACCCATCCACAGCAATTAAAAGTAAATTGTGGTCAGTTATTCGGGTTTATTCGCGGTACAGGCGGTGTTACTTTCGAAGGTACCGGTGTGATTTTCTCTTGGAGTTGTGAAAAAGGAGGATTTGTTGATGCGAGAAATATGATTTCGGACGATGTGTACATATGGCATTTTACCCAGCGAGATATTTGGTTGAATCCTCAAAAGCAATTCCAAGCACATTGTTATGGATCGGGGAATATTTTTTATTTCACGGAGCCCAATATTCGGTTTGAAAAAACAGAACAAGGTCTTGGTCGCATTCTTAAAATGCCTTAAGTTTGGGTTATGGTAATTGCAGGTTTAGTAATGGATTCCGTGGGTAGCTATGTATTAATGGCTTCTTTCGTGGTGATTCATTTTGCTGCGTTGGGCGATGAATTCATGATCGATCGTTGGTGTTTGAGTTCGTATTCGGTTAAACACCGTGGTCAATGGTATCGTTTGATTAGCTCAGGATTTGTTCATTCGGGTTGGTTGCATTTGGCGTTAAATTGTCTAGGGATATGGTATTTTGGGACCTTGGTTGAGGATTTGGTTGGACCACTTATTATGGTTTTATTTTTTCTTCTCAGTGTGGTAGGCGGAAGTGTTTATTCGATGCGTTTAAGACGATTTGACCATGATTATCAGGCGGTGGGTGCTTCTGGAGGTGTAATGGGCCTGATGATGATGTCGGTGATGTGGGTGCCAACGGTAAAGTTGGGATTGTTTATTTTACCAATAATGTTGCCGGGTTGGTTATTTGCTGTACTGATAAATTGGGCTTCCATGGCTTTCAGTTTAACGGACGATAAGCATCGGATTTCGCACGAAGGGCATTTGGGTGGAGCCTTTTGGGGCGGACTCATTGGGGCCATCGTGATGATTGTTGTTTTTGGGATGGTTGGAGATGTTCCTAATGAAACGCCATTAGATACTTCGGCATCGGAGTATTCTTTGAGCTCCTGGTTGGGTCCGTTTGGATTAACGGAGGGGAGAAATGCACTATTAATGCGTTGGATGGGTATGCGGTATAGTTTTGATTACAGCATGAGTTGGGTGTTGTTGTGGGCGGGTATTTTACCAGTAGGCTTGTTTTGGTTGTTGCAGGAAATTAAACCATCTATTTTCCAAAGGAAATGGTGGAAGAAATAATCGGCGAATCGGTTAAATCTGTATCTTTGCACCCCGTTCAAAAATTTATTATATGCCCAGTTGGTGAAATTGGTAGACACGCCATCTTGAGGGGGTGGTGACCGTAAGGTTGTGCTGGTTCGAATCCAGTACTGGGCACTTCCACTGTTCTTATCGATTCCATTGAAACGCACTTACTGCGGTTGTCTTACCTTTGTAATATGTTTGGCGGTAGCAAATCGAAAATCATTAACGATCCATTGCACGGTTTTATCACATTTTCTGTGCCTGGAGTGTATGAAGTAGTGCAGCACAGATTTTTTCAACGTTTGCGCAGGATTCGCCAACTGGGAATGAGTGAATGTGTGTACCCAGGTGCTACCCATACCCGTTTTCATCATGCTTTGGGAGCCATGTACCTAATGATGGAATCCTTGGATATTCTCAGGCAAAAAGGGGTGGAAATTACCAACGATGAATATCAGGGTGCTGTGCTTGCCATACTGTTACATGATATCGGACATGGTCCTTTTAGTCATACGTTAGAATATACCCTGGTACAGGGGGTGAATCACGAATATATTTCGGAGCGATTGATGCAAGAAATGAATCGGGAATTTGGCGGTGGTTTGGATTTGGCCATTGCTATTTTCAAAGGAAATTACCCGGCTAAACCGTTTTTAACCCAGTTAATATCGGGTCAGTTAGACATGGATCGATTGGATTATTTGTTACGCGATAGTTTTTACACGGGAGTAAGTGAAGGCATTGTGGGAGCGGATCGATTGGTGAATATGCTGAACGTTTCTGATGGTAATTTGGTGGTAGAGGAAAAAGGTATATATAGTGTTGAGAAGTTTTTGGTGGCTCGTAGATTGATGTACTGGCAGGTGTATTTGCATAAAACAGTAATTGCCGCCGACAATCATTTGGTTGCAATCTTGCAACGTGCCCGAGAATTGGCAAAAACAGGCAGTGTTTTGGGTAGCTACCAGCCATTAATGCATTTCTTGTTCAAGGATGTTGTGACGGGTGATTTTACCGAGGAGGATTTGCAGTTGTTTGTGCAATTGGACGATGTAGACATATTATCGGCCATTAAGCAATGGCAATTCCATGAAGATTCCATTCTCAGTAATTTAAGTGTACGATTATTACGTAGACAACTTCCAAAAATTCGTGTTCAATTGGAACCCGTAAGTGAGGCGATTGTTAATATTCATCGAGCACAGGCTACTTCTTTGTTTGGGGTGGAAGAGGATTTATTGCATCATTTCGTAAAAACAGGTGAACTAGAAAATAATGCCTATCGAACGGACGGTGGTGGCATTAGAATTTTACGAAAAAATGGGGATGTAGTGGATGTGGCGGCGGCTAGCGATAATTATAATCTATCGGCCTTAAAAGATACCGTTAAGAAGTATTATATCACTTATTGGGAAAATTAAATGGCTGGGAGAATGAGACTATGAAGAAAGAGAAATTTGAGCGCAGGGACAGCAAGGTTTCGGCAAAGAATCAGAACGCGTATAAAAAAGAGTTTTCAAAGAATGGCGGTGGTAAACAACGTATGGGAAATCTTTGGGGTTCTGGTGATGTTGAGGTATCGGCCAAGAAAGGGTTGGGTCAGCATTTTCTCGTTGATTTATCAGTAGCCGATGCCATAGGCAATATATTACCAGATACGTTGGATGCGGTTTTGGAAATAGGCCCGGGTATGGGAGTTTTAACCAAGCGTTTATTGCCTCGATATCATGATAAATTATTGTGTATTGAGTTGGATCGTGAATCGGTGGAGTATTTGGGCAGGCAGGAATGGGCTCAAGGGTTATCGGTTAAATACGGAGATTTTTTACAGCTTGATTTTATTGATTGGATAGGGGACAACAATGTAGCTGGTCAACGGTTGCATGTTGAAGGAAATGGATTGTCCTTGGCGGTAATAGGAAACTATCCATATAATATTTCAACGCAGATTGTGTTTAAAATTTTGGAGTGTGGTTATCCTGTTGCTTATGTGGCGGGAATGTTCCAAAAAGAGGTAGCAGTGCGGTTGTGTGCTGGTCCGGGAAATAAAGACTACGGTATTACCAGTGTATTACTCCAAGCCTATTACGATTGTAAGTATTTGTTTGATGTAGCAGATATTTGTTTTCAACCACCACCAAAAGTGACGAGCGGAGTTATGGTGGCTCGGCGAAAAGATGAAATCCCTGCTGTGAACTATGATGCATTGAAAAAAGTGGTGAAATTAGCTTTTGGACAACGAAGAAAGACCTTGGGAAACGCATTAAAACCATTAAAAGGAGAGAAGAATCAGTTTGAGTTGGCCGAGAAATTTGCAAGTAAACGGGCTGAGCAGTTGAGTGTGGAAGAATTTATTGAAATTACTGAAACATGGTTGAATTTGCCGTAACGAAACGTTGTAAATGATTGATTTACAATTTTTAGGCGAAAGTGAATCCGTAGAGGGCAAAAACAAAGAAAAAATTGATACAATAATAACTGATTAATTTTCTATTGGTTAGGCGTTAAATTAGAATCGTTCTATATAAATAAAGATGCTAAATTTCCTTGTAAAAAAGTAGTGATAAAGGTCGTAACATATTAAATTCGCGAACTGAAAATACCCTTAAAGGCTCTCAAAATGACGATTATAAGCCCCAAAGTTGTTTCTAACTTATTGTTTAAGAGAATTTTAACGTTCATCGTAACGATTGTTGCACCTATGTATGCGTTTGCACAATCTGCGACCGGTGATGTGATTGAACCACCAAAGGAATTCGATCCTACCTCATGGGATTGGGTAAGCATATTGATTTGGGTGTTAATCGCCTTAATCGTATTGGTTATTGCTCGTGCCTTCGACATTGGTGGATTGGCAGAGTCTGTAACGGGCAAAAAAATTGCGAGTGCAAACCGCATTAATGCCTGGGTAGGTATCATTGTGCTTGTTTTAGGATTGGGTGGAGTGTTTTGGGAAATCAGTGAGCATGGCAAATATTTGTTGTTGTGGGATGCTGCATCCGAACACGGGTCTACGATTGATTCTATGTTCATGTGGACATTTGGTATCACCTTCGTGGTATTTTTAATCACGGAGTTTTTGTTGTTTTATTTCATGTTCCGTTATCAGTATAACGAAAATAGAAAGGCTCATTATTATTTCCATAACAACAAATTAGAAATGATTTGGACCATTGTGCCAGCGGTTGTATTAACTTTCTTGGTATTACGCGGTTTTGATACATGGACTAAAATCACCTATCGTGGAGCTGCGGATAGCGAAGATTATAAGAAGGATCAAGAAATAGAAGTGTTTGCTTATCAGTTTGGATGGAAAGCTCGTTATGCGGGGAATGACAATACCTTCGGGGAAGCTAATTTCAATTTTATTTCAGGTTCAAATCCTTTAGGAGTTGCTGTTGGTGATCAAGTAGATTCTTTGGTTGTTCGTTTGAATACACAAATTGCGGAATTAGAAACCAAATTAAAGACAGTCAACGATTCTTCGAAATTGTGGAAATCGCAATTGGATAAATTGAATGCCAGTGGTTTAGCTCAAGTCTACACAACCCAAGCTAAAGCTTTACGTGAAAAATTAGACGATATTCATAGTGGTGCTTACGAGGGTCAAATTGAAAAAGACTTACGTAGAAAGCAAACTAATTTAAAGAGAATTGCTGCTTACCGTGCGATGCCAGCAGTATTTAATAATGCTGGAAACGACGATAAGGTAACAACGGAAATTGTATTGATTAAGAATAAGCCGTACAGATTTAAGTTCCGTGCGAGAGATGTAATTCATTCTGCGTATGCACCAGAATTCCGTTTACAGATGAACTGTGTACCTGGAATGAGTACGGTTTTCCCATTTGTTCCTTCAAAAACTACGGCAGAGGCTCGTAAGACTAAAGGAAATCCAGAATTTGATTACTATTTGTATTGCAATAAAATCTGCGGAGCAGCGCATTACAACATGAAGATTAAAATAACCGTTGTTGAAAATGAGGCTGAGTTTAATACTTGGTTGGCGTCTCAAGCTCCAATCGTAGCCCCAGCAGTAGTGGAAACACCTGCAGCACCAACGACTTCAGATTCAACAGCTAAACCAGCAATGGCCATTCGTTAAACTTCTCAACTTAAAAAAACAAGAACTTTGATATGAGCACCGCTTCATTACATTCAGAGCACCACACCCACGATCATCACGATCATCATCACAAAGAGAGCTTCATTTCGAAGTATGTCTTTTCGATGGATCACAAAATGATCTCCAAGCAGTTCCTGATTACAGGAATTATCATGGGTATCCTTGGTATGACCATGTCTATGCTTTTCCGTCTGCAATTAGCATGGCCGGATGAGCAATTTGGAATTTTGCAAACCTTATTAGGTAAATGGGCTGTAGATGGAAAGCTAGATCCTAATTTTTATATGGGATTGGTTACTATCCACGGAACTATCATGGTATTCTATGTGTTAACAGCTGGATTAAGTGGAACGTTTTCGAATTTATTAATTCCGTTACAGGTAGGTGCTCGTGATATGGCATCTCCGTTCATGAATATGTTGAGTTACTGGTTCTTCTTCATGAGTTCCGTAGTACTTACAATCAGCGTATTTATTGAGACTGGCCCAGCATCCGGTGGTTGGACAGTATATCCTCCATTGAGTGCTTTAGAAAAAGCGATGCCAGGATCTGGATTGGGTATGACTTTGTGGTTGTCTGCAATTGCTTTGTTTATTGTGTCTTCGTTGTTGGGTGGTATCAATTATATTTCTACCGTATTGAATATGAGAACCAAAGGTATGAGCATGAATCGCATGCCATTAACTATTTGGGCTTTCTTCTTTACAGCGGTTTTGGGATTGTTGTCGTTCCCAGTATTATTGGGAGCTGCCTTATTCTTGATTTTTGATAGAAGTTTTGGAACCTCGTTCTACTTATCTGACATTTATTTGGAGGGAGTAGGTGCATTGGAGAATATAGGTGGGTCGCCTATTCTATATCAGCATTTATTTTGGTTCTTGGGTCACCCTGAGGTATACATTATTTTGATGCCTGCGTTGGGTATTACTTCTGAAGTAATTTCTACCAATGCGCGTAAGCCAATTTTTGGTTACACGGCGATGATCATTTCGTTGATGGGTATCAGTTTCCTTTCGTTCATCGTTTGGGGACACCACATGTTCATTACCGGTATGAATCCTTTCTTGGGTTCAGTGTTTATGATTTTAACATTGATTATTGCGGTACCCAGTGCGGTTAAGGTATTTAACTATCTAACTACCTTATGGCGTGGTAATTTGAGATTTAATCCAGCGATGTTGTTCTCTATCGGATTGGTGAGTTTCTTCATCTCTGGTGGATTAACAGGTATATATTTGGGTAATGCTGCATTGGATATTCAATTGCACGATAGTTACTTTGTGGTAGCACACTTCCACTTGGTAATGGGTTCGGCTGCTATTTTTGGAATGTTCGCTGGTATTTACCATTGGTTCCCTAAGATGTATGGTAGGATGTTAAATCAGAATTTGGGGTATTTCCACTTCTGGTTAACCTTTATCGCTGCATATTTGGTATTCTTCCCAATGCACTTCATGGGATTGGCCGGAGTTCCTCGTAGATACTATATGTTCACTTTGGTGAAAGATTTCGAAATTTGGGGAGATACAAACAAGTTGATTACCGTTGCCGCTTTGGTTGGTGGTTTTGCTCAATTATTATTCTTATATAACTTCTTCTATAGCATGTTCCGTGGTAAGAAAGCTACACAAAATCCTTGGAATTCAAACACCTTGGAGTGGAGTACTCCTGTAGAGCATTTACACGGAAACTGGCCTGGTGAGATTCCAACAGTTTATCGTGGACCTTACGAGTATTCTAGACCGGATCGTGAGGAAGACTTCTTCCCGCAGTATGTTCCCGATGAAAGTGCTCCAGAAGTATTAGAACCTGTAAAAACGAAATCTGCTCCTAAAACCGAAGAGGTTAAGGAAACAGAAGAATCCACTGTATTCTTTGCTGCGATTAAGAAAGTTTTTGGCTTGAGCTAATCGTTAGGGATGTCCCTGAAAATAGAAAAATTGTACAGACGAATAGGACTTATGGCCTGTTCGTCTGTTTTTTTATTGTTCTTGTTGGGCGGATTGGTTAGAGCAACTGGAAGCGGTATGGGTTGTCCTGATTGGCCGAAGTGCTTTGGACTGCTAGCGCCACCAACATGTGATTGTGATTTGCCAGCAAATTATCAGACGGTATTTTTAGAAAAACGATTAAAGAAAGTAGACCGATTTGCGAATTTTTTAGAAAAAGTAGGGATGGAGCAATCTGCGGAACGACTTCGAAACGATCCTTCTATTCGTGTACCGGAGGAATTTAATCCTATAAAAGCATGGATTGAATATATTAATCGATTGTTTGGTGTATTAAGCGGTTTATTTGGGTTAGCTTGGATTGTTTTGGTATTCATACGGCGCTCCTTAAAACAATATAGATTTTGGGTTACCATTGGATTTATTTTTTTGTTATTAAATGCTTGGTTAGGGAGTCTTGTAGTAGCGACGAATTTGATACCCGGAATCGTTTCTCTCCATTATTTGTTATCGTTTGTGTGTTTATTTTCTATGATAAAGGCTTATACCCTGAGCAATTCAATCCATTGGATTAGTAATTTAAAATTAAAGAATACTGACAATGTATTTTCCAATCGAAATAAAGCATTCGTATTCTGGATAGTTTCTTGGTTTGTGGTAACTTTAGGTACTTGGTCTAGGGAACAGACGGAATTATTGCGTGTAACAGCTGCTTTGATATCGGAAAACGATTCAATGTTGAATTTGTCGGGTATGGGTTGGGTTTTTATAGTACATCGTTACGTACCTGGAATATTATTATTGGTATTGGCGAGTTGGGTTTACAAACAAAATAAGGTAGGTGCTGTTGATATTAAAAGTCCCGAATTTGTCTTATTAATAATTGCATTGATTCAGATTGTTTTAGGAGCGGTTCAAGTAGTTTATGTTTTACCCATGTGGTCTCAGGTAATGCATATCGTTTTCGGAAGTGCTTTTGTAACTCTTGGATTTATTTGGGCAATTTCGGAACATCACCATATAAAACAACATAGTAGTAGTCATGCATAAATCGAGGGTACATATTCCGAGTTATTTGCAGTTAATTAAATTTAGGTTAACCAGCACGGTAGCAGCTACCTCTGTATTTGGTTACTTGATTGGTTGTAAGGTAAATTCTATTTCTGGAACAATTTCGGAGCGTTTTGATTGGGTTGAATTTTTAGCGGTGTTGATAGGAGGGATGTTTGTTGTTTTCGCCTCTAATGGAATGAATCAGATCATTGAGAAGTCGAACGATGGTAAGATGAACAGAACATCGGCTAGACCCATAGTGGAGGATAGGATACCGTATCGCGATGCAGTGATTTTTTGTTGGATAACTGGACTTTTGGGAATGATAATTCTAAGTTTAAAAGCTCCTTTTATTTCAGTGTTTATAGCAGGTTTGTCATTGGTGTTATATGTTTTTGTGTATACACCGATGAAACAGGTTAGTCCATTAGCGGTTTTGGTAGGTGCTTTTCCTGGTGCCTTTCCCCCATTAATTGGTTACACTGCGATAACGGGAAGATTAGACGAGGTGGGAATTTTATTATTTTTAGTTCAATTTTTTTGGCAGTTTCCTCATTTTTGGGCGATTGCGTGGTTGTTGCACGATGATTATTTGAAGGCGGGTTATTGGTTATTGCCTTCCAAGGGTGGAAGAGACAAACGCAGTGCTTATAACATACTTATTTACACGGTGTTGTTGTTTTTAGTAAGTATTATGCCAATTTATTATCAAGTGGCAGAGCCCAAAGCAGGAATGTTGGTATTACCGGTTGGTCTTATATTTATCTTTTTTGCTTACCGATTGTTTAAAACTTTGGAAACGTCGGATGCGAGAAAATTACTGTTTGCATCCTTTTTATATACGCCATTGGTGTTTTTAGCTTACATAATATTTTAAAAAAATGGTTACTACTACTCAAAAGAAAATTAAAGATAAGGCACCATTGGTAGCCCCTGCAAAATTGAACATGTGGTTATTCATGTTGGCATCGAGCATGTTGTTTTCAGCCCTGGTTAGTGCCTTTATTGTACACCAACCGGACGCGAAAGCGAAGGCAACATGGACGATGTTTAATTTGCCAATTTATTTTTTAATCTCTTTAATAATTTCGATTATAAGCTCGATTACTATTTATTTGGCCTTTAAAAATGCCAAAAATGATGAATTGGGTAAGAATAAAACATATCTAATAATTACATTAGCTTTAGGGATACTATTTTGTATTTCTCAGTACTTAGGTTGGAAGGAATTAGTAGCCATGAAGTTAACGTTTGTTAACCCGAGACCCGAAGATATTTCAGCCTCGTACGTATGGATGATTACTGCGGTTCACGTTGCACACGTTTTGGGTGGAATTATCCTGTTGTTGGTAGGGATTTACAAAGCTTTTAAACTGGAAATTCACAAAAAACAATTAACATTTATGTCGGTAACTCATACTTATTGGCATTTTGTAGGTTTATTGTGGTTTATTTTATATTTATTCCTTTACTTTGCAAGATAGATTTACCCATGGCCAATAGTACGCAAGCAGCATTTGAAAAACAGCCTATGTGGGCGGGAGGAAGATCTCCCTTCAATGTTAGTTATGGAAAGTTAATGATGTGGATTTTCCTTTTATCGGATGCATTCACATTTTCGAGTTTACTAGTACAGTACGGAGCACAACGTTTTAGTAACGTGGTGAGTCCAGTTACGACGAAGTGGCCCGACCCAGCATCCATTTTCAACCATTTTCCATTTATACACGGAGTACACTTGCCCTTGCTATTTGTGAGTGTAATGACCTTCATTTTGATTGCATCATCCGTAACGATGGTGTTAGCCGTTGAAGCAGGCCATCGTAACAGTAGAAAGGAAGTAGAAAAATATATGATTCTTACCATCATCGGTGGTGCAATGTTCCTAGGCTGTCAGGCTTGGGAATGGTATACCTTCATCCATGAAGGTGCTAGATTGCATTCCAATATGTTTGGAATTACTGAGCAGGGTTATAAGCATTTATCCACTATTGATTTTGGTGATGCGTTTCATTGGGCTGATGGTGATAGAACCAATGGTCCCGTTCCGTTTGCTGCATTGTTTTTCATTGTTACCGGATTCCACGGATTCCACGTATTCAGTGGAGTTGTTATTAACGTAGTAGTTTATATCATGACAGTTCGTGGAGTATTTGAAAAACGCGGTCACTACGAAATGATCGAAAAGGCTGGTCTTTACTGGCACTTTGTAGACCTTGTGTGGGTGTTTGTATTTACTTTCTTCTATTTGATTTAATTGATTAATTTATAAAGCTATGGAATTTCCAGTTAAACCCGGAGAATACGATGCAATGAACTATGTTCCTCATACCGAGAGTCACGGTACAAAGGAATTATGGAGAACGTTTTGGATCCTATTAGGTATTACAATTTTTGATTTTATCATCTATTTTGCCTTGGAACCTACAGGATTTAGAAACTTTATTTTCATTTTCTTCGGAATTGTGAAGGCATACTACATTGTTGGAGCCTTTATGCACTTGAAACACGAGAAGATTAATCTTGCGATGATCATCTTAGTACCCACTATTTTTATCATCGGTTTGATTATGGGATTACTGTATGAAGGTAATGCCATCACTTGGATGAAATAATAATGGCCTTAAACAAAACATATTTACGAAAGGCCGCAATCGCGGCCTTTGTTATTTTACCCATTATCGGGGTATTATTGCTATCCAAAGCTGTTTGGGTGCATCAGGAGTTACCCTATTTAGGGGAGACATTTACCAATCCTGATGGTAGTAAATCCTATCATACGGTTTCGGATGTTCAGTTGGTTAACCAACACGGTAAAGAAATTAATTTTTCGGATTTTGATTCGTCGATTATCATAGCCAATATCTTCTTTGCCACGTGTCCTGAGGTTTGTCCGGAAATGAATAAGCAAGTACAAGTAATTGCCGAGGAATTTAGAACTAATCCTCAGGTAAAGTTCCTGACGATCAGTATTGATCCGGAACACGATTCTGTTCCAGTGATTGCGTCGTATGCTGCTGCTTATAAGGCAGATCTGTATAAAAGAACATTTGCCACGGGCAGGAAGTCGATAATTTACGATTGGGTATTAAATGATCTTTTGTTGGCAACCGAGCAACGCGGGAGTGATTTTATACACGATGATAAAATCGTAATTATAGATAAAAATCGACATATTCGAGGCATATTAGAAACACGAGGAGCCACATTAAAGGAAAAATTGGATCGAGTAAAACGAATAAACGACGATATAAATAACCTACTTTATGAATACAGAAAAAAAAGCTTGGATTAGCGATAAGGCCTTTTTTAGGTTAGTATTAATTGTTTCTATTGCTGTCTTTGCTGTGGTAGTATTGTTGCAGTATTTGCCATCAGAGTACAGACCTTCGGCGGATTTTGCTAAAGCGTTGCCCTTCACCAATGCTACGATTAATAGTATCGTAAGTATTTTGTTGATATTTGGATTAAGAGCAATTAAATCGGGCGATAAAGCTTCGCATCAGAAATTTATGTTGGGTGCCTTTTTACTCAGTGGATTATTTTTAGTGAGTTATGTAACATATCACGTATGTATGAGCCATACTAAACACGAAGGCACAGGATTTGTTCTATATTCGTATTACGCTATATTGTTAACCCATATAGTGTTGGCAGCTGCAGTATTACCGATGGTTTTATATACTGTTTACTACAGTACAACCGATCAATTTGCTAAGCATCGTAAAATTGCAAAGATTACATTCCCTATTTGGTTATATGTGTCAATTACCGGTGTTGTGGTTTATTTAATGATTGCACCGTATTATCCATTTAAATATTTCCCATTCTAAATAATAATGAAAAAGTTAATCGTTTTTGGTGTTTTGATTACTGCATTAAGCGTTGGCTATTCGCAGTGTCCGATGTGTAAGACCGCGTTAACATCCAACCGAGGCCAACAATCGTTGAGTAAGCCTGTGGTTGGAAATGGAATTAACAAAGGGATTTTGTTCTTATTAGCTACCCCTTACGTTTTGGTGGGAACTGCTGGCGCTGTTTATTTTAATTACCGTCGCAAGCAGCGTTTGCATGGAAGATTATAATAGAGCGGGTTTAGCGCCATTTTTGGCTTGCAAATGTCCACGGTGCGGCAAGGGTAGGGTGTTTAAAAAATCTATCTTGTCCCTAGGTCAGTTCTCAGATACGTATGATAACTGCCCCAATTGTGATTTGAGTTATGAACCGGAGACAGGTTTCTTTTTTGGTGCGATGTATTGGAGTTATGCGCTCATAGTGGGTACCATCATTACGGGTGGAATTGCGATGAAATTCCTAGGACTTTGGGATTATGCCATAGGAGGAATCATGGCATTTTTGCTATTGAATATTCCCATTATTATTCGATACAGTAGAATGCTGATGTTGTATGTTGTTTATCCGATGATGTACAAGGAGAAGTTTTACGGTCATCCAATGGATGAAGAGTAGGATGTGCTAGATTTTTATCTTAGCGAACATCCAATTTAATTGGAATTTCTAACCAACAATTCACTACTTTTCCTTTGTAGGTTGCCGGTATCCATGGCGCCAACACAATAACTCTTTTTGCTTCTGTTGTAAATTCTGGGCATTGGGGTGATTTTGAAACGGTAGATAATTTATCAACGACACCTTCTCTATTCACCCGGAAACGAATGATAATACTCCCTGAAATTCCTTTTTCCATGCAGCGTGAGGGGTAATTAAATTCGTTAACAATTAGATTTTTAAAGGCCTCTTCTCCGCCAAAGAATCTTGCTTGTATATAATTAGAATCTGTAAATGCTTTTCTTGTAGCGATTTTAGATTCTTTTGTTATATACTCTTTGGCAATATTAGAATCCTTGAGTAAAGTCGAGATTAATGCGATGTCCTTTGACGTTTTTGTACTGTCTTTAATTTTCGATTCCCCGATATTGCTATTTTTGGGAGCTTCAATTTTATTGATTGAATTTTGCATTGCGGTATCGCTCAGTTTCCATGGTAAATCTGGGTTGTCTGGTACAGAAACTACTGTTTGTGGAGCTAGTTCTTTCATCCCTGTTAATTGAAAAAACGTGATGAATGGATCTGTAAGTTTAGAGTTACCCGCGGGTTGCACAACAAAAAGGCTGTTTTTAATTGCCGCTAAAATTGGCTTCGTAATGGTGGAGTCTTGGTGGTTTACTTCTAAAAAATCAGCATGAACTACTGCCCCTTTTTTGTTTATCTGAACTACAAGTTGACCCACTAATTTCCCATTTTCTACCAATTTCTGATTTACATCAAGATTGTTTTTTAGTGCATTCTGTTTTAGTGTAGACCAAGATTCTTTGGGAACAGGCACCCATTTAGCATTTTTATACCAATAATAGTTAGTTCCGCCATTCTTTTTAACTTTCGACACAAGTTTGCTAGTTTCTGGAGACCAATTAGCAGTGTACTGAGCGATAGCGTGAGAACCAATTAAAAAGGTAATTGCAAATGCGAGTAATAACGAATGAAGTAACTTATTGAATTTGAATGTCATGGATTATTGGCTTGATTGGAAATGATCTATTTGAGGTAACGGTTTGAAATAGAATTAATAGGTTACAAAAAAAGGTCGAAATATGTATATTCCGACCTTTCCAAATAGAAAAAACAAAAAATTAATGCGATTGAATTATTCTGCCTGTACGGGTAGAATTTCTTCTCCACCGGCATTTTTGGCTTTAATTTTAGCTTCGATTTCTGCCATCATTTCGGGGTTGTCGAACAATAAATCTCTAACGGAGTCTCTACCTTGGCCTAACTTGGTTGTATCATAGCTATACCAACTACCGCTTTTTTGAACAATATTGGTTTCAACGGCCAGGTCTAATACTTCGCCGGCACGACTAATACCTTTACCGTATAGTATATCAAATTCCACCACACGGAACGGGGGAGCTACTTTATTTTTAGCAACTTTCACCTTAGTTCTATTACCGATTACATCATCTCCATCTTTAATTTGGGCATTTCTGCGAATATCTAATCGGATCGAAGCATAGAATTTTAGTGCATTACCACCGGTAGTAGTTTCTGGATTGCCAAACATAACACCAATTTTTTCACGTAATTGGTTAATGAAAATAGCAACGCAGCCGGTCTTAGAAATGGTACCGGTTAATTTTCTAAGCGCTTGGCTCATCAATCGAGCGTGAAGACCTACTTTGGAATCACCCATATCACCTTCAATTTCCGCGCGGGGTACCAAGGCTGCCACGGAATCTATCACCATTACATCAATGGCACCGGATCTTACTAAGTTATCTGCAATTTCTAATGCTTGTTCTCCATCGTCTGGTTGAGAGATTAATAAGTTGGCGGTATCAATACCTAGGGCTTCAGCATATACTTTATCGAAAGCGTGTTCCGCATCAATAAATGCACAAATACCTCCTTTTTTCTGGGCTTCAGCAATTGTATGAAGCGCAATGGTTGTTTTACCTGAACTTTCCGGGCCATAGATTTCTATAATACGTCCGCGGGGAAAGCCGCCCACGCCCAATGCTAAATCTAAACCAAAAGATCCGGTAGAGATTACATCTACGGCAACGCTTCTGGCATCGTCCATTTTCATTACAACGCCCTTACCGTAGGTTTTTTCTAAACGCTCGATGGTTTGTTTCAGGGCTTTTAATTTCTCTTGTTGTTCGCTCATGACTGTATAGTTAAATTATCCGTTTAATTTCAAATTGGTTGATACAAATCTAATTATTTTGAAAATATATTTGTCAAAGTTATGACAATATTTTTATCAACACAAGCAAAAAAGAGGGATCGATGGTTGGATTTGCAGAAATTGCAAAACATTGATGGAGTAGAATTTGATGAACGTACAAAGGGGTTTCTTTGGTTATTTCAATTGTTGGATGAAGGAAAGAAATCAGAATCTAAATTGAAATTGGCGAATGATTTATGGGAGTGGTGCGGAAGGAGTGTAAGGGGCTTATCAGCCTGCAGTTTAGAGTCGTTATTAGGTTTTCCTGGAATTCAGTTAAGAGATGTAGAACTAATTTGTTTGTCGATGTCTTTAGCTCGATTACGACTGGAGGAGGAGGCCACGGTAGACAGTATCCGGAATTCATCTTCTGCGATGAAGTTGGTACAACCGAAATTTTTTGGAGCTCAGTGCGAGAAGTTTTATTGTATTTATTTGAATAGGGCTAACCGTGTATTACGGATAGAATTATTGAGTTTGGGAGGAATTTCTAGTACGGTTGTGGATATTCGATTGTTGATGAAGCGGGCTTTGGATTTGTGCGCATCGGCGATATTGGTAGCACACAATCATCCCTCGGGAAATTTGGTTCCTAGCGATGAGGATATTGAATTAACGAATAAGATCAAACGCGCTGGTGATTTTTTGGATATACGGCTAATCGATCATTTGATAGTATTTGAAAATCAATACTATAGCTTAGCAGATGAAGGCAGGATTTGAGTTTTGTATTTCCATGATTTGGCATTTTAGGTGATGGTTTGTTTAAGAGTTTGATACTCCTTGCTAAACCACTTGAAATTGATTAGAAAATCAATACAGAATCTGTAAATTTGTGAATCTATGTCAAGCCATTTCAACGCTCGTTATTCTGAATCGTTTGCGCACCGGCATTTAGGTCCGAGAGAAAACGATGTTAAAGCCATGTTAGAGGTTATCGGTGTTCAATCACTCGATCAGCTTATTGATGAAACTGTGCCTGCAAACATTCGATTACCCAAGCCAATGAATTTGGGTGAGCCCATGAGCGAGGTGGAGTTTCTTGGTATGCTAAAGGGGAAAGCTGCCAAAAACAAATTGTACAAGCATTATATCGGAATGGGTTATTATAACACCCACGTCCCCGGTGTGATTTTGAGGAATATCATGGAAAATCCAGGATGGTACACGCAGTACACTCCCTACCAGGCGGAGATTGCGCAAGGCCGATTGGAAGCGTTATTGAATTTCCAGACCATGGTTATTGACCTTACTGGGTTGCAGTTAGCCAATGCGTCCTTATTGGATGAGGGAACTGCTGCTGCTGAGGCGATGGCGATGTTCTATGGCTTGGATAAGAAAAAAGGCGCCCACAAGTTGTTTGTAGATAGCAAAGTGTTTCCACAAACGTTGGATGTTTTGATTACGCGTGCTGAACCGATTGGAGTTGAAATTGTATTAGGAGATTATAAATCGTTTGCCGCTTCGGATGAATATTTTGCTGCATTCGTTCAATATCCAAATAGCGAGGGAAGTATAGAAGATTATCGCTCATTTGTTGGTAATTGTCAGGCTGCTGGGATTAAGACCATTTTTGCTTCTGACTTAATGGCATTAACGTTATTAACCCCTCCAGGTGAGTTTGGTGCTGATTGCGTTTTGGGAAATACCCAGCGTTTTGGAGTGCCGATGGGTTTTGGTGGACCGCATGCGGCATTTTTTGCTACCAAAGACGAATTCAAGCGTCAAATCCCAGGAAGAATCATCGGGGTTTCGATAGATGCCGATGGAAATCGTGCGTTGCGAATGGCGTTACAGACGCGTGAGCAGCATATTAAACGTCAGAATGCTACATCAAATATTTGCACCGCGCAGGTATTATTGAGTATCATGGCGGGTATGTACGGGGTGTATCACGGCGCAGAGGGATTGAAAAAAATATCGGGTAAAATCCATGCATTAACGGTTTCTTTGGCCGATGCCATTGGTAAAATAAGCGGAGTGTATAAAGTAAGACACGCACACTTTTTTGACACCTTAACCATTGATGTTCCTAACAATACAACTATTCGTACGTTGGCTGAAGCAGCGGGAATGAATTTCCGTTACGAAGGAAATTCGGTAGTAGGAATTTCTTTGGATGAAACAACTACGTTGGCCGATGTGAAAGCTATTGCCGATGTATTCAGCAAGGCGGTTGATGGCGTGATGGTAAACCCATCGGACCAAATTTCACCTGTTATTCCTTCGGCATTGGTGAGAAACAGCAATTTCATGTCTCATCCGGTATTCAATATTTATCATTCGGAGCATGAGATGTTGCGATATATTAAGTCGTTGGAAGCCAAAGACTTGAGTTTGTGTCATTCGATGATTGCCTTGGGAAGTTGCACCATGAAATTGAACTCAACCACGGAGATGATTCCTGTAACTTGGCCTGAGTTTAACTCGTTGCATCCGTTTGTGCCTCGCAATCAAGTAGATGGATACCATGAGATGTTATCGGAGTTAAACAGCGATTTATCGGAGATTACCGGTTTCCATACCATGAGTTTGCAACCCAATGCGGGTTCTCAAGGAGAATATGCTGGTTTGATGGTAATTCGTGAGTATTTCAAAAATCGTGGCGAAGGACATAGAAATATTGCTTTGATTCCAGAGAGTGCGCATGGAACCAACCCTGCATCGGCGGTAATGGCGGGGATGAAGGTAGTTGTAACCAAGTGTGACGATCACGGGAACATCGATGTAGCTGAGTTGAAAGCAAAAGCGGAAGAGCATAAAGATAATTTGGCTTGTTTGATGGTGACCTACCCAAGTACACACGGTGTATTTGAAAGTGCTATCACTGAAATTACGGGTATTATTCACCAATATGGCGGACAGGTATATATGGATGGTGCAAATATGAATGCTCAGGTAGGTTTAACCAGTCCGGGTATGATTGGCGCCGATGTATGTCACTTGAATTTGCATAAGACGTTCTGTATCCCTCACGGTGGTGGTGGACCGGGTATGGGTCCGATTGGTGTAGCGAAGCATTTAGCTCCTTATTTACCAGGACATTCCGTAGTAGCAATGGGTGTAGAAAAGCCAATGCATGCGGTGAGTGCGGCTCCGTTTGGAAGTGCCAGCATCTTGTTGATTAGTTACGCTTATATCAAGATGATGGGCGGTGCTGGTTTAACCGAAGCAACGCGTTACGCAATATTGAATGCTAACTACATTAAAGCGCGATTGGAGAAAGAATATCCGATTTTGTACACCGGTGAAAACGGTCATGCGGCACACGAAATGATTTTGGATACGCGTAAATTCAAAGCAGCGGGTGTTGAGGCAGAGGATATCGCTAAGCGTTTGATGGATTATGGATACCACGCTCCAACTTTGAGTTTCCCTGTGGCTGGTACGTTGATGATTGAGCCAACAGAGAGCGAAAGCAAAGAGGAATTAGACAAATTCTGCGATGCGATGTTGGGAATTCGCGAGGAAATCCGTGAAGTAGAAAACGGAATTTATCCTCAAGATAACAATGTATTAAAGCATGCTCCACACACCGCCAATTCAGTAATTGGAGATGCATGGAACAGACCTTATGCTCGTGAGAAAGCGGCATTCCCAGAGGACCGTTTGCGTTGGAGCAAGTTCTGGCCAACGGTGTCTCGTGTAAACAATACGCACGGAGATCGTAATTTGGTATGTGCTTGTTTGCCAATCGATGCTTACATGAACGAGGAGGCTAACGCCTAACATTCCGTAGCGATACGGAGTTATTTGATAATTATGACAGCGGCGCCCCCAAGAGCGAATTTTTTTAAGAACGCTTCTTGGTGGGCGCCGCTTTTTTTTGCCATGTACGGAGCTTGGGGTTTTATTACCTTGGGCGATTTTGGGGTAGGCTTGGACGAACTTACCCAACGGGCTATCGGCATGGAAAACAATCGTTTTCTAAGTGGTAGAGTGGGGTTTGATAAAGTTCAAGAACACGGCCTGTTTGGACCCATTTGGGAGAGCCTCTGTTACCTAGCCGAGCAAATTTATTTTCCCGGTAGCATGCGATTTAAATTGCTGTTGCATCGTGGAATGTTGTGGTCTTTATTTTTGGCAAGTTGCTGGAGTCTGTATCGGTGGTTTTATCGAAGAAATTCAATTTGGATGGAACGGGGTTCCGCACATCATTATTGGACTTCGTTGTTGCCAGTTGCCTTACTCATGACTTGGCCCCGATTGTTTGCCGATGCTCATCATAATTCTAAAGATGTGCTATTTTTATCCTTGATGATATGGGTTTGGATAGGTTTGGATGCGATGTGGCAGGGTAAACATACAAAGCGGTGGTCTTTAATAAAGCGATGGTCTTTAATTTGGCCTTGGATTTTACTGGGAATCGCATCTACTATTCGATTGAGTGGATTGTTGATTTTTGGATGTGCGGTACTAATCTCGGCGTTGCGATGGTTAGGAAATGGGAAGTTGTTTTTGGCAAAATCGGATGAAGATGAAAGTGAAACAGAGGGTCCTAGAGAATGGGCGTCTAGAGGATGGGCGTCTCGGGGATGGGCGAATCTGCGGCGGGCAGGTCTGAGATGGATAGGTCTGGGACGGGCAAATCTGGAATGGGCAGAATTTCGGAATAGAATTATAATTCCAATGGTGCTTTTTGCATTGGGTTATGTAGCCACTTATCCCTATCTGTGGGTGAAGGGATGGACTGGATTCGTAGAGATTTTACAGTTTGGCACACAAAATCCTTGGAAGCATCCTACGTTGTTCTTCGGCGATTGGGTAAATACAGAAACCGGAACACAACCCCTATTTTATTTACCAGTTTGGATGTTGGTAACGCTAAGCGAATGGATATTGGTGGTGTTATTGGCGGTGCTGTTGCATGTTTGGCCCTCCAATCGAGTTTGGAAACAACCGATAGTTTTCTTCTCCCTGTTGGTATTGATGGCTTTTTTAGCATACACGGTGGTGTTTCAACCGGTGTTGTACAATGGATGGCGACATTTATACTTCTTAGCAGTACCCCTGATTATTTTTATTGGAATTGGTGCATCGGCTATTAATCATAAGCGGTTAATTCCATTTCATTTGTTGTTGGCGGGATATTGTATTTTTTCTATTATCGAACCCAACACCGAGGATGTTCACGGAAGAAAATTATCCTTGGGGTATGTTTCGGCGAGTACAGATTTTAATGTTTTAGCTCGATTATTTATGGGTGATAAACAGAAATTGAAGGACGCATCTGTTGATATCGCTGTGCCGGACAGCCAAACTATGGATACCGAAAAACATGTACGGGGTGTTAGTGAGTTGGACGAAAATGTCGAAGGAAAAGGGGAACCGGGAGGAAGCTCTGCAAACCCGCGATTTAAGAACTTATGCGATGCAAACCGATGCACGGACGAGCCCTTTCAGATTACTTTGAAGTCTAACAGGAAAATTGATAATTCGAAACGAGATTCTAATTTGGATTCTGAGGGGAAAATGAACATAGGCGAAAGTGTAGCCGCTGATGAAAGATTAATACGAGGCAGCAAATCGATTATTCGCGGGAGTATTGGTATTTCAGGTGTAATTAAATGGTCTGATGGTTTTCCGTTTTCGGGTGATTATTGGCAGCATACCACGTTGCAAGCCTATCAGTTTTTATTGAAGAAATATCCTAGGTCCTGGATTATTGTTTCGGGCAAGGGAGAAGGGTTGTGGTTGAACTCCTTGTTATTACCAGCAGCAGATAGAAATCGGATTCGATTTTGTTCAATGGAAGGATTAAACACCCATGCAGGAAGTCCAAATGTATATCCGGTTTTGACCGCAGACGAAGTAGTGAATTGGTTTAACACGGCTGAAAGATCAAACCTAAAAGAAAGAGTTTGGATTTGGGTAGTATTCAACGAAGAAGGGGTAGTTCAAGTACCAGATATTGGAGGCGGGAGGGTTGTTGCCGATGCCTATCGGGGTAATCACTGGTTGTGGAGAGCGTATCAGCCACAAATTCAGTGATAAAAGTAACCTCATTTTCAATTGTTTTAATTTGGAGTTGAAATTAGGGGGTGATACCATTACAGGGTGGGCCACATTTTTGAATGGTTCGTATTTAGTAATATTTTTCATTTAAGAATATATCGTGACCAAATTCGTTTTGATTTTACATAAAGTGTAAATACAATTTCACCATTGAAAGAATTTATTAGATTAAGTTTAGTTTTTGTTTTAAGCGTTATTTTTATTGGCGCAGTTTTTAAGTGTTCTCATTTAAATGCTCAACAGTACGATCCCTTGGAGGGTTTGTTTGTTAACTCATCGGGGAAATCGGGGGAGGAGGATAATCCCAAAAAGCAGAAGAAAAACTGGGAGGAGTGGTTGGAGTTGAATCTGGCGTATGCTCCGGCGGGTGGACTGGT
>JACCDH010096683.1_pt1 | contig 70090 bp, 61 predicted proteins | sample 7442481 | NCBI WGS metagenome assembly JACCDH01 (sample SAMN15323433, study PRJNA562643) | freshwater metagenome | isolation source: river surface water | place: USA:Blue River Watershed | collected 2017-08-15 | reverse complement strand
TCCCACATCTCAGTCACGAATAAAACATACAACCCTTTAGGATGTCCTTTAGTAGCTTGTTCACTCATAATTAATATTTATTGATTGGCAATAATATTCATTTATTCCCAATAAATGACACTCATCAGGCATTTTTTTTTAACCTCTTTCTCGCGACTTGAGGCTTAGCTTTATCATGAACAAAAGCTTGTTTTTTATGAGATGAATAAGAAGATGACAGGGATGTGCTGTCTTGCAATCGCCTAAATTGGGTCGGCTATGATCTTAAATTTAAAGGTAATCACATAAGGCATGTCATTCGGCATGGCTTTGCGCTTCTTGTATTTAAACACCATTCTGAAGTTATCTTGTTGGAGATAATTTTTTAATTCTACATCCTCAAGTTCCAGATTGACGGCTTTGGTGCGAACATTTGGAATACTTTTCTTGGCAATTAATTGCTGACCCAAACCATCCTTTTTAATGTCCATCATTAAGTCGGATATATACCCAAAATCAGAGTATTTATTCGAGTCGGCAAAGGCGTAATCCATCACCTGTAAACGCATAAAGGTAAGTTTAGCAGATTTAATCTTAGACTTATTGGTATTGTGTTTGGCCAGTTCGCCATCCAAAGTAGTTGGAAAATCATTTGACTCTCTGATGACAAAACTATCGACGTTTTGAACATCGATTTCCATCAGGTCTGGAAATATGAGCGGGTATTCGAGTTCTATTTCAGTAGGACTTTCCTTTTTGCAAGAAGTTGATAATAAACTTAATGCACAAAAAATAGCGAAGAATAATCCGGATAATTTCATATTGTATAATGGAATGGTTCTATTCAATAGACGAATATACCCGAAAAATGTGACATCTCCAAATTACAGCAGCTTGCTGAAGTCGCCGTTCAATGAACCGCTCACGCTGTTGGATTTAGCACCGGTAAAGGTTTTAATGATGTTCACCTGGTTTTCGACACGCATAACACCCATCAATGCAAATACCAAAGCTTCTTTGTATTTAACCAGTTTGGCATCTGGCACTACAAATTCTGCTTCGCTATGTGTTCTAATATGGTCCATTAACACGGTGTTGAAAGCACCTCCGCCTGTTACCAATACTTTTTTACCAGCTGCCTTTTTAGCACTCAGATAGTCAACACTTTTTGAAATCTGAATACCGATGTGATCCACAAAGGTTTTCATTTTATCCTGAGGAGTTAATTTATCACCTTCTTTAACAATTTGCCAAAGCTCGTTGTTGATCCAGTCTCTGTTCAATGATTTCGGAAACGGCATGCCATAGTAATCAATGGCGTTAAGGTTTTCCAAAAGTTTATAGTTGATATTGCCTTTAGAAGCAATTTCTCCGTCATGGTCGTACTCCAAATTGAGATCGCGCGCCACTCTGTTCAATAAAATATTAGCAGGACAAATATCAAAAGATACTCTGTATTCGCCAATCTTTCCAGAGATGTTAGCAAATCCACCAAGGTTCAGGCAGAAGTCGTAGTCGTTAAAGAACATCTGGTCGCCGATAGCTACCAGCGGAGCGCCCTGACCCTTTTTAGCCACGTCCATGCTTCTAAAGTCTGTTACCACCGGCAAGTTACAAATGGCAGATAAAGAAGCACCATCGCCTACCTGACGTGTAATCAATTCTTCCGGATAGTGAAAAACAGTGTGACCGTGAGATGCCACCAAATCAATTTTTAATTGGTGTTTGGCTATGAATTTGTTGACAAGGTGACCGATATAGTGACCATAAAAAACATCTGTTTTAGAGTATCCTAAAGCATCTGCTTTTCTGATTTGAGAAAGTCTGAGTCTCCAGATTTCATCGTATTCGTATGTCTCGCACTCCTCTATAGTATAGGAATATTGTCCATTATCGGATGTGATGCGACAATGCGCCAAATCGATCCCATCCATGGATGAGCCTGACATGATTCCAATTACGCTGTATGTTTTCATTACGTCTGTGATTTTTAAGCTAGGTGCTGGCAAAAATAGTTTTTTTTGTAAATAACTAAAATTTTCATTGTATTTTTATCTGTATCAGTTAAATTTGTGTGCATGCGCATCGCCCTGCTTCTCTTGTTTTTCGGTACTTTTAGTACATATGCACAATCTGCTGACGAGAGGCTTGCTGCTCAGTTTTTCTTTGATAAAGAGTATGCAAAAGCAGCGGATCTATATGAAGATCTCTGTCGTAAACAACCTGAATCGGTCTATTTTTACGAAAATCTGTTTCAATGTTACGTGCTTTTAAAGGACTATAAGTCGGCGGATAAGATGTTGGATAAACGCATCAAAAAATATCCTACCCAATACAATTTTCAGGTTGATAAAGCCTACCTATACAACCTTCAAAATATAACAGATAAACGCGATCAACTTTTCAAAGAACTCACCGAGCTCAAAACCTATAGTTCTGATGAAATCGACATATTGGCCAATGCATTCCTCAAAAGACGATTTTATGATCAGGCCATTCAAACATATATCAATGCGCGTGAGCGTTTAAAGGATAATACGCTTTTTGCTTATAACTTGTCTGAATTGTATTTTCAATCGGCAAAACTCAAAGAGGCAACAGAAGAGTTGATGAATATGCTGAGCGAGAATGACTACATGATGGATGAAATTAAAAATCGCATTATCGTAGCATACAAGAATGATGAGCAATACAAAATGCTCAGCAGTGTCTTGCTTTTAAAACTTCAGAAAACTCCGGATAACCTGGCTTACAACGATATGTTGATTTGGTCGTTTACCCAGCAGCGCGACTGGAATGGTGCGCTCATTCAGGCCAAAGCCATTGATAAACGTTTGCGTGAAGAGGGTAAAAGGGTTTTGGCGCTTACCAGTATTTTTATTACCAACGAAGCCTATGACATGGCTTTGAAAGGCTACGAGTATATCAAATTGCTGGGGCAGGATAAACGATATTACTTTCAGGCCCAACAAGGGGTTCTTACCTGTGGTATGCTTCGCCTACGCATAGAGAATGGAGGGGCGCCTGAACAATTAAAGGCCTTGGAATGGGAGTTTTTAAATTACCTCAACATCAATGGCTATAACTGGCAAACGGCAGAACAGATGAAGGATTTGGCAGAACTGTATGTGTATTACATGCATCAAACTGACAAAGGTATAGAGCAACTCAACAAAGCCATTACTATGCCGGGTGTCAATACCAAATTGCTGGCTCAGTGTAAACTCAACCTGGGTGATGCTATGCTGATCAAAGGCGATCCGTGGGAGGCCGATCTTCTGTACAAACAGGTTGAGAAGATGTTTACCAACGATGCATTAGGACAGGAAGCCAGATACAGGTATGCACGATTATGCTATTTTAGAGGCGATTTCGAATGGGCGCAAACGCAGTTAGATGTGCTCAAAGGCGCCACCACTCAACTGATCAGTAATAATGCCATGCGTTTGTGGTTGATCATTCAGGATAATCTGGGTTTAGACAGCACCGATGAAGCGTTGAAATTATATGCAGCCGCTGAATTGTTGATTTTTCAGAACAAGCCTGATGAAGCGCTTAAAAAACTGGAAGAAATTCCGGTGCTATTTCCTGGGCATACCCTTACTGACGAAATATACTTTGCCAAAGCTCTTATTTACGAACAGAAATCAGATTATATGATGGCTGAACAACTGTATTTGAGATTAACCAAAGATTTTAGTTTTGACATTCTGGCAGACAATGCCTTGATCAATCTTGCCAGGTTGTATGAATACAAATTGAACGATACAGCGAAGGCTCGAAAAATCTACGAAATGATAGTGCTCAATTACACCGGTAGTCTATTTGTTGGCGAAGCCAGAAAACGCTTCAGAACATTGAGAGGCGATGGTATGCGCGAGCAGGAAGTTAATTATTGATGTTCGTCAAACTATGGCAGTATTTACAGAATTATCTGTAATATTGTGGTATGAATGCTAAAAAACTAATTAAGTCTTTGGCCATCGCACTGGGATTGGTGCTAATAGCCATTCAATTTATCAAACCTGAGAGAAATATGGGAGGCGATACTTCCAAATCCATAGCCACAGCTTATCCGATGTCGGATGCCGTTAAAACTGTGCTCAACAATGCCTGTATGGATTGCCATAGCAATACCACCAAATACCCTTGGTATGCCAATATACAACCTGTAGCCTGGTGGTTGGCCGATCATGTGGAAGATGGTAAGAAGCATCTCAACTTTGATAATTTTATGAGCTATCGATTATACAGACAGTTCCATAAATTGGAAGAGATAGACGAAGTGATCCAAGAAGGAGAAATGCCAATGACATCTTATACATTGGCACATAGTGAGGCTAAATTAAGTGCCGAACAGAAAGACTTACTCATTGGATGGAGCAAAGCACTGCGCGATTCCATGTCGGCGCGATACCCACAAGATAGTTTGAAAAAACCTGAATAAATAAAAAACCCAGCCTAAGCTGGGTTTTTTATTTTATTGGATAACACCAAGTTCTTTACCTACTTTGGTGAATGCTGCAATTGCTTTGTCCAGATGGTGTTTCTCGTGTGCCGCTGAAAGTTGCACCCTGATTCTCGCCTGATCTTTAGGAACTACAGGGTAGAAGAAGCCAATCACGTAGATGCCTTCATCCAAGAGTTTATCAGCCATTACCTGACTCAGTTTAGCGTCGTATAACATAATTGGAACGATAGCGCTGTTGCCATCTTTAAAATCAAAACCGGCAGCTTTAACACCAGCTTTAAAGTATTTCACATTCTCTTCCAGTTTATCTCTCAAGGCAGTTGATTCGCTTAAGATATCAAACACTTCAATACCTGCAGCCACGATAGCCGGAGCAAGTGAGTTAGAGAAGAGGTATGGTCGTGAACGTTGACGTAACATTTCAATCACTTCTTTTTTACCGGTAGTATAACCACCCATAGCACCGCCAAGTGCTTTACCCAAAGTACCGGTGATGATGTCAATTTTGCCATGAACACCACAATATTCTGGTGTGCCTTTGCCAGTTTTTCCGATAAATCCGGCAGCATGACACTCGTCAACCATGGTTAGCGCATTGTATTTGTCGGCTAAAGCAACGATTTTGTCTAATTGTGCCACATAACCATCCATGCTAAAAACGCCATCGGTAACGATGATCTTATTACGGTGACCCGCAGCATTGGCCGCGATCAGCTGCTTTTCAAGATCTTCCATATCGTTGTTGTTATAACGGTATCTGGCAGCTTTACACAAACGCACACCATCGATGATAGAAGCATGGTTCAAAGAGTCTGAAATAATGGCATCTTGTTCGTCAAACAATGGTTCAAAAACACCCCCATTGGCATCAAAAGCTGCAGCATAAAGAATGGTGTCTTCGGTGTCGTAGAACTTGGCAATCCTTGCTTCCAGCGTTTTGTGGATGTCTTGAGTGCCACAAATAAAGCGCACACTGCTCATGCCAAAACCATGGGTGTCTAATGACTTTTTGGCAGCCTCTATCACACGCGGATGACTACTCAATCCGAGGTAATTATTGGCGCAGAAATTTATCACTTCTTTACCATCGTTAAGTCTAATGTCTGCGCCTTGTGGCGATACAATGACACGTTCTTTTTTGTACAATCCCGCTTCTTTGATGCGGGAGATTTCATCCTGAAGTTGTTGTTGCAAATTGCCGTACATGTTTTATGGAATATTTTTTGCAAAAATAAGTGAGTTGAGGTAAAAAATTCATTTAAATAAAATTGAACATTTGATTAGATTTGCACTTTACTAAAACGCCCCACTTTTTTTAAAAGACTTTAATGGACAATCAGCAAAACAACAAAAAGAACGAAAGCCCTTTCGGAGAGAGAAAGCCAAGTGCCCCGAAATTTAATATGTACTGGATCTGGGGAATTCTTCTCCTCGGATTTATTATCATCAGTTTTATGCCAGGTAATCCTGGTGTTAAAACCAACTGGAACAAAGTGAGAGAAATGCTGATCAGCAATGATGTTGACAGGATTGAAATTCTCAACGAGCGTTTGGTACGTGTATTCCTGAAAAAAGAATCTCTTGATAACGAGAAGTACCAGGATGTTAAAAAGAAGAGTCAAACGATTCTGGGAAAAACGCCTCCTCAATACTATTTCGAAATCAACAAAGAGGCGTTTAATAAAAACTACGATGCCTTGTTGCTGGAACACCCTGAATCAAAATCAGTGGTTGTTGCGTGGGAATACGAAAACGATACGACCGGATCCATCCTGTATTGGATTGTGATGATTGGTATCTTCGTCCTGATCTGGAGCTTTATGATGCGCAGAATGGGCGGTGGCGGTGGCGCCGGCGGCGGTCCCGGTCAGATCTTTAACATCGGTAGAAGCAAAGCTACCTTGTTTGATAAAAACACCAAAGTCAACATCACTTTTAAAGATGTGGCTGGATTGGATGAAGCTAAAGTGGAAGTGATGGAGATCGTCGACTTCCTCAAAAATCCTAAAAAATATACCAAGCTGGGTGGTAAAATTCCGAAAGGTGCTTTGTTGATAGGTTCTCCGGGTACTGGTAAAACCTTGTTGGCAAAAGCCGTAGCAGGAGAGGCCAATGTACCTTTCTTTTCACTATCTGGTTCTGATTTCGTTGAGATGTTTGTCGGTGTGGGTGCTTCACGTGTCCGCGACTTGTTCAGACAGGCCAAAGAAAAAGCGCCTTGTATCATCTTCATCGACGAAATTGATGCCATCGGTAGAGCCAGAGGAAAAAACCTTGTAAGTGGTTCTAATGACGAGAGAGAAAATACCCTTAACCAGCTCTTAACAGAAATGGATGGCTTTGGCACCGATAGTGGTGTGATTATTTTAGCCGCTACAAATCGTCCGGATATTTTGGATTCAGCTTTGTTGCGTCCAGGTCGTTTCGACCGTCAAATCTCTATCGATAAGCCAGATTTGGTGGGTCGCGAACAGATCTTTAAAGTACACCTCCAAGGTAAAGAACTCGCTCCGGGTGTTGATCCTAAGAAATTATCGGCTCAAACTCCAGGCTTTGCCGGTGCAGAAATAGCCAACGTATGTAACGAAGCGGCATTAATTGCTGCCCGTAATAACAAAGAGAAGATCGATATGCAGGATTTCCAGGATGCCATCGACAGAGTTATCGGTGGTTTGGAAAAAAAGAATAAACTGATTTCTCCGGAAGAGAAGAAAATTGTCGCCTACCACGAAGCGGGTCACGCAGTTGCCGGTTGGTTCCTCGAGTTTGCTGATCCTCTTGTGAAAGTGTCTATAGTGCCTAGAGGTGTTGCAGCCTTAGGTTACGCCCAATACTTGCCAAAAGAACAGTACATTTACAGAACCGAACAGTTAACTGACGAAATGTGCATGACCCTGGGCGGTAGAGCAGCTGAAGAAATTATCTTTGGTAAAATCAGTACCGGTGCTCAAAATGACTTAGAGCGTGTAACCCGTATGGCCTATGCTATGGTAACCATCTATGGCATGAATGATAAAGTGGGTCACGTTAGCTTTAACGATCCTAACGGGGAGTTCGCTTATAGCAAACCATACAGCGAAAAGACGGCTGAGATGATCGACCATGAAGTTCGTGGCATTATTCAGAAGGCATACGACCGAACTAAGCAATTGTTGACAGAGAAACATGCTGAGTTAGAACGTCTGGCTCAGGAGCTCTTGAGAAAAGAAATTCTCTTTCAGTACGATTTGGAAAGCATTGTTGGAAAGCGACCATTCGATCATAAAACCAATTATGAGAATTATATGGACAGCCCATCAGAGCCGACTCCGTTAGCTACAGAGACAGTGGTTACAGAAACTCCGGTATCTGAACCACCTGCTGAAACCTCAAGTGAAACAACAACAGAAACACCAACTCATCCAGAAGTGTAATGAAAAGTCTTTTAATCGGTCTGCTATGCTTTAGTGCGGCTGAATTAAAAGGCAACGATTCACTGTCTTGCTCTGGCAAGTACGATAAGTTGCAGCAAAAGCATGGCACCTGGGTGTGTCGCAATGCTGCGGGTAAAATCGTAAAGAGTGAGCGATATAAGCATGGTTCGATGATCAATTATATCCTTTATAACGATAAAGGACGCATCATTGAAACCCGCGACAGGAAAGGAGTCATAAGAAAATTCAACCCTTGTGGTTGCTAAACAAAAACCCCGGCCTGGCTGGGGTTTTTGTTTGAGCGCGAGAATGAGAACGTAACTTACATGCTATGGCGAATAGCATCGATGCGGCAGCGACGCCGGCAATGAGCATGAGAGCGAGTGCCAGCCCTAAACCCTAATTCCTAATTCCTTGTCCCCACCATTTGTATTTTTGGCATAATGATTGTTTATTTGTAGACATGCGTTTAATATTACTTGCTGCTCTTTGTACACTTGGCTTAGCAACTGCCCAGGCCAACGACACCACCAAACAGAAAACTGCTACTCTGCCATCTGTAAATATCAAGAAATTAGATGGTACTGCTGTCAATATTCAGGACTATGGTAAAACCGGTAAAATCACGGTAATCTCTTTCTGGGCTACCTGGTGCGGTCCCTGCATTAAAGAACTTGATAATATCATGGATGTCTACGCCGACTGGCAAACCAAATACGGTATGCAATTAGTGGCTGTAACGATAGACGACTCAAGAAACATTCCTAAAGTACAACCATTTGTTAATGCTAAAGGGTGGACTTACACTATCCTTACCGACGAGAACAAAGACCTCGCCAGAGCACTCAACGTCAATAACCCACCTCAAACCGTGTTGCTCGACCAAAATGGCAACATCGTGTATGTGCACAATGGCTACGTTGAAGGCAACGAATTAGAACTCGAAGAGGAAATCAAAAAACTTGTTAAGCAGTAATACTGTGGGCTCTTGAGAGCTTGTGCACAATTTTTAGGACCGCCTCCCGTTTCTCTTTATACTTTTACATTTCTTATTGGTAATTTTGTCACATGCATTTCAGATGTCTGATTTCTATTTTATTATTATCATCTGCTGCCAGTCTTACTGCTCAGCATGGTAAAACTGCTACGGCTACTCAACCTGTAAAATCTAATCCAACAGGAAAGCAAGTATATCGCAAAGTCAAAACAGACGATCTTCAAAACATCAATGAAGTGTACCATTTAAATGGTACGCCCTTCACCGGTACCAGCATTGATTTGTTTCCTAACAATACTAAGATGCAGGAAATACAATGGGTGAATGGTCTGTTAGATGGTATTAAAACAGAATATTTCTTAGGTGGTACTCAAGTTAGAACCATCATGCGCTTCAAAGCCGGAAAACGCAACGGCAATTTTATCTATTACCACGAAAACGGTAAACTGAAACTAACCGGAAAGTATGTCGATGATCTGCTTGATAGCACTGTTAATGCCTATTACCAAAACGGCAATATGAAATACATTCACGAATATGCTATGGGCGTACGCGTGGGCAAAACCATTACCTATTATGAAAACGGCAACCTCGAACAAGAGGTAGCACTTAAAAATGAGAAGCCTCATGGCCTCATGTTAACCTATTACGAAGCTGGGAACATTCGTTTGAAATCTAATTACAACGAAGGCGTTCGCGATGGTCAGTACCTCCGCTATCACCTCACAGGTTTAGTGGCCGAAGAGAGTTATTACAAAAATGGTTTTCAGGACAGTGTAGCCAGGTACTGGGACAATGTGTTCGGATCTATCATGAAAGAGGAGTATTTCAAAATGGGTAAGAAAGAGGGCGTTTGGCTAACCTTCAACGAAGCTGGCGATACCCTTACCATGTATAGCTACCACAACGATGTTCTTCACGGGCCCTATAAAAAATACTTCTCAGGTGTTATCGACGAGGGGGATAAAAACAATGGTAAAGACGATGTTTACGATCCAGCTAAAGCTAAGAAACGTTACGTGCGTGCTTTGGATGAAATCGGTAACTACTCGGAAGGTAAATTGGACGGCGAATTTAAAACCGGTCTATATAATAAAGCCAATCACGCCGAAGGTACCTATGCCATGGGCGCTATGATAGGAGAGTGGAAGTACTACAACGAGAAAGGTAAAGTTGTACTACACGAAAAATACAATGAGAATGGCGAATTGATCTACCAAAAGCCAAAACTCCAACAACTTAAATCTGACGACTAATTATTTTAGGCGCTTAGCAAATAAAGCTTCTAATTCTTCCAACTTAGGCTGAATCACTAAACGGCAATAGGCTTGCTTACTGTTGTTTTCGTAGTAGTCCTGGTGACTAACATCAGCTTTGTAAAAAGCTTTTAATGGTTCTACAGTCGTTACAATTGGATCGGCAAAGAGTTTAGAGGTATTCAAGTCGTTGATCAATGATACCGCAGCTTGTTTCTGAGCCTCATTCTTATACAGGATTATAGAGCGGTATTGTGTGCCTTCATCGGCGCCTTGTTTGTTCAGGGTTGTTGGGTCGTGCATGGTAAAGTATACCTGAAAGAGCTCGTCTATACTGGTTTGATGGGGATCGAATACAATTTGCACCACTTCAGCGTGTCCAGTACTACCGGTACAAACTTCCTTATAAGTAGGATTGGCAATGGTGCCACCTGCATAACCAGATTCCACAGAAACAACGCCTTTCAAGGATTCAAAAATAGCTTCCAGGCACCAGAAACAGCCGCCACCAAGCGTGAGGGTATCTGTTTCGGCCACCGCAAAGGCATTGGATTTAACGAAGTTAAGTGAAACGGAATTCACGCAATAGCGTTTGCCGGTACTGGTCGGACCATCATCAAAAAGGTGTCCGAGATGACCGCCACACAAGCCACACAGAATTTCTAAGCGCGACATACCATGCGAGTAATCCATCTGTGTTTTTATTCTGCCACCGGTAATTTCCTCGTCAAAACTAGGCCAGCCACATTCAGAATCAAACTTACGGTCGGATCTGAACAAGGCGTTGCCACAAGCGGCACAAGTGTAATACCCCGTATCTTTATGCATCAACCATTTGCCGCTAAAAGGCGCTTCTGTGCCCTTTTCTCTTAGGATACGGTATTCTTCCTCACTTAGATGTTCGCGCCAATAGGTAGAAGGTTTAGACATTAAAGCAGAATCGCCGACTGGCATAGAAGCACTGATGACGGTGTCTTTATTGGATGTTGGATGAGATTGCGCACATGCACTCAAACTTATTACTGTAAGAAACAGCATGCCATATCGTTTCATTGAATTCTTCATAATACAAGATAACATCAATAACAATACAATCGTATTCAGGTTTGTCTGAAATGGATGAAAGAGAAAATTAAAACGATGGATGGATTAGTTCAGGATATCACCTGAATCATTAAAGATGCTGAAATTGGTGAGGTGATAGGTATTATCCTCAACAATCTTCACCCATTTTTTGTGTTTCCAGAACCATTGGAAACGCACACTCTTGATGCCGCCTTTGGTGAGGTATGCTTTGATAATAGGGTTTACTCTCAGCGTTAGTTTGGTGATGTTTTGTGTATCCCAAATATAGCTGAGTTTTTCTTCGATATTATCGCTTAGCAACATACTCGAAACCACATTACCGGTACCATTGCAACTTGGGCACAATTCGCTGGTATTGATGTTGATTTCTGGTCTAACTCGCTCACGGGTAATCTGCACCAACCCGAATTTACTCATCGGCAAAATGTTGTGCTTAGAGCGGTCGGGCTTCATAGCCAGGGTGAGGGCATCAAGAAGTTCTTTTCTGTGGTTAGGATTTTTAAGGTCGATGAAATCGATCACAATGATACCTCCCAAATCTCTCAAACGCAATTGGCGTGCAATTTCCTTGGTGGCTTCTATATTGATTTTCAAAGCGTTTTCTTGCTGACTCTCGGCATCCGTAGTTTTTCTGCCAGAGTTAACATCGATGACGTGCATGGCTTCGGTGTGTTCGATGATGAGGTAAGCCCCATTGCTGAACATCACATTTTTACCAAAAGACGCTTTGATTTGTTTGTCGATACCAAAGTGCTGAAAGATGGGCACTTTGCTGTTGTAGAGACGCACCAGACTTTCGCGACCAGGGGCGATGTTGGTAATGTACTCCTTTAACTTAGCGGCATATTCAGCATCGTTGACGTGAATATTGGTAAAGTCGTCGTTGAGAAGATCTCTGAGCAGGGTTTCTGTTCTGGAGATTTCGCCAAGGACTTTAAAAGGCGGGTTAGCATTGCGGGAAGCCTGAATCAGGTGTTCCCATTGTTTGATAAGATTGTTGAGATCAAGTTCTATTTCTTCGATACCAGCTTCTTCGGCTATGGTTCTGATGATGACTCCAAAGTTTTTAGGCTTCAGTTTATCAATCATTTGTTTCAAACGCTTTTTATGATTAGCATCTGAGATTTTCTTAGAAATAGAAGTAGATTTACCAAAAGGCACTAAAACACAAAAGCGACCGGCAAAAGATAAGTCGCAAGTAATACGCGGACCTTTATTGCCGATTGGTTCTTTGAAGATTTGCACCAACAACTGGTCGCCCTTTTTCAGAACCTCCGAAATTTTACCAGTCTTAACAATCTCTTCTTCGATAGAGAACTCATCCAGGTTAGGATTTTTTAGTCCACCCTGAGTCACTATCGTTGTTAATTTCTTAACAGAGCGAAAGTTAATACCTAAATCGGTGTAATGTAGGAACGCATCTTTCTCATGACCAACATCCAGGAATGCGGCGTTGAGATTAGGCATGATTTTTTTGACTTTAGCAAGATAAACATCACCGATCTGAAATGAAGAGACAGACTCCTCTTTGTGGAGTTCAGTCAGTTGTTTGTTGTAAATTAGGGCTAAGTCTATGCCATTAGAGTTGCGATCAATGACAAGCTCATTCACAATCCAAAGAAAATAAAGTCAAACTATTTTTTCTTGTGACGATTTTTTCTAAGTCTTTTTTTGCGTTTGTGAGTAGCAATTTTGTGTCTTTTTCTTTTTTTTCCGCTTGGCATAATAAATGTCTTTTTTTTAGGGTCTATTTAATGGCACTGGCTTTATCGGCCCATGCTTTTGATTCTGTTTCATTGCCCATCATCCTGTAAATTCCACTGAGTTCCAGATAGAATTCCCGATTTTGGGGTTGCAAAGATACTAATTTTTTGAATCTTTCAATAGCTTTTTCTAATTGATTTGATTCTATGGCTAATTTTCCTAAATAATATAGGCCATCAATGTGGTTAGGATTTTCTTTAACCACTTCTCTAAGCAGCAGGGCAGGTCGCATCAAGTCGCTGCTATTATCTGGCTTTTGCCAGCCATTGATGTTGTAAATACTCACGGCCAAGTCGACTTTAGCATCTAAATTATTGGGCGTCATTCCGATGCAGGTTTCCAAATTGCCTTTAGCTTTCTTGAAAAGCATCAGCTCATTTTTATGATCTTCTGTAGCCAATAAAAAATAACGGGCAGCCATGTGGTAACGGTGAGCCGATTTTTGGATACCGGCCAAACGTTCAGACAATACCCCAGCATAGATGTATTGCTTCATAGTATCCAATAATTGAATGGATAGCGATAATTTAGCGGTGTCCGTAGATTGGAGAATCTCCGGTTTAACAACAGTGGTACTACTGCCGATGTTCTTTAATACATTAGCAAACTCTTCTTCTGTTTGTGTACGCATCTCCTCGGCGTTCTTAGCTTCGATAGCTTTGAAGTCGATAGAAGCCTTACTTTTGTTTAACCCAAAATAGGTGAGGGTGCCGGTTAAAATGATAAAAGCAACCAATAAGGTTGCTTTTACTGAATTTAATTTCATGCTACAAAATTAGTAAACTTTTACTATTATATTAGTAATCGGTTACTTCTTTTTTAGGAACAAAATCTGAAGGGATGCTGGTTTTGATTTTCTCTAAGAAAACTTTAGCCGGCTTGAACTTCGGAATGAAATGCTCATCAATCACCAAAGCGGTGTTTTTGGAGATGTTTCTAGCAATCTTCTTAGCACGCTTTTTAAGAATGAAACTTCCAAAGCCGCGGAAATAAATATTTTCGCCTTGTGCCATGTTGTTTTTCATCACTTTAAAGAAAGATTCCAAAGATTCTGTTACAATAACTTTGTCAATTCCTGTTTTTTCTGAAATTTCGCTGATAATTTCTGCCTTAGTCATAATTAGTATGTATTTTTATTTTCAAATGTCAATGTTTATGTTATATAATTAAACACAAAACTATGGAAAATGTTTTAGATTTAACCAAATGGTATAAAAAAAATTTTCGCGATCTGCCGTGGAGATCCACAAATGACCCGTATAAAATCTGGTTGTCAGAGATCATTTTACAACAAACTCAAGTCGTTCAAGGACTCTCTTATTATCATCGTTTTGTTACGGTATATCCAACAGTAGCAAGTCTTGCCGAGGCTAGCGAAGAAGAAGTTCTCAGACATTGGCAAGGTTTGGGTTACTATTCCAGAGCGCGTAATCTTCATAGGACAGCTAAGTTGATAACTAATGAATATCAGGGTGTTTTTCCAACTTCAAAATCCGAATTATTGACCCTTCCAGGGGTCGGCGACTATACCGCATCGGCCATCGCATCTTTTGCTTTTAATTTACCACATCCCACCATTGATGGAAATGTATTTCGCGTAATATCAAGATATTACGATATAGATTTGCCTGTAGACGAGCCAGCGACACGCAAGGTTTTTCAGGCGATTTTACAACCCATGATTGAGCAAACAGATCCAGCCATCTTTAATAATGCTCTAATGGAATTAGGCGCAACGTTGTGTAAAACCGATCAACCTGACTGCATAAATTGTCCATTATACATTGATTGTCAGTCACGTATAAACAATACTATAGCAATTCGTCCTGTAAAAAACAAAAAGTTAAAAAAACGCAACAGATTCTTTAATTATTTGTTAATCAGGTACAAAGACAATATTTATATAAGAAGAAGAAATAGTAAAGATATTTGGGAGGGTTTGTACGAACTCCCACTCCTGGAAACAGACAAAAATTCCGATTGGCAAGCACTCTTTCCCCTCATAAATACAATCATTTCTAATTCTCAATCCCTTAATTTCTCTACACAAAGCTCGTTTAAACATATTTTGACACACCAAAATTTGTATGTTAATTTTTTTGACGTTTTGATAGACGAAAAACCCGTTTTCACTTCAGAGGGTTGTTTAGAAATAAATATTAAAGATTCAACAAAATTTCCCTTTCCAATTTTGATCAGTAAATTTTTATTATCTTTGTAACTTGTTTTTTCTATCTTTGTAAGTGAATGGTTAACAAAGTTTTTTTATTAGGCAGGCTCGGTAAAGACCCTGAAGTGAGATACCTGGAAAACAACCGGGCTGTCGCCAACTTTACCATGGCCACAAACGAAGTGTTTATTGATAAATCTGGTAACAAGGTTGAGCAAACCGATTGGCATAACATAGAAATGTGGGATGCTTTGGCCAGAAATGCCGAGAAAGTCCTGAAAAAAGGCAGAACCGTTTTTATTGAAGGAAAGATAAAGAATGAAACATGGACCGATAAAGAAGGTCATAAACGCAGCGCGGTTCGTATTCGAGCGCTCCAGTTTCAAGTTGTTTCAGCGCCAGTACAAGGCGAACACAATGGTAACCACCATGAACGGAATAATCACTCGGTAGACGATCATAACGATTCGGGAGACATATTGCCATTCTAATTTAATCAACGATGACATCAGACGACCCTTACCCTTTACAGACTCTACTTCAGGTCAACTCAATTTTTAACCCCAACCTGGCCAACGAGTCCTATACTTTTTTAATAGGAACTTTCGTTTTCCTTATACTCATGATTGCCCTTTCGGGCTTGTTTTCTGCCTCAGAAAACGCGCTGTTTTCTTTAAGTGCTAAAGATAAGGAAGATCTTAAATCTAACGAAACCTCGGCCAATCGTGCCATACTCACATTGCTCAGTCAGCCCAAGAAACTGCTGGCAACCATTCTTGTAGGGAATAATTTTGTAAACGTTAGCTTTGTTATCGTCAGCTCTGTTTGGCTAGAATCCATTTTCAATCCAGAAATGAATGACTATCTCGACTTTGCCATCAAAGTTGTCGTCGTTACCCTTATACTCCTTCTTTTTGGTGAGGTAGTTCCTAAAGTATATGCTACTAAGAAAAATGTTAGCATCTCGCGCTTCATGGCCATACCACTTTTGGTTTGTCAAAAACTGTTTGCTTTTTTGGTAGTGCCTATGGTGAAGTTTACATCCATCATCGATAAGCGTGTTAAAATTCACGAACACACTGTTTCTGCCGACGAGTTGACGCATGCCATTGATATTACCTCTGATAATGATACAGGCTTGCAAGAAAAAGAAATCCTCAAAGGTATCGTTAACTTTGGGAATAAAACGGTTCGCCAAATTATGAAGGGCAGGGTAGACGTAGCTGCTCTTGACAGTGCCATGCCTTTTGATGAGATGCTGCGTCGTGTTAACGAGCTGGGTTATAGTCGCCTTCCTGTTTACACAGAAACATTTGATAATATTGATGGTGTACTTTACATCAAAGAAATTCTACCACATCTTTACGAAAGTAACGATTTTAATTGGAGTACGCTTTTAAAGCCAGCTTTCTTTGTGCCGGATAATAAGCGCATCGACTTACTGCTATCTGAATTCCAGGAAGAGCGCATGCACATGGCCATTGTCGTTGACGAATACGGCGGGAAATTGGGTATCGTTACTATGGAGGATATCCTTGAAGAAATCTTCGGTGAAATCAATGATGAGTTTGACGAGGAACTGCTTACCTACAGCAAGATCGACGATAACAAATACATCGTAGAAGGAAAATTGTTGATCAACGATTTTTGTAAAATCACACAAACAGACGACGATTTCTTTGATCAGGTAAAAGGCGATTCTGAGACAGTTGCCGGTATGTTGCTCGAACTCAATGGCAGAATTCCGGCGCGCAACGAAACAATAAAATACAAGCAATTTAGTTTTACCATTGAGTCGGTAGACAACCGTCGTATCAAAAGAATCAAAGTTGAAATACATGCATAAAATTTTCCTGATATCAGCCATTGCGTTGTTTGTGGCTTGCAAAGACAATAGTTTTCAACCTAAGCCTCATGCTTATCCCCGCGAATACTATCCGGAAAAATCGTATCAAAAGTTTGACACTGCAGCACCTTTTAGTTTTTTATACCCCAAATATGCCGTGGTGAAGCCTTACGACGAAAGCGACAAAAATCCGTATTGGTACAATATCCATTATCTGCCATTCAATGTTACTTTGCACTTGTCGTACAAAGCCTTCAATAACCGTCAGGAATTTGACAATTTGTTTGAAGATACCCGTAAGCTGGCCTTCAAGCACGATATCAAAGCTGAAGAGATTGAGCAAATCGAAGTTCAAAATCCTGCCACCAATACCACCGGTATTATTTACGAACTCAAAGGCAATACAGCAACCAATCTCAATTTCTACATCAGCGACAGTAAGAAACATTTCTTACGCGGTGCCCTTTATTTTAATGCCAAAACTGAAATTGACAGCATTCAGCCAGTATTTGATTTTATCAAGGCGGATGTTATAAAGATGATTGAATCCACTACCTGGAAACAGTAATTAATCGATGCTGATTTTATCCAGCACCACGCGCTCGCATTTGATGACGTAAATGCCTTTAGGCAAACTGCTCAAATCGAAACTCTCTCGTTTTTCAGTCTCAATAGTTTTAAACTCGGCGTTGAAAACACGCTTACCATTGATATCAAATACCAATAACAGCATGCCATTTTCAATGTCAATGGAGTTGACTGTTAATGTGCCGGCTTTAAAGCTGATGCTGGTGCGCTGCACAAATGTATCTTCCAATGCATTGGCATTGGTTTTATCCATCCATTTAGCTGCATTTAATTTTAATAATTGTTGTGAGGCTACTTTGTTTTCATTGCTCAAATAAACAGTTTTATGTCTTATCGCGGTACCTTCAATTTGTCCCGGGAACAGGGTATTGCCAAGATCTATTTTTCTTCTGTTGCCAGTATTAAAGCGCAGGTTTTTATAGTCCCACATCAACCACATGAAACAAGGGTAGTAAGGTTTGGTATAGCCAATTAAAGCTACGGTGCCATCTTCGCTAATGCTGGCGCCGCTTATCTGACCACCTACATTGATGGTTTCTACAGGCATTAGTGTGAAAGTGCCAGTATCAGTTGGGCATACATAATGTCTTGACAATTTATCTACCCAGTTTTTGCTAAACAGATGTAAACTATCTCCGGCAAAGAAAAAGGCTTCCATGTCGTAGTCGGTTTCAATAAACTTATCGGTATAATCCGTCTGATCCCCCATTTTGAAATAGATGAATTCAGCCGAGACGGTATCGCGTTTCTGTGAAAATTTCAAATCGGCTTTTCGTATTTTTAGGATACTGAGGTCGCGACGACTTCCGCCATTATTCCCAAAGTTGCCGATGTAAATATGTTGCGCATCCTGTGTGATATCTTCCCAATCGGTGTTCTTGGTGTTGGCGATAAAGGTACTGTGAATGAGATGCCCGTTTACACTGTCAAAGGCCATGATTTCAGGAGGATTATCGCTATCGTTATGCGACCAGAACCAGTTGTTATAAAGCATCAGCCCACTACTCTCACTAAGGCTATCGCTGATGCGTTTGCAAAGTCTTTCTGGCGCAGCAGAGGTCGTTTTATAATAGCACGACCCATCGTTGATGCTGGCTTGTGGATTGTAATTGGTGGCTTGAGGATCAGTACAGCCTTTCTGCGCAAAGGCAGCATGACCGATTAACAAGGTCGAGCAAAAGATCAATGCACGCATAATGGATGGTTTTCTATGGTCAAAGATATCACAAATCCGTCATGATTTAATCGCGATTTTGTATCAGTATTTATTTTAACTAAATTGCCGACACTATGAGAAATTTCATCCTAATAATGGTGATTGCTTTATTGCCCTCTAAACTTTGGGCTTCGCATATGATGGGGTGCGACTTGTCTTATGAGTATTTATCAGCTTATAAGTACAAGATGACAGCTAAAATATACCGTGATTGTAGTGGTATCCCATTTAACGCACCGGGTATGATGGTATTTTGCGCAAGCGGTGCCAACAGAACAAATATTAATTACACACGTATAGCCATCAACGATGTTTCTACCTTTTGTTCCAGAGATTCATCACCTTGTCAGCCAGCAAATACGCCCAGCAGGTATGGCATCGAGCAACATGTTTACGAAGCCATCGTCGATTTTAATATTGCACCATTTAATGCCATAAAAAATGCAGGATGTTGTGAAGTAAAGATTGCGGTTGAGCAATGTTGTCGTAATGGCGATATCACTACCATCATCCCCGGAAATTTTTACACCGAAGCGATGATCAATATTTGCAAATCTGCGGGTACGCAAAACAGTTCGCCGGTCTTTAACAGTTTACCGGTTCAGTATGTTTGTTGCAATCAATTATTGTCGTATTCACAAGGCATTAGTGACGACAGCAATGCCGATAGTTTGTCATTTGAATTGGTGGCGCCACTCAACGCCAACAATTCAAATGAATCATATAATGGCAATTTTACACCACAGAAACCCATGACCGTGTCTAATGGGTCCTTGGGTTTTAACTTCAATACCAGCACAGGTTTTCTTTTAATGACGCCTACAAATTGTTCGGAGGTAGGTGTTATTGTTGTACAGGCCACTGAATGGAAACTTGATACCGCCGGTGTGATGCAAAAGATAGGCTATACCCGACGTGAAATGCAAATGTTGGTGCAAGATTGTGGCTTTAACAATCCGCCTTATTCTGCGGGTAATAATAAGTTTTCTATATGTGAGGGCGATAAACTCTGCTTCACTGTTATAGCCAAAGATGATCCTTTTTTGCCTAAGCAAACTATGGGAGATACTGTACGTTTAAGTTTGGTCAATAATTCAACAGGTGCTACGATGACCATTAAAGACTCTAATGCCAGAGAGAAAGAAGCAGAAGTGTGTTGGCAAACTAAATTAGGAGACGGAAGAAGTTTGCCGTATTCGATGACCATCATGTTGAGAGACGATTATTGCCCCAGTCCGCAATTGGCCTATCGCGATTACAGCATCCGTGTAAAACCCAGACCCAAGGGACGACGACTATACACCCGTTTGTTAAAAGGCCAACTACGCATGGAGTCGCTGCCATCGGATACTATGTTCAACAACTATAATTATCAGTTCATTATTTATGACAGTTTGGGTGGTAGTAATCCTTTCACCACTTTCAATACTCGAATTGATACTTTCCAGTTTCAGATTCCCGGTAAGTATTACATTGAACATTATATTGTTGATAAAATACTTGGGTGCCCAACTCGTACCATTGATACCATTTACATCACTACAGAGCACATTACTGCCATCAATAGTTTAATTGCTGCGCCAATAAGTTTCTCGCCAAATCCAGGCAGCGGGATATTTAAAATAGTGGGAGATGATATGTTAGTAGAGGGTAGCACTTTAAATGTTTTCAGTGCCGATGGTAAATTGGCGATGAGGGTTGCGGTGCATGCTCAAACCATTGATATATCCAGTTTAAGTGATGGGGTTTACACGGTAGAAATTCAATCTGTCAACGGTATTTACCGCAGCACTTTGGTATTGCGTCACTAGCGCATGTGTGGTTCAGTAAGGGTGTCACTAACTTCGTTACCCATGTCGCGCCATAGATAGCCATTTTTGATGTGGGTATAAGGGGTAAAATTGCTGCTAAATAATTGTCCTGTTCCCAGTCCCGAATGGATTTTGTTATTCATTCCTGCAGCGTATTGTGCAATGGCATTTAAGCCGATATTGCTTTCGAGAGCCGAGGTAATCCACCAAGCAATTTTGCGTTTTTCAGCTTGTTTGATCCAGAAATCCGACTGCACAAAACCACCAATCAAATTAGGTTTGATGACGATGTATTGTGGTTGTATATGATCCAGCATGCGTTCCATGTCAGTTTCCTGAAAGGTGCCGATGAGTTCTTCGTCGAGAGCGACAGGCACGGGACTGTGTAAGCAGAGTTCTTTCATCAGGTCCCATTGTCCAGCTTTAACCGGTTGCTCTATGCTGTGCAGGTTAAAGCGTTTCAGTTCATTCAGTTTATCTAAGGCATCACCAGCTTTGAATGCGCCATTGGCATCCACGCGGATGATGAGTTTGTCGCCACCTGGTTGTTGACGGATAAAGGCCAATAGATCGCATTCTTTATCAAAATCCAAAGCTCCAATTTTAAGTTTGATACAATCAAAACCTTTGGCAATTTTCTCAATGGCCTCTTCTTTCATGGCTTCGATATTATCCATCCAAATCAGACCGTTGATGGGAATGCCCATTTTACCGATAGAGTAGAGGTTTTGAAAAATGATTTTCCTGCCATTGTTTTTTAAATCGAGTAAGGCAGTTTCCAAACCAAATTTGATAGAAGGGAAGGCATTGAAATTGAAATCATCGGCCTTGCCATTGTTAATCTGCATCACCAGTTTGCGGAGCTCTGCCTCGTAGTCCGGACGGTCGTCGATACTCAAACCTTTCAAGGGCGCACATTCGCCAACGCCCACCACATTAGGGTTGACAGCATTGTGAATGCTGAGCAGATAAATTTGGCGCTCGGTGTAGAAACCACGACTGGTGGTAGCTGGTTTCTTAAACTCCAGAGTATGCTTAGATATGGCGGCGATTAATCCCAAATTGGTTTGAATAATATTTCAGATAAGCAAAAATAGAGCATCATGCCCAGGATGAGGAGACTCAAAAATTTGAGTTGTTTGTTATAATCCATGCGTACCTTACAACGCTTTAAGCCTTCGTAGTGCAGGTAAATCAGCATAGAGAATATCAGATAATTAGATATGAGGATAATGCCTGGTTGGATGTTGTAGATACTGTAAACAGTTAGAAATAAAACCGCAGAATATAAGAGCACCATTTGGTATCTCAGGGCCTTCTTGTAGCCGATGATCACAGGAATGGTGATTTTGTTTTTGGCTTTATCAGAATCGATGTCTCTAATATTATTGACATTCAACACGCCGACACTCAATAAACCGATGGCAGCGCCCACCCACCAGATATGCGAGTTGACACTTTGAGTTTGCAGGAAGTATGTGCCTACCACGGCCATAAAACCGAAGAAGATAAAGACCGATAAATCGCCCAATCCACTGTAACCATAAGGTTTTTTACCGGCGGTATAAAAGTAGGCAGCCAGGATACCCAGGATTCCCATACCCAGTAAAATGATAAAGGACATATTAAAGGATTTGATACCTGTAAGTAACAAACTAATACCGGATACTAAAGAGATGATGATTAAGATGGCAATGGCCTTCTTCATGCTGGCTTCAGAAAGCTGACCGGAGGCCATCACTCTATCGGTACGTTCAGCGGTATCTGCACCATTTTTAAAATCGCCATAATCGTTGGCGTAATTGCTGAGCACTTGCAGTGCAATAGCCGTCAGCATCGTGAGTACAAATACAGCAGTATTCAGGGACCCTGTTTCAGAGTATGCCAACAGATTACCGGTAATTGTACCGGCAATGGCCAATGGCAAAGTGCGAAGTCTGGCAGCCTGTATATAAACCTTTACAGACAAGGCGTGCGCCCCCCGTCGACAACGATATTGGTTCCTGTAATATAAGCAGCAAATTCAGAGGCCAGGAAAGCAGCGGCATAGGCCGGTTCTTCAGGCTTTCCGAAACGGTTCATCGGAATTTCTTCCAGCATTTCATGTGTTACATCCGATTTGTTGACACCTTGATTTTTGGATTTATTATCGATGATAGCACCCAGTCGCTCGGTTTCTGTGGCACCTGGAAGGATATTGTTAACGGTAATATTAAAAGGCGCCAGTTCATTGGCCAGGGTCTTCGACCAGTTACCAACCGCCCCTCTAATGGTATTGCTAACGCCTAAGTTTTTCAGAGGTACTTTTACAGATGTAGAAATGATATTGATAATACGACCAAATTGCACACTCTTCATGCCTTCTACGACAGCCTGTGCTAAAATTTGGTTGTTGATCAGGTGCGTACTGAAAGCACTTAAATAAGCCTCTGTATTGGCGTCAATAGCCTGACCGGCTGGCGGTCCCCCTGTGTTATTGACAAGGATACTGACCTGATTATTCAATTGTTTTACGGCCTCTCTTACAGAATCGTTATTGGCAAAATCGGCCACCAAGTAACTGTGTTGTTGTTGACCGTTGTTGGGTAAAGCAGCAACGCATGCTTTAAGTTTCTCTTCGTTTCTGGCCATCAAAATGATATTAGCCCCGCATGCCGCAAATTGCATAGCGATAGCATTGCCTATGCCTTGCGTACTGCCACATACCAGAGCTGTTTTTCCGTCTAATTGAATCTTCACAGTACAAAGGTAGTAACTTTTCAATCGGTTTTACAAGGCAATTTAAATGGTCTTTTTTTTGTATTATTGCCTGTAATGTCGCGTGTATTGCTCTCTATTGCTATGATTATGGCCTTTCAGATAAAGGCCCTCAATGTTCCAAGATTATTAAAAGATATTCAAACCGGAAACAAAGGTAGTCAGATAAAAGAACTCTGTGTAGCCGGATCATTGGTGTATTTTGTTGCCGATGATGAACTGCATGGTAAGGAATTGTGGAAGAGCGATGGCACTCATGCCGGGACCATGCTGGTGAAAGATCTCTGTGAAGGCAACTGCAGCTCTACACCACGACAGTTAACAGCAGTTGGCAACATCGTATACTTTACTGCATACGAGAGCAATAAAGGGACAGAGCTCTGGCGCAGTGATGGTACAGTAGAGGGGACCTATAGAGTGAAAGATATCAATAACGGCGCCAGTAACTACAGTCCACGTTCATTAACAGCCTTTAATAGTAACCTATACTTTTCTGCCAATGATGGTAAGAACGGTGTGGAGTTGTGGCGCAGCGATGGTACTGAGAAAGGTACCGTGATGGTGTCTGATTTTGTTGCAGGTGCAGGGAGTTCTTATCCTGCCGAACTAAAGGTGTTTCAATCCACTTTATATTACATCGCTGGAGAGCCACGAAAAGGCTTTCAATTGATGAAACTAAGCAAGGACGGTGTTCCAGCGGTCGTTCAGAGTTTCGGTCCCTCTGCTGATGGTAGTGCGCCTTTTGATGCTTGCGCAACCGATCTATACCTGTATTTTCAATATGCCGGAAGTGCTTCCGGTACCGAGTTATGGCAGTTCGATGGTCAGGCAATCAAGCTGGTTAAGGACCTCAATCCGGGTAAGAAAAATGGTGTTTATGGAAGCTTAAGTGTTTTTAAAAATTCCGTTTTATTTGTTGGCGATAATGGCAGCAATGGCAAGGAAATGTATATCAGCAATGGAACAGCAGCAGGCACTTTGATGTTAAAAGATGCCGTTACGGATGCATCGGGATTTGCGCCTTATGCATTGGCCAAGGCTTCTTCTTATTTCTTGTTTTGTACATATGATAAGAAATTGGGTCAGGAAAAATTATGGCGCAGCGATGGCACCGAGAAAGGCACAGTGGTATTAAAAACTACTGCAACCACTACACCAGGTAATCTTAATAGCGCCCATATAGCCATTAAAGACCAATTGTATTTCAGTCGCGCAGAAAGTAGCACCGGTAACGAAGTATGGCAAAGCGACGGCACCGAAAAAGGCACTGTTTTACTCAAAGATATTTTCGAAGGACAGGCTTCATCTGATCCAGCAGTATTCACCATATTTGGTCAACAAATATTACTAATTGCCGACAATGGCAAAGATGGTTTTGAGTTGTGGAAGTTGAAGCAAGGCGCGACACCTGAGATGGTGCGCAACATCAACACCAAAGGATTATCGTCGACACCATCGCATTTATGCGGGGCTCAGAGTTTGATTTATTTCGCGAGAGAGACAGAATTGGATGGCGTTCAGTTGTGGTCCAGTGATGGCACTGAGTCGGGCACCAAGCTAGTAAAGCATTTGTATACTGGTATGGAAAATATCAGCTTCGAGCAATCTTGTGCCCGTGGAGACGATTTGTTTTTTATTTGTCATGATGGCAAAGGTGGCAGCGATTTGTGGATGAGCAAAGCGGGTGCAAAACCATCAACCGTATTACTCAAGCATTTTACAGAAGACAATAACCATAGTATAACACAGCAGATGTTATTGGTTAACGGATTAATCTTATTTAATGCGACTGGCGAGAAAGGCGATAACGAATTGTGGAAGACAGACGGCACCGAGAAAGGCACAGTTTTGTTAAAAGACATCAATGCTAAATCATCGTCGTATCCACAGCATTTTACCTTTGCCGGTACTTATATGTTTTTTACGGCTGATAATTACAACGAAGGTTTGGAATTATGGCGCAGCGATGGCACTAGCGCTGGTACGATAATGGTTAAAGATATTTATGATGGTGCTAACAGTTCAGAGCCTGGATCATTGGTATGGCACAAAAGCGCTTTATATTTTACAGCCAGCGATGAATTACATGGCGATGAGATTTGGAAAAGTGATGGTACTAAAGCTGGCACAGTGATGGTAGCCGATGTTCGAAAAGGTGAGGAAGGTAGTAGTGCCGAGGAACTGGCTTTTTTGGGTGATGTGTTGTTTTTCTCGGCCAATAATGGCAAACAAGGTTTTGAATTATGGAAGAGCGACGGCACCGAGAAAGGCACTGTAATGGTAATGGATATTTTTCCGGGAGCTGAAGATGGCGCACCTAGTGGATTTGCAATGGGCGATAACTGTCTTTTATTTTCGGCCACCCAGCAAAAAAATGGTTTGGAGTTGTGGCGTACTGATGGTACTGCGAAAGGCACTGAGCTGGTCATGGATATTAAAAAAGGGGTTGTAGGAAGCAATATCCGCGAATTAAAATCGGTCAACAATATTGTCTATTTCGTGGCCATATCAGGGGAGAACAATCCGGAGATATGGCGCAGCAATGGCAAAGGTAGCAGTACTCAAGTAGTTAATGCCCTATATTCTGAAACCAATACCATGCCACCAATGTCATTATATGTTTGGAAAAACGCTTTGTATTATGTGGTAGACGATGCCACACATGGCGCAGAGTTGTGGGTAATTGATTAATGGCGACTGAGGGAATAAGACCTCTGATCTTCGTGTTGTTGGATGTCTAACAATAGGTGAGGTTCCTGCAGATGATCTTCAATAATTTCTGGCCATTCTATGAGGCAGGGGCGAGCACTGTCGATGTAATCAAAGAAACCAAGATCTTCCAGTTCAGCAAAGTGTTTAATTCTGTATAGGTCGAAGTGGTAATAGTCGTCACCCTGAGCATCGCTATAGGTATTAACGATATTGAAAGTGGGACTGTTGACCTGCTGCAAAACACCCAATGTTTTTAGGACAGCTTGAGACAAGGTAGTTTTACCAGCACCCAGATTGCCTTTTAATAGCAAAACAGGCGTTTGTTGCAGATGTTGACACACTATAGAAACCAGCTTGGGCAATACGCTGATATCACCAGAGACGGTATATAGTAATTCAGACAAAGCTTAAGGTTTCTTGTAATATTTCATGGCCTCAGGGAGCCATTCTTTGATGTCGTTGATCCTTTGAGCATCGCTAGGGTGCGAGCTTAAGAACACAGGCACAGCGGCAGTACCGGAGTATTTGCTCATGCGCTCCCAGAAAGCTATGGCTTCGTTAGGGTCGTAACCAGCAAGCGCCATAAAGACCAAACCAATTTTATCCGCTTCAGTTTCGTGTTTACGAGAGTAGCTTAACAAGGTTAAGTTACCAGCCACACCGTAGACAGAAGAGAAGATGTTTTGTGTGCTGGCGGGACTGCCGGAAACGGCCACAGAGAGCACATTGCCTAGGCCTTGAGCCTTCATTTGTTGGGTCATACGTTCGTTACCATGTTTGGCCACAGCATGGGCAATTTCGTGGCCCATCACCACTGCCAAAGCATTTTCATTTTGCGTAATAGGAAGCAGACCAGTATACACCACTACTTTGCCCCCAGGCATGCACCAGGCGTTAGCAGTAGGGTCTTCGACGGTATTGAAAGCCCATTGGTATTTAGAGATGGCAGAGTAGTATTTGCCGTTTTCGTATGTTTTAAAGAAAGTGGTGATGGCAGTAGAGATATTGTTACCCACTTTTTTTACTAAATCGCTTTGCGCTTTATTGGTGGTTAGTTTGTGCGAGGCAAGGAATTCGGTGTAAGCAGTATCGCTCATTTTTTGAAGCGCGTCTTCGCTGCCCCATGCGCTTTGTTTTCTGTTGGTAATTGGAACTTTGGTACAGGCAGTAATCAGAAGGATAACCAATCCGGTTAACAGGAAGTGCTTTTTCATATGTTGATTTTTAAAAATAGTGTGCAAAATGAGTGCCTAAACCAGTTCGATTTGAGCACTGAGGCCTTGTTCGCTGAGAGCGGTGCACAAAGGTTCTAAGTAGCTGTATTCGCCAGATTTGATGGTGCATTTACCTTTGGTGTGCACTATCCAGGCGCATTGCTCGGCTTGATAAATATCGTGTTGGCAATATTTCACCAGGCAATTGATGACATGTTCGAAAGTGTTGTAATCGTCGTTGTATAAAACCAGCTCGTAATCTGCAATACCGGTGATGGCAGATAATACGTTACTCTCTTCTTCTTCTCTGTTTCTTGTCTTCGAGTTATACATATTGATTATCGTCTGTGTCTTTTGAGTAATTTGGCTTTGTTTTCGTTGCCTGCCACCAATCTAACTATGTTTTTCTGGTGCGTTAATACCACCATGATGGCAGCAGCTATACCGAAAGCAATGAAAAAAGGTTCTTCGTTTTTGTAAATTAAAATAGCAATTAAAGGGAATGCAATAGCTGCCAGGATACTGCTAAGCGAAACGTAACGTGTGGAGAACAGAATCGCTATAAACAACATCATACAAACCAAAGCAGATAAATAGTGAATACCAATCACCATGCCCAACAGAGTAGCAATACCTTTACCACCTTTGAAGTTGGCATAGATAGGGAAGATATGGCCCAAAACAGAAGACAAACCAAATAACAATTGCAGGTTCACAAATCTAACGGTGCCTATTTCTACAAAATCCAGGTAACGCACCAAACTGGCTGCTGTTAAACCCTTGATAACATCTATTAGTAAAACGGCTGTGCCGGCTTTTTTTCCAAGAACTCTGAAAGTATTGGTTGCGCCAGAGTTACCACTTCCGTGCTCTCTGATGTCTATGCCGAAGAAGGCTTTACCGACCCAGAGGGCAGTAGGCATTGAACCAATCAAATAAGAGATGACAACGCCCGAGAAAATCCAGATTAAATCCATTATTATCAGTCAGTGATTAATTTAATAAATACAAAGATAAATCTTTATTTTGTTTTTTCCAATTTATTTTTCATAATTATCAGTTAATCAGTGTGTTGAATGGCTATTCATCGACGTCTACATCGTTTCGTTTTAAGAAATTGTCTTTGGTCTTTTCGTTACCAATACGAATAATAAACTGATCATCTGCGGCTTTGTTGGATTCGGTACTTACAGCGGTTGCCAGTTCTGTATTATTCGTAGCGATGATGATACTGCCTCTCATGTATTCCATGTATACCCAATCGCCCTGATCGGTAACGATATACAGGTATACTTTATCCCCACTTCTTTTCTTTTCGATGGCAATAGAGGTGGTATATTTTTTATTGATGACAGTTCCGTTATAGAGTGGCATGCCAATACTACCGGCGGCAATAAATTTGCGTTTCAGTCGGTTAAAGGCCAAATCGACATCTGTAAATACGAAGCCTGATTTGAACTCGCCTTCGCTGGCGATAGAGCCGGTTGTTTCGAGGGTCTTCACCATCTTACCAGCCAGTTTCTGATCAGCAATCATTTCGTAGATACCCATTTTATTCTCGCCATTTTTCAGACTGCCTATGCTAGAGCCAGCGCCTTCTGTGGTGAGCATTTTAGTGAGTTTGGTTTTGATTTCTGCAGGTAATTGAATATCCAGATGCATCATCAGATTAAACCTAAATGTAGAGTCGGTAGCCGCGTGCAATGCTGTACCTGCGGTTTGTAGGTTCACTTTCGGGCTGCTAACATTGAAGTCGAATTTACCTTCTGCGTATACACTGTGGTCGACGTCGTTAAACTGAATGAAGTTCCCTTTTAATGCATTGTTCTTCAGTTTGTCTTCATCACCTACAAAAAAGGATGACTTAGCGGCATCATAGAAGAGAATACCGGTATCTGATTGCAATTCAGGGTCGCTGTAACGGCGTTTTAAGTCGAATAAGATCGGGTAGACGTGGTTACTGTCGTTGGCGAAGTAAACACCCACACTTAGCTTTTTATTGTCTTTATCACGTGGATCTTTCACATCGATGATCACATTTTGAGGATCAACAACATTCTTGTAGCGCAGCCACAAAGTTTCCATTTTTACAAATGAATGAAGTGGTTTCACGTAACCCATAAATTCGATTGGACGTCTGGTACTGATAATTTCGTAGATACCTTTGAAACCAATTTTCTTATCGAGGTAAAGGATATTGTCTTCAGCAATTTTACCATAACCAACCAGGTGGTTTTCGCGGTTAATTCTGATACTATCTACAAACAAAGGTTGTTCGGTTTTGTATTTATCGATGTATCGGTAATACCCGGTAGCGGCCAAACTGTTGCCACCTAAGATTTTGGTACGGCAATTTTTAATCTCGTGGAATTTGTCAATTTTATTGGCTTCAATTCGTGAGCTGTCGAGCTGGTCCATAACCGCATTCTCTCTCACAGTAGCTTTACCGGCAAAAGGATACACCCTGCTATCGGCCACATCGATGTATGGAATCTTATCCATAAATAAGATGTTTTGCACCAGGTCGAATTTAGCATAGTGGCATTCAAACTTCACGCTATCGGTAACGTTTGGAGGCAGTCCCACAAACATTGGTTTCAGAGAGCCCATGGCTAATCCTGGTTGTATTTCCATGGTCTTTTTGGTCATGTCCCAACGGTAATCGTTCATATTAGACGAGTAGCGGTTATAAGGGAAGTGGGTATATGAGCCTACAATATTGGTGAGGAATTTACCTTCGCGTTTATCGAAATCGACAACTCCGTTGACGTTATTGCATTCGAATGCAAACTTGGTAGGATCAACAGCGTAGATCTTAATGCTGGATTCTCTGGCAGTGGCTTTGTTTCTGTGCAGCACCATATCGTTACTGGCAAAAGTTGCTTCAGGCCAGAGCAGTTTACCATCGCCTCTTAAATCATCTGGAGACAGGGTTAACTTGCCTTCAAAGTCGTAGTTCATTTTAAAGATTTTGAAGTTAGAGTCGAGTTTGGTCTGGAACATTTTATCTTGTTTCGGGTACCATTCTGTTCTCACATTATAGCCATCGGTAACAGGATATTTGGCGCTTTCAGGTAACTTAAAGCTGAAACTATTACCTACAGTTGCGTCTGGCAATAAGAGGTATTCTGTAGATTTGCTCACAGAGGTTTCATACAACAAATCGCCGGTGCCATAGAAGCCGCGGTTAGAGAGGTTAATGGTGAGGTCGCCTGTCCCTTTGCCGCCATACATTGGTAAGGTCACATGATCGACAAAGCCCAGAGAGTAATCCGGTTGAATACGTGCAGTGTTTTTAATATCCGGGAAGATACCATCTGACACTAGAGTACCACCGAAACCGAAACCGGCAATGGTAAAGTTGTCTAAGCTATCGATGGTGAACGGATCAATTTCGAATTTAAACTTATCTGCTTTGTAGGCATGGTTATGCGTTGCAGATCGGTCGTAGTTAATTTCAGAGCCCCGTTCGGCAATAAATATGGGGTATTCGGGGTGATCTTTCAATCCTGATTTGTTATTCGGTTTATCAATCAAAATCCGACCATAGGTGTTAGACAATACACTTTCTACTTTACGCAGTGAGTTGGTATTAGCATCCGGGTAATAAATTACCATGCTATCGATGGTGGTATTGTTGATTTGGAAATTGGTATAGTTAAAATTAAAGTCTTTGGAGTAGAAGTCGATACGACCGGCTCTGATCAGTCCGGCAAACTGCAGGTTCTTGTCTTTCTTGATGGTTAGTACTTGGTCTTTAGGAATGGTCACCACATTCTGAGAATCTGAGAAAGTAAATTTTCTGACACCTTCCATTACCAAGTCATGACCATTAAAGTTGTATGTGATATTGGCACGCGTACCGATAATACTTCCAAAACGGAGCACATCGTAATCTCTACCACCTAAGCTGTTGGAGTTCCAGCTGTATAGTTTGTCTCTGACATAGATAGAATCGTTTTCAGGGAAATAGTATAGAAAACCATCATCGGCCAGATCCATGATTTGTTGGGTTAAGAACTTCTTCTCGGTATTATGTGCCGAGGCATAAGCATTTAGATTAAAGGATCTACCATTGTTTTTTACGTAGTAGAACATCTTCTCCAGTGGATTATGATTAAGCGCACCTTGTTGTTTCTCGAAGAGGAATTTTTTGAAGAAGGTATTGGTTTCGACATAGGCGGCCTTATCGTTAGAGATCATATCAAATTGGATATAAGGTTTGTTTTGGTCCCATATCACTTGTTCAACATCTATTTCAACGCCATGGTAGTTATCTGAAAACGGCATACGCATCAGACCTTCAGTACCTTTGGTGAGCAACATCTTTTTATTGGTGATATTGTAGTTGAAGATAACACTAGGGTGTGTGATATAACCGGTATCTACTTTTATACGTATTGAGGCGTGTTGGGAGATGACTTTTCCTGAGTCGAGGCGGAAGGCAGCAGAGCGCACTTCTACGAAAGGTTTACCTTGATAGAGTAAGGTAATGGCCGCTTCGCCCTCACCAAAATTCTGCGAATTGGTTTTATTGCCTTTGATGGAGAAACCACCTTTATAAATAGCCTGATTGCCTACAATACCTTTTATTTCGATGGTAGGTTCGTAGCTGATAAACTGCGGGAAGCCCGAGTTTTTAACTTGATCGATGGAGCCAGATTGAGAGATTCTTTCGCTTAAGCGACCGAGGATTTTTTGGTTAGATATTTTAGGGTAGGAGAGTAGAGCTGAGTCGACGACAAAAGCACCAGAGTTCATATCGATTTTGTGTTTACCAAAGCTGCAACTGATTTCAGTTTCAGGTTTGTCGACACGCATCCAATTAACGCGACCTTTGGTACCGACCCACATTTTCTTATCCGGGTAGTATTCGCCCGAGCAATTGATCACTTTAATTTTATCCAATTCAGCATCGCAATTGAGGTCGAGTTGATTGAATTTAATCACCACACGGTTTTTGATCAGTGCAAATTCGAAATTGGAATTGGAAGCATACCAGCGACGTGCGTCTGATTTATAGAAGGTATTGTCTTTGAAGAGTGAGTTAGCAGTTTCGAGAAAAAAGAGGTAATCTTTGGTACTGCGTTCGAGTAGAGCAGCAGATATCTCCTGCCATTGTTTGAGCAGAGCAGGGTTCAGTTTTTTCTGGTAATAGAGGTCGAGGTTGGTTAATAGCAAATCAAAATACGGCTCACGAGGGAGCTGTTTATAGATCATGCTATTAGAAATTTTGATGATAAACTTTTGTTGTTCAGGTAAGATTTTACCGGCCTTCCAGTTTTTTGAGAAAGTCTCTGTCATTTTGATAATCTCAGGTTTCTTAGAGGCTGCCATGTATTTGACAAACTCATCGATGAATACCGGAGGTTCTGTACTGAAGCTGTTTTGGGCAACACCAGTGATGGCGGAGAGACAAAAAAGGAGGGCGAGGAAAGTCGACTTCATAAGGCTGCTAAAATAACTTGTATTTTGCTCATTTATTGCACAAGATGTGCCAATATTTGATCAGCGGCTTAAAGCGAGAAAAGAAAGGATTAACTTCGTTTAGAAATCGCCGAAAACATCTGTGAGTGCTTCAACGCCATCTTCGGTAATGAGAAGCGTATGCTCGAACTGAGCAGACAGTTTTCCGTCAATAGTTCTGGCGGTCCATCCATCTTTGCGATCCACTTTACAACGGGCTTTTCCGGCATTTATCATGGGCTCGATAGTAAAGGTCATGCCCGGACGGAGAATCGGACCGCTGTTTTTCTTGGCGATATGATCAACCTGAGGGTCTTCGTGAAAGCGTATACCCACCCCATGGCCACAGAATTCGAATACAACGCTATAACCGTGTTTCGTGGCATGTTCGTTAATCACATAACCAATATTGCCAAGATGGTTACCAGGGCGACATTCGTTGATGCCTAATCGCAAACATTCTTTGGCCACCTGAACCAGTTTTTTGGCATACTCACTGACATTACCCACTTCGTACATACGGCAGGTATCGCCATAATAGCCATCCAGGATGCAGGTCACATCAATGTTAATGATATCGCCATCTTTTACTACGTAATCATTGGGAACACCGTGGCAAACCACGTCATTAGGAGAAATGCAGGTAGCGTGTTTGTAGCCTTTATACCCTTTTGTAGCGGCTTTAGCGCCGTGTTCGGTGATGAATTTTTCGGCAATGGCATCCAGTTCCAGTGTCGTGATACCAGGTTTTACAAATTGTTCAAGGTGCTTCAGTGTTTTAGCTGCCAGCTGACTGCTCTTGCGAATGCCTTCAATTTGTTCTGGAGATTTAATGATAATTGCCATTGTTTGTATTAATTAATGCCTTTGTGTATGCGTCTTTGTAGTTCGTTGAAATACGACTGCGAATTTAGTAAACGATTTCCATACCAGCTGAATAATTCGCCATCAACTAAAATAATGCGTGACGCCGGCAAGAGTTCTTGGATTTCCTGGATATGTTTTTCAGAGAAAGGATAGGGTTCGTTGGAGAGAAAAACCACTTCAGGTCGCAATGCCATCATGAGGTCCTCATCAATTTCGGGGTAGCGTTCGTACTGTGTTAACACATTCACGAAGCCACCTCTTTCCATCATGTGGTGAATAAAGGTATCCGTGCCAACACTCATGTATGGTTTGCGCCAGATGAGGTAGAGACTGGTAAATTTGCGATAAATTTTAGGTTTTTTAAAGCTTTGATGGAGTTCATCGCAGAGTGTTTTCGCCGCATCATCTACTTGTAAGATTTTACCAAGTTGTTTGATCATGATAAGCGCATCGTCTACATTTTTAACGTCGCTTACCCATACTGGGTATTTCTCGGAGAGCGCATCCACCATCTCTTTAGAATTTTCTTCTTTGTTACAGATGATAAGATCTGGTTGAAGTTCGTCAATTTTTTCGAAGCGCACCTTCTTAGTTCCGCCAACATTTTCGGCGTTTTTATTATCGGGATTAGGATGAATACAGAAGACGGTTTTACCAACCACTTTATGGCCGAGGCCGAGGTGATAAAGCAGTTCAGTTTGCGAAGGTACAAGGGATATAATGCGTTGAGGTAATACAGGTAAAGTAACCTGCCGACCTGTCATATCCTTTACTGTCTGAATCAAATGTCTTATAGGTTGCCTCTGGTGGCTTGTTCTCTTTCAATAGCTTCGAAAAGGGCTTTGAAATTACCTTTACCAAAAGATTTGGCACCTTTTCTTTGAATGATTTCGTAGAACATGGTAGGACGGTCTTCTACCGGTTTGGTGAAGAGCTGCAGCAGATAACCTTCGTCGTCTCTGTCCACCAATATACCAAGTTCTTTCAGCGGTTCAATGTCTTCTTCTATCGGACCAACACGGTCTAAAAGATCATCGTAATAGCTGCTAGGCACTTTTAGGAATTCGACACCACGTGCCATGAGTTGTCTCACAGTAGAAACGATATCATGTGTAGCGATAGCGATGTGTTGAGTACCTTCACCTTCGTAGAATTCGAGGTATTCTTCCACCTGAGATTTCTTTTTACCTTCAGCAGGCTCGTTGATAGGGAATTTAACGAATCCATTGCCATTACTCATTACTTTACTCATGAGTGCAGAGTATTCAGTAGAAATATCATTATCGTCGAAAGACAGGATGTTTTTAAAGCCCATCACATCTTCGTAGAATTTCACCCAAGGGTTCATTTGGTTCCAGCCCACATTACCCACGCAATGGTCGACATACAACAAACCGGTTGGTTCAGGGTTATAGGCACTTTCCCATTTTTGGAAACCAGGCATGAAGACACCATTGTAGTTTTTGCGTTCAACGAACACATGCACCACATCGCCGTAGGTATGAATACCACTCATTTTAACTTCGCCATTAGCATCTGTTAAAGTGGTTGGCTGCATATAAGGTTTGGCACCTCTTTTAACGGTTTGTTCAAAAGCATCGTAGGCATCCTCCACCATGAGGGCAAGTGTTTTAACACCATCACCATGTTTGAGGTGGTGAAGTGCTATCTCAGAATCTGAGTGCATCGGTGTGGTCAGCATCAGACGCATTTTATTCTGCACTAGCACATAGCTGGCGCGATCTTTAACGCCTGTTTCCGGTCCGGCATATGCCAAACTTTGAAAACCGAAAGCTGTTTTATAGAAGTGCGCCGCTTGTTTAGCGTTACCTACATATAGTTCGATATAATCTGTACCACTAAGCGGTAAGAAATCTACTGCTTTGTTGGTGTCTGTTGTGTGAGTGAGCGTATCCATAATTGGAGGTGGGTATTAATAGAATCTTCCGCGTTCGTCTTTAACATTTCTGGCTTTTTTAAGCGCTTCCTGCACAAGGTTGTATACCTGTTGTTTTTTCTGCGCATACACCATCATTTTGTTTTGAGTTAGGTCGCTAGGCACTTGAGGGAAGCTGGCGTTTTCAACCAAGAATACGTGCACGCCATCATTGCTGATGATAGGACGACTGATTTGGTTAACTTTCAGGCCACAAACGTAACCAATCAATTTAGGATCGTTACCTGCGAAAGGCACTGACTGAGCATTAAAGTTGATGTTATTGAAAGGCTGTACGATAGATTGAACAGCGGCGGCAATCTGATCCATCGATTTAGAGGATTGCATAGCTTTTTCAAATTTAGCCTTCAGTATTTCAGCTTTTTTCTCGTTGATTACTAAACGGGTTACTTTCTCTCTAACATCTTCAACATCTGCAGTACCTTCTTCTTTGATACGTTTGAGATTGGCAACAATTAAGAGGTTGTCGCAAGTGATAACATCAGAATTATCACCTTCTTCGCGGTCTTCAGCGTATGCCCATCTTACCACCTCTCTGGTACCAGGGATACCAGTCATAGTTTTATCAAATTCTTTCACATTGTTAGCCACACTTTTTGGTATCCCCATTTTTTTGGTGAGTTCATCAAACTCGCCAGCTTTGCCGGTTAAAGCACTTCTAAAGTTGCTTGCTTTTTGGAAAGCTGCATCTTCAGTAGCTTGAAGAGGTTCAACATTTCTGCGCAGTTCTGCCACCTTAATCAGGTCGTACGACTTAGGTTCTAACAATTTAACGATAGAGACACCAGCCATGGTTTTGATGGCGACAGACTGACCGGCAGTCATGGTTTTGATGGCTTTGTTAACCTCAACCATTTGAGAACCTTCTCTCAACCAGCCAAGATCTTGGGCGTAAATGACTTCACCGCTATTGATTTTACCATTATAGAAATCGAGTGCATTGGCAGAAGAACCCGCCTCGGAGATCAATTTTTTTGCATTAGCAAGTGCTAAAGCAGTATCAGCATTGGTAGCACCTTTGATAGGAATTTCTACTTTAATGGCGTGGAAGTAGAAGTTAGAATCTTTTTTAGTATCGATGACTTTGAATAAGCTGTAACCACCGTTGTAGAACACCGGACCAAAAGCAGAGTCTTTGGTAGCAGAGAACAAACGATTTTCGATAGATTTGTCGTAAGAACCACGAGATTGGTAGTTGGTATCGAAAGGTGTTAAGCTATTGTTTAATGTGACGTAGATAGAATCGTTTTCTGCCGCATTAAAAGTAGGCAATTCAGCAGCCAGTTCGTTAACCAAGGCCATGGTATCAGCCTGAGTAGGCGATACATCTACCAGAATATATTCGAGATCGCGGCTAGCTTTTTGTTTGAATTCATCTTTATGTTTGTTGATGTAATCTTTCAGATCAGCATCAGTGAACTTGATGGTTTTATCTTCGATGTTAGCAAAGTTAAGCGTAATAGATTTACCATTGATATTACCTTGAGCGCTTAACAAATCATCTTCAGCATCCAAATTGGTAGCGTAAAGCGATTTAGACAGCAGCGAATTGTATTTTCTATATTTAACTTCGCCGATGATTTGGTTGATGATCAGTTCGAACTGTTCCATCAACTTAGGATCTTTCTTAGCTTGTTGGTTTTTGAATTCAGTCACGTTAGAAGGATTGAAAACACCATTGTTGCTGAAATATTTTTTGATGGTTGGGTGCGCATCTTCAGAATACAGGAGTTTACCAGCTTCTTCAACAGAAACATCAACACCCAGTTTTTCGTATTCTTTATCGAATACCATTTCCTGGATGTATTGCTGCCAGGCATACATTGAAGCTTGGTCTTTGTTTTCTTCGGTTTCACCAGAACCATTGCTGGCAATTTGAGTCAGGAGATTTTTGTATCTCGCGTCAAAATCTTGCAAAGAAATTTTCTTACCGTCAATTTCACCAACACTCTGGTTGCTTCCACCAAATGAATATTTATTGGAATTTGAGAAGTAATCACTTGCAACAAATAAACCCAATGAAACCAAAACTACAATCAGTACCCAGGTTGAATTTCTAAGCTTGTTTAATACGGCCATACTATTTTTTAAAAAAGATGTGCAAAATAATACTTTTAATAGGTAAAAATCAAACCTGTCAATAAAAAAGCGCAAATTGTTGATATACAATGTTTAATTGGAGTAGGACAAAGGTTTAAGTCATTTTTTTATGACAGTTTTCAATAAATTTTACCGATACTTCATTCAGAAATGCGGTGAATGCGCCATATTTTTGCAGGCAGATGCACGACATAGAACCCTATTATAACTGGTTACATTTATACAATTCAGAAGAAGACGAACATTCGCCGTTTTATGAGCGCGTGCACAGTGAGTTTGAGTATTCAAATACCATATACAATTATCTCATTCATCCGCAATGGGATGGGTTTGGTTCGGGTACCCTGTATCTTAAAATTCTATTTGTAGATTACGAACAGGGTTACACCATTATTGAGATGATAGGCGAGTGGAACGATGTCATCAATAATGATATCATGACATTGAAGCACGAGGTGATTGAATTATTGCAGGATCAGGGTATTAGTAAGTTTATTCTGATAGGAGAGAATGTTCTCAATTTTCATAGTTCAGACGACAGTTACTACGAAGAATGGTATAATGATATTGAAGATGAAGGTTGGATTGCTTTGGTTAATTTTAGAGAACATGTTTTAGAAGAGTTTAAACAATCTCAGATTGATTATTTCTTAAGCTTTGGTGGCGAATTAGACACCATGCTTTGGCGCAAATTCACACCGATTCAGATGTTTAAAAAGGTAGAAGAAATCATTCATCACAGAATCGGATAAGACTTCACGATTAATTTTGTCACTTTCGTGTAAAATTTTTATTTGTTGAAACAATAATTCAACAAAAATGTGGACTTTTGTCGTGATTATGAATAAACTCTACACACGAAACTTATTAGTTGGATTGGCATTTATACTGGTACTATCAAGTGCTATCATGAATGCCAGTGGACCAGGCGGCGGTTATTCTGCAGCGCCAAGTGAATCAAATTGTACCAATTGTCATGGCGGATCTTTGGTGACGTCTGGAACAGTATGGAATGGTGTTCGTTTAACGAGCAACTTTACTGGCAATGGTTACATACCTGATTCTACTTATGATATGATGGTTAGTTTCAAACAAACCGGTAAAGTAAAGTTTGGTTTTCAGTTAACGGTTTTAGATGGTAGTAATTTACCAGTGGGAACACTGACAGCAGTTGGTGCCAGAACAAGCAAGGTAACGGCCGTTATTGGAGGAAACACCCGTCAATACATACAACATACATTTACAGGCACTTCTCAGGTAGCCACCGACAGCACCAACTGGCAGTTTACATGGAAAGCACCATCTACCAATGTTGGTAAAGTGAAGTTTTATGTGGTGGCGATGGCTGCCAATAACAACGGTTCTGACGATCCGGGTGATATCATTTACTCAAAATCATTTGAAGTATCACCTTCTACATTGTTGCCAGTAGCCAATGCGACAACTTCCAATACTTTATTTTGTCAAAACGCAACCATACAACTGAATGGCAGTGGAACTAACTCGCCAACGTCTTATTCATGGAGATTAACAGGCGGCACACCATCTACCAGTACGGCGCAAAATCCAACAGTTACCTACAGTACACCTGGAACAAAACTGGCCATCTTAACGGTGAAAAACAGCAAAGGATTCTCTTTCCCAGACACAATAAGCTTTAATGTTGTAGCAGCGCCATCTGCCTCTATTACCAATGGCTCTTCTGGATCTGTTTGCAAAGGCGATTCATTGTTGTTGATCGCCAATTTCAATACAGGTTTAACATACCAATGGCAGCACAATAATGCCACAGCACGTTCAGTGTATGTTAAAGATACGGCAACATACAGAGTAAAAGTAACCAATGCCGGCGGATGTTCAACCATGAGCGGACCATTCAAACTGAATTGGTTTGGAACACCTACAGTATCGCTCACCCGTTCTGGTAATTCAGATAGTGTTTGCAGTCCCGCGCAACTTACCTTTACAGCCAACGGTAATCTCATTGATAGCGTACTATGGTACACCAATGGCAGTATCAGCTCCAGAAATAAATCGCTGACCAATGTCCAGACCATCAGTCAAAACACCTCTGTATATGCAACTGTTAAAAGTGTTAACGGATGTAAGAGCGCAGCTTCTAATACCATTAACATAACGGCATTTGACAGAGCGCGTTTAGGTGCAGTAAGTTTCAGCAAAACTACCAGTACCATCAATTTGACATGGACCAAACCTTCCCAAATTGTTATCGTGCAGTATTCACTTAACAAAGTGAATTACCAATCTACCAGTTCAGACACCACGTTAAACCTAAGTGGTTTAACACCCAATACCAAATATGATATTACATTGAGGACTTTCCAAAGCGGACCATGTGGTGTAAACGATACTACCATCAGTGTTACAACGAATGCATGTTCAAATTTGGCATACACAGTAGATTTCAATGACAGAACATGTAGAGGCAATCAAATGACTGCACGCATTTTGGATTTACACAGCGCCAAGTACAGTGTATCATTCAACGGAGGCGCATACAGTTTAGATACCATATACCAATTTACCCCAACGGTATCAGATACATTGGTGATTTCTATCATCGATAGCTTGAGTCCGACTTGCCCAGCCATTGTTGAGAAACGTGGCTATACCATTGATCAGCCAGTGGATGCATCAACAGGTTCAACCGCAAAAGCAGTAAGCAGTTGTGTATCATCTTACACAATGAAAGTTGTGCCAGGGTATATTTTTTATGATTATTATAAAAACAATGTGTTGATAGCTACCACAACGGATTCGTCTTACAACTTTACAGCATTGCAGACAGGCGATCAGTTGACAGCTCGTGGACGTTCTAACACCTGTAGCAAGACCTATGGTCCACATACCTTCACATTGAATGCCAAACCTGTCAGCACTTATACCTTTAGCAGAGATTGGAAAACATACACCTTTACAGCAACCAACAATGGAAATGCCGTATATCTATGGAAAGCCGGATCTGTTCAGTTAGGCAATTCAGCATCTTTTTCAAGAGACATGAGTGATTACAACAACAGTACGGTGGATGTAAAATTGATTACAGAGAGTAGTGCAGGATGTAAAGATTCTTCATCACAGAGCATAACGATACCTAATCTGAGTAGCATCAAGATGATAGGTGCTGAGCAGGTGAGAGTTTATCCGAATCCATTTGGTAATATGTTACGAGTAGAGACCACGTCAAATGTGTATGCCATCCAAGTAATCGATCATTTAGGTAGAGCAATATACAGCGACGAGATCAGCGGAGGAACAGAGATAGCGACATCCAGTTGGACATCCGGCGTTTATCATATTGTCTTAACAGACGAGAGAGGCGAGTCGATGCAGATGACTTATATTAAGAATTAAGATACAGCTAATCCAACGTTTCAGCGGACAGCGGATTAGCGATAACTTATAAAATTCAATTTTCAATATAAATTTACCGAAAGCCCGGGTCGAGAGATTCGGGTTTTTGGTTTTAGATGGATTTTGGCGTTTGACTCGACCTGCTAGGTCGGTTTTTGTAGAATACTTGTTACATTTTTGGTGTTTCCTCGACCTGCTAGGTCGATATTTGTAGTAAAGTTCTTACAATTTTTTCGAAAGTTTCGATTTTACCTCGACCTGCTAGGTCGGTTTTTGTAGAATACTTCTTACATTTTTGGTATTACCTCGACCTGCTAGGTCGGTTTTTGTAGTAATCTTCTTACAAACTTTTCGAAAGTATTTGATTATTCCTTTATCTGATTCGCTACTTCTTCCCACCAATACTAGAGGATGCTGCCATCTTCATTTTGCCGTCTAATACCAACTTGACCGCTCTTTCAAGGTCGTCAATAGGGATTTCGTCTGTCGACCAACCATATGGGTAGGTAATATGACTGCCGGTTTTTTTGTCTTGCTCACACAACAAATGTTTAGCACCGCCTTCTTCCAACTGCAAGGTTTTCTCTACCACAAATCGTCTTTCTACTGCATCTCCTTCTTTGTTTACTAAAAACACTTTGTATGATATGTCAAGGGTGTTTTTGGGGTCGACCAATGAACGAAGAATAGTAGCACGCTGACCATTCCACTCGAATTGTGCAATAATCACCGTTTTCATTTCCATCTCATCCTGTGGTAAGCGTCCCTGATTGAATGCTATTTGTACTACGCGAAATACACTGTCTGCTTTTTGATAGTCTTTTGCACCATTATATGATTTGATCAACTTGTAGTACAACTCATAATTGTCTGGTCGTGCTTCTATCGCTTTAACATAAGCCTCCGCTGCTTTGGCATAATTATAGGTAAAAGTATACTCTAACTGTCCAATACTTTCCAGTGTGTTAACGTAATACGAATTGGTTTTGGGTACACTGTCGGCGGCAATGTAATACAGATCTAATGCTTTTTGATAGTCTTGATTCTCGTGATAAATATAAGCCACCCAATAAAATGGTTCACCAAACGTGTTCTTAAGTTTAGTGGCTTGTTCAAAGACCGGTAATGCTGCCTTAGAATCGCCCTGATAGAGCAAAATCATGCCTTTTTGATTGAGATATTCCTGATTGCCTGGCTCCATGTCAATAGCGGTCTCGACTTCTTTCATGGCATCTTTGTATTCTTTCATGAAGAATAAGGAAAGCCCCTTGTAAAAATACACCGCAGCGTCTTTGTAATCTTTTTTGAGTGCCTTGTCGTAACATTCTATGGCTTTCTTGTCGTTTTCTAACTGAAAATAAGCATAACCAATCATGTAAAATTCCTCGCCTGTTAAGTCCTTTGACTCCTTTTTGACAAGTTCTTTGTAATCTCTTTTCTGATAAAGTTCGGTGATGGTTTGTGCAGGTGCGCTGAAATAAAAGCCAAGCGCAAGCATTAGGCTAATGCATGTTTTCATAATCTTATAATTTGAGAGGGCAAGTTAATAAAATTCTTTTAACTTGTGAATTGAAAGTGATTTGTTTTTTAACCTTTCAGAAATTCGAGCGTATTAACCCCGTCTGCATAGTCCAGCAAACCCGGGTTTTGAGCATCGCCAAACGGCAAACCCTGAGCCACAATATTCTTATGCGCTACCACACATTGTATCTCCTCCTGATGTGTCTCTATATATTGTCTGGCTGCATCAACACTGTCGTAGTAATGGTAGTTTAATGTGGCTATAGGTGCGTGCAAACCCTCTTTCTCCTGAAACAACATAAAACCATTGTCGTAATGCTTGGTGAGGTTCATCAGCAAGATCGATTTATGGTACATGTAGTTATTGTAATATTTATGGTGGTGCACGATGTCGATGTATTTATCGTATGCCTCGTATAAACGTTTCAGTTCAAATTGTGCAGGTAGTAAGAGATGGGTAACATTGCGACAACCCAAACCGAAATACGTATAAATATCATCCGCTAAGGCTACCAATTCTTCGTCGGTTTCATTGCCTTCTAATACCGCCACAGAAGTTCTGTTTTTTCTGATGATTCTGGGAATGCTGCTGAAGTAATGCTCAAAATAACGAGCAGAGTTATTGCTGCCGGTGGCGATTAAGAAATCGATGCCTTTTAAACTTTCCGTAATTTGAATTCGTTCTCCTAAAGCGGGTAAAGCTTGTGTTAAAATCAAGATTGCATGACCCATGAGGACCTCATCCTGCGAAGAAAGTTTCACCAAAGCTATATGACCACTGCCAAGTACTGATAGCAGATCATGCAAACCAACAAACGGAATGTTACCGGCCATGATGATGCCAGTTTTCTTACTGCCATCGCCATTGGCAGCTGTGCTTAACCAGTTTTCTATGGCCTCTGCCTGAAGCGCATTGTTCCAGCCTTTAGCGGCCTTTTGAATGTTCTCTGGCGTAAACCAATTGTTCTTAACATGAGCTGTTTCGATGATGTGATCAGGTATATGCAGCATAGAGCGCCCTAATTCGGCGAAAGCTGAAACGATATCGGATTTACTTATTGAATTCAAGGTAACAAAATTATGCATAATTTCGTTAAAGCAACCAATCGTATTTGTTGGGAAAAAAATTAAGATTAAAATGAAAAATAATTTTAGGTTTGCAATAATGTTTAAAACACCTCTGTTTGCCATAGTTATGATAGCTGCTGCTATGCAGTTGAATGCTCAGAAGGGTCTGCGTTTCGGACCCGCGGCTAATTTTGCTTCTTCAAGAACTTATGTCACCGATTCTTTGCCAGACAATTTTAACTTCAGATTTAAATCAGGGTTCAATGGTGGTATAAGTGTGCAATATGGATTTACAGACAGGTTTGTACTCGGAACAGGTTTGGTATACGCCAGCAAAGGATACCGTGTTTTTAACGACAGTAATAAAAATGGTAATCTCATTAAACACAATTTTAGTAGTATTGAAATTCCTGTAAATGCCATCTTTAAACTGCGTCTGGGGGGCTCATCTAAAATGCGTTTTTTGATTGGTGGTACTTTCAATTACGGGTTAGACAAAAGTGGAAAGGTCCTCAAAAACAACAATGGCACTTTTGTAATCAGCGAAAAACTCATACACAAATCCTATCCAATGCTGAATCTTGGTTTGGAAATAGCCAGTGAAAACAAAGGAGGTAATGTCTTAGTATTTGGTGTTTACTACAAACAATCTTTCGCCAATCAGGCTGAACTCTCTGTGTATAACTCGAGCGACCTGACCAAGCAACGAAACTTCTCCTTAGGCTACAGAGGGTCATACATCAGTTTAGGTTTCTCTTATCTTTTTGATGCGAAAAATCTTAAAAAGTCGGAAGAATTCTTCTACTAATCCAGTCAGATTTCTAGTGATTTTGATCATTCAGGCAGTTTGCTTGCTTGAATGACGCTGCTTTCGGTTGTTCTGGATATTCTTAAATTTTTGTTGATTATCAGATGTTTATGTGGGTGAATGGCTTGTTTTATTCAGTTATAGTGCTTTCTTGTGTCTTGAAAGAAGCATTATAAAAATTGATGTATCTTTTACATTAAGTTCTTTTAAATTAAATCCAACTTAGTTACATTTGCATTAAAAATGAGAAGTAACTCATTTGGATTTAAAAAATGAAAGATAAGTATATAGATTTAATCGACCAGACTTTTGATTTTCCGGTAGACGAGTTTAACCTGAATGATCGCAGCGAATTAACTTTCCATGGTATTCCTTTGATGGATATTGTAGAACAATATGGAACGCCATTGAAGTTTACTTATCTTCCTAAGATCTCCGAAAATATTAAGAAAGCGCGTACCTGGTTCAATGTAGCTATGGCTAAAGTAGACTACAAAGCGAAGTACCACTATTGCTATTGTACCAAGAGTTCACACTTCAGTCATGTGCTGGAAGAGGTGCTTAAAAACGAAGTTCATCTCGAAACTTCATCTGGTTTTGATATCAACTTGATCCTCTCTCTATTCGAGCAGGGTTTGATTTCTAAAGACAAATACATCGTTTGTAATGGCTTTAAATTGCAATCTTACATCGATAATATTGCCATGATCATCAATATGGGCTTCCATAATGTGATACCGGTTATTGACAATATGCGCGAGATAGATCTGTTAGCCAATGCCGTCGAGGGTGAGTTCAATGTTGGTTTGCGCATTGCAGCTGAAGAAGAACCGAAATTTCCGTTCTATACCTCTCGTTTAGGTATTGGATACAAAGATATCGTTCCGCTTTACAAAGAAAAAATCGCTGGAAACAGTCGCATGAAACTTAAAATGTTGCACTTCTTTATCAATACGGGTATTGAGGACGATGCCTACTACTGGAACGAATTGCACAAATGTCTCAGTGTTTATTGCGAGCTTAAAAAAATCTGCCCAAGTTTAGACAGTTTGAACATTGGTGGTGGTTTCCCGATTAAGAATTCATTGAAGTTCGATTTCGATTACGAATACATGGCTTCAGAGATTGTGGCCCAGGTTAAACAAGTTTGCGAGAGTAATCAGGTGCCAGAGCCAGATATCTTCACCGAATTTGGTTCATTTACTGTAGGCGAAAGTGGCGGTGCTATCTTCAAGATAGAACATCAGAAAGTGCAAAACGATCGTGAGAAATGGAACATGATTGACAGCAGTTTCATGACTACTTTGCCTGATTCATGGGCCATCAATAAAAAGTTCATCATGTTTCCACTCAATAACTGGGAGAAAACTTACGAAAGAGTATTGTTAGGTGGTATCACCTGCGACAGTGATGATTATTATAACAGTGAGCAGCATGCCAACGCCATTTACTTACCGGTTTATGATCCTGCCGACCCATTATATATTGGTTATTTCCACACAGGCGCCTATCAGGAGAGCATAGGTGGTTATGGCGGTATTCAGCACTGTCTGACACCTGCGCCAAAGCACATTATTATTTCTGTGGACGAAAATGGTGATTACAATACCAAGTTGTTCTCTAAAGAGCAAACCTATAAAAGCATGCTCAAAACTTTAGGTTACTAGGCCTGACCGGTCATGCCGCCAAAGTTCATCGGAAAGCCAGGATTGCCGTTGTTGTCATCTATTTCAACTTCACCAAAGTTGTTTTCGAATTTGTTCATGTTATCTCCCAAAGCAAACAGCAAACGCTTAGCGTGCTGAGGGGTCATGATGATGCGACTTTTAACTTTGCCTTTTGGAATACCTGGTAAAATTCTGACGAAGTCGATGATAAACTCAGCCTGACTATGGGTAATGATAGCTAAATTGCTGTATATGCCTTCTGCTACTTCTTCAGTAAGTTCGATGTCTATAGGTTGTTCGATGATCTCGTTTTTGTTGTTCATGATGATTATTGCCTCAAATATAATTGGATTAATTGGAATATTGCCACTAATTCTCTGTAATTTTGCCACATTAATACCCTTAATTTTATGAAATATATATTGATCGTAGCTCTTTTCCTCTCAGCTGTATCTTGCAATAACCAACCTGCTGCAGGTAATTTTGGTGAGAAGTTTGAAAACACTGGTGCTCAAGATTTTAAAACGGCTTTGTCTGCATACACCGCCGGTAAAGATACCACCTATATCATCCAAGGTAATATCGATAACGTTTGCTCACATTCAGGTTGCTGGATCAGTTTTAAAAACGATTCTACAGATTTCTATGTGAATACTAACGAGAAATTTACCATGCCTAAAGATAGCAAAGGTAAAAAAGCCACTGCTAAAGGTAAGTTTGTAAAAGACGAAGAGGGCACGGTTAGCTTTGAGCCAACAGGTGTTATCATCGAGTAATTCGCTCAGATTTCTTTAGAGTAAATCCAAAGGTGGTGCCTTTGCCCACCGTACTGCGCACATTAATGGTTTGTTGATGGGCTTCAATAATGTGTTTAACAATGGATAAGCCCAAGCCAGTGCCACCGCTGTTGCGCGATCTGCTCTTATCGGTTCTGTAAAATCTTTCAAATAACCTTGGTAAGTGCTCGGCTTCAATGCCATCGCCATCATCCGACACCTCTATCAGATAATTATCATCCATATCGTAAAACCCTACAGTGGTAATGCCGTTTGTGTTGCCATAAGCGATAGAATTGCCAATCAAATTATTCAATACTTGTCTTATTCGGTCCTTGTCTGCCATCACCCAAAAAGGTTCATCGCAACCTTCTTTGATTTTTAGGCGTATCGACTTTTCAGAGGCTGGTTTAGAGTAAGATTCAAATACTTCTTTGGTGAGCTCGCACACATCAAAATCCTTCATGTTTAGGCGAAGTGAACCACTTTCCATTTTGCTGATATCCAAAAGATCATTCACCAAAATATTCAGTCGCTCAGCACTGGATGCAGCTTTGCGCAAGAATTTCTCTTTCACTTCATCATCATTCATGGCCCCATCTAATAAAGTTTCGATATAACCCTGAATATTGAAAATGGGCGTTTTTAGTTCGTGAGACACATTGCCCAGAAAGTCTTTTCTGAACTCTTCAGCTGCTTTCAATTGAGTGATTTCACGCTTCTGATCATTGGCCCATTCTAACACTTCCTCGTTCACACGTTTGATTGGGTCGAGGTTGTAATTGTCGATGTAACTCGGACTTTTAATCGAGCTGGTTTTGAAGTGGTGAATGGTTTTGTAAATCAGTTTGATTTTTCGGTAGATGAACAATTCTAAGCCGAAAAGAATAACGATAAATGTGAGCGTTCCAAAAGTAAAGAGAGCAATTAAAAAGGCCAGAATTGGAATTTTGAAGTAGAGCAGAATACCCGTGAATATCAGTGACAGCACCAGGGTGGTCAGCAAACTGATTTTTTCGGGCGTTGGATTTCTAATCACACTTCAAATTTATAGCCTACGCCTTTAATTGTTTGAATAAAATTATCATCCAGTTTTTCACGGATCTTACGGATGTGCACATCGATGGTTCTGTCAACCACCAAGACATCGTCACCCCAGATAGATTCCAAAATTTGTTCACGCGTAAACACTTTGCCAGGTTTGCTGGCTAAGAGGGAGAGGAGTTCGAATTCTTTTTTAGGGAATTGCAACACTTTACCAATATAAGTGACGCTAAAACTTTCACGGTCGATTTTCAAATCAGGGAACACCATGGTGTCAGAACTCGGACCATCGCTTGTATTGCGTCTGAGGATGGCTTTTAAACGTGAAATTAAAACCCTTGGTTTGATAGGTTTGATGATGTAATCGTCGGCACCTGCTTCGAATCCTGCTAATTCGCTGAACTCTTCGCCTCTGGCAGTTAAAAAGATTAAAGGAATGTTCTTTAACTGAGAAATAGATTTAATTTGTCTGCAAGCCTCTATGCCATCCATTTCAGGCATCATCACGTCCATCAGAATAATATCCGGTTTTATTTTAGAAGCAATGTTGATGGCTTCTTTGCCATTCATAGCCGCTACCACAGTGAAGTTTTCTTTTTTAAGGTTATAGCTCAACAGCTCAATGATATCGATTTCATCATCAACGATTAAGATTTTGTAAGATGAATGTGAACTCATAAAATTTAATGGTTCAAAATTGCTCATTTAAACTGAAATTATAATTACCCCTGTGTTAAATTATTATTATTCGAATAGTTCGGCGAGTTTTTTCTCCAGCTCTTCGCCTCTTAAATTTTTCGCTATCACCTTACCGTTTTTGTCAATTAAAACAGTGGCAGGAATGCCTGTCACTTTATAGACTTTAGCAGGTGCACACGACCAGTATTTCAAGTCGCTGACATGCTTCCAGTCGAGCCCCAAACTGCTGATAGAATTTACCCATGACGACTTGTCTTTATCCAACGAAACGCCATAGATTTCGAAACCTTTGTCTTTGTATTTGCTGTATACTTTTTTAACGTTCGGAAACTCCGCTCGGCACGGACCGCACCAGCTGGCCCAGAAATCAATTAAGACGACTTTACCTCTCAATGATGACAGTTTTAAGTTTGTTCCATTTGGTTGAGGTAAATCAATATCCGGGGCCATTTCACCTATCTCTACACCTTTTTTAGCATCGTACAATTGTTTCAAATCTTTGTAGTAAACACTGTTGGTTTCTTTAGGTTCCATTTTGGTATAAATGGCTTTCATCTTCGATGGTTCCTGTTCTTCTGTGAAATTAAACAACACAAAGTAAGATTCCAGAGGTGATCTAAATAAAATCATCGAATCAATGGCAGTTTGTAACTCCTGCTGTTTCATGCCGGCATACATCTGCAAGGTATATGATTTCATTGGGTCTTGCTCGTTGGCTATCTGAGATTCAAAACTGTTCAGTTCGCCGTTCAGTTTAGAAAAACGTTTAAGGAAATTATAAATGTTCGCCGACTTCTCGGTATTGCTGCCACTGAGGTCGTAGTTCAAGCCATTGAGATTGGTATGGATCACCAGTTTAAAATCCGAACCATTCTCAGCGATCAATGGCACAGCCGTAGTTGAAGAGTACTGCACATAGATGATGCTGGTTTGAGGCAAGGTCTTGTTGAAGAAGAAACCACCAGTATCATTGGTAAATACAGAATCAATAAACTTAGATTGGTTGTATTGGTATTGGTAAAGGCGGATCTGGTAATTGGCATAGCCTTCCAGTTTGCCTGATATTTTAAAGCTGGCGCTAGTATTGCCGGTTTTAGGAGCAGGTTTTCCTTTGGTTTCAGTTTTTTTGGCAGTACTGGCTTTTGCTGCTGGTTTTGGTTTGGTTTGTGCTACCGCAACAAGCATGACGACAAGGGCAATACTGAGTGAAAAATATTTATACATTATGCAAATTTAACGAATTTTTTAGTGAATTAATTGCAGGATCTCGTTTTCGAGAAGACGCAACTTTTCGGTGTTTGGTTGTATCAACAGGCCTTTAACGCCGACACTTTCTGCAGCTTTCATGTCGCGTTCTGTGTCGCCAATCATCAGACATTGTTTTGGGTCGAGATGGTGCTTGGCCAAGGCTTTCTCCAACATCAGGCCTTCTGGTTTTCTACACAAACATTTGCCTTTAACCGGGTGGTGGGCACAAAAATAAATATCGTCAATCCAAGTACCAGCTACGTCACAAGCATCGATCAATTTTTGGTGGAACTGCGCTAATTCTTCGACGGAATACAAGTCCTTATCGATGCCTCCCTGATTGGTGACGATAATCACTTTGAAGCCATGAGCATGTGCCAACTGAATGCAGGCTACGCTGTCTGGCAATATTTCAAAATCCTCAATTTTGCAGACATAGTCGCCAATTTCCCTGTTTAAAACCCCGTCTCTATCGAAAAAAATCGCTTTTTGCATCCAATCTCATTTTTAAAGCTACAAATAAAGTGCTAATTTGCACCGTTTTTATATAAATTTTATTGATTTGTCCAATTACATCGTCATCATACCGACCTACAACGAGAAAGAGAATGCAGAAGCCATTATCCGCAAAGTGATGTCGCTTCAACCTGCCTTCGATGTGTTGATTGTAGACGACAATTCTCCGGACGGAACGGCGGATATTGTGAAGCATTTACAATCTGAATTCAAAGACCGTCTGCATATTCTGGAAAGAACCGAAAAGAATGGATTAGGCACTGCCTATATAGCGGGTTTCAAATGGTGCCTTGCTCGCCATTACCAGTTTATCTTTGAAATGGACGCCGACTTCTCTCACAATCCTGAAGACTTGCCACGCTTACTTCACGCCTGCGAAACCGAAGGGGCTGGTTTAGCGGTTGGTTCGCGTTACATCACTGGTGTTAATGTGGTAAACTGGCCTATGAGTCGTGTGATCATGAGTTATTATGCCAGTGTGTATGTGCGTTTCATTACGGGCATGACCATTAGAGATGCTACTGCTGGTTTTGTTTGCTATACACGTCAAACCCTCGAAGCCATCAACCTCGACAAGATTAAATTCAAAGGCTATGCGTTTCAAATTGAAATGAAGTTCAAGGCCTTTCTTAAAAATATCAAAATACTGGAAGTGCCCATTATATTTACTGATCGGACACTCGGCACATCAAAGATGAGTAAGAAGATTTTCAGAGAAGCTTTCTTTGGTGTCATCGAACTTAAAATCAATAGCTGGTTTAGAAAAAATGGCGCATAACGACGATATAGCTGCACTTCGCATGGATTATCGCAAGGCCGAACTCCTGGAAAAGGATGTCGACCCAAATCCAATTCACCAATTCAGAATCTGGTTTGATAATGCCATGAATGCCGAGATTCCTGAACCCAATGCCATGTGCCTAAGTACGGTTTATGGCGATAAACCGGATAGTCGTATTGTTCTTTTAAAAGCGATTAAAGACGACGGGTTTGTTTTCTTTACCAATTACCACAGCAGCAAAGGCATTCAGATAGAAGCCAATCCGAATGTGGCCATAAACATTGTTTGGCTGGAGCTTGAAAGACAAGTGCGTATCAATGGGGTAGTGGAGAAAATTTCTGCAGAAGAGAGCGATCACTACTTTTATTCGCGTCCAATCGAAAGTCAGATAGGTGCTATTGTGAGTGCTCAAAGTGAACGATTAAGTTCGAGAGAAGCTCTGGAGCAAGCCATGGCAGAAGCTACAGAAAAATACAAAAACGAAAAACCCGTGCGTCCTGCACACTGGGGAGGTTATATTGTTCGTCCTACTGAAGTAGAATTTTGGCAAGGTCGAACCAGCCGTTTACACGATCGTCTTCAGTACCAGTTAATCAACGGTACCTGGGACATAGTAAGATTGTATCCTTAAATTTTTAGAGCAACACGATTAAAGCTCGTGTCCCATCTTCTCCTTTTTGGTGTTGAGATAGTTGGCGTTGTGTTGATTAGGAATGGTGATGATGGGAATATTCTCCACGATTTCTAGTCCGTAGCCAATTAAGCCTGTTCGTTTCTTTGGGTTATTGCTGATGAGTTTCATCTTGGAAACCCCCAGATCTCTTAAGATTTGCGCACCGATTCCGTAATCGCGTTCATCCATTTTAAAGCCAAGTTCGAGGTTGGCATCAACTGTGTCCATGCCCTGTTCCTGCAGTTTGTAGGCTTTTAGTTTATTAAGCAAACCAATGCCTCTGCCTTCCTGGTTCATATACAAAACAACACCTTTGCCTTCTGATTCTATCATATGCAGGGCGCTGTGTAATTGTTCACCACAATCGCAACGGCAAGAACCGAAGATATCACCTGTCATGCAACTGCTGTGTACACGTACCATGATAGGTTCGTCTTTTTCCCAGTTGCCTTTCTTAATCGCTAAGTGTTGTGTACCATCCGATAATTGCGAGTAGGCAATCATTTCGAAGTCGCCGTAAGCTGTTGGCATATCAATGGCGATTTCGCGTTTCACGTGACTTTCGTTTTTGATACGGTACTTAATCAGGTCTTCAATTGAAACGATTTTTAGATCGAATTTTTTAGCAATCTCTACCAATTCTGGTAAGCGTGCCATTTCACCATCTTCTTTCAGAATCTCAACGATACAACCCGCAGGTTCCAGTCCCGCTAATCTGGCAAAATCGATAGCAGCTTCGGTATGACCGGCTCTTTTGAGCACACCTTCTTTTTGAGCTTTCAAAGGAAAGATGTGACCAGGTTTTGCCAGATCCGACACTTTAGTATCTTTATTAATCAGAGCCTGTATGGTTTTACTTCTGTCAGACGCAGAGATACCGGTGGTGGTACCGTGACCGATCAAATCGACGGACACAGTAAATGGTGTTTCGTACAATGAGTTGTTAGAACTCACCATCATATCCAGTTCCAACTCCTGGCAACGTTCTGGAATCAGAGGAACGCAAATGAGACCACGACCTTCTTTGGCCATGAAGTTGATCATCTCAGGAGTCACATTCGAAGCTGCCGTCAGAAAATCACCTTCGTTTTCTCGGTCTTCATCATCCACCACGATGATTAACTTGCCGTTTTTAATATCTTCGATGGCGGATTCTATGCTGTCTAATTGATATGGATTTGTCATGGGATTTGCACCGCAAAATTAGTGCATACGGGTTGATTTTCCGCTATATCTTATGACATTTAGCTCATAGATTAATTTTATACGGCTTACTCGTCCGGAAAGCGGTGGTCGAGGCGCCTCTCGTTCCAGGTCTTAAGCGTAAGTAATTCGAAGTCGCGGCGACTGATATCCACCGGTTCTTTTTTGGTCGGTTTAACAAAGCTGTCTGTTAAGCCAACTACTAGTTGTATCAATAGTTTTTTCATACCACAAATCTCGATACTACTTGCGGAGGAAGACGAAAGCTTTTAATAAGTGGGCGGTTCGACTTAATAAGCGGACTAAAAACTTGATAAGTGGTCGTTGAACTCACCCATAAATGGTCGCTCTGACATCTGCAGAGTGCCATCTTGTATGTGCCAGAAATGTGTGCCATATCGATTGGCCAGATCTAAATCGTGTGTAGAAACGATGATGAGTTTGTTCTTAACTGAGGCGATGTTTTTAAGTTCGCCAAACAACTGCGACTTCGCTTCATAGTCGAGGAAGGCGCTAGGCTCATCCATTAGAATGATAGGCGTGTCTTGCAATAAGGTACGAGCAATATTGGCCTTTTGCCATTCGCCATCACTAATAACATTGAGGTATTTGTTGAGCAAAGGCGTTAATCCCAGCATATTTACCGTTTCGTCAAACAAAGTTTGATTGAGCTGAGCAGAGGGCTGACTCAGGTAAGGGTATTGCCCATAGCAAATGAGGTCGCCGACAGTAATATAGTCTTCTTTAACACGCTCAGTATTGGTGTAGGCCAAAACCTGAGACAAATTGTGAAAATGCTGATGAGAACGAAAGAGTGAAAAGCTTTTAGAAGCAGAAACCGGCAAAGCGATGTTCTGAATACTTAAAGAGCCTGATAATACAGGAAGTAGTCCCGCTAATGTTTTTAGAAAAGTACTTTTGCCTACGCCATTTCTGCCACTAAGGATGATCAAACCAGATTGATCCACCTGCGCAGAGAAAGGCTGACATAGACCTTGTTGTCTGCCAAAAATTAATTGATCGATATGTAAAGACGGCTGCATCAGTGTTTTTTTCTAAATAGAATATAGATGATAAAAGGACCGCCGATGAGCGCCGTGCTGACATTAACCGGAATATTGATAGCAGCAATATTGATGGAAGAGATGATCTGACTAAATACCGCCATACAAGCACCCAAAAGCGCATTGGCAATAAGCAGATGTTTGAAGTTGGCCGTTTTAAAAAGGATTTTAACTGCATTGGGAATGGCCATACCGATAAAGGCAACGGGACCGCAGTAGGCGGTTGCCACACCAGTTAGAAGTCCCGTAATGGCCAGTAATTGAAAAGCCACCACACGCGTGTTAACACCAAGTGTTCGCGCCACATCATCCCCCAGCATCATAACAGATAGCGAAGGCATTAGCGTAAAAGCCCAGATCAGACCAATGCTGGTACTGATGCTTAGTAATAGTAGGTCGCCGTCGATGGTATTACTGAAAGAGCCCATGCTCCACAAAGTGAAATATTTTAAATCGGCTGGATTGGCCAGGTAACTGAGCAAGTTTTGAAGTGCACCGGTAAGCTGACCAAGAATAACACCAAAAAGAAGAATGATAGCACCATAACCAAAACGCGCTGAGACAGAGAGTATGAGCAAGAGCACCAGCAGCGCACCGATGAAGCCAGCTAAAGGAATACTTAGACCTGAGCTGAGAAAGGGTAGGGCACCAGCAGAAATAATTACCAAAGCCACCATAAGCGAGGCGCCAGAACTGACACCGAGAATATAGGGACCAGCCAAAGTGTTTTTAAAAAGTTGTTGGAGAATATGACCAGAAACCGAAAGCGCCATACCACATAAAGCAGCGGTAAGCACGGCGGGCAATCTGAAATGGTAAACGATGCTAAAATCGGTATCAGAAATAAACGCACCAAAACCCGCAGGATAGGGGAAGAGGAAAATCCCCGACAGGAGCAATGCAATTAGCACAGAGACAAGAGCAATAAATCGGGTTTTAAGCATGGAATTTCAGGCAAACAAAAAAAAAGCCTTTCGGTTTAAAAAAGTCTGATCTTGCTCAGAATATATCAACAACTTAGCAATATTATGGAATATTGAGAATTTTTGGTAAATTTGCCACCCTATTTTACATTCAAAATACAATGACTAATCAAGACATTTTAAACGGTATTTTAAGCAATGCCGGACATGCTAACGTGAACCTGACACCTGATGAACTGGTGACCAAAGCTTTAGAGAGAAAAGAAGGTGTTATCACCAGTCGTGGTGCTTTGGCTGCCGACACCGGTGAGTTCACTGGCCGTTCTCCAAAAGATAAGTTCACAGTATGTGACGAAAAAACTGAAAATACGGTTTGGTGGGGTAATGTAAACTTTAAGTTTGAACCATCTAAATTTGATGCATTACTCAATAAAGTATTGGATCATTATAAAGGCAAAGAGCTTTTCGTAAGAGATGCATACGCTTGTGCACACCCTGAATACAGATTAAACATCAAAGTGGTAACGGAATCTGCTTACCAAAACTTGTTTGCCAATAACTTGTTTTTAAGACCAGCTGCTGGCGAAAATCCAGAGGCTGAATGGTTAATCCTCGCTGCACCTAGCTTCAAAGCCAATGCGGCTGAAGATGGTACCAGACAGCACAACTTCTCTATCATCAACTTTACTAAAAAGATCATCTTAATTGGTGGATCTGGTTACACCGGTGAAATCAAAAAAGGTATCTTCACTGTATTGAACTATATTTTACCTCAAGAGCGCAAAACATTGTCTATGCACTGTTCTGCCAACATCGGTGAGAAAGGCGATACTGCTATTTTCTTCGGTTTGTCTGGTACTGGTAAAACTACCTTGTCTGCAGATCCAAACAGAAAATTGATTGGTGATGACGAACACGGTTGGAACGACGATTCAGTGTTTAACTTCGAAGGAGGTTGCTACGCTAAGTGTATCGACTTAACAGAAGAGAAAGAACCACAAATTTGGAACGCCATCAAACACGGAGCTTTAGAAGAAAACGTAAGATTCTTCGAAGGTACTAATAAAGTCAACTACGAAGATGTAAGCGTAACCGAAAACACCCGTGTGGCTTACCCAATCGATTTCATCGACAATATTGCTGTGCCTTCAGTAGGTAAAGCGCCTAAAAATATCTTCTTCTTAACTTGTGATGCGTACGGTGTATTGCCTCCAATCTCTAAGTTAACCGTAGAACAAGCTATGTACCACTTTATCTCTGGTTACACTTCTAAGGTTGCCGGAACAGAAGCTGGTATCACTGAACCGCAAAGTACTTTCTCTGCTTGCTTCGGTCAAGCTTTCTTACCATTACACCCTGCTAAATACGCTGAATTATTAGGGGCTAAATTGAATGCTAATCCTGACATCAACGTATGGTTAGTAAACACTGGCTGGAGTGGTGGTGGATATGGTGTAGGTAACAGAATGAAATTATCATTCACCCGCGCTATGTTAACTGCAGCTTTAAACGGCGAGTTGGATAATGTCGAGTATACTTCACATCCAGTGTTCGGTGTATTAATGCCAAATACTTGTCCAAATGTGCCACAAGAAATCTTACACCCAAGAAACACCTGGGCTGATAAAGCGGCTTACGATGCTACTGCTAATGCTTTGGCTGAGAAATTCAATGAGAACTTCAAGAAGTTCGAAGAAGGTTCCAGCGAAGCCATCAAAAATGCAGCTCCTAAAGCTGTACAAGCTCAATAATAACCATACTAATCCAATATTAAAGGCAGTGAAATTCACTGCCTTTTTTTATTTTTGGAAAATGAAAACTACAACTGCCCTCATCATATTGTTCAGCACGCTGTCTTTGATGGGGTTTAAGTATGTAGGAGTAAGGCCGCTGTACTTGCATCAAAATAAGGTTTCAGAGGAACACGGAATTCCAATCAATAAACATTTACCAGCTACTTTGGGCGCGGGCAAAAAGTACAAATACGGGCACTATATCGAAAATAATTTCAGAGCATTGGCGGTGCATGCCACATCTGTCAACCGCGTTACATTTGCCCTGGGAAGCACTTATCAGATGCGCTACTGTTACAACAATGCCGATAAATCTAAGAAAGATATTTACAGGGTGCTGAGTGCAGACAATGATTTGATGCTGGAGTTTTTGTTGTCAGATAACATGCATGTTAATATGGGATTTCTGTTTTCGAGCACATGGAACTACAGAATACAAGGTGTGATGAATTATCCAATGATTGGTGTGCAATTGAGAACCTCGCCGGCCATAAAGGATAGTTATACAGTAATGCCACTTGTGGGTTTTACCAATCTGATCAGAGATGTCTACTACGGCTACACCACATATGCCACTGGCATATATGCCAATTACAACAAGCACAATATTGGCATTTCTTTTCGGTTTTCTGAGTTGTTGGAAGCCTTCAATCAGAAGTAGTATAGGTAGCTAGACTTGAGACGAGCGAACAGCTGATTTTCTTTTGTTTTTCAAGAGTAAACCGCGCACAATAAAGCAACAGAAAATGCCAAGAATGATGCTGTTTTCGAGCCAATAGTCTGATGGCGATATCCAAATCTCTTCCAGGAAATGCCATCTACCCAGTATTTCAACAAAATTCCAAAATATCACAACGGTCGGTATAGCGTACTTAATGGCAAAGTCCAATTGCTTGATCTTAACTAATCGGATGCCTAGTATCAGCGACCAAATCAGCGATCCAAAAGCCACGATATAGGTTAGCCAATGATGTGTACCCGCAAATTGCTCATCGTACACAAATAATAAAACCAGGTAAAATGTCCATATCACCATAATGGTCTCGAAAAAAGTCACCACCGCAGCAGGGCGTTTATAGGATTTATGGTGAATAAACTGACGCAGTTGCAAGAGCTTCTGCCACCATATAAAGAGTTTACATCGACTGTCGGTAAAGAGAAAGATGAAAATGACGGTACACAATAAACCGGCTGATGACATCATAACGAGATACTCAGAACGCGTTGCTATTTCGTTGTTCTCCAGAAGAGGCGCTACCTTTAGTTTTTCGGCGGTCCATACAAACGAAAACTCTATCCATCCCGTCCATACCAGGACACCACCTAAGAATCCTAAAATACTAGACTGAACAGGAAGCCGGTTGATGATGATACCATAGACTAAGAGACCGATGCCCAGACAGCCAATGCCGCCGGCAACATGGTATTTATTGTACCCAGTAATGGCATCATTGAGCACCATAAGTGTATGCCCGAGCGGAATAGAAAACAAAACAATCATAATGGCTAAAACACCTCGATTAATGGAAAAATTCTTCATAATTTAAAATGATTCTAAATAACGACAAACATACATGCTTTATTTGATTTAAAATATGGCATTTTCATCGATTTTATCAATTTAATTTAGAATGATTATAAATAAAAACATAGGCTATTTAGTGTGCTGTTTTGATAATATCAGAAAGCGGTTTTTCCTTGAATTGATAAGGGTTTTCTAGATTTTGTTTTGTGTGAAATTAGAGCAGAATTGGCAGATGTTTTTCTTGATTTTTATAAAATCTTTTGTTTTTCACCCTAATTGTTAAGTAATTGAGAAACTGATTTTTCTCATAAATTATTTATAATTAGTCTAAATAAACGCGTTATATTTGCCGCATGAAAAATCGTTTACTCCTTGTTTTATTTGTATTATTCAGTATTACTGCTTCAAAGGCACAGATTTTAACCAAAGAAGATTCTTTGGCAGCTGGATTGACACCCAGTAGCAAAACAACTGTAATCAGTGGTTACGGTGAGATGATGTTGTCTTATAATAAAGGTACTCAAACAGGCTCGGCCAATGTGACGCGTTTTGTTACTTTTATGGGTCATCGTTTCAGTAAAAATGTGACTTTGTTTTCGGAGTTGGAATTAGAGAATGCCAAAGTAACTGGAGGTGGTAGTGGCGAGTTTTCAATTGAGCAAGCTTTTATCAAATTTGATTTGAATCGCAGTAACTACATTGTTGCCGGATTGTTCATCCCGCGTATTGGTATCATTAACGAGAACCACTTGCCAACCACTTATAATGGTAACAGCAGACACTTTGTCGAGCGCAACCTCATACCCTCTACATGGAGAGAAATAGGCGTTGGTTTATACGGTCGCTTCGACAGACTTCCGGGATTTAACTACTATTTAGGTTTAACCAACGGACTCAACAGTGCTGGATTTACTCGTCAGACAGGCATTCGCGAAGGTCGTTATGAAGGCAACAACGCCACACTTACTAATATTGCAGTGAGTGCAGCAGGTTTGTATTACTACCGCAATTTCAGGTTCCAGGCTTCTTGTTATTACGGTGGAAGTGCCGGTATTACGCCAAAAGCTGGGGATAGTTTGCAACTCAATACAGGAGCATTCGGAACTCCGGTATTATTAACAGAAGCCAATATTCAGTATACAGGTAAACGTTTTGGATTTAAAACCCTCGCATCTGTTATCAATATCAGCGATGCTTATAATATTACTAGAGCCTATAATAACAATGTTGCGCAGCAAATGATGGGCGCATTTGTTGAAGTGAATTATCAGTTCTTGAAATCTAATGATGTGTTCGCAAAGAAATTAATTGGTTTTGCACGTTACGAATGGTATGATCTCAATTATAAAATGCCAGTCAATGGGATCAGAGACCAAGCTTTGAACTGCCATTTTTTAGTCGCTGGATTTACCTATAAACCAGTGGCAGGCGTGGCCATTAAAGCCGATGTGGTGAATCGTGTGAGTGGAACACCTAATCCGGTGTTTAACAATCCTCCGGTACCGCAAGCGCCACTATACATTACCAATAACTGGTTCTATAACCTTGGAATCGCATATAATTTCTAATCATGGAGAGACGTCGTTTTATTAAACAATCTTGCACCGTATGTATGGGTGTTATGGCAGGTGTTTCTATCATTACTTTGATGGATGCCTGTGCTACCGGAAAAATTGTGAAAGTGGAAGCAGTAAATAACCAACTTAGCGTCAATGTATCCGACTTCAAGCCTGAGCAATCCTTCGTTTTGGTGCGTGCTTCCAGTTTAAATTACGATATTCTTTTGCACAAAGATTCTGATACCGCATATACCGCCTTGTTAATGCAATGTACGCATTACGACAATCCGGTATTCGCCAATAACAAAGAAATCTTCTGTCCTTCTCACGGTAGCAAATTCGATTTCAGTGGTAAGGTTTTAAAAGAACCAGCCACTCAAAATTTAAAACAATACAAAACCGACATTAATAACGGTATCATCACTATCTATATCGCATGAAAACCCCACTTTACTTAATATTTTCCATCATCATTCTGGGTACCGCCTGTAAGTCTAACGAGTCTGAAACTCGCATTGAAAACTATCAGCAGGTTATACTCAACGAACTTAGTCACAATCTTTACCTCAACTCCTATGCGACACTTAAATCTCGTGCGCAAAAAATGTTCGATGATGTTCAAAGCTTTACCGCTAATCCGACAGAAGCGGGACTCGATCTTTGTCGCAATGATTGGAGATCAACGCGCGAAGTATGGGAAAATTCAGAAGCCTGGTTGTTCGGACCCGTTTCTACTCTAAGCATTGATCCACGCATTGATACCTGGCCGGTAGATTTTATTCGCCTCGACTCAGTACTCAACAGCAACGCCACGATTAATGAAGCTTTTGTCAATGGTTTGGAAGAGTCGTTAAAAGGCTTTCATCCGATGGAATATTTGTTGTTCGGAAAAAACGGCAATAAAACTGTTGCAGAATTCGACACCCGACAAATGGCCTTCTTGCTGGCTCTGTCTCAAAATTTAAATCAGTTGTGCAGCGAGCTCCACACCGCCTGGGCGCCACAAGGCGGTAAATACGTTGACGAACTTACCTTAACCGGACAACAAAGGTTGTATCCTAATAAACTCAGTGCCTACGAAGAAATTACAAATGCCATGATTGGCATATGCGATGAAGTGGCCAATGGCAAAATTAATGAGGTGTTTGTGAACCTGGATTCAATGGGTGAAGAATCGCCATTTGCCAAAAACAGTATCACCGATTTTACCAATAATATCAAAGGTGTACAGATGGTGTACCTCGGTCCACATTCATCCGGAACAACAGGACTGGTCGATTTTGTTAGAACCTTCAACCTCAGTTTGGATGCCCGCATCAAACAAAAAATCAATACTGCTATTTCGGCTCTAGGTCAGATTACAGATCCTTTCGGAAGAGCCATATTTACGCAGCCTATACAAGTTCAGGGAGCTATAGATGCTATCAATGACTTAAAAAATGAGTTGGAAACAGGTTTATTGCCATTGGTTCAGTTGCACGTAAAATGAGTACAAAGTTTAAATTTACATTAGTGGCTTCGGCATTGACTGTATTGTTGCTCAATGCTTGTCGCAAATATGATCCAGATTTTCAAGATGCTGCTGAGGAATGGTTTTCAGGTGGTTCGCAGACTTTTTTTGACGAGACCATCACGGGTTTCGACCATATTTTTAATGGGCTCACAGAAACACAAGAGTTTGTTCACGAGGTTGGCGACAAAGCATTTGATCAGACGTTTGTAACAGCGCCTGCGCCTTTAAACTCAGGCCTTGGTCCGCTTTACAACAACGTATCTTGTGTAAGCTGCCACGTTAATGACGGTCGCGGTAAGCCACCTATTAACGGCGAGCCACTCTCCAGCATGTTGTTCCGTCTCAGCGTTCCGGGTGTCGGTCCACATGGCGGTCCCAACCCCGTGCCAGGCTTTGGCGGACAGCTTCAACCTCGCGCAATTGCCGGCAAAAAAGGTGAGGCTGATGTTATGATTACTTATACGACCATCAATGGCACTTATGGCGACGGCACACCTTATGTATTGAGACAACCTGTGTATACGCTGTCAAATGCATACACCAGTTTGCCTTCAGGTGTCATGCTATCACCACGCGTTGCGCCACCTGTTTTCGGATTAGGATTGTTAGAAGCCATATCAGAACAAGACATTTTAAAATACGCCGATCCATCGGATGCTAATGGAGATGGAATCAGTGGAAAAGCCAACAGGGTTTGGGATGTGATGAGTCAGTCTTTTAAACTCGGACGTTTTGGTTGGAAAGCGGGTCAGCCTTCCTTGATTCAACAATCGGCTGGTGCTTATAATGAAGACATGGGTGTAACCAATTTTATTTTTCCGATTGAGAATTCATTCGATCAAGCGCAGTACGATCAGTTGAACGATGAGGTAGAGCTCAGTGATTCGCTTTTACACGCTGTTGCCTTTTACATGCAAACCCTTGGTGTGCCGGCGCGCAGAGATGCTGATTTGCCAGAAGTACAGGCCGGCAAGCGATTGTTCAATCAGATTCAATGTGGATCTTGTCATATTGCCAAACATACAACTGCCTCTGATATGGCATTCCCATCAAGAAGCAATCAGAAGATATTTCCGTATACCGATATGTTGTTGCACGATATGGGCGCTGGATTGGCAGACAATCGACCAGAAGCATTGGCAGATGGCTACGAATGGCGTACACCGGCCCTATGGGGCATTGGTTTAACCAAGAAAATCAACGGTCACGAATACTTCTTACACGACGGTAGAGCCCGTAACATTACAGAAGCCATTTTATGGCACGGCGGCGAGGCAGAAAGCAGTAAAGAAAAGTTTAGGAATCTTAGTGCAGCAGAACGTCAGTTGGTACTGAAGTTTCTCGAATCACTTTGAGGCCTGATACGTTTGGTCGAGCGTACGAGTAAACACCTCCAAAGGTTGCGCACCAGAGATGCCGTATTTGTTATCGAAAACAAAGAAAGGCACACCTCTGACACCAATTTGTACCCCTTCGTAGATATCGCGTTGAATGGCCTCATTGAGAGAGTCATCATTTAAAGCTTTTTCAGCACTTTCGGCATCTATGCCGCAACTAAGCGCAATGCGTTTAAGTTCGTTGTGATCGGCCAGATTAACACCTTCCATGAAATAGGCTTTAAAAAGCGCTTCTTCCATGAGATCGCCTTTGTTGAGCGATTTAGCTAATTGGATCAGTTTATGTGCATCGGTGGTGTTGGCCACAACGGCTTTATCGAGTTGGTAGTGGAGTCCCACTTCTTCGGCCATAGCCAGCACTTGTTGGTTTACTTGTTTGGTGTATTCCATGGTCCAGCCTTTGGCCTCTGAGAGGTATTCGTAGAGCGACTGACCGGTATTGGATTTTTGGTCGGGATTAAGGAGGTAAGATTTCCATTCTATTTCCACTTCATCTTTATGTTCAAATTGAGACAGGGCTTCTTCTAATCGTCTTTTACCGATGTAGCAGAAAGGGCAAGCCACATCGCTCCATATTTCTATTTTCATAGGGGCAAAGATAAGCGAAAGGAAATAGGAAATAGGGGATAGGAAATAGGGGGGATTTAACACTCCGCACTCACCCTCACCCTCACACTTAACCTCACCTTCACTTTCACACTAACTTAGGGCCCCTCCGGGAGGTTGTCGCAGATCTCGCAGATATTAATATTTCGTTTTTTTTATAGCACAAATCTTGCACGACCTTTAATCATGCTTTGCATGGTTAGGTCTGATTTCGCGGATGTCGCAGATTAACACTTCGCCCTCACACTTAACCTCACCCTCACCTTCACACTGCATCATAGAGGCGCTGCACTGCGCTGGCTGAGATTAATGATAAACAACCCTAAATCCTCTAACCTAATTCCTAATTCCTATATTTCAAATTCCCCCAAAAACATCTACCTTTGCATGTTTACATGTTAACCTTAAATGAATTATCATTCGACTTCGGTGGTCGGTATTTATACAGAGATGTCAACTGGCAAATAAAACCAGGTGAACGCATCGGTTTGGTGGGGCAGAACGGTACCGGAAAATCTACATTACTCCGCATCATTACCGGCGAATATCAGCCCAGCGAAGGATCGCTTTCTAAATCTAAAGATTGTACCATCGGTTTCCTGAATCAGGACCTACTCTCGTACGAAAGTGAAGAAAGCATCTACCACGTTGCCCTTCAGGCCTTCGATAAAGCCCTTAAACTACAAACAGAAATTGATGATATTATCTCCAAAATGGAATTCGACCATTCGGATGAAATCCTCAACTTGCTTGGTGAAAAACAAGAACAGTTCGAAGCCCTCGATGGCTATAATATTCAGTTTAAAACCGAAGAGATTCTCGAAGGTCTGGGTTTTAGCACCGCCGATCTTCAACGTCCTCTGTGCGAATTTTCAGGCGGCTGGCGCATGCGTGTGATGCTGGCAAAACTTCTGTTGCAAAATCCGCGTTTGCTTTTACTCGATGAGCCTACCAACCACTTGGACTTACCTAGTATCGAGTGGATAGAAGACTATCTGCAATCTTATGCCGGTACTGTTATCATCGTATCGCACGATAGATACTTCCTGGATAAAATGGTCACCAAAATCGTTGAAGTAGCTAACCGAAAAGTCTACCAATGGGCAGGTAATTACAGCAAATTCTTGGAACTGAAAGTGGAACGCGACGAACTACAACAACGCGCTTTCGACAATCAACAACAGTACATCAAACAACAAGAGCGTTTAATCGACCGCTTTAAAGCCAAAGCCAGTAAGGCTACTATGGCTCAGAGTAGAATGAAGATGCTCGATAAACTCGATCGTATCGAAGAAGTTCAAAACGATGAGTCGGTGATGAACCTGCGCTTCAAAGTAAAAACTCAACCAGGTAAGGTGCTCATCACCCTGAAAGACGTTAGCAAACACTACGGCGATCAGGTGATCTTTGAACATGCCAATGCGCAAATACTTCGCGGAGATAAAATTGCCCTCATCGGTGCCAATGGTAAAGGTAAATCCACCTTGCTACGTATCATCGATAAGAGCGAGCCTTATACCGGTGAAGTCGAATATGGCTACAATGTCGAAAAGACCTTCTATGCGCAGCATCAACTTGAATCGCTCAACGTTAATAATGAGATTTTGGAAGAGCTCTCACAAATGGGTTCCACAAAACTCGAGAACGAACTCCGTTCCATCTTAGGCTGTTTCCTCTTCAGTGGCGATGATGTATTTAAGAAAATCAAAGTGCTGAGTGGGGGAGAGAAAGCCCGTGTTGCTCTGGCGAAAGCTTTAGTCAACGAAGCCAATTTCTTATTGCTCGACGAGCCTACCAACCACCTCGATATTCAGAGTATGAACATCTTGATTCAAGCCCTGCAACAGTTTGAAGGTACTTTTATCACCGTGTCGCACGACCGTTATTTCATTTCTCAAATCGCCAATAAAATCTGGTGGATAGAAAACGATGAAGTAAAAGAATATCTCGGTACTTATGACGAGTGGAAATACTTTATGGCTCAGCGCGAGAAGAATACACAAGCCGCGCCGGTTGCCAAAGTGGTAAAGCCCATCGAGAAAGCCCCTGAAGCCGCTCCGGTGAACTCTGGTAACGACAAACTCAGAAAACAATTGCAGAAACAAGTTGATGAAATTGAAAAAGAACTTGAAGTTCTGAAAGCTGAAAAATTGCGTGTTGAAAATTTAATCGCCGATCCGGCCAATAACCATCAGATTGGCACACTTTCTGAACAATACAAGCAGCTCGAAGAGTCACTGAAAAGTAAAAATGCGAACTTTGAGACAATATTTGAACAATTGTTAAGTTTATAACCCCGAAATAATGATCAGACATTTGACAATAGCAAGTATCTTTAAAGTATGGATGTTGCTATTCTTCTCTCTTTCCGCCTCGGCGGCCTATCTTCCGATTCAGTACGCCAATGTGTCTTACGAAAGCAGTATTAAAACCGTACTCCTAACCCAAAAAGGCAGCTACGAACGCTTTCCGGCTATCGACCTTGGCAGTGAACAACAATTGAACCTACAGTTTGACGAGCTGATGCCTGAAAACGATAACTACCAGTTCACGCTGATTCACTGCACATCCGACTGGCAATTGTCTAACCTAAAACCCAACGAATACCTGCGTGGCAATATGTTCGAGAATATCAACGATTACTCGTTCTCTACCACCACCTTCCAGGTGTATACCCATTACAATGTCGATTTTCCAACAGCTGACATGAAGCCAAAACTGTCGGGCAACTACATCATCAAAATCTATCGCAACTTCGACGAGAACGATATCATCTTAACCCGCCGTTTTATGGTGGTGGACGATAAGTTCATCATCACCCCAAGTGCTAAAATCGCCACCAATCCCAATGTGCGTTTCACCTCTCAGGAAATCGATTTCTCTGTAAACATCGGCGACAATTCAGTGCCTAATCCATTGATCGATGTCAAAGCCACTGTGATGCAAAACCTGAGATGGGACAATGCCATCTTCGATTTAAAACCACGTTTTGTAAACGGTAAAATTCTAGATTATAACTACGAAACCGGTAACGTTTTCTTAGGTGGTAACGAGTTTCGCTATTTCGATATTCGCAACCTGCGTTTCTTAAGTTTTAACGTGCGCAACAAATACATGGAGGGCAATCTCAAGCATGCAGTGCTCTACCGCGATGCCACCAGAGTGAGTCAGACCTATTTGCAGACCATCGACTTCAACGGAAAAATGGTGGTAGACAACCGCGACAATGCTTTAAAAGGCGAAATTGAAAGTGATTATGCGGCCGTTCACTTCAGTTATGTTAGTGATAAATTAGACAAGGACGTGTATGTCTTTGGTGAGTTAAGCGACTGGCAGATGAAAGACGAGTTTAAAATGGAGTGGAACGAAAAGAGTCAGGAGTACGAAAAAACCATCATGCTGAAACAAGCTTATTACAACTATTACTTTGTGACACCAGATGCAAAGAACGCGGCTGATCTTCAGCAAACAGAAGGCAATCACAGCAATACCGAAAACGATTATCACATCATGGTATACAACAAAAACCAGTTTATGCAATACGACGAACTGCTTGGTACCATTCATTGTAACTCTGTTAAAAAATAAACATGAACACCGATAAAATTAAAATACTATGGGCCGATGACGAAATCGATATGCTCAAACCACATATACTTTTTCTTGAGCAGAAAGGTTACGAACTGATTACCGTAAACAACGGCAACAGTGCTATTGCAAAAACCATCAGCGATAAACCCGACCTGGTGTTTTTGGATGAGAATATGCCCGGCATCAGCGGTTTGGAAACCCTGAAACAAATCAAAGCCATAGAGCCGGATGTGAAAGTGGTGATGATTACCAAGAGCGAAGAGGAGTATATCATGGACGATGCCATCGGCTCTCAGATCTCTGATTACCTCATCAAACCGGTGAATCCCAACCAAATTCTACACTCCATCAAAAAGCTGATGGATAAGAGCAGGTTGGTGACCGAGAAAACCAATCAAAACTATCAAATAGATTTCAGAAACATCAGCAATATGTTGATGGATAACCTCAGTTTAGACGAGTGGAAAGACGTTTACAACAAGTTAATCTACTGGGAACTCGAGCTCGGTAAAAGTACCGATAAGAGCATGAACGAGGTGTACGAAAATCAGAAACGCGAAGCCAACCACGGCTTTAGCAAATTCATCAGTAAGAACTACATCAATTATCTTCAACCCACCGGCGATAACGGTCCCGTGATGAGTCATAACCTCTTCAGAAGGAAAGTTAAGCACCACATCAACGATCAGGTGCCCACCTTCTTTGTGTTGATTGATAATCTGCGTATGGACCAATGGCGCACCATTGCACCCATCATCAAAGAGAAATTTAAGATTGAAGAAGAAGACCAATACCTCACCATCTTGCCAACCACCACGCAGTATTGCAGAAATGCTATCTTTAGCGGTTTGTTACCAAGCGAGATAGAGAAACGTTTTCCGGATAAGTGGAGCAACGACGAAGATGAAGGCGGTAAGAACAATTTTGAGGAAGACTTCTTTAAAGATTTGTTAAACCGACTGCGCATCACCGGTAAAAGCAATTACATCAAAGTAACCAACCTCGACGGCGGTAAAGCCATGGTAGACAAGATTCCCAACCTGTTTCAGAATTCTATCAACGCCATCGTATACAACTTCGTAGATGCTTTCTCGCATGCCCGTACCGATGTTAGTATCATCAGAGAATTGGCCGAAGACGAGGCCGCTTACCGCTCGGTTACCGAGAGCTGGTTTAAACACTCGCCATTGTGGGAAGCCTTGCAGTTGATGGCTGAGAAGAAATGCAAAGTGATCATCACTACCGACCATGGCAGCGTGCGCGTCAACAAACCCGTTAAGATAGTAGGGGATAAGAATACCAATTCTAACCTGAGATACAAACAAGGCAAGAACTTGAGTTACGAAGCCAAAGAAGTATTTGAAATTAAGAAACCCGAGTTGGCATTTTTACCAAAAGTGAACGTCAGTCAGACATACGTTGTATGCAAAGAAGACGATTTCTTTGCCTATCCGAACAATTATAATTACTACGTCAACTATTACACCAACACCTTTCAGCACGGTGGAATATCGCTTGAAGAGATGATGGTTCCGTTTATTGTGATGGAATCACGATAAAAAAAAGTAAAAAAGTTTGATATTAATTAATAAATCACTATCTTTGCACCCTTAAAAATTGAAAAATCATGGCTGTTACTAGACTTAAAAGAAAAGACAGAAGAAATAAAGAGTTTACCAGAGTAAGAAAAACCAATCTGAAAAATGTAAGCAAAATGGTGTATATCCAATCTCCATACAAAGAAGTTTCAGGCATCGTCTTAGAAGATCAGGCGTAAGCCATTAAAAATATTCGCAGAGAACCCGACCACAAAAAGGTCGGGTTTTTTTGTTGTCTCAACTTTAAAATCCAAGTTTTAAATTTTACATTTGCAGAGAATAACTAATCATAACATAGAATACCATGAACAAAATTAAAGTAGCCAATCCTGTTGTTGAACTGGACGGTGATGAAATGACCCGCATTATCTGGAAGTTTATCAAAGACAAACTCATTCTTCCTTACCTGGATCTTGATATCAAGTATTACGACTTAGGTATGGAGCACAGAGATGCCACCAACGACCAGGTGACCATTGATGCAGCAGAGGCTATTAAACAATACAGCGTAGGTATCAAATGCGCTACCATCACACCAGACGAAGCGCGTGTGAAGGAATTTAACTTGAAACAGATGTGGAAGTCGCCGAACGGCACCATCCGTAACATCCTGGACGGTACTGTATTTCGCGAGCCAATTGTTTGCAAAAACGTACCGCGTTTAGTCCCTAACTGGACAGCACCGATCTGTATCGGTCGTCACGCTTTTGGTGATCAGTACCGCGCTACCGATTTCGTGACCAAAGGCAAAGGTAAATTAACCGTTAAATTCGAAGGCGAAGACGGTACCACCCAGGAGTATGAAGTGTACAACTTTAAAGGCGACGGTGTGGCATTAACCATGTACAACACCGACGAGTCAATCAGAGGTTTCGCACACTCATGTTTCAACACCGCCTTACAAAAAGGCTGGCCATTATACCTGTCTACCAAGAACACCATCCTGAAAAAATACGATGGTCGTTTTAAAGACATCTTCGAAGAGATCTACCAGGCTGATTACAAAGCTAAGTTTGAAGCGGCCGGTATCGTGTATGAGCACCGCCTAATCGATGACATGGTTGCATCTGCATTGAAATGGAACGGTAACTTCGTATGGGCTTGTAAGAACTACGACGGCGACGTGCAATCTGATACAGTTGCACAAGGTTTCGGCTCATTAGGTTTAATGACCTCTACTTTGGTAACGCCAGACGGCAAAACCATGGAAGCAGAAGCAGCGCACGGAACAGTAACCCGTCACTACCGCGATCATCAGGCAGGCAAACCAACCAGCACCAATCCGATTGCGTCTATTTTTGCATGGACCAGAGGTTTGGAGTTCAGAGGTAAATTAGATGGCAACCAGGAGTTGATCAACTTCTGTCAGACATTAGAGAAAGTATGTGTTGAAGTGGTAGAGAGCGGTAAAATGACCAAAGACTTAGCGGTGTGCATTCACGGTAACAAGGTTAGTCACGGTGAACACTACT
>JACCDH010703993.1_pt1 | contig 70294 bp, 58 predicted proteins | sample 7442481 | NCBI WGS metagenome assembly JACCDH01 (sample SAMN15323433, study PRJNA562643) | freshwater metagenome | isolation source: river surface water | place: USA:Blue River Watershed | collected 2017-08-15 | reverse complement strand
GGCCAAATTAGCTTTGATATTGTTATTTATTTAATTAATTATTTACCCTTTTTTATGGAACCAATTTGCTTTAGTGACATCACATTATTAATTACACATTATAATAGGAGTCGTTCATTGGAAAGATTGCTTAATGCATTTAATGAAAGGAAAATAACATTTGGAGAAATTGTTGTAAGCGATGACTGTAGCAAACCTGCTCATCAACTCTATATACAATCACTTCAAACACAATATCAATTTAGATTTGTTACTGGCCCGATTAATAAGGGCTTGGGTCATAATCTCAATAAAGGACAAGATGCTGTAAAGACACCATTAACACTATATATTCAAGAGGATTTTATACCTGCACCAGATTTTGCCAAGCAATTGACCCATGCATTACAAATTATGGATGAGCGGTCAGATATGGACATGGTTCGTTTTTACGCTTATATTCAATATCCTCATCTGAAAAATTATAAATACGGATTCTCGGAAATGGTATTTAAATTCTGGACCTTAAATTATAAGAAATATTATTACTACAGTGATCATCCACATTTAAGAAGATCCAATTTTCTTGAAAAATTCGGAAGATATAAGGAAGGATTAAGTGGCGATCAAACAGAATATCATATGATGATGTCTTTTTTACAAAAGAAAGGGAAAGCTATGTTCTATCATGATTATAAAGGATTGCTATCACAGGAAAATAGTGCGGTAGAGCCTAGTACAATGAAAAGAAATTTCTGGAGAGAAAATAATTTTCCATTGATTACTTTAACTAGAGAAATCTATCGCTATTTAAAGTTTAATGTAAATTATTTGACTGGTCAATACTAATCTTCGTCGCTGGCTCCTTTTATAAAACGCTTGATAATTCCTCTTCCGCTTTCTCTAATGAAAGTGACAATCTCGTCTCTTTCATCAGTAGCTGGCAATTCTTCTTCTATGTATTCTAATGCCTGAGAAGTGTTCAACCCTTTATTGTAAATGGTTCTATAAACGTCTAATATATGATTGATTTGTTCAAGCGGGAACCCTCTTCTTTTTAATCCAACACTGTTAACTCCACCATAGCTCAATGGATTGCGAACAGCTTTAATATAAGGGGGGACATCTTTACTAACCAAGCTTCCTCCAGCAATAAATGTGTGTTGTCCAATATTTACAAATTGATGAACAGCACTAACTCCTCCTACTACAGCCCAGTTTCCAATAGTAACGTGTCCGGCCACTTGCACACTATTGCTCATGATTACATGGCTGCCAATAATACAATCATGCGCAATATGGCTATACGCCATGATTAAACAATGGTTACCAATAACGGTTTTCCCTCTATCTTCTGTACCTCTATTGATGGTTACAAATTCTCTAATGGTAGTATGGTCACCAATTTCTACCGTTGTTTTTTCACCTACAAATTTTAAATCTTGTGGTATAGCACCCAATACCGCACCTGGAAAAATGCGACAATTCTTTCCAATTCTGGTGCCATCCATAATGGTGACATTGCTACCAATCCAAGTGCCTTCGCCCACTTGAACATCTCCGTGAATTACGGTAAATGGATCAATTTTAACATTGGGGGCAATGCGTGCATTGGGATCAATATAAGTATAGGGATGCGTCATATTTTTTGTTTCAATTGTAAGATACGATTTTGATTTCTTTAGCTGTCTGCTCTTCTAACTACTTGGGCAACTAAATCTGCTTCTGTAGCAACTTTACCTCCAACATAAACCGTACCTCTCATTTCGCAAATCCCTCTTCTGATGGGGCCTAAGAATTCTAATTTTAATACCATGGTATCGCCGGGTCTAACCATTTGTTTGAATTTACAATTGTCTATTTTTAAAAAATAGGTATCGTATTTTCCTTCGGGCATAGAATTGATACAAAGTATTCCGCCAGTTTGAGCCAACGCTTCAATTTGAAGCACACCAGGCATTACAGGATTTCCAGGAAAATGTCCAGGGAAAAACCATTCATTAAAACTAACATTCTTAATTCCTACGATATAAGTATCGGTGAGTTCAATGATTTTATCAACCAACAAGAACGGATGTCTATGTGGTAAGGTTTTTTCAATTTGTTCCAAAGTGTATACTGGCGGAACTGTTGGATCATAAGTGGGAACCCCTTTAACGTGTTTATTTTTTTTGATGTATTGCTTAATTTTCTTCGCAAACTCAACGTTAGAACTATGTCCTGGCCTATTGGCAATAATTCTTGCTTTGATAGGATACCCAATCAATGCTAAGTCACCTACTACATCCAGTAGTTTGTGTCGGGCCGGTTCATTGGGGAACCTAAGTTCTAAGTTATTTAAGTAGCCTTCGCTTTTTACTGCTATTTCTTCCTTCTTGAAAATCTTGGCTAATCTGGTCATTTCTGCATCGGTAATGGGTTTATCTACCACCACAATTGCATTATTAATATCTCCTCCCTTAATGAGGTCATTATCCAATAGCATTTCTAATTCATGCAAAAAGCAGAATGTTCTACAAGGAGCAATTTCTGTTTTAAAGTCTTTGATGGTTTTTAATCCAGCATGTTGAGTGCCTAAAACTGGGCTATTAAAATCGATCAAAGTGGTGATTTGATAGTCCATAGCTGGTAAAGCAACCATTTCTACTCTTTTGCCCTCGTCGTAATGGTAAATATTTTCATCTAAACTGTACCATATTTTAGCTGCTTCTTGTTCTAAAACACCAATCTCTTCAATTAAAGTAATAAAAGGGGCAGAGCTTCCATCCATAATAGGAATTTCAGGACCATTTACTTCAATTAATACGTTGTCTACGCCCATTCCTACTAAAGCTGCTAAAATGTGCTCAACAGTGCTCACTTTAGCATCTCCTACCTGTAAAGTGGTACCTCTACTGGTATCGGTTACAAGGTCACAATCTGCTTTTATGATGGGCTTATTCGGTAAATCGGTACGCTGAAATTGGATACCAAAGCCTGGGTTGGCAGGCTTTAAAATCATATCTACCAATACCCCGGTATGCAAACCTGTACCACTAATTTGGATGGGTTGCGATAAAGTATGTTGTTTCTCGGGATTAAAGTTCATATCCATAGTTCCGCGCTTTAAGACTGCGAAATTAAGTTATCCCGATGGTTTAACCTCATATTAGGGTTTAACCCTTTCAGAAAGTAATTCAGCTACTAATTTTTCTAAGGCTTGAATCCTTTTTTCGGTCTCGGGTAAATTGCGCGTAGCGGCTTGAACCCTTAATGAACTGGTATAGTCAAATGCAGGGTAGCCATTCACTGATTTATTGGGCTCTTTGATGGTTTTGGTAATGCCACTTCGGCCTCCAATTTTAGTGCCATCTGCAATACTTAAATGTCCTGCAACACCTGTTTGTCCTCCCATCATAACGTATTTGCCTACTTTGGAACTACCACTAATGCCAGATTGCGCTGCAATCACAGTATTACTTCCAATTTCTACATTATGGGCTATTTGAACCAGGTTATCAATTTTAGCACCCTTTTTTATTAAAGTTGATCCCATCGTGGCCCGGTCAATGGTTGTATTCGCACCAATTTCAACAAAGTCTTCAATGACTACATTGCCCAATTGAGGTACTTTAGTAAAACTGCCATCAGCTTGCGGAGCAAATCCAAATCCATCACTTCCAATAACAACTCCTGCGTGAACAATGACATTGCTACCTATAACACAGTCTTTGTATATTTTCACTCCTGGATAAAGAGTGGTATTATCCCCCACGATTACTCGGTCTCCTAAATAAACACCTGGGTATATTTTACAATTATTCCCCATTTTTACCTGCTCTCCAATAAAAGCAAATGCCCCAATAAAAACGGATTCTCCCATGCTTGCAGAATCTGCAATATAACTAGGGCTTTGTATACCAGTTAATTGGTTGGCAGCCATTTCTTGGTATTTGGTCATTAAGATCGCAAAAGCACTGTATGCATCTGGAACCCTTATTAGGGTTGCCTTTACAGGTGCTTTTAATTGTAAAGATTGATTTACAATCACTACAGAGGCTTCTGTGGTATATAAATAGTCTTCGTATTTAGGATTGGCAAGAAAAGATATTTGAGATGGTTGGGCTTCTTCAATTTTACCAAAAGAGACAACCATTGCATTAGCATCTCCTTCAATAGTACCATTGATCATTAATCCAATCTGGGCTGCGCTGAACTGCATAACATTGTGTTAGGTTAACAGACAAATGTAGAATTTTTTTACCTGAGACGAGAGATTTTGCTGTATCATCGAATTATCCACTTCAGTAATATCTTTTACGGTACCATCCTTGTAAAGGATATTGATTTTCTCTTCTTTGCTTTGATAAGTGGTATTGGTAGCAATACCAGTGAAACAAAGAAAATCGGCTTCCTTCTCGTTAACCCCAAACTGATGCATGACTTGTTGTTTTTTTGATTCCACAAATGCTAAATCAAAAGGGGTAGCTTGAATACTGGTTTTATAAATATTACGATTGAGCATTCTAGTACAAAGTAAAGAGAGTACTTTATCTGAATGCGTACTCCATTTTTTTATGGCGCTGATTACATCAAAATCGTCCATTAAGCAAAAACGTTTGATGGTTTCTGTATTCATTGGTCCGGTAAATTCACCAAGAAAAAAATCGATTTGAGACCCAGTTGCTAAGCTATTTCGATGCTCAGTATATATTGACCTTACTCGTTGAATTATTTTCACCAACATTTTTTCTGCAGACAACACCGTTTTATGCAAATAAACCTGCCAATACATTTGACGCCTCGCCACTAAAAATTTTTCTACACTATAAATTCCTTTCTCTTCAATCATCAGTTGTCCACGATGTACCGTAAGCATTTTCAAAATTCGATCGTAACCAATTACGCCTTCACTTACGCCAGAGAAAAAGCTATCTCTGCTTAAATAATCCATTCGGTCTACATCTAATTGACCGCTGATGAGTTGATGAAGAAATGGTTTATGGTATTGATTGGTGAAAATGTCAATTGCCAAACTTAACTGGCCATTCAATTCATTATTCATTAATTGCATGATTTGCAAAGAGAGGTCTTCATGATGAACCCCCAAAACCAATTCATGTTCTAATGCATGTGAGAATGGACCATGCCCAATATCGTGTAATAGAATGGCCGCTTTTACGGCTATTTCTTCTTCTTTAGTGATTTCTATTTCTTTGCTTCTGAGTTCATTTACTACATTGCACATTAAGTGGTATGCCCCTAAAGAATGATGAAGTCGGGTATGTACGGCGCCAGGATAAACCAATTGTGCCATGGCCATTTGTTGGATCCTTCTTAAGCGCTGATAAAATGGATGACCAATAATGGAGAAGATAAGTGGGTGGCTGATGGTGATGAAACCGTATACTGGGTCGTTAATAATCTTTCTTTTTGTATTGGCCATGCTGTTGCTGAATTGTTAATAAAGGTAGTATTTAGTAGTGCAAACAAAATTATAAATAGCTTAGCAATATGGCAATTGCACAGATATTATGGGTAGACGACGAAATTGAAAGTCTTCAGTCGCAAAAAATCTTTTTAGAAACAAAGGGGTATGCAGTGCATACATTAACCAATGGGTATGACGCTATTGAATATATTCAACAACATACTGTTGATGTAGTATTAATGGATGAGAGCATGCCTGGGATAACTGGACTGGAAACCCTAACAAGAATGAAGCAATTGCAGCAAAGGTTGCCCATTGTACTGATTACCAAAAATGAAACAGAGAATTTGATGGACGAAGCCATAGGTAGTCAAATAGCAGATTATTTAATTAAGCCGGTGAATCCCAACCAAGTCTTACTCAGTTTGAAAAAAATAATTGACAACAAAAGATTGGTTGCAGAAAAAACGACTGTATCTTATCAACAACAGTTCAGCGAGTTATTTATGGCGCTATCCGGTAATCCAGATTACCAAGAATGGATGGACTTGTATAAAAAACTAGTTTATTGGGAATTGGAAATGGAGAAAAGTGATAGTCCTGAAATGCGAGAGATTTTCTACAATCAAAAAAAGGAAGCCAATGCTTCTTTTGGAAAATTTATTTCAAAGAATTATGAAAAATGGGTTGCTTCTGCAGCAGCAGACGCGCCAATCATGAGCCACCAATTATTGCAGTTTAAAGTGCTGCCACATTTAGAACAAGACGTTCCGCTTTTTTTTATTCTCATCGATAATTTGCGATACGATCAATGGAAAGCGATTGAACCCATATTTGCTGAAAGCTTTAGGGTAACGGAAGAAGATAGTTTTTATTCAATTCTTCCTACTGCTACACAATATTGTCGCAATGCAATTTTTGCGGGCATGATGCCTGTGGAAATAGAAAAGAAGTTTCCACAATTATGGAAGAACGATGAAGAAGAGGGTGGTAAAAATTTGCATGAACAAGAATTTTTAGCGGCCCAATTAAAGCGGTTAAAAAAAGATCAAATCAAATTCAGTTACCATAAAATTTTGAACCACCAAGATGGTCAGCAGCTGGTGAATAATATGCATAATCTACTGGGGAATCAATTGAATGTAATCGTTTACAATTTTGTAGATATGCTCAGCCATGCAAGAACAGAAATGGAAGTGTTGAAAGAGTTGGCTAGTGATGAAGCCAGTTATAGAAGCTTAACCAAAAGTTGGTTTGAGCATAGTCCCTTGCACCAAGCGCTAAAAAAAGTGGCGGATAAAAAAATCAGAATTATTTTGGCTACCGACCATGGAAGTGTTCGAGTAAAAACACCACATAAAGTAATTGGGGATAAGCAAACCACTACCAATCTTCGATACAAACATGGTAGAAATCTAAATTATGACGACAAAGAAGTCTTGGCATTTAGGGATCCTTTAAAAGCTGGATTGCCGGTTCCCAATATTAACTCCTCCTTTATTTTTGCAAAAGAAGATGGCTTTTTATGTTATCCCAATAATTATAACCATTATGTGAACTATTACAAGAATAGTTTTCAGCATGGAGGAATCAGTTTGGAAGAAATGATCGTTCCACTCATAAAAATGGACTCAAAAGCCTAGTTATTCGCTATTTCTACCCATTTTGTGGATAAAACCATTGCCATTTAAGTAGCACGAAGTTTAAATTTGTTCTGCTATGAAATACACGCAATCAACATTAGACAAACTAGAAGATATTTTGGGTGAATCTGAATATGTTGTCAGATATGAAAGAGGCACTTTTCAGAGCGGATGGTGCTTATTAGAAGCAAGAAGGGTAGTGGTCTTGAATAAATTTTTAAATACAGAGGGAAGAATCAACACGCTAATGGAAATTATTCCCCAATTAGATATTCAATTTGATAAGTTAACCCTTGAGTCGCAAAAGCTCTACGAGGAAGTGGTGAAAAAATCCGTTACCGTTACAGAATAATTGCGTCATTTACCCTACTGCCCAATATAAATTAGCTTAGTTTTATTAGGTGAAACATCCCGAGTTATCCATTCAATTTTTAGGAACAGGCACCAGCACTGGTATTCCAATGATTGGGTGTAGTTGTGAAGTATGTTTGTCTACGAATACAAAAGACCAGCGCTTAAGAACCAGTGTGTTGGTACAATCTGCGCATACGAGTTTGGTCATTGATACTACACCCGATTTCAGGTACCAAATGTTGAGAAGTAAAACAACTCATTTAGATGCAGTTTTATTTACGCATCAACACAAAGACCATATTGCAGGTTTAGACGATATTCGAGCTTTCAATTTCTTTTCAGGAAATGCCATGGACATTTATGCCAATGCTTCTACCGAAGAAGCCATCCGCAGAGATTTCTATTATGCTTTTTCCGACAACCGATATCCTGGTACGCCAGAACTACAAATGCATACCATTGATGAAGCCCCTTTTTTGATAGGAGATATAGCTGTTCAACCAATTCAAGTAATGCATCATCGTATGCCAGTGCTGGGATTTAGATTGGGAGACTTTACTTATATCACCGACGCCAATTATATTGAGCAGGCGGAATTAGAGAAAATTAAAGGTTCTAAAATCTTGGTATTAAATGCACTGAGAAAAGAAAAGCATTTATCGCATTTCACTTTACAAGAAGCATTAACCATTGCAGCCTTAACCGGCGTGCCTCAAGTTTATTTTACCCATATTAGTCACCAGCTAGGAATGCATGATCAAATCAATGCAGAATTGCCCAGTCATGTTCAACTAGCCTATGATGGGTTATCCATTTGTTTGTAATTCCGCAAATTGTTGCGGCAGTGAAAAAAATAATTAAAGACTATTTGCAATTCTCTAAAAAAGAAAGAATTGGTTTAGCCATTGTGTTGTTATTAATAGGACTATTTCTCTATTTACCCAGTTGGATTAAACCAACTATTCAACCACTCCAGCAAGAAGATACGGCCTGGTTGAAAGGAGTACATGAAGTTGAAAAGAGACCCGTTAAAGAATTGGAAAGTTCCCGTTCAAATTCGTCCACTATTCAACCCCGTTATTTTTATTTTGATCCCAATAATGCAACCCAAGAGGAGTTCCTTTTATTGGGTTTAAGTACCAAAAATGCACAAACCATTATTCGATATAGAACCAAGGGGGGTAAATTCAGGATGCCCGAAGATTTTTTAAAAATTTGGGGGATTGAGCCCGCCGTTGCATCAGCTTTGATGCCTTTTATTCGAATTGCTTCATCCAGCAGCTTCAAGCCTTTTGCAGCGACTTCCGTCCGCGGTGGTGTTGATCCCACCAAGAACCAGCATAAAATTCAACCCATTGATATAAACGAAGCATCCATACCTGAATGGGAAGCATTGCCAGGCATTGGACCCGTATTAGCCAACCGAATTGTTAAATATCGCGATAAGTTGGGCGGCTTCGTTGAAATAGATGATGTCAAAAAAACCTATGGTATTCGCGATTCTTTATTTGAACAAATTAAACCTTATTTATTGGTAAAACAGTTGGGTAAGCCCTCTATCAACAAAGCCAGTGTGGCCATCTTAGAAAAAGCAGGCGTGTCATCGGCAATTGCTGTGGCCATTGTTGAGTTCAGAACCCAATATGGTAAATTTGAGAAATTAGAAGATTTAAAGAAAATCGTCTTCATTCAGCCAACTCAGTTTGAGGAACTTTTGAAGTTGGTAGTATTATAAAAATTCCCCCCTTTTTTTGTGATTAAGTTACCAGTAAAATCCCCTAGATTTGCCCCACAAACTAACTAACGGTTGTTTGTTTTAGGGGGTCGGAAAGAACATGCTTGCTCTGCTCCGACCCCCGTCTATTTAAAAATCAAGTTATATGCATTTTCAGGAGACAGAATTAACACAACAAGTGGCTGCTACGGCTAAAGATTTTGCAGAACAATACATTCGACCCTATGTGATGGAATGGGATGAAGCGCAAATATTTCCTGAAGCCGTTTTTAGAGAAATGGGAAAATTGGGGTTAATGGGTGTTTTAGTACCCGCCGAATACGGTGGTGCTGGCTTGGGTTATTTTGAGTACAATGCCATTATTCAGGAAATCGCAAAAGTTTGTGGTAGTATTGGATTAAGCGTTGCTGCGCATAATTCGCTTTGTACCAACCATATTTTGACTTTCGGCAATGAGGAGCAAAAAAAGCGCTGGTTACCCAAATTAGCTACAGCAGAATGGATAGGTGCTTGGGGATTAACAGAGCCCAACACCGGTAGTGATGCTGGTAATATGAAAACGACTGCAGTAAAGCAGGGAGATCATTGGGTGCTGAATGGCACAAAAAGTTGGATTACCCATGGTAAAACAGGGGAAGTTGCAGTGGTTATTTGTAGAACTGGCGAACCAAGAACCAGTGGTAATTCTACGGCATTTGTAGTAGAAAGAGGTACGCCTGGGTTTAGCGCTGGAAAGAAAGAGAATAAACTGGGAATGCGCGCCAGCGAAACGGCTGAAATGATTTTTGATCAATGCATCATACCAGATAGCAATCGGTTGGGAGAAGTAGGGGATGGCTTCAGACAGGCTATGAAAATATTAGACGGGGGAAGAATCTCCATTGCTGCCTTATCTGCTGGAATTGCCAAAGGAGCTTATGAAGCAGCTTTGAAATATGCCCAAGAAAGACATCAATTTGATCAACCTATTGCGTCTTTTCAGGGAATTAGTTTTAAACTAGCTGATATGGCTACCGAAATCATGGCATCTGATCTTTTGATTTGGCAGGCTTGCGACTTAAAGAATAGGGGTGAAAAAGTGACCAGAGAAGGTGCAATGGCCAAATATTATGCCAGTGAGGTAGCGGTAAAAACAGCTACGGATGCGGTCCAAATTTTTGGGGGATATGGGTATACAAAAGATTTTCCTGTAGAAAAGTACTATCGTGACGCAAAATTATGTACTATTGGGGAAGGAACTTCTGAAATTCAGAAACTCGTGATTGCAAGAGAAGTACTTCATTAATTGTTTTTCGATTGCTTGCTCATAATACGGGACCCCTTTGGGGTCCTTTTTTTATGTTGAAAGTTTATCTCAAAACTTTGTATCTTGAATATCGTAGTCCATTAAAATCCATATCTACATTTAACATCATGCGGATACTGTTTTTGTTTATTTTATCTTGTTTTTTTACTCCGTTATTTGCACAAAAAAATACGGGATCATCATATATTGTTGATTCACTCAATAAAGAAGCGTTTAGTTCAAAGCGATCAGATATCTCTAAGGCTTTGAATTTATTAATCATTGCACAAAACACTGCTACACAAATTGATTATAAAAAAGGGCTGGCTATTGCTTATTTGTACGAAGGAGGTATTTACCAACAACAGGGTTTTACAAAAAGAGCCTTAACAGATTTTTATCTTTCATTAGATATTTTCAAAAGAATTAAAGACACTTTCAATATTGCTAAAGTAAGTCAGCAAATAGCAGGTTCTTTAATGCTTGAAGGAAAATACGATACTGCAGTCACCGTTTTTAATGAGTCTTTACAAGTATATAATCGATTCAAAAAACAGGAAGAAGTAGTTAATGTTAAAAATAGTTTAGGACTTATTCAACTATATAGAAATAAGCCAGATTCTGCTGTCATACTTTTTAATCAAGCCTTGGTTACCAGTAAACAAATCAATTATGATTATGGAGAAAAGAAGGCATTGTATCATTTAGGAAAGTTAGCGCTGGAAGGAAAAAATTTAGAACTGGCCACTACTTTTTTCAACGCATCAATTGCAATTGATCAGAAATTGAACGATCGATATGGGCTTGCATTAAACAACTTAGAACTGGCCAATATTGCTTACAAGCGAGGCCAATTGGATGCAGCTTTTAAAATGTCTAAAACCGCATATGATTTTGCGAAGTCTGTAAATGCTTACGATATATTGGATCCAAGCATTGATCAAATTATTGCCTATTATCGAAGAACAAAAAATCTAGATAAAGCAATCGCTTGGCAAGACACAGCTATCATGGTACTCAACCAACATCGAAAAAAAGAAAATGAGTACGCAACTAATTTTATCGATATCATCAAGAACCAGCAGAACTTAAGATTAGATAGAGAGAATGCCATTATTCGTGCGCAAAGGGCATCTGATGAACAGGTTTTTATTTTAACAGTAGGAACTTTTATTTTAATTATTCTAGCTGTACTGGTAATTATGGTATTCATCAATTATCAGAAACAAAAACATTTTAGTAGGGAGTTAAGAGCAAAAAATATTTTGATTGAAGCACAGATTGAAGAAATGGGTGCACTCAATAAAGAAATTTCTTTCCAAAACAGAATGCTTGAGGCTGATAATAAAACAAAAGATAAACTACTTTCAATTATATCACACGATCTACGCAATCCATTGGTAAATACAAAAGGAATTTTGAATTTAGTAAACCAGGGAATGGTTCCAGAAGATCAGGCAAAACAATTGTTACTGCAATTAGAAACCCAATACATGGGTACTACTTCTTTGTTAGACAATTTACTGTTTTGGTTAAAGGGCCAAATGGCTGGAAAAAATTTAGATAGATCGAATGTGGTCATCTTCCAACTCGTAAAAGGATTAGAAGATGAACATAAAATGTTATTAGTTAGAAAAAATATTGCATTTAACAATGGATTGCATCCTCAAATGTATGTACATGCAGATAAGGAGATGATTCGTATTGTATTAAGAAATTTGATTAGCAATGCCATAAAATTCACTCCTGAAAATGGCAGCATCGATATCAAGGCTGAACAAACTGAAACCGACGCTTTAATTTACGTTGAAGATACCGGTATTGGAATGTCAAAAGAAACCATTGATAGAGTGAATGCAAAACAATATTATACAACAGCAGGTACTTCTATGGAAAAGGGAAGTGGCTTTGGTTTGATGCTATGTAGCGATTTAATCAATCGACACGATGGAACCTTAACCATCGAAAGTATCCCTGGAAAGGGCAGTCGATTTATCATCAAACTGCCCATCACCAAAGCTTAATATTATTCTTCGTTTTTATTTCCGGCAGCAAAAATTTGATCTACCGCCCCACCTAACATGGGAAATTTATCTTTTACAAAACCAGCAATAGTGGTAATGGCTTGTTGCGCTTGCTGTTCTGTAAGACCAGCTTCTTTTACTAATTTTTCTATTAACTCATTCATAGTTACATATTGATTATTGGGTTAAGCAACTTTAAGTGCACTCAATTTACTCTTACTGAACATTTTTTCTGCATAATCTAAAGTAACACTCAGCGTGGTGGTATTTGTGCCTGGCAATTCAAACATGGCTTCAGTTAAAATACTTTCACAAATACTTCTTAAGCCTCTTGCACCTAATTTATATTCCATTGCTTTTGCAACCATAAAGTCTAAAACAGCAGGCTCAATGGTTAACGCAATTCCTTCCATTTCAAACAAGCGGGTGAATTGCTTGATCAAAGAATTCTTTGGTTCAGTTAAAATGCTTCTTAATGTTTCTGCATCCAAAGGATTTAAATGCGTTACTACAGGTAAGCGGCCTAGTAATTCTGGAATCAAGCCAAAACTTTTTAAGTCTTGCGCGTTAATGAATTCTAATAAATTACTTCTTTGGTGTTCTTGTTCGTCTTTGTTAACACTAAAGCCAATTGCATTGGTATTGATTCTTCTGGCAATTACTTTATCTATTCCATCAAATGCTCCTCCACAAATAAATAGGATATTTTTAGTATCAACCTTAATCATTTTTTGCTCAGGATGCTTTCTACCTCCTTGTGGCGGAACAAGCACTTCAGTACCTTCGAGCATTTTTAATAATCCTTGTTGAACCCCTTCTCCACTTACATCTCTGGTAATAGAAGGATTATCTCCTTTACGAGCAATTTTATCAATTTCATCTACGTATACAATGCCTTTCTCTGCAGCATTCACATCGTAGTTGCAATTTTGTAATAAACGAGTCAACATGCTTTCTACGTCTTCTCCTACATATCCAGCTTCTGTAAATACCGTAGCATCTACTATTGCAAAAGGAACATTCAGTAAACGAGCAATAGATTTGGCCAATAATGTTTTACCAGTCCCTGTTTCACCCACCATGATGATATTGCTTTTTTCAATTTCAACATCATCCACAATCTGTTTATTATTTACACGCTTATAATGATTGTAAACAGCCACACAGAGTATTTTCTTTGCTTCGTCTTGACCAATCACATATTCATCTAAAAATTGCTTTATTTCTTTTGGCTTTCTAACTTGAACAGTTCCTGTTGTGCCTAATCCGGCAGGATTGTTTTTAGCTGTTAATTCTTGCGCAATAATTTCTTCTGCATGTTCCACACAATTTTCACAGATATGGCCCTCTTGTCCGGCTATCAGAATCTTTACCTCATCACGGCTTCTTCCACAGAAAGAGCAATGTAAATTGTTTTGTTTTGCCATAACCTTATAACTTATTTAAAATACTGTCTGCAATGCCATAAGCAACAGCTTCTGTAGCATCCATCCAGTAATCGCGGTCAAAATCTGCTAAGATTTGTTCTACTGTTTTGCCGCAATTTTCCGCTAAAATTTTAGCACCTAATTGTTTGGTCTTTAATATTTGATTTGCTTGAATTTCTATATCAGCGCTGGTTGTTTGCTAATAACCACCTACACTTGGTTGGTGAATCATTACTTCGCCATGTGGGTAAATATAACGATGCCCTTTTGCACCTGCACTTAAAAGAATTGAACCCATGCTTGCAGCCAATCCCATACAGATGGTGCTTACAGGGCTTTGAATCATTTTAATGGTATCGTACATCACCATTCCACTGGTAACTACTCCACCAGGACTATTGATGTATAATTTGATTTCTGCACCTGGTTTGTCTGCATCTAATAGCAACAATTTAGTGACCACATCTTTTGCAGATTTATCGTCTACCACTCCCCACAAATACACAGCTCTTTTTTCAAAAAACAGCTGTTCCATTTTTTTTGTCATGAAGCTACCCATGGCATCTTGTTTCTCTTCTTTGTTTTCTTCAGGCTCCTCCTGATCATTATTCAGAAAAGGATTCACGATATATTTAGACTGTATCATTTGTACTTAGTTTGAGTTTTATATAATTATCCTTTCTTTTCTTTACGTGGATTGGTTAACAATACTTCATCTACCAAACCATATTCTTTTGCTTCAGCAGCAGTCATCCAGAAATCACGATCACTGTCTTTGGCAATGGTTTCAATAGGTTTGCCGGTATGATTGGCCGTAATTGCATAAAGCTCTTGCTTTAACTTTTTAATTTCACGAGCAGTAATTTCAATATCTGTTGCTTGACCACCAATACCACCACTTGGTTGGTGCATCATGATTCTGCTATGTTTTAAAGCGGTTCTTTTACCCTGCACACCCGCACACAATAAAATTTGACCCATGCTAGCCGCAATTCCTGTGCATATAGTAGCCACATCAGGTCCTATGAACTGCATGGTATCATAGATTCCCAACCCAGCATAAACGCTGCCGCCTGGGCTATTGATGTACATTTGAATATCCCTAGAACGATCGGTACTTTCTAAAAACAGTAATTGTGCAGTTACAATATTGGCAACATAATCATTGATGCCTTCTCCTAAGAAAATGATACGATCCATCATTAAACGACTGAATACGTCCATACTCGCAACATTGAGTGGTCTTTCTTCAATGATATAAGGAGTTAGGTTGGTTACCTGACCATAATTTTTGTAATTGTGTAATACACCACTGCTGATACCATGGTGTTTAACTGCGTACTGTTCAAACTCTTTTCCAATATTCATACAAGTATTTTTCGCTTTGAAGTTAAGTGTTTTGTTAAATAGGTATAAAGACTGTTCAAATACTGTGCAAAGCTCAGTTTATGGCAATTTGACATAATAGCCGTCTATACCGTTAAAAAACGGTTGCTAAGGTCGTTCATTTTAGATAAGTTCAAAGCGGCTATTTGTTAATATATGGCAGAAAATACATTTCATATAGGTCTTTGTATGGCAGGGGCTGTTTCAGCAGGTGCGTATACTGCAGGAGTAGTTGATTATTTATTAACTGCATTGGATCGGTGGGAGCAACACCGCGGAGAAGCAGGGGTTCCAACGCATCGGGTAAAATTGTCCATTATCGGCGGAGCATCAGCCGGCGGAATGACTGGATTTCTTACAGCAGCTGCGATGAATCAGCGGAAAAAAGATTTATTGTTTAAAACATGGGTAACCATGAAAGGCAATCATATGATGGTCCCCCTTTTGGATTGCGCCGACTTAAATGATTCAGGATATTTCCAATCTTTCCTGAATGGGAATTTTGCCAATGAGTTGGCAACAGAAGCATTCGCTTATAGTTCCCATCATTGGAACAACACACCTGCTTATATACATCCTCAATTAAAAGTTTTTGCCACATTAACCAATTTAGAAGGCTTTCCTTATTCCATTTCATTTAATACCGATTTAGCCAAGCAGGACCATACCATGTCTGTTCATTATGATTATGCCTGTTTTCAATTTGGTCAGCCAAAGCCTAAACAGGATGGCTGGATTCCTGTTAATTTAAAAACAGGATTAAATGCAACGATGATAAGAGATGCTGCATTGGCAACAGGTGCTTTCCCACTTGGATTACCCCCAAGAAGTTTACAACGTCCAATGGATGCCATCTTAGCGAATAAATGGATTAATCAATCAGGTTTTGCACTTCATCAAGATCAACCCTATTACCAATCGGTACATGTAGATGGTGGACTCATGAATAATGAACCCTTTGAAAAAGTAAGGGAATTATTAAATGAGTTGATATGGGAAGAAACCAATCAAGTGAATCAATACAATCAATTCAATCAGTTTAGAAGCACTATACTGATGGTAGATCCATTTCCAGGAAGTTTAATAGCACCATTTCCTAATCAACCTTCTGTTCTAGATGTTTCCAATTATTCACTGAACGCAATGATGCAACAAATGAAAGCCAAGCCTGCACCTATTGCAGATGTACTCAGTAAAAATAAAGCGGGTCAATTTTTAATTGCACCAGTAAGGTATTCAAGCAATCCATTGAATACAAGAATAGAAGGCGCAAAAGCCATAGCATGCGGAGCATTAAATGGTTTTAGTGGATTTATTTGTCAAGATTTTAGGGCACATGATTATGCATTGGGCCAATACAATTGTGAGCAATTTCTCCGTAATCATTTTACGATACCAATCAATAGTTTGGCAACACACCCTATTTTTTCTTTGGGGTATAAGGGTATTGATCTTGCTCCCTATCAGTCAAGCCGTTCACCAGCTGTTCAAATAATTCCGGTAATGGGGAAACAACAGAAACCCCGTGAATGGCCTATACTTAACCAAGATCCAATTCAATCACAAAAACCAGCTATACAAAAACGAATTGCTGCACTGTCTAAAAGCATTCCATTAAAAGGCATTAGCAAACATTTGTTTTATATAAGTGGTCAATTGTTTTTGAATAGATGGGCAACCCAAAAAACGCATCAATTCATGCTCAAAGAACTAAAGCAACATGGGTTAATCGCATAAAAAAACCAACCCTAGGGTTGGTTTTATAATCATTCAATCAACTAAATTAATGATGGTGATGTTCTAATTTTTTAGCGAAATCATCTGCACTAATCGTTTCGTCTTTTGTTTTTACTTGAGATTCTAGTGCATCAAATAATTTCTCTGCATTAATTCTATGATAGCTATCTTCTACAAATTTCTTGTCTTGCATCATACGATTGGCATAATCATCAACCCATTGTTGGTTATCACCTAAAGCACCTAATTGATTGCCCATATAGCTGAACAATTGCATTTTAGCAAAATTGCGAATGTCTTCAGGTAAAACTTCAATCTTATTGTCTTGAGTCAATTTGCTGCTAATTAAAGTCCACTTTAATTGTTTAACAAATGAAGGAAACTCTGCTTCAGCTTCTTCTGCAGTTTTTGGCTTCTCTCCTCCGTTTTGTAACCAACGTTTTAAGAAACTTTCAGGGAAATCCATATTGATATGGTCTACCAAGTAATGATAGATTTGATCTTGAACTTGATTGCGAGCAGATTGCGCATAATACTTTTCAATCTCTGCTTTAATTTCATTTCTAAGATCAGCTTCTGTTTTGATTTGATCGTTGCCTGGATAAATCTGAACAAATAGTTCTTCATTTAATTCAGCTTTCTCTACTAAACCAACTTTGGTGATTAATAAGTTGAAATATTTATCCGCATCGTCTTTGGTTAAACCTAGGTCTGCTAAAATGGTTTCAGCTTCTTTGTCTTCAAAGGCTTTTTTAATTTGTAATAACACTACATCGTCTTTCTTCTTATCCATTAAATTCTTGCGGAATTTTTCAGCAAAATATTTAACCAATACAGAATTGTCCTTGGTAATACCATTTTCGATTGGGTTTCCTTTGGCATCAGTTTCAGTGAACGTTACATTCAATACATTGTCTTCAGACGTAACCATTTCTGGCTCGGTCATTTTTCCAAAACGAGTTTGTAATCTAGCTACTTCGTCATTGATCATTTCATCTGTTACAGTTACCACATATTTTGTTGCAGTGAATTTAGATAAGTCTACATCAAATTGGGGCTTTAATCCAATTTCAAAAGAGAATACATAATCAATTGGATTATTCATATCTAACACACGCGCATCATTTTCTAATGGCAATGGTTGAGCAAAAATATCAATTTGCTCTTTCGCCATATATGCGTTCATTTCTTGTTCAACCTTACGAAGTACTTCGTCAGAAAAGACACCCTGACCGTACATTTTTTTAACCAATCCTGTAGGAACCATTCCTTTTCTAAAACCTGGAATATTGGCTGTTTTGGCGTATTTCTTCAGGCTGGTTTCGAAGCCTTTCAAATAATCATCCTTGGTAAGGGTAACGGTAAGCTTATCATTTAATAAGCCAATGTTTTCTCTGGTAATTGTAGCCATATAGGTGTTTTATAAACTTAAAATCGGGCTGCAAAGGTAGGGGTTTCGCACAAAAAAACCACCTTAAAAAGGTGGTTAAGTGCGGATGATAGGGGTCGAACCTACATGCCTCGCGGCGCTAGATCCTAAGTCTAGTGCGTCTGCCAATTTCGCCACATCCGCATTTTGGACGGCAAAAATAAGGGGATTTTTTTAAAAACGAACAGTAAACTTAGTTCCAATTTGTGGTTCACTGGTGCATTCGATGCTTCCGCCTTGTTCTTCTATTTGGTTCTTGATTAAGTAAAGTCCTATTCCCTTACTATCGTAACCACTGTGAAAACTTTTTTGAAACTTGAATAGTAAATGGCCAAATTTATTCAAATCAATACCTAACCCATTATCACTTACGCTTAGATAGCAGTTCCCATCAAGTTCATAAGCACTGATATGTATGATGGGGGCTACTGCTGGTTTGGAATATTTAAGGCTATTACTCAATAAATTGTAGAAGATACTCTGTAAATAGACCCTTGGATACATAATATTGGATACCCCAAGGTCCATAGTTATGCTGGCATTTTTTTGCTGAATGATGTCTTGTAATTGTAAAACAGCACTATTGATTACATCTTCAAAAACACAATCAGAAGCTGGAATGTCTTTTTCTAAGTGAATTTGTAAAATTTGAATTAACTCGTTGAGGTTATTGGTTAAATCGTTGCTGATTTTTTTCAAATAATCCATGGATGCTTTCTTTAGCTCAGGATCATTGGTGCTCTCGTACATATCGAGCATTTTAGAAATATTGTGAGCCGGGCCTCTAACATCATGGGTGATAATACCAGCAAAATCTTTCAGCTGACTTACTTTTTTTTCTAGCGCATGTTGAATTTTAAGCAATTTTTTATTTTGCTCTTCTAAGCTTTCTATCGCTACTTGGGTAGGGTTGATCATGGCGTATAGTCGGCTGGGGGGAACGCCGTTACCTAAAATTAGGTATTTCTTTAAAAGATTGCTCTTATTATTAACTATTCGTCAGTTGACGAAAAAATGATATTTTTATCGTTTGAGTGCAGCAAGTATGGCTTCGATGGTGGGGTTCATGCCTGCTTGAGAAATCCACCTCAATACTACTACTAAGTCGTTTTCCTGATCTACATAAATAATATTGTTGCCATTTCCCACATGCACAAATGCCGATTCAGGTGCAGCTGGTAAAAATTTACGATTGGTGTTTAAGAAAAAGTTCATGTATCCATATTCCTTATTGGCGGGACCGGGTGTTTTAGATTGCTTGATCCAGTTCTCTGAAATAAGTTGTTGGTCATTCCATTTGCCATTGCGCAAATGAAGTAGACCAAATTTGGCCATGTCTTCGGCATGAATAAACATTCCACCACCCCAATGTCCACCCCCACTTACCGATTGAACAGGTTGACCATCTAATACGATCCAGGAATTTCTGTATCCCGTCCATCTCCAAGTAGAAGATGCTCCAATTGGATCCATAATATATTGTTTCAGTACTTGTGGCAAAGGTTTTCTAAATACACTGGTAATTGCTAGCGCCAAAGCATTTACCCGTACATCATTGTATTCATAAACGGTACCTTGACTATTCCTGGTCCTATTCAACCATTTTTTTGGATCTGCATCTGGCCGATCTGCCCAATCGGGCTTACCCCATAAAGTACCTTCCCAATCACTGCTTTGTCTGAGCATAGATTCCCAGGTAATGGTTTTGTTATGAAGTGTATGGAAGGGTTGTAACAATTCAGGTTGTTTAAATTGTTCTGCAGGTTTGGTAACAGGATTTGTTTGAAATAATTCAATCGGTGGTATATAAGGTGCAACCAAGTCGTTTACTGAAGCAATTAGGTGCTGATCAATTGCTAGGCCTACAACAGTGGATAAAAAACTCTTTGCAACACTATGGGTCATATCTGGTTTTAACGGACTGCCCCATTCTGCAATTTTATATCCTTTATAAATGATTATACCTGTTTGATCACCCCTGTCTTCAAATGGCCCAATACCATCTCCAAAAGGTTCTTTCCCAAATGTTTTGTAATGGTTTTCTTCCATGCTTCGCGGATTGGGAGACTCCGATTCTTGCGCAATTTTAATGGCTTTTTGAATAGCCAAATCAGATAGCCCCAAACTTTCCGGGCTTCTTTTTTCCCAGTTATGTAAAGAAGGATAATACAGCAATTGGGGAACTGCTTTTTTAGCTTGGCTAAAGCAGTTGATAGATACTACAAGGGCTATCAATAAAAAACGATAATGCTTAATCATAGATTCAAATTAAGCATTATCGTTTATCTAAAGTAATTTACCCTCTGTTTTGAGCAGACTTATGGTAACTAAATTTTCTAGTTCTGTTTTGTTGTTGCGGTCTTCTATTGCGTTCTGGAAGTTTGAAACTTCCAACAACAGGTGCTTCTGAATGATAAGCATGATCGGTAACCACGGGCAACTGAATCTTGATGAGCTTCTGGATATCTTTTAAATAGGCCCTTTCTTCTGCATCGCAAAATGATACAGCCATACCACTTGCTCCTGCTCTTCCTGTTCTACCAATACGGTGAACATAGGTTTCTGGAACATTGGGTAGTTCATAGTTAAAAACATGCGATAATAAATCAATATCAATACCTCTAGCAGCAATATCTGTTGCAACTAAAATACGCGTTGAACCAGCTTTAAAATTGGTAAGCGCACGTTGTCTTGCATTTTGTGATTTATTACCATGGATGGCTTCTGCCGTAATACCCTGTTTGGTAAGATCTTTCACTACTTTATCAGCTCCATGTTTGGTTCTGGTAAATACCAACGCAGTTTGAATTTGTTGGTCTTTTAAAAGTTCATTCAACAAATGTTTTTTGTGTTCTTTCTCTACAAAATATACCGCTTGTTCAATTTTTTCAACTGTAGAAGAAACAGGTGTCACTTCAACTTTTGCGGGATTGTGTAAAAGGGTAGCAGATAATTTTTCAATCTCTGGAGGCATTGTTGCGGAGAAAAACAAGGTTTGTTTTTTAGCGGGTAATTTGGCAACAATCTTTTTTACATCGTTAATGAATCCCATGTCTAACATACGATCGGCTTCATCTAATACAAAAAAATGAATATCGTTTAAACGCACATGTCCTTGTTGCATTAAATCTAACAGTCTACCTGGAGTTGCAACCAAAATGTCTACCCCATTTCTTAAACTATTTACCTGATGAACCTGAGATACTCCACCAAAAATGACCTGGTGTTTAATTCTTAAGTTTTTGCCGTATGCTGCAAAACTTTCATCTATCTGAATAGCCAATTCTCTAGTAGGTGTTAATATGAGGGCTTTAATTCCTTTACTATAATTTCCGCCAATTTGAGTTTTGCAAACCAATTGTAAAATAGGAATTGCAAATGCAGCTGTTTTACCTGTTCCGGTTTGGGCGCAACCCAATAAATCTCTTCCTGCCAATGCCAATGGTATGGCTTGTTGCTGAATGGGGGTAGGATTTACGTACCCTTCTGTTTCGAGCGCATTCAAGATGGGCTCAATGAGTTCTAATTCTTTGAATAACACATTATGTGATTTAAGTGAACACCTGAAATATCAAGTGCTATATAGCCTAACTATTGATGGGATTACCTTGTCACTGAAGTAGATTCCAGTCTAACCGAGAGAGTATATGAATGGTGCAAAGCTAATCAATTTTGGTCAAAAGCCCAAACGAGCCCTGTTTCAGCCCTATTTCAATAGCTGTTTACTGGTTTAACAATGCAACTATTTGCTCCAAATAAAGCTGGTCTGTTTCATCAAATTGATTGTATTCACTGCTGTCTACATCTAAAACTCCCCAAACCTGTCCCTCTTTGAAAAGTGGTACTACTATTTCCGATTTAGATAAACTACTACATGCAATATGTCCGGGGAATTTTTCTACATCAGGTACAATTAATGTTTTGGCTTCTTTCCAACTGCTGCCGCAAACGCCTCTTCCCATTTGAATTCTGGTACATGCAACCGGGCCTTGAAATGGTCCTAATACCAATTCATTATGTTCAACTAAATAAAAGCCAACCCAAAACCAACCAAACTGCTCTTTTAATGCAGCAGCGGTATTGGCTAAATTGGCAATCAAATTTTTTTCGCCTGTGAGCAGTCCTTTAATTTGAGGAATCAGTGCTTGATATTGTTCTTCTTTTGAACCTTGTATGATGTTTAAATCTTCAGCCATAGTGCAAAGATAATCAAGGACCTTTAATTGGCTTTCTTAAAAAGTTTTGCCAACTCTTTTTGTTCGGCCCAAGTTACCAACCAAGTGAATAGTCCTATGAAAATGAAACCGATAATAATGCCTAACCATAAGTGAGGGAAAAAATAGAGAATGGCTTTCTGTATACCATATAAGGCTAAAACAACAACGATATACGCTATTAATTTTTTAGTTGCATAAGGTACCGGATAATGTTGTTGTCCCATATAGTAACTCACTACCATCATAAACAAGTAACATAAAAAGGTAGCCAATGCAGCACCCAAGTAATGCAAAGAGGGGATTAATAAAATGTTCAATCCGATGGTAATGACTGCACCTGCAAAAGTGATCATTGCTCCATAATTGTTTTTATCTGTCAGTTTATACCAGATGCTTAAGTTGTAGTAAATGCCTAAAAAAATATTTCCCAACGCCAATAAGGGGACCACTTGTAATCCCTGTACCCAAAGTGGTTTGTTAATGGCTAAAAAGAACCAGCCAAATACTTCTATAAATAAACTGATGAATAAAAACATAAAACAACAGGCTATTACAAAGAATTTCATCACCCTTGCATACACTTTTTGTGCATTTTCTTCTCCTTTTTGTTTAAAGAAAAAGGGCTCCGCAGCCATTCTAAAAGCTTGTATCAAAATGGTAATTAATACTGCTAAGCGATAGATATTCCCGAAAATACCCAATTCGTGTTTGGCTTCCTCTACAGGTAGCTGAACCACATGTTGGTAAATTAATCTGCTCAACATATCATTCACCATGCCACCCATTCCTACGATAATTAATGGGTAACTGTATGCCATCACTTTGTTAAATAGTGGAACACTAAACTGAATATTGATTTTTCTAAACTCATTCAATAATAATAGAAATGTAAGTATACTACCCGCTAAATTTCCGATCAAATAATAACCAATACCAATATTATTATTCGTGAATAGGCTTAGCCAAGAACTGGGATCTTGTTGCACTTTATAGGGGATCCAACCTATGAAAAGAAGTACAGTAGTCAAATTGACCAATACACTAGACAAACGCACTGCTGCATATTTTTTTGGGCGGTTTTCTTGCCTCAATTTTGCAAATGCCAATGTACTAAGGGTGTCAAAAAATAAAATACCAATCATCCAATGAATAAATTCAGGATGGGCTTCTAAATTGGCCCATTGCATGATTGGTTTGCTAAAAAACCATAAGAGTCCTGTAAATAAAAAAGTGGTTCCTAACAATGCAATAGATAGCGTGCTATACAATTTATTGGGATCTTCTTCTTTGCTAAATCTAAAATAAGCAGTCTCTAATCCATAAGTAAATAATACATTCAAAAAAGGAATGATGGCATATATCTGGGTCAAGTCAGCAGTAGTAGCAGGTTGTGCAAAAAACAATGGCAATGAAAGATTCATTAGATAGCCCAAGAATCTACTAGTAATGGTGGGTACACCATACCATAAAGTTTGATTTGCCAGTTTTTTTATCTCGCTCAAAATACTAATCTAAGTTTCAAAAATAAGGTATTGTCATCAGTTGTGAAGGTCAATAGGAGGATTGCCTTTGATACCGATACCTGGCTCGGCAAAACGAGGATCTTTTAAAAATACAGAATCGGTAAGGGTTTGAAGAAATGCCCTTAATTGGCCTATTTCATAATTGCTTAAAGGCAATTTGTTTTTTAGTAAGGGATCTGTAGTTGGACCAATTTGCATATTAATCCGATAATGTTCAAACACATTCATCAACGAAAAAAAACGACCATCATGTCCATAAGGGAAACTGACTGAGATATTACGTAAACTAGGTACCCTGAATTTTAATGAGTCCGAAGGGTCATTGGTAATGGTCATTCTGCCTAGATCTTTTAAATAAGGTTCTAATGGCATTCCATTATTTCTATAACTGTTATCGGTAAATAATGGTTCCGTGTGGCATTGAGCGCATTTGGTTTTAAAAATGGCATGCCCCAATTTTTCTGGTAAGTTGAAACTATCTTCTCCACGCATTACTTGATCATACTTGCTATTGCTGCTTACCATGGTCAATAAAAATTGACTCAATGCTTTTCCGAGTCTTTGTGTATTAATGGTTTCATCTCCAAAAGCAGCTTTAAAAAGTTTAGGGTATTGCTTTGTTTTTTTCAGTTTGTTCAACACATTTTCAATGCTTTCTCCCATTTCATTGTGTGCGGTAATGGGAGCCAATGGTTGTAGGTCTAGGTGATTAATGCCACCGTCCCACATGAATTCTTTTTGCCAAGCTAGGTTAAATAAAGCCGGAGCATTTCTCGTAGTTAAAGCATTTTCTAGCCCGTGACTAAGTGGATGATCATAACTGTTGAAAGCCCCAAATTGTTGATGACAACTTCCGCAAGAGATGGTGCCGTCCTTACTTAATTGACCTTCATAAAACAATTGTTTTCCCAAAGCAATCCCCGCTTCAGTGAGTGGGTTTTTGTTGAAATCGTAGACTGGCTTGGGCCATCCTTTGGGCACTACAAAATGGACTTTCTTATTGTTCCATTGGGTTTGATCTTTACTGATAAATCCAGCACAGAGCACTACCAGCAAGACGATGAATAATATGGTCCTTTTTATTTGCATTAGTTATTCGCGTAAATACTAAACATGCTTCCATAATTATCTGCCAACTGCATCGATAATTTTCCCGCATTGTGACAATTCGGATTGGATGCAATGGATATCGGATGCTTTCCATTGAACCATCGGGCTAAATTGGTGTGGATGCTAATTGAATTATTTTTGTTTCGAATAGTAGGTAGCTCCAAAACAATTGTTCTGACTGCATTATACGGCGATTGAAATCCACCCACTTCATAACTAAATCGGTTACCCGCAGTGTTGGCTTGCGGAGAAACCCCATGCATTTTCGCCATGATGTATCCAGTTCTCCAGGTCCAAAACATGCCGATTGCAGGGTCTAAAACACCTGTTTGAATGCCGGTGGTATTTAAAATGCTATCAACTCCTACATCAAAAAGTATTTTTTGTGAATTGGCTGGTATCGTAAATGAAAGTTTAGTAGAGGAATCATCAGATAAATTAATCAAGTAATGTTTTTTTGAAACAGGAATGGTATCGTTGGAACTGGTAATGATTTTCCATTTTGACGTGTAAAACATTAAACGATGAATCTGAAGTTGTTCACCTAATTGATTTTGATAGCTACTGTCTTGGTGAAATGCTTGGTTGTTAAACATCATTTTAAATTGAACAGATGATTGGCTTATGGCCATGCTATACAGCCCCAGCAGTGCATGTATAAGAAACGTTATTTTCCATTTTTGCTGCATGGGTTATTTTGAATGATGAATGTTTATCTTAGTTCCTTCAAATTTCGGATAAAAATCATTGCATGAGAGTAGTAATTCAAAGAGTTTCAGAAGCTTCCGTAACCATTGATCAGAACGTGAATGGACAAATTGGGAATGGATTATTGGTTTTGGTAGGAATAGAAGATGCGGATACCTTGGAAGATATTCAATGGTTATCGAATAAAATTGTAAACCTGCGCATTTTTAATGATGCAAATGGGGTCATGAATTGTTCGGTTAAAGATGTTAATGGGGATATTCTTGTAGTGAGTCAATTTACGTTGCATGCGAGTACCAAAAAAGGAAATCGACCTTCTTATATAAAAGCTTCCAAACCAACAATTGCCATACCACTGTACGAAAGTTTTAAACAAGTGATTACCGAAGAATTGGGAAAGCCTATTCAAACTGGCATTTTTGGTGCAGATATGAAAGTAGCTTTATTAAATGATGGGCCTGTAACCATAACTATTGATTCAAAAAACAAAGAATAATGACCATTCAAGACGCACAATCACAAGTTGACCAGTGGATTAAAACCATCGGAGTTCGTTATTTTAACGAGTTGACTAATCTCGGAATTTTAATGGAAGAAGTAGGAGAGCTCAGTAGAATTATGGTGCGGAAATATGGAGAGCAATCGTTTAAAGGAACAGAAAATGACCAAGCTTTGGCAGATGAAATGGCCGATGTATTATGGGTATTGATCTGTTTAGCCAACCAAACTGGGGTTAATCTTACGGAAGCTTTGCAAAAAAACATAGAGAAGAAAACCCTACGAGACAAAGACAGGCATAAGAATAACCCCAAGTTATAATGGCTATTTATTTAGTTGAAAATCGTTTTGGCTTTGGCTAATTTTTCTATTTCAGCAACGGTTCTAGGTGCCCCTGCAGATAAATTACGATTGCCATCTTTGGTAATTAAAATATCGTCTTCAATTCTAACACCAATGCTCCACCATTTAGGATCGCATTTGCTGCCTGGCGGAATATATATGCCTGGCTCTACCGTTAAGTACATGCCTGGTTCAAATGGTTGATTTCCTCGAATGCCTAAATCGTGAACGTCTAAACCCAAATGGTGTGAAGTTCCGTGTGGGAAATACCTTCTTGCTTCCATATCATTGGCAGCAATGCCTAATGCAATCAAGCCTCTATTGATTACTCTTCTAGCTGTTGCGTCTGAACCGCTGTATGGCATGCCTGGTTTGCAAACGGCAATAGCAGAATCTTGAGCTGCTAAAACCAATTCATAAATGATTTTTTGTTCAGGAGAAAACTTTCCATTCACTGGAACGGTTCTAGTAACATCTGCGGTATAGCCATGGTATTCAGCTGCACAATCACTCAATAATAAATCTCCATTTTTCATGAGTTTTAAATTGGTTACATAATGCAGTACGCAAGCGTTTTCAGCTGCTCCGTTAATACTTGGATAACCGGGGTATTCCGATCCGTTTTTCTTAAATGAATACTCCATGATGGCTTGAGCTTGGTATTCGGTCATGCCCGGCTTTACTGCTTTCATCACTTCATTATGTCCTTCAACACTAATTGCAGCGGCTTTTTCTAGTATCGCAATTTCTTCAGGTTGTTTAATTCCTCTTAAAGCGGTTAAAATTTGTGCAGTGGTTCTTGAAGCAATGGGTTTTTTGTATTGCTTAATCAAACTATCTACCACACCAGCCATTCTGCTTAATTCATCTCTGGTTCTGGGATAGGTTTGAAAAATATCTTCAGACCTAAATGCGGTAAGTACTGAATCGTAATCGTTGATATTAAACGTGCTGGCAGTAAAATCTTTATTCAAAAAAACATTGGTGAATTTATATCGGTTGGTTACCCCTTCAACACCTAAAATTTTGCCATTCCACATTTCACGCTGAGGATCTCTATTTTGAACAAAAATGAATTCTGTACCTGTTTTACCTAAGATGGTAGTGGGCTCTTTAAACAGCAATAAAAGTGAATTGGGTTCTTCCAAGCCAGTGAAATAGTAAAAGTTTTTGTTTTGTGCATATTGGTAGTCAACGTCGTCATTTCTTAACCTTACTTGGCTAGCAAAGAAAATTCCAACTGATTTTGCGGGCATTTTTTCTTTGAAAGCAGCCCTTCTACCTGCATGGAATGCAGGACTAAGATAGTCGTTGGGGTATTCAGTGGTTTGAATATTGGTTTGTTGCGCAGAAGCCAAACTGGGCAGGAGCAACATTAAAATCCATAATTTTTTCATGCGATTCTGTTGATTTTTGAATATCTAAGCTAATTTTTTTAATCAACATTCCCCATTTTACTGGATAAACGGGTAATCACCTATTTTTGCCGCCGTATGAGCACAGCAACAGATAATACCTTTCAAGCAATTATTTCGCATGCCAAAGAATATGGCTTTGTATTTCAGAGTAGTGAAATTTACGACGGCTTAAGTGCCGTTTACGATTATGGCCCTTATGGCAGTGAGCTTAAAAAGAACATCAAAGACTATTGGTGGAAAAGCATGACGCAAATGCACCAAAATATTGTGGGCATTGATGCTGCCATTTTTATGCACCCTACCACTTGGAAAGCCAGTGGTCACGTGGATAATTTTAGTGACCCAATGATCGATAATAAAGACAGTCAAAAAAGATATCGAGTAGATCATTTAATAGAAGCCAAAGCCGATCAATTAACTGAAGCAGGAAAACAAACGGAAGCAGCGGCATTAATTGCATCTATGGAGCAGTTATTGGCTGCAGAAGATTTTGTTGGATTAAAGCAGTTGCTTGCCGACCACCAAATTGTTTGTTCGGTTAGCGGCACGGGTAATTGGACTGAAATTCGACAGTTTAATTTGATGTTCTCCACTCAGTTGGGTTCTGTTGCAGAAGAATCTGATACCATTTATTTGAGACCAGAAACTGCACAGGGTATTTTTGTGAATTTTTTGAATGTGCAAAAAACGGCTCGTATGAAAATTCCATTTGGAATTGCTCAAACCGGAAAAGCATTTAGAAATGAAATTGTAGCTCGTCAGTTTATATTCCGTATGCGTGAATTTGAGCAAATGGAAATGCAATTTTTTGTTAGACCTGGCACACAAATGGAATGGTATAATTACTGGAAAGAAGAACGCTTGAATTGGCACTTGAGTTTAGGTTTGCCTGCAGAAAAATACCGTTACCATGATCACGTTAAATTAGCCCATTATGCTGATGCGGCTTTAGATATTGAGTATGAATTCCCTTTCGGTTTTAAAGAAGTGGAAGGTATTCATAGCAGAACAGATTTTGATTTAAAGAGCCACCAAGAATTCAGTAAGAAAAAGCAACAATATTTTGATAATGATATTGATGAAACTACTGGTAAGCCGTTTGGAAATTACATTCCTTATGTAGTAGAAACTTCCATTGGTTTAGATAGAATGTTCTTATTGATATTAAGTCATGCATACACAGAAGAAACCATCCCTAAAGAAGATGGAACAACCGATAGCAGAGTAGTTTTAAAAATTCCTGCAAGAATTGCACCTAATAAATTAGCCATTTTACCACTCGTGAAAAAAGATGGATTACCTGAAATTGCGCGTGAGCTAATGGATGATTGCAAAGGCGCATTCAAATGTTTCTATGAAGAAAAAGACGCTATTGGAAAAAGATATCGCAGACAAGATGCCATTGGTACGCCTTTCTGTGTAACCATTGATCATCAAACCAAGGAAGATCAAATGGTTACTATTCGTTACAGAGATAGTATGTTGCAAGAGCGAATTCCAATCAACAAAGTGAAGGAGTTGGTGCTTTCACATATTAATTAAGGGCAACCCAATGCAGAAAGTAAATCTAAAATGGAAATTGGCTCAGAAGCTGGAATACCAGTGGTGGATTCAATATTTAAAGAAAAAGAATCCATCTGAATATTTAGATAAAAAAATTCAGTATTGGAACAGGATATTGGGTGCCATTGAAGATGTAGTGGCGATTCAACCAACTGATACTATTTTAGATGCTGGCTGTGGACCTGCTGGTATTTTTATTGCTTTACATAATAATAAAGTTGAAGCGATTGATCCCTTATTAAGTAAGTATGTGAACTTGCCCGTATTTAAACCTTCTAATTTTGAGTGGACTAATTTTAGAAATATACCTATTGAATCACTTGAAGACAAAGAAAAATACGATGTTGTTTTTTGCTTAAATGCAATTAACCATGTGAATGATATCAATCTTTGTTGTAAAAACTTGGTTGACTCATTAAAGCCTAATGGATTTCTTGTAATGAGTACGGATGCGCATCGACATCCTTTTTTGAAAAAAATATTTCAATTATTGCCTGGGGATATGCTGCATCCAATACAGTTAGACATAAAAGAGTATGCCGCTTTTTTTGAAAAGAATCAGATGCAACTGGTTAAAAAAATATTGTATAAACGAGAATCAATTTTTGACTATTATATTCTAATAGCTCAAAAATAATTTTGCTTAGCCGTATAATTCTAAGTGAATGGCTTGTTTATCATACCCCAATTCCAATAGTTTTTGTTTGGCGTCGTCTACCATATTTTTCCAACCGCATAAATAAAAATAAGCAGGCGGAATACTGCCATTCATCCCTTTATAGGTTTCAATAAGTTTTGTATAACATGCATGAACATATCCCGAATATTGCGCAGGACCCACTACTAATTCTCTTGAAAAACAAGGGTGGTGGTAAAAGCCAGGCAATATTTTTTCTAATTGTTTAAGTTCTTGCTCATATAAGCTGTCTTTGAATTCTCTGCAACCAAAAATTAAGTGAATATTTTTGTGCGGTATTTGTTTCTGCTGAATATAGTGTGCCATCGATCTAAACGGGGCAATGCCAGTGCCGGTGCAAATCAAGTATAAGTCTTTGTCTAAAGATTCGGGCATGGTAAACTTTCCCTGTGGTCCTCGAACAATTAGTTCTGAACCCACTTTAACCTCATTAAATAAATGCGGAGTGCCTAATCCATCTTCCATTAAAACAATGACCAACTCAAAAATATTGGTACCATCTGGTGCGGATGCGATTGAATAAGACCTCCACCGTTTATTTCTTTGTTCATGAATGGGCAAGTCAAAAGTCACAAATTGACCAGGTTCAAAATCAAATTGTGATAATTCAGGAATTTGAATCCAAAATCTACGGGTGCTATGGGTAATGTCTTCGGTTTTGATTACCACGCATTTTAACCAGGGTTGAAGCATAGCATTGTTTTACACAAAGTACCGAAATACCAATAAATAACAATGCCCCTGTTTAAAACAGAGGCATTGAACTGATTTTTGTATGGATTACCGTTGAATGAGTACTTTTTGTAGATAGGTTTTTTTATCGTGTTGAATTTTCAATAGATAAAATTCGCTACTGTACTGTTTTAAATTCAACTGCTTATTGTATTTACCTAAGAAACCGGATTGTGTATTTAAAAACACACGTTGTCCTGTTGCATTCAATATTTCAATGGACAAATCACTTCTTTTGGTTACTTCAAATGACAATTGGAAAATACCATTATTTGGATTGGGTGAAACCGATAATTTGATTTCTTGTGGATCAACCGTATTGATAGAAGTAACAGTATAAGTAACTCCATTAGATGTTTTACTACAACCAATTGCGTCAGATACAATTACTTTATAACTACCTGAACGAGTGGGTTTGATAGAGGAGGTTGTTGCTCCTGCAACCGCAGCGGTATCATTGAAAATCCACTGGAAATTACCAGTTTTGATACTTGATACCAATGAATCTCCAACTTGAGTAAGCGTTAATGGACTATTTGGAGCAGCCACAATGGCAACTCGATTACTTGCGCAACCTGTTGATACCTGCGTGTCATAAAAGAAATACCAGAAAGCGTTTTCGTTTAGACCAGAAGAAGGAGTGAGAGATACACTGTTTCCTGTATATCGCATGATACCTCCATTGCCATGAGGATAAATGGTTCCTGTAATTCCATTGTTTCTATACACATTCGCATCTTCAGAACATTCAAGAATAATGAATTTATCTCCATTGCCGGGGATATCCCAATTTACATTATAGATGAAACCTGAATCTGAAGGGCTGTTTTCTACTAAGGCTGCTGTTAAAGGTCCTGATGCAGTTGGTCGAGAATTAAACACGGTAAATGTTTTATTCATCAATGGTCTGTAAGAGAAACTACCTTCTTGTGTTGCATTGGGTGTAAGGTTCTCGCCCAAGGTAATTTTAATTTTACCTGGGTTGGCGGTATACATTCTAACGGTTTCTAATTTAAAAGGTACACTATGATTGAACTTCATAAAATTACCTGCAAATTCATTGTATCCACCAGAAGGGAACGTTAGTTTAGATGCTGCTCCGGTTGATACCCTTGCTTCCTTTGCCACATAATAAGTTCTATTCGCTGGTAGATTGCTGGTAGTTACCGAACTGCCAATAGCAAATGGAGTTGTAGTAGTGGCATCCGTATACCAGAAATAATTGGCAGAACCCGGATTCGTTACTTTCAAGATTGCAGTATTATCACAAATTACTCCTTGTGCAACAGGTACATCCGGTCTTGCTGCAATTGGTACTGCTACTTCAATAATATTATTACTGCTATTTTGGTCGGTAGCTAGTTTGCTTTCAGCAGTAATGGTATAATTAACACCTGCCTGCGCATCAAAAGGAGTTTGGATGGTATATTCTACTTCAGATAAAGAAGCAATCGTTGCAGCATAAGTTGCATTAAGTGTAGCAACTGTAGTGGTTCCATTTTTGATGGTTACGGTAACAGGTACATTGGTTTGCGGGCTCGATCCGTTATTGGCAATCGCAATGGTAACATATTGTTTACTGTTGTCGCAACTTCCAGCAGCAGGGGATACAATATTACTCACCGAAACATCATTCGAAGGTGTTTCTATTTTCAATAAATATTCTTGGGTTTCACCTCTTGGATAAGTACCAGTTGGAACAATATCAGAAGCGGTAGAAGTTTCTCTTGTAATCACCCTCATTTTATGAATGGTACCAATGGTCACATTATTAGGTATAGTGATATTGCCTGTAATATCACTGCTAGGACCTGTTTGAACATTGCTTACAAAAGCTTGTTCGTCGGTATCAATAAAATCACCATCGTTATTATAATCGATATATACTTTAGTGATTCTTGGATTTACAGTTGCATCACATGGGGTTGTTCTAATAAAAATGGGTAGTACTTGCCTAGCTTGAATATTACCTGTTAATCGAGTATTATCTGTAAAAGTTTTACAACCAGTTGTATTTTTAAATCGAATATTAGCAAATGACAAACTATCTACTTTAGCACCACCGAGTACCGCCGCTGAACTAGTGTAGCTTACTCCACCTACACCACTTACAATCAATGAATAGGCTTGTGATCCTCTTACCAAATTGCCTTTATTGGTAATGGTAATGGTATATGTTTCACCTGGGATGGTACTGTCTACATCTACTCTTTCCACGTTGTCTACGCTATTGTCTCTTTTGCTAGCAGCAGCAGAGGGACTGGAAACTTCTAAAGCCCATGGTAAGAAGGTTTGTGCAATTCCACGAGTAATTTTAATATCTAGGTCGTGAATTAATTTTTTGGTTCTGTCGTTTAAATTAGAAGAGGCATCTGTATTCACTGATGCAGGTGGATCGGTCCAAGCAATAGTAGCAGACAAGGGAACTTTACCTGTAGCTACGACTGTTTTTGTAATTGTTTGACCAGAAGTTAAGGTTTCTTCAAATACCAAATGCTCACTGGTATTGGAGTTATTACTAGGAATGGCGCTAGTTAAAACCGAAGCCGCTCTTTGCACATTCATTAAGCCCCATCCAAATGTATAATCTGGCCCAGGCGTATTTCCTGCTTCGTCTGCAGTATGAATGGCCAATGCTTTCAGCGTAGCTGCACGCATAAAAGAGCCAGGTTTTAGTTTAGTATAGTGTTCTTGTAATAATAATAATGAACCTGCTGCATTAGGACCTGCCATAGAAGTACCACTTTTAGTACTATAGCTGGTATTGCCATTGGTACTTGCAGAAGTTACATTTACTCCATTCGCAACTAGGTCTGGTTTAATACGACCATCATCTGTTGGTCCCCATCCACTGAACCCACTCATTACCACATCTGCTGGTTTATTGTATCCACCTGGGATACCATTGACTGCACCAATGGTTAAATTATTTTTTGCAATACCATAGCCTAGAATAATATCGTATCCATCATTGCTGCTGATACCTGCAGGTCTGTTTCCAGAAGCCACCATGGTGCCTTGTGCATTCCTTCTAAAATAGGGTTGTCCAACTTCGGGGCCATTGTTATTTCTATCATTACCTGCAACGGATACTTTTAAATAGAAAGGGGCATTAAATGCAATAGAATCAACCCTTTGAGCGTCTATTCCATAATACCCATAACGATAATCTTCATTTTCATCAGGACGGCCATAAAACTCCCATCTGTTTTGGGCGGTATTGAAATTCCATCCAGCTACAAAACCATATGAGTGATTGGAAATTAATAAACCTGATGCTGCTTCAGAAGTCATCTCAGAAATATCACTTACATGATCGTAAGAAATTAAATTAGGTATGCCAAAAGACATTCCTTTTGCAATTGGATTGATTCCAGCTGCTACCATAGTACCAGCAACGTGTGTGGCATGATCATTACCACTGCTACCAGTTGGAACATCTTTTTGATTCAATCTTCCTGAAAATTCCACATGGGTGCTTAAAGGTTGTCCATCAAATTCCCAAACCCCCAATTTGTTACGCATAGCTGGGGTACTACCACTCAAGTTTAAACCAGATGCGCCGCCTGGCCATAATTGACTTGCTCTTGTGGTTGCTGCAGCAATAGTATTGTTAAATGACTTAGAATAAACTGGAAATCCAAAATCGTCTACACCAGTTAGCTTAGCAACTCCACCATTAAAGTTGATACTCAAATCCCAATTATTAGCTTTAGCCAAAGACAATGCTTTTGCATAATTCAATTCTTGCTCCAACTTTAGTTTTTGAGAAGAGAGTTTAAGCACCCTGTCGTTGGTAACAGATTGGGCCAATGAACTAGTTGCAATTGACGTCAATAGTAAAATAAATATCCCCAGGCGTTTAATCATATATGATGTTTTTTCAGCTTTGTAAGGCCGTTCTTATTTTATTATGCTCTAAATTAGATACTTTCAAGGTTCAAATTGTAGTATGCGATTTTTTCTTTTTTTATTCGTTGCAGGATTTATGCCTTTTTTTGCTTGTAAACCTCCACAAAAAAAGAAGGCCGATCCAATTATTCAGGGCGTAAAAGGCTTAGTTACAGCAGTTACGGGCAATCAAATGCCTCGAATTGGAGCACCTCCCACTGTTCCCCAAGCTTATCCAACAACGGTGTTTTTTTATGAACCAACCGATATTTCTAGAACCCTTCAATGGAACCAAGGGCCATTGTTTACCAATATTTACACCAAGTTAATTGCAACGGTAGACACCGATAGCACGGGCGCTTTTATTGCTAAGTTACCTGTTGGAACCTATTCTGTATTTGTACAAGCAGGTCAGCAGTTTTATGCAAATAGTTTCGATATCAGAAACAATATCAATTTGGTAAGTGTAGAGAAGGGCAAACTGGTTGAAATGAATATCGTAGTAAATTATACCAGTACCAATTAGGCTTCCCTTATCTTTGCAACCCTTTTTGAAGGTAGTGTATATGAATTTGCAGCACTTAATGGATCAATACCTGCAATCACCCCTGGTACAAGCATTGGTGAATAGGCAAACTTATGCCGACCCCCCAAAAACTTATTTAAAAAATTTACAAGGGAGTAGTGCTGAGTTCATTGTAAGTACCCTATTTATGCATCCTGATGCACAGGGGTTGAACCATTTGGTTATTTTGAATGATGCGGAAGAAGCAGCCTATTTTCATAATACCATCGAGAATTTAACCAGTGCTTTAGACTTATTTTATTTTCCTGCTAGTTTTAAGAATAGAAAGAATTTTAGGTTACTCAATAGTTCCCATGTGATGTTGAGAACAGAAGCCCTGACTAAATTAGCGCGTGGTGGAAATAAAAAAATTATTGTTACTTATCCAGAAGCCATTTTCGAAAAAGTAATTCTTCCTGAAACCATTAGTAGCAATATTATTACCATCAAAACCAATGATACGATTAATCCAGAGAGTTTAATGGATTTGTTTGTGATGTACGGTTTTGAGCGAACCGATTTTGTATATGAGCCTGGGCAGTTTGCATTGAGAGGGGGGATTTTAGATATCTATTCTTTTGGAAACGAAAAGCCATACAGAGTAGAATTATTTGGTAATGAAGTAGATAGTATTCGAATTTTTGATCCTGAAACCCAATTAAGTGAAAGGAAACTATTACAAGTCAATATTATTCCTAATGTAGATACTTTGCCAGAAACATTTGGTGCTGGTTCAGTTCAAAAAATATCACTCTTAGAATTTGTACCAGAAAATACCATTGTTTGGCTAAGAGATTGGGATGTAATTGAAGAAAAAATTAGGGTTCAAGAAGAAGATTTTGAAGGGTATTTGTTGTTACAAGCGCAAGGTTATTTTGCTAAGCAACAAGAAGAGGATGAGCATCATATACTCAAGGAAGTACATTGGTCCGATTTTATAAAGGGTAATGAAATCAAATCAATTTTAGAAAAAAAGTCGCTTATTGAATTTGGGTATAAGCCCCATTTCTCTCAATTTGAATTGGAATTTTTAATAAAGCCACAGCCCGCATTTAATCGTCAGTTTGATTTATTGATTAAAGACTTAAAAGCTTTAGAAGGGGCTCAATACAGCATTTATATTTTTGCCGAGCAGGTAAAACAATTGGAAAGACTGAATACTATTTTTACCGACTTAAATACCGAGATACAATTCACTCCAATTGGAACTAGTATTCATGAAGGGTTTATAGATCATCAGCTCAAATTGGTTTGTTATACCGATCACCAAATATTTCAACGCTATCATAAATACAAGGTTAAGCAAGCTTATAATAAAAACAAAGCACTCACTTTAAAAACACTTCGCGATTTACAGCCGGGAGATTATGTGACCCATATTGATCATGGTGTGGGAACCTATAGCGGATTGCAAAAACTTGAAGTGAATGGAAAAATTCAAGAGGCAGTCAGAATAATTTATAAAGACAGTGATATTTTATATGTGAATATCAACTCACTGCATAAGATTTCTAAATACACTGGAAAAGAAGGAACTGTTCCAAAAGTAAATAAATTAGGTAGTGATGTTTGGAATCGATTAAAAGAAAAAACAAAAGCCAAGGTAAAAGAAATCGCTTTTGATTTAATTAAACTGTACGCTCAAAGAAAAGCCCAGAAAGGGTTTGCGCATGCACCAGATAATTATATGCAAACTGAGTTGGAAGCGTCTTTTATTTATGAAGACACTCCCGATCAAAGCAAAGCTACTGCCGATGTAAAAAGAGATATGGAGCAAGAAGCACCCATGGATCGATTGGTTTGTGGTGATGTAGGATTTGGTAAAACTGAAATTGCCATCAGAGCAGCTTTTAAATCGGTTGTAGATGGAAAGCAAGCAGCTGTATTAGTGCCCACTACTATTTTGGCATTTCAACATTATAAAACATTTAAAGACCGATTAAAAGATTTTCCAGTTACAGTAGATTATATCAATCGATTCAAATCGGCCAAAGAAAAAAAGGAAACCTTACAAAGAGTAAAAGAAGGTAAAGTAGACATTATTGTAGGTACCCATGGATTACTTGGAAAAGAAGTTTCTTTCAAAGATTTGGGTATCATGATTATTGATGAAGAGCAAAAATTTGGTGTAGGGCATAAAGAAAAATTAAAGACGCTGAAAACAAATGTGGATTGTCTTACTTTAACCGCTACACCCATTCCAAGAACCTTGCAGTTTAGTTTAATGGGAGCCAGAGATTTGAGTATCATCAATACGCCGCCGCCCAATAGACAACCTATACAAACGGAAGTACAGGTATTTAATCAAGACTTTATTAGAGATACCATTTATTTTGAAACCGAAAGAGGCGGACAAGTATTTTTTATTCATAATAGGGTACATGGCCTTGCCGAAATGAGTGCTTTAATTCAAGGCCTTTGCCCAGACTTAAGTATTGGTTTTGCCCATGGTCAATTAGAAGGTCATGAATTGGAAGAGCGAATATTTGATTTTATAGAGCGCAAATACGATGTATTGGTATGTACCAATATTGTAGAAAGCGGGGTTGATATACCCAATGTGAATACCATTATCGTCAACAATGCGCATCAATTTGGCTTGAGTGATCTACACCAATTAAGGGGTAGGGTGGGTAGAAGCAATAAAAAAGCTTTTTGTTATTTATTAGCTCCTCCAATGAGTACGCTTCCAGTTGATTCAAGGAAAAGATTGCAAACTTTAGAACAGTTTAGTGATTTAGGAAGTGGCTTCCAAATTGCCATGCGAGACTTAGATATACGAGGAGCTGGAAATATGCTCGGTGGAGAACAGAGTGGTTTTATGGCAGAGATTGGATTTGAAATGTATCAGAAAATTTTGGAAGAAGCCATTCGAGAATTGAAGCGGACTTCTTTCAAAGATTTATTCAAAGAAGAAATCAGCAAGCAAGATGATTTTGTAAGTGATTGTACTATTGATACCGATTTAGAAATTCTGATTCCAGACAGTTATGTAGAAAGCATTACCGAGCGGCTTTCTTTATATACTAGATTGGATAGTTGTGAAGACGAAGCTGAATTGCAATCATTTCATGCAGAAATGTTGGATCGATTTGGTCCTATGCCTGATTCGGTAGAAGACTTGTTTACAACCGTTCGTTGCCGCAAATTAGCGGTAGATCTGGGTTTTGAAAAAATGACCCTGAAAGAAGATATCCTGCGTTGTTATTTTATCAATAGACCTGATTCTCCTTATTTTGAATCTGAGTTGTTTAAAGAGGTATTGGCTTATTTGCAAACAGGAACCAATAAAGGAAGATTAAAGCAAACAGGTAAAATGTTCTTAATGGTGGTTGAGCCCATTAAGGGCATGGAAGAAATGCATCAGTTTTTACAGAAAATGCATCAAACGGTATTAGTAAAGCGGAATGCAATTACTACAACTGTAAATGCTTAATTGATTAACATAAAAAACCCCGAACTAGTCGGGGCTTTCTAAAAAAATCAGGTTGAACTAGAATCCTTTTTTAGCAACACCATCTGCAATTGCTTGTAAAGCTTTTGCTTCACTTAAGATAGCTGCCATTTTATTTCCTTTTCCATCATGACCACCGGCCATGTAACCACCTTTTGCAGTTCTGGTAACTACTGCGTCTTGCATCGGAACATTTTTTTCCTTTGTTTTAAGGCAGTATGCTTTAATCATTTTTGAAGTGTCCATTGTTTGTTGAATTTAATTTTTTAGTAATAGGGTACCGGGTTAGTAATACAAGTTAATGTTTTTTTCTGTTATACGTCTATTCTAGCGTATTTAGCATGACTTTCAATGAATTCCCTTCTTGGGGCCACATCGTCTCCCATGAGCATACTAAAGATTCTGTCGGCTTCTGCAGCACTTTCAATCGTCACTCGTTTTAAAGTTCTACGAGATGGATCCATGGTTGTTTCCCATAATTGTTCTGCGTTCATTTCACCCAATCCTTTGTATCGCTGAATGGTAACACTGTCTTCTTTACCTCCACCCAATCGCTCAATTAATGCCTTGCGTTGTTCTTCGCTATAAGCATATTCTTGTTCCTTACCCCTTTTAACCAAATACAAAGGAGGTTGTGCAATGTATACACAGCCTTGTTCAACCAATTCCTTCATATACCTGAAAATGAAAGTAAGAATTAAGGTAGCAATATGCGATCCATCCACGTCGGCATCGGTCATGATGATCAGCTTATGATAACGAAGTTTAGCTGTATTCAAAGCTTTAGGGTCATCGGGTGTACCTACGGTAACCCCTAGAGCGGTATACATATTTCGAATTTCTTCGTTTTCGTAGATTTTATGCTCCATGGCTTTTTCTACGTTCAAGATTTTACCTCTTAATGGTAAAATAGCTTGGTAACTTCTATCTCTACCTTGCTTAGCAGTACCACCCGCCGAATCTCCTTCGACAAGGTATAATTCGCATTTAACCGGATCTTTTTCGCTGCAATCGGCCAATTTACCCGGAAGCCCGCCTCCTGTTAAAACGGTTTTACGCTGAACCATGTCACGGGCTTTTTTTGCTGCAACACGGGCTTGCGCCGCTAAAATAATTTTAGATATAACTTGTTTACTCTCTTTAGGATTCTCTTCTAAATAAGCTTCTAAAGCGCGAGCAACAGTGGTTTGAACCACCCCACTTACTTCACTATTTCCTAACTTGGTTTTGGTTTGGCCTTCAAACTGAGGTTCAGGTACTTTTACCGAAATGATGGCACTTAATCCTTCTCTAAAATCATCGCCTTCTACGGTTACTTTGGCTCTTTCAAATAAACCCTCTTTGTCTCCATAACTTTTGAATACCCTGGTTAGTGCCTGACGGAAACCAGTTACGTGGGTACCACCTTCGATGGTATTGATATTGTTTACGTAAGAGAAGATATTTTCTTTAAAATCGTCGTTGTAAGTTAGTGCAACTTCTACTGCTACATTGGTGGTTTCATCGTGCCCTTCTACAAATAAAGGGGCACTCAAAATAGGATTCCTATTGGCATTTTTATCGAGCATTTGTACAAACTCAATAATACCTCCTTCACTGTAGAAGTGGCTGCTGTAGGCGTTTCCAGCATCATCCAATTCTCTTAAATCGGTAAGGGTAATATTGATTTTACGATTTAAAAAAGCCAACTCTCTTAATCTTCCCTCTAAAATTTCTCTTTTATAAACAGATTCCTGAAAAATAGAAAGATCAGGCCAGAAATGCACTTTGGTTCCTGTAACGCTACTGGTTCCAATTTCTCGCACAGCATACTTAGGAATACCAGTACTGTATTCTTGTTCAAATATTTTTCCTTCTCTTTGAACAGTTACATGCAATTTGGTACTTAACGCGTTTACGCAACTTACTCCCACACCATGTAATCCACCGGAAACCTTGTAAGTGTTTTTATCGAACTTACCCCCAGCATGTAATACCGTCATTACCACTTCAAGGGCACTCTTCTTTTCTTTGGTATGCATGGCAGTTGGAATACCTCTACCATCATCCTGAACACTGATTGAATTGTCTTCGTGAATGGTTACGAAAATATTTTTACACCAACCAGCCAAAGCTTCATCAATGGAATTGTCTACCACTTCATAAACCAAGTGATGCAACCCTTTTACCCCCACGTCTCCAATATACATGGCAGGTCTTTTTCTAACCGCTTCTAATCCTTCGAGTACCTGAATACTATCTGCTCCATAATTCTTATTTTCAGCAGCATGTTGTTTATCTAGTTCTTCGCTCATAAAGTCTTGTCTATCTTGCGTTTTAGTTCAATTTTGCAAGCTGACAAATGTACTTAATTTAGGGGGGATTTTGGCTGGTTTATTGCCCTAGTTTTCCCCATTTCAAAGGCTTATTTGCAAAATAGATGTTTATACATTAATTTTGCAGGTGCATGAATGCAGTAATGGACATATTAAAACAGGCGCAAAAAGGTGGAATTGATGCCAATATGGATTTGTTGTACAAGAAAGAACAGCATATTCCGGGGTCAATTCAATACACTATTCGCCGATATTATGCCCAGCATCCTTGGGTGGCCGACGACAGTGGAATGATGGTTTATCATTACAATGAAAAAAAGCCCAAAGAAAACTATTTAGAGCTTCGTTTTTGTATTACCGGTAATCGATATTGTGCCGAAAGGAGTTGTGGTATGTGTAGTGAATTGCCTACCATGAACTGTAGTGGTAAAACCCAAACCTTGGATGTCTTCACTTTTCATTTCACATCTAGTTTTTTAAAGCAGTTTGTACACAATGTAAAACTGGCTAATCGTAAAGATGAAGTGTTGGCATTTAAACACCCCAACGCATTTACCAAGTTATTCCCACTTTGTGTGCGAAATAGAAATGTATTAGACGCCTTATTGAACCATAGTTACTCAGGTTCAATGGAAAATATTTATGTGAATGCCAAAGTTCATGAATTACTGTTGTATAGCATGGATTGTTTGGTACACGAAAAAGAAGAAGGATTTGCTTGCAAATTTTTAGCAGACGATAGTGGGAAAGAGAGAATTTACCAAGCCCGAGATATATTATTGCAACATATTGGGGATCCAATTACGATTAAAGAATTAAGCCGAAAAGTAGCCATGAATGAGTGTTACTTGAAGAAAGGCTTTAAAGAAGTTTTTGGAACCACTATTTTTGACTTTTATCAACAACAAAGGATGGAGCATGCTAAGTATTTGTTGTACGAAAAAAGCTTAAGCGTTACCGATGTTTCTGCATTATTAGGATACTCTTCTATTTCCCATTTTTCTGCAGCTTTCAAGAAACACACCGGTTTAAAGCCTTGCGAACTACTTAAATAATCGTTGATTACAATCCGTTCCAACCCTTGATGGTAATGGATTGTACGGTAGTACCCGATGCTGTGACTTCATATACCCTTTGATCTACCAAGCCAATTCCTTTTGCATAAGATAATTCTGCAACTAAATTTAATTGTGAATAGGTACTTGCGGCATCTGGTTTATAAAATAATTCCCTTTTAACGGTGATGATATCGGTATATAAAGTGCCCAGTAAAGACATCTGTCTGCCTTTGTATAAAGTAGTGATTTTTAATTTGGCCCAACCATATTCCATGGCATTGGTAGTTGTATTATAAATACCTACTCTTAAACTATCTGTTTCATAAAATTGGCCTGGGTTTTTGCTTTCATCCAAATAAACAAAATCCATTCTCAAATTATTTACGATAGAATCATAAATATAGAGGTAGTCAAATTCAGGCGTTCCATATTGAAAATACTTGCCTGTGCCATCTTTTCTTAAAAACACTTGATCCCCAATATTGGTGGTATAGCGAGTATAATTTTGTGTGGCTGTTTGATAGGTTTGCGAATATAATCCGCTAGAAATGGTAGACCTGAATTCAGGTATTAAACCTCCGCCTGATGCAGGAAACGCCGGTGTTAATTCATAATTGATATAGCCATTAGCGGTTATGGGTAAATAATCGGTGGTGCTTGATCCGTTATTTACTGCACCTATAGTGGTGATATCAAAAAAGCAGGTACTATTGCCAAAATTAACTTGAAAAGTAAATGTGCCTGGCAAAATGGGACTTCCTTTACCTTTTAATTTAATGGTATTGGCACCCTGTACAAATGCAAATCCTGAATCCCTGAACCATATCCCATTTACTGTATCGGTAAAAATGGTGTATTTACCTTGGGTGGTGAAATTGACGGAAACCAATACATAGTTGCTATCGGTGAGCGCTTCTAATTCTTTGTATTGCCCTTTGATGGTAGCTGCTTTACATATACTTGAGCTATCTAGTAAACTACCTGTGGCTACCCCACCAAATCCGGGACCCTCCGAACTCAATTCTTTTGAGCAAGCAGCAAAAAAAGTAGCCACTATTAAGAAAAAGTATAAAAAATGTACAGTCCTTTTCATTCTATTTAAGATATCGGTTACGCCAATAATGCAGCCTGAGAATCCAATTTAGCATTTTCAGATAAGAGCTGAATATTATTTAACGTTGTTGTAGCAATTTGCTCCATAGCTTCTTGGGTAAAAAATGCCTGATGCGCCGTAATTAATACGTTGGGGAAGCTCATTAATCTTTGAATTTCATCGTCTTGAATAATGTCTTCAGATAAATTTCTAAAGAATAACTTTTCCTCTTGTTCATATACGTCAATCCCTAAAGCACCTATTTGACCAGATTTGAGTGCTTTAATAGCATCATGTGTATTGATCAGTCCACCTCTACTGGTATTGATTAATACCACACCTGGTTTCATGAAAGCCATGGTGTCTTTATTGATGAGGTGTTTGGTTTGTTCATTTAGAGGGCAATGTAAAGAAATGATATCTGCTTTTAACACATCCATCAAGGGCTGGTAAATGACTCCATCTGCCTCTACTTCTTTATTCGCTATTAAATCAAAGGCAACTACTTTACAGCCAAAGCCCAACATGATTTTACAAAACGCTTTTCCAATATTTCCTGTACCAATTACGCCCACTGTTTTCCCATGGAGATTAAATCCCAACAAACCCTGTAAAGAAAAATTTTGTTCTCGAACCCTATTATAGGCTTTATGGGTTTTTCTATTTAATGTGAGCAGCATGGCAACCGCATGCTCTGCCACTGCTTCTGGTGAATAAGCAGGCACTCTGCAAACCCTGATGCCGGCCTGTTTAGCCGCTTCAATGTCTACATTATTAAAGCCTGCACAGCGAAGTGCAATAATCTTTGTTTTTCCAGCAGCTAATTTTTGAATAACCCCCGCGGTTACTTTGTCATTTACAAACACACAAACCGCTTCGGCATCGGTAGCTAAATCGGCCGTTTGTTCGCTCAATGGTATGTCAATAAATACTAATTCGTGATTGTTTTGATTAAAACGGGTAAAAAAGGCCTTATCATAAGGCTGCGCACTAAAGAAAACCATTTTCATACCCAAATATACCGCTTGAGGGCCATTGCTGAAGCCCAGACTTTGGATTTTTATTCGTGGTAGTATCCGTACCTTTGCACGAATTTTTTTAACAAGCTATCCGCAGAATATCATGAGTGCAAAGTATGCAGAGTTTTCGGGGTTAAACTTACCAGCAATTGAGCAAGAAATATTGGCCAAGTGGAAGGCCGAGTCTGCTTTTGAAAAAAGCATTGATTTAAGGGAAGGAAAAAAGCCTTTTGTGTTTTTTGAAGGACCTCCCAGTGCCAATGGTATGCCGGGTATTCACCATGTAATTTCAAGAACATTGAAAGACATGGTATGCCGATATAAAACCATGCAGGGTTTTCAGGTAAAAAGAAAGGGCGGATGGGATACCCATGGTTTGCCGGTAGAATTAGGAGTAGAAAAAGAATTGGGTATAACCAAAGAAGATATCGGTAAAAAAATTTCCATTGAAGACTATAACCAAAAATGTAGAGAAGCGGTTTTAAGGTATAAAAAAGAGTGGGATGATATCACTACTAAAATGGGTTATTGGGTAGACTTAGAAAAGCCCTATGTAACATTTGAAAATAATTATATTGAAACACTTTGGTGGATTTTAAGTACCCTTTACAAGAAAGGATATTTGTATGAAAGTGTAAGCATTCAACCTTATTCACCTGCTGCTGGAACGGGTTTGAGTTCACACGAATTAAATCAACCAGGAACGTATAAAGATGTAAAAGACACTTCTGCCGTGGCTATGTTTAAAGCTACACAAGCATCTTTAGACAATTGTAATTGGTATGCAGGGGTCAATCAAAGCTTACTGGTTAGCAAAGAAGTGTTCTTTATGGCATGGACCACTACTCCTTGGACATTACCTTCTAACCTTGGGTTAACAGTAGGCCCCAATATTGATTATGTATTGGTTAAAACCTATAACCCCTATACTTTTTTACCCGTTAATGTAATATTAGCCAAAGCTTTATTGGGCAAGTATTTTAAGCCGGAAGGGGAGAACGCAGTGGTTGAAGAAGTTAATGAGAAAACCAAAATATTGCCTTGGACCATACTAGCCAATTTTAAGGGAACGGATATAGAGGGGATGGAGTATGAGCAATTGTTGCCTTATGAATCGAATTCTTTAGCAGCTATTTTAGCCATTACTCCAGACGCCAAACCTTTTCGAGTAATCAGTGGTGATTTTGTTACTACAGAAGATGGAACGGGTATTGTGCATACTGCTCCCGCATTTGGTGCAGACGACTACAAAGTGGGTAAGAAATTTAATATTGGTATTCTTACCATGGTAGATCGTGAAGGGAAATTTGTAGATGGCTTGGGTCCTTTTAGCAATCGATATGTAAAGAATTATAAGGATGACCCTGCATATGTAGATGTGAATGTAGATATCTGTGTGCATTTAAAGAAAGCCAATCGTGCATTTAAAGTAGAGAAATACGAACACAGCTATCCACATTGTTGGAGAACCGATAAGCCCATTTTATATTATCCGTTGGATGCTTGGTTTATTAAAACCACTGCAGTAAAAGATAGAATGGTAGAGCTCAACAAGACCATTAATTGGAAACCAAAATCTACAGGAGAAGGAAGATTTGGAAATTGGTTAGAAAATATGGTAGATTGGAATTTGAGCAGGAGCCGTTATTGGGGAACGCCTTTACCAGTGTGGAGGACAGAAGATGGGGAGGAAGAAATTTGTATTGGATCTATTGCTGAATTAAATGAAGGTATTCGCAAAGCCAATGAAGTGTTAGGTGGAGAGATCAATAAAAATTATTTACACGGCGGTATTTTAGATTTACATAAACCTTTTGTAGACGAGATTATCTTGGTGAGTCCTTCTGGGAAACCAATGACCCGTGTTCCCGATTTAATTGACGTGTGGTTCGACAGTGGTGCAATGCCATATGCACAATGGCATTATCCATTCGAAAACAACAATTTAATTGATAAAGGAGAAGCATTTCCTGCAGACTTTATTGCAGAAGGTGTAGACCAGACCCGTGGTTGGTTTTATACTTTACATGCTTTAGGAGTGATGCTATTTGATAGTGTAGCCTATAAAGCAGTGGTGAGTAATGGGTTGGTATTAGATAAGAATGGAAATAAAATGAGTAAGCGTCTTGGCAATGTGGTGAATCCATTTGAAACCATTGAACAATATGGAGCGGATGCTACTCGATGGTACTTAATTACCAACGCTTCACCTTGGGATAACCTAAAGTTTGATATGGCAGGTATTCAAGAAGTGCAGCGTAAATTTTTTGGTACCCTTTATAATACTTATCAATTCTATACGCTTTATGCAAACGTAGACGGCTTTGCATACAAGGAGGCTCCAATCCCCCTAGAACAAAGACCTGAAATTGATCGTTGGATTTTATCTTCTTTAAATACTTTAATCAAGCAAGTAACCAATTATATGAACGACTTTGAGCCAACATTGGCGGGTCGTGCAGTGGAATCATTTGTTGATGCTCAGTTGAGTAATTGGTATGTACGTTTATGCAGAAGACGTTTTTGGAAAGGGGAATATGAAACAGATAAAATAAGTGCTTACCAAACACTTTATGAATGTTTAGAAACAGTCGTTCGTTTAATTGCACCTATTTCTCCTTTCTTTAGTGATGCTGTTTTTGCCAATTTGAATGCGGTAACCAAGCGATTCAATGTGGCTTCTGTGCACCATGCTGATTATCCTGTTTGCGATGACTCAATGGTAGATCCATTATTAGAAGAACGCATGCAATTGGCTCAAGAAACCTGTTCATTGGTTTTATCATTGCGTAAGAAAGTGAATATTAAAGTTCGTCAACCTTTGCAAAAAGTAATGATTCCTGTACTAGATGTTCAAATGAAAGAACAACTAGAAAAAATGGAAGCTTTAATAAAAGCAGAAGTGAATGTGAAAGAAATGGAATACATCACTGCAACCCAGGGCGTAATCAGTAAAAAAATCAAAGCTAATTTTAAAACTTTGGGTGCCAAGTTAGGAGCTTCAATGAAAGAAGCTGCTGCTTCAATAGCAGGTTTTACCCAAGATCAAATAACGGCATTGGAAAGCGCTGGATCTATTCAGCTTGCACTTTCAACTGGAACCTTTACCATTGATATGCTAGACGTGGAAATTACCGCTGAAGATATACCCGGTTGGAGTGTGGCTTCTAAAGGAAAATTGACGGTTGCATTGGATATTACCCTTTCTGAAGAATTAAAACAAGAAGGTGAAGCCAGAGAATTCGTCAATCGTGTACAAAATATTAGAAAAGAATCAGGTTTTGAATTAACAGACCGTATATTCGTACAGTTACCCGAAGGCACCCCCCTAAAGCCTTCTATTATTAAATTTAACGACTATATTTGCCGCGAAATATTGGCAGATGGCATTGAATGGGTGGTGGATCTAGTATCTGGCACACCAATAGAAGTAAATGACATTGCATTAACCGTGGTTGTAAACAAAAAAGGATAAGACCTATGGCTACAAAGAAACCAGCCCCCAAAGCAACTCCCAAAAAAGCTGTAAAGGCGGCTCCAGCCAAAGCTGCAGCAAAACCTGCTGCAAAGGCACCAGCTAAGCCTGCTGCAAAACCAGCGGCCAAAGCGCCTGCAAAACCTGTAGCAAAAGCTCCAGCAAAACCTGCTGCTAAACCAGCAGCTAAAGCACCTGCAAAGCCAGCTGCAAAGGCTCCAGCTAAGCCTGCTGCAAAACCAGCGGCTAAAGCACCTGCTAAACCAGTTGCGAAAGCACCAACAAAACCTGCTGCCAAGCCAGCAGCTAAAGCACCTGCAAAACCAGTGGCTAAAGCGCCGGCAAAGCCGGCTGCAAAAGCACCAGCTAAGCCTGCTGCAAAACCAGCCGCTAAAGCGCCTGCTAAACCAGTTGCACCTGCCAAGCCAGCTCCAGTAGCTAAGCCAGCAGCCAAAGCAGCTCCTGTTCCTGCAAAACCTGCTGCACCAGCACCTGCACCTGCAAAACCAGTTGCACCTGCTAAGCCAGTAGTTAAAGCTCCTCCTGCACCTCCTGTAAAACCAGTAAAAAAAGTGCCAGGTCCTATTAAAGACGTGAAAGTACCTAAGATTAATACCAAGTCGAGTGTTACCTATAGCCCAGGCTATACCCCTTTAGAAAAAAGAGTAGAAGCCCCCAAGCCCCAAGGTCCATTGGTTAAATACAATGATACTGACCTAGCCGAGTTTAGAGACTTGATTAATAAAAAACTGGAAGCTGCTAAAAAAGAATTAGCGTATTTACAGGGATTAATTACTCGTAAAGATGAAATGGGTGGAGACAACGACGATGCTCGTTATATGACCATGGAAGATGGTACCATGAGCATGGAAAAAGAACAATTAAGCCAAATGGCTAGTCGTCAAATTACTTATATTGACCACTTAGAAAAAGCAATCATGCGTATTGAAAATAAAACCTATGGTATCTGTAGAGTTACCGGCCGTTTAATTGACAAAGCTAGATTACGCGCTGTACCACATGCTACTTTGAGCTTAGAAGCGAAATTAGGATTGGTAAAGCCCAATCAAGATTAATTAGTTCAACCAAACTAACTGATATGGCCCCGAAATTTTCGGGGCTTTTTATTTTACTCAGTTTATTTAACTTCTTGCATATCTACTAACTTTTTGTAGATGCCTCCTTGTGCTAATAAGTCGTCGTGGGTACCACGCTCTGCAATTTCACCCTTTTGTAAAACGATGATTTCATCTGCATGTCGGATGGTACTGAGTCGGTGCGCAATAACGATGGAGGTTCTATTCTGCATCATATTGTTAATGGCATCTTGCACCAATCTTTCACTCTCTGTATCTAAAGAAGAAGTGGCTTCATCTAAAATAAGGATGGGCGGATTTTTCAATACTGCTCTTGCAATGGTGATTCTTTGTCTTTCACCTCCGCTGAGTTTGCCGCCACGGTCGCCAATATTGGTTTGAAAACCTTCTTCTTTTTTGTGAATAAAATGAGCAGCATTGGCCACTTTTGCTGCATGCTCAATATCTTGTTCATTTACATTGTCGATACCTAAAGCAATATTTCCTGCTATCGTATCATTAAATAGTATAGGCTCTTGGGTTACAATGCCCATCATGCTTCTAATGCTGTGTAGCGTGTACGCTTTAATATTAATGCCATCAATCAAAATTTCACCACTGCTTACATCGTGAAACCTAGGAACTAAATCGGCCAAGCTACTTTTACCAGCTCCAGAAGATCCTACCAATGCAATTGTTTTCCCTTTTTGAATAGTGAGGTTGATATTTTTTAATATGGGGGTGTCGTTGTAAGAGAAGCCTACATTTTTAAATTCAATAGAATGCTCAAATTGCGTTAAAGTTTTGGCATTGGGTAAATCTGTAACAGTAACCGGCGCCTGCAAAATTTCTTCTATTCGCTGTATGGCTGCACTTCCCCTTTGGGCATTGTAAAAGGCAGTGGATAAGGATTTGGCAGGATTGATGATTTGGGTAAATATGACAATATAGTTGATAAAACCAGTGGCTTCTAACCCTGCTTCATTGTTTAGAACCAATCTTCCACCAAACCATAGTATGCAACTCAACACCATCACTCCCATAAATTCAGACATGGGTGAAGCCAAGTCTTTTCTAAAATTCATTTTATTGCGAATATGGTTCAGGTTATTGTTGGTGCTGAAAAAACGATTGCGTAAAATTTTCTCCGCATTAAAAGCTTTAATCACCCTTAGTCCACCCAATGTTTCATCTAAAATACTCATTAAGGTTCCCAATTCTTCTGCTGATGCAGTAGATTGTTTCTTTAGGGAACGACTAATTCTTCCAATTAAGAAACCCGTCAAAGGAAGGAGTACCAATAAGAAAACAGATAGCACAGGGCTGATATATACCAATACGCCTAGAATAATTAAAATATTCAAGGGGTCTCTAATTAATCCTTCTAACGTACTCATGACGCTCCATTCTACTTCATTGGCATCATTGCTCATTCTACTGATGATGTCTCCTTTTTTTTGCTCTGTAAAAAAGCCAATGGGTAACTGTAAAATTTTGGCATACAAGTCAGACCTTAATTTGGTCATTACATAGTTGCGCATGGGCGCCAACACCCTAAATGACAAATAAGTAAAAGCGTTCTTGAAGAAAATGGAAACAATGATGATAATACAAATGGCCCCCAAAGCATATACTTCCCCCTTTTCTTGAATGAGCATACTTAAATAATATTTTAAGTGTGCCAATATTGCATCGGCCCCATCGGTGGTAAAACTGATAGTTGGCTTTGTAGTAATTAATTTTTCTTTAGCAAATAACAATCCGAGAAATGGGGCCAGCATTACCAATGAAATCAAAGAAAATACGATCGATAAAAGGTTGAAAACAACGTATAATACAATGTTTTTCTTTTGACTACGCAGGTAAAATAGGATTCGCTCAAAACGCTTCATACAGGAATAAATGGTGAAACAAGGCAAAGTAACTAATTTTACACCCATAAACCTTGATATTATGGAGGAAGGAAAAAGACAGCGGCAGGTAGCCGGAGCATTACAAGAGCAATTCAATGATATATTTAGAAGATTAAACCTCTCTATGATTGATGGGGGGATGGTATCTATATCCAGTGTTAAAGTGACGCCAGACTTATTAGAAGCGAGGGTTTATTTGAGTTTATTTCAAGTAAAGGACGAAGCGGCAGTCATGAAAAAAATTGAATCCAAGGCCTGGGAAATCAAAAAAGAATTGGCCGATAAGATGAAACACCAACTAAGAAGAATTCCAGTGATTCATTTTTATAACGATGATACCTTAGATTATGTGTTTAAAATGGAGGAAGTATTCAAGAAAATAAATGAAAAAGGCGAATGAACCTGCTCTTTGCCTGGCGCTATTTTCGCTCTAAAAAAACAACCAATGCAATCAATATTATTGCATGGATAGCCATCACTGCTATTGCGGTTGGTACAGCATCTTTAATTATCATTCTAAGTGTATTCAATGGATTTGAAGACTTAGTGAAAGGATTGTATGGAGATTTTTATCCTGCTTATAAAGTAGTTCCTATCAAAGGAAAAACATTTGAATTAAGTACTGCACAAACAAAGCAAATAAAAAGTTTAAAAGACATCAAAGCCTTCAGTTTTGTTGCAGAAGAAAAAGCGTTGTTGACGGGGGCTTTCCAAACGATTGTAACCATCAAAGGGGTAGAGAATAATTATCAGCAAGTCAATCCAATTCAACCATATATTCGAAGAGGAAGTTTTGAATTGGGTAACGCGAATATCCCTGGAATCGTTATGGGGGCAGGGATTGAGAACGCTGCTGGTATTAATACCGAGAAGGTATTTGAAGCTGCTACTTTGTATTTTCCCAATCGAAATGGGAACCTATTATCAGGCGATGGATTGAATTCATTTTCTGTAATTCCAACAGGCGCATTTATTGTGCAGCAAGAATTTGACAACAAATATGCATTCACCAATTTGGCATTTGTGCAATATATGTTAGGACTAAAATCCAATGAATACAGTGCCATTGAAATCAATGCAAAAGAGAACAACAACAACTTAATCAAACAATTGCAAACCATTTTAGGCAATCAAGTTCAAATACAAACCAGGTACCAGCAAAATGCTTCTTTGTATTCGGTGATGCAATTAGAAAAATGGGTAATCTACGGTATACTTTCTTTAATTCTGGTGGTAGCTGCTTTTAATATGATTGGAGCACTGAGTATGTTGGTATTAGAAAAACAAAAAGACATTGCCGTATTAAGAGCATTGGGTGCAACGAGTAATCGAATCAGGAATATTTTTTTATTAGAAGGATTATTGCTTGCTGCCATTGGAGCCGGAGCGGGTATAGTGTTGGGCGGAGGAATTTGTTGGGTGCAAGAAAAATTTCATTTGATTAAATTAGGAGGCTCTACTTTTATCATTGATTATTATCCTGTAAAAATTTTGCCCCTCGATTTTATATTGGTACTGCTCACGGTAACGGCCATTTCATTTACCGCAGCATGGGTGACTGCACAAAAAACAAGTGCGCAACCTTTTGAGCTGCGCACTTAAGTAGGATGGGTTAAAACCCATATAATAATAGGTTATGCTAATAGTCGCCTAAAGTTTCTGGTAATTGAGCCAATGCTTTAGCCAATTGATCGTCACTTGGTGCAATTCCATGCCATTCGTGGCTACCTTCCATAAAATCTACCCCTTTACCCATTTCAGTTTTCATTAAAATACAAATAGGCTTGCCATTTCCAGTCATAGATTTGGCTTTGTCTAAAACAGCCACTACTTGGTCCATTTCATTTCCATCCATATCTAGCACTGTCCAATCAAATGCTTCGAACTTACTGCGCAAATTGCCTAATGACAATACTTTGCTGGTAGGTCCGTCAATTTGTTGTCCATTTAAATCTACAATACTGATGAGGTTGTCTACTTTATTGTGAGAAGCAAACATTACTGCTTCCCAAATTTGTCCTTCTTGTAATTCACCATCCCCGTGTAAAGAGAAAACCAAATGAGGGTCTTGATTCAATTTCTTGGTGAGTGCTGCCCCTACAGCTACGCTCAACCCCTGACCCAATGAACCACTCGCAATTCTCACACCTGGTAAATGTTCGTGGGTGGTAGGATGACCTTGTAAACGAGTATTGATTTTTCTGAAGCTAGCCAATTCTTTTACATCAAAATAGCCTGCACGAGCAAGTACGGAGTAAAATAATGGAGAAATATGTCCATTCGATAAAAAGAATAGGTCTTCTTGTTTCCCATCCATGCTAAACTGCACATCGTGCTTCATACTATGAAAATAAAGAGCAGTTACTACATCGGTACAACCCAATGATCCACCTGGATGACCGCTTTGAACCCCGTGCACCATGCGCACGATATCTCTTCTAACTTGGGTTGCAGTGCTTTTTAAATCAGCTATACTTGCCATATTGAATTCGGTAATTTACGGCGAAGATAAAAGCATTTAATGCATAAAGTATGGATTCATTTATTAAATTTGCCCCACTTAAATTTTAATTATGTCTGAAGAATTAGGAATGATCATAGATGATGCCACGGATACCATGAAAAAAGCCATTGTGCACTTAGAAGTGGAGCTAGTTAAAATTAGAGCAGGCAAAGCCAATCCCAATATGTTAGATGGGATTAATGTGGATTATTACGGATCGCCCACCCCGATTGCTCAGGTGGCCAATATCACCGTTTTAGATGCCAGAACCATCAGCATTCAACCTTGGGAAAAGAATATGTTGGCACTGATTGAACGAGCCATTATGGCTGCCAATATTGGCATTACACCACAAAATGATGGGGTTCAAATTAGGTTATTCATGCCGCCTTTAACTGAAGAGAGAAGAAAGGAATTGGTGAAAAAAGCAGGTGGAGAAGGGGAGCAGGCTAAAGTGGCTATCAGAAATATTAGAAGAGACGCTATTGAAGACGTAAAAAAATTACAAAAAGACGGCTTGAGCGAAGATGCAGCCAAAGATGCAGAGAAAGAGATTCAAGAATTAACGGATAAGCATATTGCCTTGGTAGAAAAACACTTGGCTACCAAAGAAAAAGAAATGATGACCGTATAGTTATTTCTTATTGGCTAAATAAACCCCAATCAAAATAATTCCGCAGCAGGTAACCTGGATAAGGTTTACCTGCTCGCCTCCCCAGATACCCCATCCAATCGCTACAAAAGGGATTCCGTATGTAACCATGGAAGCGAATAAAGCTCCAGCCCTTTTTACCAACATATAGAATAATACGGAAGCAACTGCTGTTCCAAAAATTCCTAATATGGCAGATGCCCCAGTAGAAAGCAGGTAAGCATTTTCGGTTAAGGGGAGTGAAAAATATCCGGTAAAATAGAGGATTATCAAGCAAGGAATTAATAAGAAAACAAATGCCATAGAGGCGATTTCTAATGAGCCAATGCCTTGCATATGTTTACCCACCATATTTACATTAATGCCATAAAGTAAAGTAGCTAATAGTACCAACAATGAATAAGAGAAATATTCTAAGCTAATATTGGAGCCAGCTGCCACCAATAAAGACAATCCAATAAAGCCTACAGTTATCCCAATAATTTGTAATTTTTTGACTTGTAATTGAAAGAAAGAGATTCCCATAATGATTACAAAAAGTGGAGTCAAAGCATTCATGATGCCAGCCAGTGCACTATCAATTTTGGTTTCTGCAATGCAAAATAAATAAGCTGGGAAAAAGCTTCCCAATAAGCCTGATAAGACAACCACCCCTCTTTTTTCTGTTGGAATATTTCTCCAGGCTTTTAATGCAAAGGGGAGTAGAACCAAACCCGCACTTATAATACGAATGGATGCTACTTGATAGGGGCTCAACACATTCATGCCCCCTTTCATTAAAATGAAAGAGCTGCCCCAAATAATACAGAGTAAACTAAAAATGAGCCAATTCAGTAATTGCTTTTGCACAGTCAAATTTTATCAAAGATGCCGTTTTTACGGTTCTAAATCAATACATTTAAGTAAACAATGAATTATGCAAACAGTTCGCTTAAGCAAAATAAGTACCAAAGCTCCTAAGCAATTCAATAAAGAAAAAACAAAGGCCAAAACAGCTTTGATTTTAAAAGAGCTGACTGAATTACAAAATTTATTGTATGCAGAATCTAAGCATTCCTTATTGATTGTAATTCAGGGAATGGATGCCAGTGGTAAGGATGGATTGATCAGGGATGTTTTTGGAGTGATGAATCCGCAAGGGGTGCAAGTGGAGTCTTTTAAAGCTCCCACAACAAAAGAACTGTCGCACGATTTTTTATGGCGAATTCATCTGCATGCTCCCTCAAAAGGAATGATACAAGTATTCAATCGTTCTCATTATGAAGACATATTAATCACTCGAGTGCATCAATGGTGCGATGATGCATTGGCCATTAAAAGAATGAAAGCCATCAACGATTTTGAAGAAATGCTGGAACTGCACAATCATACCCATATTCTAAAATTTTATTTACATATTAGCCCCGAAGAACAAAAAAAGCGATTATTAGAAAGATTAGAAGACAAAACCAAGCAATGGAAATACAATGAGAATGATTTAGAAGAAGCAAAGCTTTGGAATCAGTATATGCGTGTGTACGAAGATTGCTTTAACAAATGCAATAAAGTCCCTTGGCATATTATTCCTTCCGATCAAAACTGGTACAAAGAATATTTAGTAGCTAGTACAATATTGGCTACATTAAAAAATTTAAAAATGCGTTTTCCAGGTTTGAAGAAATAACTATATTTCAGGTATAAAATTTTTAATATGGGAATGATTAAAGAATTCAAAGAATTTGCCATTAGGGGCAACTTGGTAGATACTGCAGTAGCTTTTGTAATGGGGGTTTCTTTTGGAAAAATCGTTACTTCTTTTGTTGATGGAATTATCATGCCACTAGTAGGAATGTTAACCGGTGGGGTAGATTTTAATGATAAGAAATGGGTATTACAGCAGGCAGTTAGTGAAGTAAAAGACGCTGCTGGAACTGTGGTAACCCCAGCTGTTACAGAAGTCTCCGTAAAATACGGGGCATTTATTACTAATTTGATCGACTTTGTCATTGTGGCATTTGCGGTATTTATGGTCATCAAAGCCTTGAATAAATTGAAGAAAGAAGAGCCGCCTGCTCAACCAGCACCGCCTCCAGGTCCTACTGATGCAGAAAAACTCTTAGCTGAAATAAGGGATTCGCTCAAAAAAGTGAATTAAGCTATTTTGGTGGATAACTATTCTTGAAACAGGGCTAAAATAGGCCCTGTTTTCTTTTCTTTGTAAAAAACCGGAACGTGAGTACTGTAAACTATCAAATTAAACTAGATCAGTTTGAAGGCCCTTTTGACCTTTTGTTGTTCTTTATTGAAAGGGATGAGCTAGATATTTATAATATCCCTATTACTAAAATCATCAATGACTTTTTAGATTTTATACATGGATCAGAAAAGTTGAATATTGAACTAAGTTCAGAGTTCATCTTATTTGTATCTACTTTAATGCGGATCAAAGCCAGATTGCTATTACCTAGAAAAGAAATTGATGCAGCTGGAAATGAGATAGATCCACGACAAGAATTGATAGATAAAATTCTTGAATACAAAAAATTCAAAGAAGCCGCTGTGCAAATGGCCGAGATGGAAGCCATGCGCATGTTGATGGTGAAAAGAGGCAATCTGCAGAGAGAAATTTCTTCAATTGGAGAAGAAGCTTCTGAAGGAACAGAAATACAAAATATTACTTTATTCAAGCTGATGAAGGCTTTTGAAAAAGTAATGCAACGCGTTCACGATAGACAGAATAAGCCTGTTCATACCGTGGTCCGCTACAACTATACCATGGAAGGCAGCCGTGATTATATGCTCGATTTTGTTGGAAGAGAAAAGACGGTCGCTTTTGAAAAAGTATTTGAAATATGCGAAGATCGCATTCATGCTATTTTCTTATTCTTATCCATCTTGGAATTATCACAACAGAAGTACATGAAATTATTAGTGGGTCAAGGCATGAATAATTTTATTGTAGAGTGGAATGAAAATAGAGAAGCAGATATTGCCGATGAGGGCTTAACAGAAGAAGAGAGAACGGAACAAGAAGGAAGTTTTGAATAAAAAAAGGGCAATGTGAACATTGCCCTTTTTGTTTGTTGGAATACAATCGATTTATTGTAAAATATTGCTGGTTGTTTGTACGGTTGATCCCATTAATAAACGAACTGCATCTGCAATGCCTTCAGCATCATATGCACATTCTCTGTGTAATTCTTTAGGTGTTCCGTGTTCTACCAATCTGTCGGGGATACCTAAAATTTTAATATCGGCTTTGTATCCGTTTGCGTTCATAAATTCTAATATAGCCGATCCAAAACCACCTACTACGGTGCCATCTTCTACCGTTACTATTTTTGAATAATTACTGAACGCTTCATGTAATAAATCTTCATCAATTGGCTTTACAAAACGAAGGTCATAATGCGCAGGATCAATACCTTCCGTTCTTAAGTTACGAATGGCAGCTTGAGCAAAATTACCTGGATGTCCAAAACTTAAGATGGCCACATCTTTTCCGTCTTTTAATTTGCGTCCCTTTCCAATGGTAATCTTTTCAAAAGGCGTTCTCCATTCAGGCATAACACCTTCCCCTCTAGGATAGCGAATTACAACAGGATACTGTGTTTCATCTAATTGAGCCGTGTACATTAAGTTGCGTAATTCTTTTTCATTCATAGGTGCTGCAATAATTAAATTGGGTATGCAACGCATGAAAGAAATATCGTAACAACCATGGTGAGTAGGTCCATCTTCACCCACTAATCCAGCACGGTCTAAGCAGAATACTACCGGTAATTTTTGCAATGCAACATCATGTACTACTTGGTCATATGCACGTTGCATAAAGGAAGAGTAAATATTACAGAACACTTTTAAACCTTGTGTAGCCATGCCAGCACTTACGGTAACAGCGTGTTGTTCGCAAATGCCCACATCAAAAGCACGGTCTGGCATTTTATCCATCATGAATTTGAGAGAAGAGCCACTTGGCATAGCTGGCGTAACGCCCATTATTTTGGGGTTGGCTTCTGCCAATTCAATCATGGTATGTCCAAATACGTCTTGGTATTTGGGTGGTTGCGGAATATCTATTTTCTTTTTGAAAATCTCTCCAGTTGTTTTGTCGAATAAACCAGGTGCATGCCACTTCGTTTGGTCTTTCTCGGCTAGTTCATATCCCTTTCCCTTGGTGGTAATAATATGCAATAATTTAGGACCTGGTATTTCTCTTAAATCCTTTAAAGTATCTACCAACTTGGTGATATTGTGTCCGTCAATTGGACCAAAATAACGGAGCTTCAATGCTTCAAATAGATTGCTGCTTTTATTGACTACTCCTTTTATACTGGCTTCCATTTTTGAAGCCATTTCCCTGCTGAAATTTTTACCAACAGGTAATTTGCCCATTAGGTTCCAAATTTCATCCCTTACTTTATTATAAGTAGGAGAAGTACTGATATCGGTCAAGTATTCTTTTAATGCACCTACATTGGGGTCAATGCTCATGCAGTTGTCGTTCAAAATAATTAATACATCACTATCGGCAACTCCTGCATGGTTCATTGCTTCAAATGCCATACCCGCAGTCATAGAACCGTCTCCAATAATGGCTACTGATTTTCTGTTTTCTCCTTTGTGTTTGGCTGCAATGGCCATGCCTAATGCAGCTGAAATAGAAGTAGATGAATGGCCAACACCAAATGTGTCGTATTCGCTTTCGGAACGCTTAGGGAAACCACTTAATCCTTTGTATTTGCGATTGGTAGGAAAATTGTCTCTTCTACCCGTTAAGATTTTATGCCCATAAGCTTGGTGGCCAACATCCCAAACCAATTGATCGTAGGGTGTATTGTAGATATAATGCAATGCTACTGATAATTCTACCACGCCTAAGCTAGCAGCAAAATGCCCACCATGAACACTTACCACATCTATGATATATTGTCTTAATTCGTCGCAAATTTGGTGTAGCTGAGCTCTGCTGAGTTTTTTGAGGTCTTCAGGGCTATTGATATTCTTGAGTAAAGGTCCAGGAACAAACTCCATGTACTGCTTGATTTAGTGGTAAAAATACAATAACATCCGATAAAAAGGAAGGTTCATCCATCAACTACATTATTTTGAGCCAACCAGCCGCTGAATTTGCCTTTAATCCAATTTGTTCCTTTTCAAGGGCTTAGCTATATTTAGCTTTGTAAGTCATGAGAACTAAAAGCAAAGCAATATTGTATTGGTGGTGTCAGTTGGGCGGTTGGCTGCTATATGGCCTAACAATGGTATTTTTTGCCTTTGTTTTTGACAGTAAAATCAACAGCATTTTTTACCCCAAGTTATTGGTAATCATCGTTTCTGGTCTATTCTTTACCCATGTATTAAGGGAGTTAATTAAGTTGTTTCATTTACTGCCACCTGAGTTATCCAAAAAATGGGTACAGTTTACAGGGGTTTTAGTACTGATTCTAGTCCTTTTTAACCTGACCAACTCTGCCATTGCGGAATGGTTGCATTTATACAATCCCAAAACAAAGGTTTCGGTAGACAAACGGTTTCTAGTGAACCTGGTATCTGATTCTCCTTTGATTTTGGTTTGGGTATCTATTTATTATCTATGGCATTATATTGAATTGGGTACTAAAACCGAATTTCAAAAAATCAAATTAGAGAGTTTGGTAAAAGAGATGGAGTTAAAAACCATCAAGAGTCATATCAACCCTCATTTTATTTTTAATGCCCTCAATAGTATTCGGGCATTGGTAGATGAAAATCCTGAAAGAGCCAGAACCGCAATTACCGAATTGAGTAACCTGCTTAGAAGTAGTATGCAAGCAGAGAAGCAAGAAACCGTTCCATTCGAAAGAGAATTGAATATTGTGAAAGATTATTTGGCCTTAGAACATATCCGTTTTGAAGATCGATTAAAAGTGGAGTATGATATTGATGAAGACACATTGGATCAACCTATACCTCCAATGATGTTACAAACTTTGGTTGAAAATGCTATTAAGCATGGCATTAGTAAGGCTAAAGAGGGAGGGACAATCAAAATAATTTCCGACTTTAGGTTATCTCACCATGAATTGATTGTACAGAATTCAGGAACTATTTCCGAAATTGCCGATCCTGAAGGGTTTGGTTTGCAAAGTACCAGAAGCAGGTTGAAATTGCTATTTGGAGACAAAGCAAGCTTTACTATAGAAGCAACCAAGGATAATATTGTAGAAGCAAAAATTATTATGCCAGTACAAGGAGTGCCGGCTTAACCACAATAATACAATCAACAATTATGGCAATTAAAGCAATTATTATTGATGATGAACGATTGGCTAGAAATGAACTGAAAAAGTTGTTGCAAGACCATGGTGATATTGAAGTGATTGATGAAGCAGCCAATGTAGATGAAGGCATTGAGAAAATTGAGACACTGAATCCTGACCTGATTTTTTTAGATATTCAGATGCCCGGTAAAACAGGCTTCGATCTATTAGCAGAAGTAGAGAAAGCGCCCAAAGTAATTTTTACTACTGCTTATGATGAATATGCAATAAAAGCGTTTGAAGTAAATGCATTGGATTATTTATTAAAACCGATAGAACCTAAACGTTTATCGGACGCTATTCAAAAATTGCAAGCAGAATTATTCAAAGAAAAAATTGGGTTAAGTGGGAACAATAGAGGCCCACTCACTGAGCACGATCAAGTATTTGTAAAAGACGGGGAGCGTTGTTGGTTTGTGAAGTTGGGTGAGATTCGATTGTTTGAAAGTGTGGGGAACTATGCCAAAGTATTTTTTGGAACCAATAAGCCTTTGATTTTAAAATCATTGAATGCTTTAGAAGAACGCTTGGATGACCGAATGTTTTTTAGAGCCAATCGAAAACATATTATCAACCTAAGGTGGATTGAAAAAATTGAGCCTTATTTTAATGGAGGATTAATCCTCGATTTAAAAGGTGGCGAAAAGATAGAAGTGAGTCGTAGACAAACGGTGAAGTTTAAAGAAATGATGAGTTTATAATTTAATTGAATAGTATGAAAAAGTTTTTTGTTTCCTTTTTTTTGTTTGGATGGATGGTAGCTGCTAAAGCGCAGGACTTACAAACCATAGTTACAGATGCCGAAGTGCAAAGAGTGCTGGGTACATTGGCCTCCGACGAAATGGAGGGAAGAAGAACTTTTACAAAAGGCATAGACAAAGCAGCCAGTTTCATTGCTGCTGAATTTAAATCTTATGGTATACAGCCTCTGAAAGGAAACAACAGCTTTTTGCAATCCTTTGCAATGATTAGACCTAAGTTTATTAGTGCTTCAGGCATGTTAAACGAATCGGCTTTAGAAACCAAGCAAATAATGGCGGTTACTTGTAGTAAAGATTTACAAATAACAGAAAAATCAGGTTATGAAGTGGGGGTGATTGCAAAGGGTGCTAATTTATTTGCAGAAGCTCGCAAGTACAGTGGGTTAACCAAGAACACCATTGTTTTAGTTGATACTTCTTTTACTAATACTTTTGGAAGACTGGCTCAGTTAAAGGGAAATATGTTTTATTCTGATAAATCAGTCGTTTTTATTTTAACCACAGAAACAGCAATCAAAACCATCACTATTGATGCAAAGCATGAAATTCAAGAAATGCCTTTAGCGAATGTAGTGGGAATGATTCCGGGTAAAACATTGCCGAATGAATATGTAATTTTTTCTGGTCACTACGACCATTTAGGAATCAATACCCGAAATATGGTAAACAATGATTCAATTTATAATGGAGCCAATGATGATGCAGCAGGAACTACTGCTATGATGTTATTAGCTAAATATTATGCTACTGCAAAAAATAATGATCGCACGTTAATTTTTGTTGCATTTACAGCAGAAGAAGTAGGAGGATTTGGATCACAATATTTTTCTAAGCAATTCAATCCACTAGATGTAAAAGCCATGTTTAATATTGAAATGATTGGCAGTGAAAGTAAGTGGGGAAAGAACAGTGCATTTATTACGGGATATGAAAAAACAGATATGGGTAAATTGCTACAAGGAAATTTAGTAGGAACCAATTTCACTTTCTATCCAGATCCGTATACAAGCCAGAATCTTTTTTATCGCTCAGACAATGCAACTTTAGCTAGATTGGGTGTGCCAGCACATACTATTTCAACTACTAAAATTGATGTAGACCCTTATTATCATAAAGCATCGGATGAATTAAGTACGATCGATATTCCGAACATGACTCAAATCATCCGATCTATTGCTTTAAGTGCTAGAGGAATCATCAGTGGGAAAGAGACGCCCACCAGAGTTGATGCCAGCAGCTTAAGATAAATTGGTTTTTCTAGAATGTATATCTTAAACTAAGTCCTCCATCCATATAGAAATAGTTGCCTCCAAAAAAGTCAACAAATGGTTTAATATCCATGCTGATATTAATGGGTGCTTTATTGAGTTTAAAGTCTAATCCAAGTATTCCATCAATTCCTACTACTGTAGAAGAAGTATAGATTCTATTATCATTGTAATAGTACCTACCACCATCTTGGAAAAATCCTAAGTGACCTCCAAATCCATAAAATATTTTTGCACTGCCGGATCCACCTAGTGGGGCATGTTTTTCGTAAAGGCCTGTAACAATCACACTTTGTCTGCCTAAACTAACTATTCCTTCTAAGGCCGTTGTTTGATTGGTAAAGTGTTTTAAAGTTAATCCACTGGTTAATCCGCCAAATCTTAAACCTAAACCGTTCTTGTAAGATTGTGCATTGGTTGTAGTATTCATGCCAACGGCAAATAAAATAATAGCTACAATTAAAATGTTCTTTTTCATAATTTTTTTTCTGGTAATGAATGCAAGATTGCCATTAATATCTGGATAGTTATTATACAATTATGCTTATTCATTACATGATTCACGTGTTTAACCTTTATCTGTGATTCATGTAATTATCTTACTCAATTGTGTAAGTAGTTCGCTTTTTAAAATTTGAATATTTGGTTAATTAATTTTCAAACTATGAAAAGCATTTCTACATTTTTACCGAAAAGGCTAAAAGCTATCTTTAGCACATCCATTGCATTTGTGATGGTTATTTTATTATTTAGCATGGGTTGCAAAAAAGGAATTGAGGAAACAGGAACCATTGCCATTTGTCCTGAAGTACTTTCTACCGACCCAATTGCTGGCGCTATTAACGTGCCAACGATTAAAGTGATTTCAGCTACTTTTAATAAACCGATGAATCCAACTACTATTAACAATAGTACGTTCTTATTGCAAGAAGGTACTGTGTTGGTTTCAGGTACAGTCAGCTATACTGGTTCTACAGCCAGTTTTACTCCCTCCGTGCCCCTTAAAAGTAATACCGTTTATACGGCAACGATTACTACTGGTGCGAAAGACAATATCAAGAGCTCGATGATTCAAAATTTTGTATGGTCTTTTAATACAGGTGCTGTACCTACCGTTGTTTCAACCGATCCAATTAATAATGCAGCCAATGTTGCTTTAGTAAAAAATATTGCTGCAACATTTAGTACAGCAATGAATGCATCTACTATTACTACAAATAGTTTTATTTTAAAACAAGGAACAACTGTAATTCCTGGTGGAGTTACGTATAGTGGTAATACAGCTGTATTCACTCCAATTGGTTCTTTCTTAGAGAATACGGTTTATACTGCAACAATTGTTAAAACAGCAAAAGACTTAGCTGGTAATTCAATGGTTGCCGATTATACTTGGAGTTTTGCAACAGGAACTATTCCTATTGTGGTGTCAACCAGTCCAGTAAATGGAGCTGCAGATGTAGTTTTAAATAAAGTAGTTACCGCTAGTTTTAGCAAAGTGATGAATCCTGCAACAATGGATCGTACTACTTTCTTGTTGAGTAATGGATCAACACCTGTTTTAGGTGATGTAACCTATTCAGGAAATACGGCTAGTTTTAAACCAGTTGTGAATTTATTGCCCAATACATTGTACACAGGTACCATTACAACAGGCGTTCGTGATTCATCTGGTAATGCGATCGCTAGTAACTATACTTGGACTTTTAGAACAGGAGTGTTATTAGATATTATTAAACCTTTGGTGGTTTCTACCGATCCAATCAACGGAGCTTTTAATGTTGCTTTAAATAAAGTAATTACTGCAACATTCAGTGAGAATATGGATCCTAGTTCAATCAATGGAACCACGTTCTTAATTAAAAACGGAACTGCTACTATTCCAGGTACCATTACCTATACCGGTAGGGTTGCCAGTTTTGTTCCAACAGGTGGTTTAGCTTCTAATACTTTGTATACTGGTACCATTACCATTGGTGCAAGAGATATTTCTGGTAATACATTAGCGAGTGATTATACTTGGACATTTACAACCATACCTCCAGTAGTCATTCCTCCTGTTATCCCTCCTACATTAATTGTTTTTGGTGTATTTGGTGGTAATGCTGGAATAACCAATCAAGGAGTTAATACAGTCATTAATAATGGTGGGATCGGAACAACAGCCGCTTCTACATTAATAACTGGTTTTCATGATATGATTACCGGAGATGTATATACTGAAACACCGTTGAATGTTGGTAGGGTGAATGGTCGAATTCATGCTGCTCCTCCTGCACCAGGTTCTGCTGCATCCGCTATAATAGCTACACAAGGATTGGCTGATGCGAACGCTTTATACTTGAGTACTGCTCCAGCTGCTAAGCCAGGTGGAACCGATCCAGGTGCTGGTGAATTAGGTGGATTAACACTTGCACCAGGTGTGTATAGATCTGCAAGTGGAACATTTAAAATCAGCAATGGTGATTTAACATTGGATGCTAAAGGTGATCCAAATGCAGTTTGGGTATTTCAAACAGCTGCAGGCTTAACTGTGGGTATTGCTGGACCAACTGGAGCAAAATCTGTGGTCATGATTAATGGTGGTCAACCTAAAAATGTATACTGGCATGTAGGAAGTGCTGCAACCATCAATGGTGCAGGTGGCGGAACAATGGTTGGAACAATCATTGCTTATGCAGGAGTTACTTTTTCAACTCCAGGTAATGCTACACAAACCATTTTAAATGGAAGAGCGCTTTCTTTAAATGCCTCAGTAACATTGGTGAATACAACTATCAATGTTCAATAACCTAACTAACTATTTATTTAAACATATTATATGATACACTTCAAAAACAATTATTCAAAAACAGTCTTCATGTTGTTTGGATTACTCATCAGCTTCACAGCTATATTAGCGCAAACAGAAAAAAGAGTGCAACCCAAATGGTGGTTTGGCTATTCTGTTGCTGCAAATATTAATCAGTATAATGGAACAACCCAAATGTTGAATGCAGCTACAACGGTACCAACTGCATTTCATAAAGGTAAAAGCGTAAGACCCTATGCTTCTTTCTTATTGGAGTATCGTCCCAATAAGGTAGTAGGGTTTATGTTAAACCTTGCATACGATAATAGAAGTGCCCGTTTTAATCAAGTGATGGCGCCTTGTAATTGTCCGGCCGACTTATCTACCAATTTGAGTTATTTCTCGATTGAACCAAGTTTACGTTTGGCACCATTTTCTTCTGCCTTTTATTTATTTGCAGGGCCTACCATTGGTATCAATATCAATAAAGACTTTGTATATGTTCAAGATAAGCAAGTAGATCAAAGAGGAGACTTTAGTGATATTAGAAAAACCATGATTTCTGCACAAGCAGGCGCAGGTATTGATATTCCATTGTCTAAAAAAACCAATCCAAGTCAAGTAACACTTTCCCCATTTGCATCTTTTCAAACCAATTTATTTCAAGCACCTAGAACAGTTGAAACATGGGATATGTATACGGTTAGAGCTGGTCTTGCATTAAAATTTGGGAAAGTTGCCACAGCAGCCCCATTAAAACAAACCCCACAAGCGCCAGTTGAATTAGTAAGAATTGTTACTGTTAAAGAATCAAATTTGCAGTTTTCTGTAAGGGCGCCTAAAATTGTTCCAGGAGAAAGACAAGTAAAGGAATTATTTCCATTACGTAATTCAGTATTCTTTAATGGTGGTTCAAGCGAAATTCCATCAAGATATGTTCAGTTAAGTAAAACTGGTTCAAACGATTTCAAAGAGTCGGGTTTGCAAGAAGAACAACCTAGTAATTTAACAAGGGGTCGATCTGAAAGACAGATGAATGTCTACTACAATATCTTAAATATTGTAGGGGATAGAATGAGAAACAATCCGAATAGTACCATTCTATTAACAGGTGCAGCAGATAAAAATGCTACTGAAGGAAAAGCGATGGCTGAAAATGTGAAACAATATCTTGTAAACAATTATGCAATTGCTGATTCTAGAATTGAAACTGCAGGTAGAGAAAAACCTGTTATTCCTTCAGAGCAACCAGGTGGAACTAAGGAATTAGAATTATTAAGAGAAGGAGATAGAAGAGTGGATATTACCAGTACATCTCCTGAAATGTTACTAGAAGTAGGAGGTGCAACATCTCCATTTTTAAGACCTGTACAAATAAAAACTTATCAGCAGGATCCTTTAGACACCCATGTCATCTTTACCAATAAAGGCGCTACAGAATTACTTAGTTCATGGAATGTTGAAATGAAAAACGAATCTGGTGTTGTCCAAAATTTTGGACCTTATTATGCAGATCAGGGATCTGTTTCTGGAAAAACTATTTTGGCAAACAATGAATCAGGTAATTATCAAGTAACCATGGTAGGTACTACCAAAGCTGGTGACATTATTAAGCGAGAAAGTACGGTTAGTGTTGCGAAATCTCCAGACTTAAAACAAGAGGGATTGCGATACAGTATTTTATTTGATTTTGATAAGTCAAATGCGATTGCTGAATATGAAAAATTCCTTACAGACGTAGTTGCACCATTGATTCCAGATAATGGAACTGCTATTATTCATGGTCATACAGATATTATTGGAGAAGAAAAATACAATCACCAATTATCACATAGTCGTGCGGAAAATACTAAACTTATATTGGAGCGTGCAACCAACAGGCTTGGACGACGCAATGTAAAATTTGAAGTATTTGGTTTTGGTGCAGAAGCAGCAAGTGCTCCTTTTGAAAATAAATATCCAGAAGAGCGATTTTACAATAGAACAGTAATCATAGATATTATCCCAGGTAATTAAAATTGTTTAGAGCAGTTTGTTGATTGAGGGCGACCCTTGTTACATTTTGTAGCAAGGGTTTTTTAATTTCTTTTAATAAGCTTAACTAGTTCGTACCAAAGAACAGATATACTCCCCACGCCTAAACAGATGGCAAGTTGAGTAAGATTAATGGAAGTGAAATCAAAGAATTGTGCAAATGGATAAATGTAAATGAGAGATAGTAATAAAACAAGCGTGATGAATATCATCCAAATCACTAAGTTGTTCTTATAACGAATGGTAGTGAAAATAGAATAATAGAATGATCGATTAATCAACGTTAGGAAAATATTGGCAAATATTAAACAACTGAATACCATGGTTCTGGTGGTATTTAAGTCATAGTTATGTTGCACTGCATATTGATAGGTATACAATGTGCCCCCTGTGATGAACAATCCTTGTATTATGCTGGTGGTTAATTCTCTCCAACTGAAAAAAGTACTGGTAAAGGGTCTTGGAACTTGTAACATTGAATTGTCTTCTATGGGTTCATTTTCATAAATAATGGAGCAAGTAGGTCCCATAATTAGTTCAAGAAATATTACGTGTACTGGAGTGAAAATATTGGGATAAATCCAACCAAGCGCAAGTGGTATAAAAACGGTTAATACAATTGGTATATGAATGGAAATAATGTATTGAATCGCTTTTTTTAAATTGCTGTAAATTTTTCTTCCCATAGCAACTGCATCAACCATTTTAGCTAAGTCGTCTTCAATTAAGATTAAGGATGCTGCTTGCTTTGCAATTTCAGTCCCTTTTTTACCCATAGCAATACCTATATGAGCAGCTTTTAATGCCGGTCCATCATTTACACCATCACCAGTCATTGCAACAATTTCGTTATTGCTTTTTAATGCGTTTATAATTTTGAGTTTCGCTTCTGGAAACATTCTAGTGAATATATTCGTATTGGCAACAGTTGTTTTTAATGCTGATTCAGATAAACGCATTAATTCTTCTCCACTAATTTGTAGCTCTGCGCCTTTAAACCCAATTTTCTTTGCAACGGTACTGGTGGTTGCAGCGTTGTCTCCTGTGATGATTTTAACTTGTATTCCTGCTTGATAAAACTGTTTTAGTACTTCACCCATATTCTTCTTTGGTGGATCATAGAAAGCAACAACACCCAGTAAATTGAATATTAAATCTTGTTGTTTTTCAGGAAAATCACTTCCAGAAAATAATGCTTCACCTACTGCTAAAACCCTGAATCCAGCAGAAGTATATTCGTTAATGGCGTTTTGTGCAGCTAATCTTGTTTCACTATTGGCATTGCAGCAAGCTAGTATTGCTTCTGGTGCTCCTTTTGCTGCAATGATTCGTTTTCCTGATTCATTTTCAAAAATATGCGTCATCATGGGTGGTCTCCCTTCTAACGGATATTCATGAATCATTTTAAATAAAGGACGTTCATCTTTAGCATTATTAGCTTTATATAGTTGATGTAAAGCCATTTCCATGGGGTCAAAAGGGATGGGTTCGCTGGCCCACATTGCCCAATTGATTAATGCTAGATTTGCATGTAAGCTTGAACTTATTTGATCTGCGTTATAAGTTTGCTGTGTAGTAGCATTGTAAATAGCAGCAATACTCATTTTGTTTTCGGTAAGGGTACCCGTTTTATCAGTACAGATAACCGTAGCACTTCCCAGGGTTTCAACCGTTTTCATTTGTTTAACTACAATTCCCAATTTCATTAGCCTCCATGCACCCAATGCCATGAACGTAGTAAAAGCAACCGGTATTTCTTCTGGTAGAATACTCATTGCAAGTGTTAAAGCTTGCAATAGACTATCGAGTATATTTTTTGAATGACTATAATTGATGAACCAAACAATCAAAAAAACAATCGTTCCAATTACTGCCATATTTCGAACAAATCGATTGATTTGTTTTTCTAAGGGCGTTTTTTCTTCTTCAATCGATGCTAAACTTTTTCCAATCTTACCAAGTTTAGACTCATTTCCTATGGCAGTGATTTGTACAATAGCTAAGCCTGTAACCACATAAGTGCCTCTGTATACTTGATTATCATTGGTATTTGCTGTTTTGCTTACAGCAAATGTTTCTCCAGTTAAAATAGACTCGTTTAGGGTAAAATCATTTGCTTGAATAATAACACCATCTGCTGAAACAGCGTTTCCTTCTTCAATCAATAGGTAGTCTCCAATGACCAATTCATCAATATGAATCGATTTGATTTCACCATTTCTGATGACTTTACAGTAAGGTTGGGTAAATTCTTCTAATTTTTCTAATGCTTGTCTGCTTCTAGCATCTTGGTATAAAGAAATGGTGGCTACCAATAAAATGGCTGCTGCCAAAAAAAGCCCATCTCCAGTATTTCCTGTGATAAAATAGATAGCTGCAGCAATCAACAATAAAATGACCATCGGTTCTTTAAAAATGCTTTTCACTGCATCTAAAAAACCACTGGTTTTTTTAAAAGTCAATTGATTGTTTCCAAATTGTTTTCTTGCACTAAGTACTTCTTGGTCTGTGAGACCTTGTATATCAAATGGAGCTGTTTGCATAGCTAAATATTACTTCAAAGATAATTCATATAGAACGATTTAATCTTTGAGTAATATGATATCAATCAGCTTTGGTACTTAAAGTGGGCTCTTGCCTCTTATTACTCTTAAAAGTATGGCAATGATTGCTATCACTAGTAAGATATGAATGATGCCTCCTGTATGGTATCCAAAATAGCCAATGGCCCATAAAATAATTAGAATTACAGCAATAGTGTACAAAAGATTACTCATAGTATTAATTTTTAGTTTGTGAAAAATCATATTGATTAATGGCAAGTCTTGCCATTAAATAGCTTAAAGTGGATTCTGCCCCTTGATTTAAGTTTACATAACTGTCTTCTAAACCATCATAACAACCACCAGTACATGGGTTGTAAATAATCTC